>PPCM01000372.1_pt1 | contig 47268 bp, 58 predicted proteins | sample 1555541 | NCBI WGS metagenome assembly PPCM01 (sample SAMN05284479, study PRJNA326546) | Marine sediment metagenome, whole genome shotgun sequencing project. | isolation source: marine sediment | place: Germany: Wadden Sea | collected 2012-09-05
GGTCGCCTGACAAAACACAGGCGACCCATTTCTTGCATTCTTATAATATTGCAAACATAACAAAAGCCTCTTGGAAGTAAACTTCCAGAGGCTTTGATTTGTTTGCAAATTGCAATAATCCTTATCTTTTTGAGAACTGAGGTGCTCTACGAGCTCCCTTAAGTCCGTACTTCTTACGTTCCTTCATACGAGGATCTCTAGTAAGGTATCCAGCTTTCTTAAGTGCTGGTCTAAATTCGATATCTGCTTCTAATAACGCTCTTGAAATACCATGTCTGATTGCACCAGCTTGACCAGTGTAACCTCCACCATGTACATTAACGATAACATCAAATTTATCTAATGTCTCAGTTAAAACAAGTGGTTGTCTTACGATAACTTTTAAAGTTTCAAGACCAAGGTATACATCTATATCTCTTTTGTTAATAGTGATTTTTCCATTTCCAGGTACTAAGTATACTCTAGCAACACTGCTTTTTCTACGACCTGTTCCGTAATATTTAACTTCTGCCACGATTGTTCCTCCTTCCGACTATTAGAATTTAAGTTCTAAAACTTCTGGTTTTTGAGCTGAATGATTATGTTCTGCGCCTCTATAGACACGTAACTTCTTAAGCATAGCTCTACCAAGTTTATTTTTTGGTAACATACCTTTTACAGCGTGCATTACTACAAGCTCAGGTTTGTTCTTCATCATATCTTTGTACTTAGTTTCTTTAAGTCCTCCGACGTGACCACTGTAAGTTCTGTAATACTTTTGCTCTAGTTTCTTACCAGTAAGTACTACTTGTTCTGCATTGATGATGATGACATGGTCACCAGTATCAACGTGTGGTGTGTAGATTGGTTTTGTTTTTCCGCTTAATACTTTAGCAACTTCTGAAGACATACGTCCTAAAGTCATCCCAGCAGCGTCAACAACATACCATTTTCTATCAACTGTTTGATTGTTAGGCATGAAAGTGTTCATGGATTCTACCTCCTATGTAGTGTTGTTTTGGTTATTGCCTAGTATATTCCACGTGTGAATACAAAAGGTCTTATTGGCCCTGTGAATCACTGCGATTCTCAGGGAATTAGTAGGTTAAACCCGGGCTAAAGGATTTAAGCTATAAACTCACGCTACAATAGTATAGTACACACCACCTCGCGTGTCAAGGGAAATATCCGGTTTACAAGAAAAATATTATCCTATAAAAATATATAAAAATCAACCACGGAAAACACAGAATTCACGGAAAAGAAAAGCGATAAAAATGCTAGTATTTTGATAGATATTTAAGTAGCTAGTTTCTTAAAAAGAATGATTATTCCGTGGTTTCCGTGTTCTCCGTGGTTAGTCTTCTAGTAGTTTGAAATGTTCTTCTTCTCTAGTATCGCCGCCACATATGCCGTCAGCGGAATACATGTTATAAGTCCAATCGTCCCACCAATAGCACGGACGATTTCCGTCGCTATAGAATCCATATTAATAATGTCCAAGTAAGGAATACCATTCATAAAGAAGACAAGTATTAAGAATATTGACGTACCCGCATAAGCAAGTATGAGTGTATTGGCCATGGTACCCATTATATCTCTACCTATGTTCATACCTGATCTAAATAAATCAATTGTCAACATAAAAGGATTGGCTTCAGTAATTTCATTAATTGCAGATGCTATAGAAATACATACATCCATAACAGCACCCAAGGTCCCAAGCAAAATACTAGCAAACAATATTTTGGAGAAATCAAAGGTAATATCCCCTTGTGAAAACATGAGCATCTGTGCTTCAGTTGTACCTAAACCTGTTAAAACGGCATACTTACTTATAACTATCGCAATAATACCAGATACAAGTACACCACCCATGGTGCCAACTATTGCCGAAATGGCCTTCTGGTTAAAACCAGCCACAAAGAACATTGTGACGACCGCTATAACAATACACACAACTATGGACAAGAGTATTGGGTCTCCACCTCTGGCTATACCAATTAACATGTAGTATATACCCAACATCGTTAATCCTAGAGTTACAAGTGTCCTTATACCTTTGATACCACCAATCGCAACCATTAATACAAGAAATGCAGCAACAAGTATGTAGATATATTTATCTCTTCTATATTGGTAAACTAAGCCATTCTTAATTGATCCGTCATCATTAAATTCCATCATTGTGTAGATTTCTCTACCTTCATAAAGTTCTATATCATAAGCTAAAATTTGGTCCATCGTATTAACCACTTTAATTGTCTGACCTTCATAAGGACCACTTAACATAAGGACATTTGCCTCTTGAATACGTTGTTGATAAGCGCCTCCAGAGGTATCAAGTTCATTTAACTCATCTTTGGTTATTTCCAATATCTTACCTGGATAGATATCTGGAATTTCGAAAGTCTCTGAATTTGGAACACAGCCGACCACTAGAATGGCAAGTAACATTAATAATAATGTAATTGATATTTTTTTACGCATGTTGAGTCTCCTTAAGATAGTCAATGTGTTGTAAGGTTAATCCTTTTGCTGGTGCTGTAGTCCCTGTCAATTGTCTATTACGTTCTTTGATACTAAGTTCAATGGATTCTAAGTCTCTTTTACCTATACCAAGTTCCATAAGAGTACCAACAATAATTCGAACCATGTTATAAAGAAAACCATTACCAGTGACCTTTATGGATATCATCTGATTGGTTTTTTTGACACTAATTGCTGTAACCGTTCTAACTGTATCTTCGACACTTTTACCTGCTGAAGAATAACTTTCAAAATCATGGGTGCCAACTAAAATATCAGCGCCTTTTTGCATCATTTCTACATCTAGCTCCTTCTGATAATGAATACTATATCTAATATCCTGAGGGAAATGATAAGGTCCATTATAAATCAAGTATTCGTAAGTTTTACTATGTTCAACATACCTAGGATGAAATTGCTCATCTATTGTATTACAAGCCACTACAACAATGTCATCAGGCAACCTAACATTTAGAGCCATAGGTATTTTTTCACTTCTTATCGCTTTTTCAGTCTTTAGTAAAACAACCTGCCCTCTTGCATGAACACCAGAGTCTGTTCTACTAGCAGCTGTAATCGTCGCACTTGGCCCAAACAAGTCTACAACAGCCTTCATAAGCAACTCTTGTACAGTTGTCACATTTGGTTGTACTTGATAGCCACAATAGTTAGTACCATCATAGGCTAAGGTTAGTTTATAATAAAACATCTTTTCTCCTACAATACAATGCTTAGTGTGATAATTCCTAGTAAATATATGCCTACGATCAAAAAGGCTACCCTATCTTGCCTTCTGTACACAAGTTGCTTCATCCTCGTCCTACCTTCGCCACCTTGATAACATCTAGCTTCCATTGCAAGAGCCAAGTCATCAGCCCTTCTAAAGGATGATATAAATAAGGGTACAAGTAAAGGCACCATGTTCTTAGCCTTCTTAACCAGTCCACCCGTCTCAAAATCTGCACCTCGTGCCATTTGTGCTTTCATGATTTTATCAGTTTCTTCAAGCAATATTGGAATAAATCTTAGTGCAATCGTCATCATCATAGCTATCTCATGAGCTGGCACTTTAATTTTCTCTAATGGTTTCAACATTGTTTCAATGCCATCAGTTAAAGCAATTGGTGACGTTGTTAAAGTTAACAATGATGATCCAATAATCAACATTACTAATCTCGAACCCATAAAAAAGGCCGCTTTTAGACCTTCTAAAGTAATCGTAATCTTCCAGTAAGAAAAAATAATCGTTTCCCCTGATGTAAAAAATAGGTTTAAAACAACTGTCAGAGTTATAATAATAAAAATGGATTTAAGACCCTTTAGTATATATCTAACAGGGATATTTGTGCTTAATATAACAGCCAAAAGGCTAGCAAAAGCTAAACCATAACTCACTAAAGATTGACCTATAAATAAAGAAACTATGAAAATAAAAACACATGTAATCTTAGTTCTTGAATCTAATTCATGTATAGGTGATTCTGAAGGATAATATTGGCCTATGGTAATATCTCTAATCATTTGTAGCCTCTTTATGCAGCAATGGTACAAGATGCTTCACTGCTTCTTCTATATGAATTATGTTCTTAGGCAGATCAAAACCTGCTTCTATTAACTTACGTACTAAATAAGATGTCTCTGGTACAGCTAGCCCCATCGATTCTAATTGGGTTATTTCACTAAAAACTTCTTTAACAGGTCCATTTAATCTAATTTCACCTTTATCCATCACGATCACCCTATCAACATAATTAGCTATATCTTCCATAGAGTGAGAAACCAGTATAACTGTAATCCCAAGTTGATCATGTAACTTCTTAATCTCATGGAGTATCTCATCTCGTCCTTTTGGATCCAAACCTGCAGTAGGCTCATCAAGAATAAGGGTGGAAGGCTCCATGGCCAAAACACCAGCTATTGCAACACGTCTCTTTTGCCCACCAGACAAATCGAAAGGTGATGCCTCATACAACTCTTCACCTATGCCAACAATCGCCAACGCTTTTTTTACACGTAGGTCTATAACATCTGAATCTAATCCCATATTCTTAGGACCAAAAGCAACATCTTTATAAACAGTCATTTCAAACAACTGATGTTCAGGGTATTGAAAAACTAATCCAACTTGTTGTCTGACTTCTTTTAACCTAAGTTTATCCTCTGTAATTGAAACACCGTTTACATAGACACTACCTGAAGTCGGCTTTAATAAACCATTAACTTGTTGAATAAGTGTTGATTTCCCAGAACCAGTATGGCCTATCATTCCAACAAATTCACCATCGTCTATAGTCAAACTTATGTTGTCTAAGGCTCTTTTCTCAAAAGCCGTGTTCTCACTATATATATAAGATAAATCTTCTATTTTAATTGACATAATCTCTCTACCATTTCATCTAACGTTAGTATATTAGTATCAATATCTATACCTCGCTTTTGTAGCTCATAAGCTATTTCCGTTACTTCTGGTACATCAAGTCCGATTTCCTTCATCACATCCACTTTAGAGAAAATAGATCTTGGGTCACCAGACATAACAATCTTACTCTCTTCCATTACATAAACAATATCAGATTGAACAGCTTCCTCCATAAAATGAGTTATGAGTATAATAGTAATTCCTTCTTCATTAAGCTTATGAATGGTTTCTAATACTTCTACTCTACCTGAGGGATCTAACATTGCTGTTGGTTCATCCAATACTATACAATCCGGTCTCATTGCTAAAACACCTGCTATGGCAATCCTTTGTTTCTGACCGCCTGATAATTTATAAGGTGAATGATGTGCATATTCAACCATTTCTACAGTTTCAAGAGCTTTATCCACACGTTGTCTAATTTTACCTGCTTCTATCCCCAGATTCTCTGGACCAAAAGCAACATCTTCTTCTACTATGGTTGCAATAATCTGATTATCTGGATTTTGGAATACCATACCTGCTGATTGACGAATCTTCCATACATTAGATTCATCATTGGCATCAAATCCTTTAATAAATAAAGTTCCCTCTTTAGGCTGTAAAAGAGCATTCAAATGTTTAGCCAATGTGGACTTGCCAGAACCATTATGACCAAGTATTGTGATAAAACTGCCCGGTTCAACTGTTAAGTCCACATTATCTAATGCTCGATGAACACTTTCCACTTCACCCTGTTCGTTATGTTGTTTGTATTCAAATATAAGCCCATTGGCTTTGACCATGTCCATTTGTGTTACTCCTTTAAAAATACAGTGGGGTAGTTAGATGGTTAGTTAGTCGGGTAGGAAAGGACTAACGCAAAAACGCGATAAGTTGTTACTATCTAACTGATCACTATCTGACTATCCGACTTATGACTATCCGACTTATGACTATCTGACTCGTCTAATTATAATATAAGAAGGGGTTAAGTGCAAAGCACTTAACCCCTATAATACTAATATTTATACTAATTCTAAGATAACTTCTTAAGAGTTTACTTTTAGAACTATACTAGTTCTAAAATAACCTCTAAAGCTGCATCACCTTTACGTTGACCAATCTTTACGATTCTAGTGTAACCACCATTACGGTCTACATATTTTGGAGCAATCTCTTCTAGTAACTTTTCAGCTACATCAATTTTCTTAGTTTTAGCTTTTTTACCAGCTGCATCAGCAGGAACTTCTGTTACAGGGTAAATCACTTTTAAGATTTCTCTTCTAGCGTGTAATCTAGAAGCGTTATCTTTTTTGATTACTTTTTCAATTTCTTCAAATTGAGTTACTTTTTTACCATCTACAACTTCTTTAACTCTTTTTCCGTCAGCAGTTTTCTTAGCTACTTTTTGAGTTACAGTTACTTCAGTGTAGTTGTCTTTTTCTCTAACAGCCATTGCAATCAATTTTTCAGCAATCTTACGAACTTCTTTTGCTTTTTGCTCAGTCGTTCTAATCTTACCGTGGTATAACAAGTTTGTTACTTGATTTCTAAGCAATGCTTTTCTCTGGGAAGATGTTCTTCCGAGTTTTCTATAACCAGGCATTGTTAAGCCTCCTTTTCCATGAATTCTTATCCGCTACTTACTATTCGTCACTAGGCTTAAGTGCTAACCCAAGCTCTTGTAATTTCGCAAGTACTTCTTCTAAAGATTTACGTCCTAAGTTTCTAACTTTCATCATATCTTCAGGGGTTCTGTTTGTAAGTTCTTCAACAGTGTTGATACCCGCTCTTTTTAAACAGTTGTATGAACGAACAGATAATTCTAATTCATCGATACTCATTTCAAGTACCTTCTCTTTTTCATTATCTTCTTTTTCGACCATAACTTCTGCATTTTTAGCATTTTCTGATAGATCAATAAATAAGTTCAGATGTTCGCTTAGAACCTTAGCAGCTAAACTTACTGCTTCATCTGGGGATAATGTACCGTCTGTCCAAACTTCTAAAGTCAGTTTGTCAAAGTCAGTTACATTTCCAACACGAGTGTTTTCCACCTTAAGGTTAACACGCTCTACTGGTGTGTAGATTGAGTCAACTGGAATTACACCGATTGGTTGATCTTCTGTTTTATTCTTATCTGCCGTAACATAGCCACGACCTTTAGTTATTGTAAGTTCAACAAATAATTTACTATCTGGTCCACCACTTAGAGTTGCTATTGGTTGATCAAGATTAATAATTTCAATGTCTGGGTCCGCTTGGATATCAGCACCAGTCACCAAACCTTCACCTTCAAATTCAATGTAGGCTACTTTTGGTTCTGAACTATCGCTATTATTGCGAATAGCTAACTTCTTAATATTAAGAATAATTTCTGTTACGTCTTCTTTAACACCAGGGATAGTACTAAACTCGTGTAATACACCTTCGATCTTGATGCTACTTACTGATGCACCAGGAAGAGATGATAACATAATTCTTCTAAGAGAATTACCTAAAGTTGTACCATAGCCTCGTTCTAAAGGCTCGATAACAAATGATCCATACTTGTTATCTTCTGAAATTGTTTCAATGTCAATTCTTGGTTTCTCGAAATCAAACACTTACAAGACCCTCCTTACTAAATATTGGTTTCGTCACTATATCTATACATCTATTCTCTACTTTATTTATGAGGGTAATACATGATGTCCTACTAAACTAGATCTTAAACGTTTATTCAAGTTGACTAAGTCAACCCAAAACAATCGCATATGTATAATATATATAAGATGCTTATTATTTTGAGTATAACTCGACAATAAGAGTTTCTTCCACTGGAATGTGAATTTGGTCTCTTTCTGGTTTAGCTGTTACAGAAACAGTAAAGTTCTCAAGATCAGCGCTCATCCACTCAGGAACAGCTCTTGAAGAAGTTGTTTCGATAATAGTTTTAATACCAGCTGATGATTGTGATTTCTCTTTTACAGTAATTACGTCGCCAACTTTAACTTGGTATGAAGGAATGTTAACTCTCTTACCATTAACTAAAATATGGTTATGACGAACTACTTGTCTAGCTTCTGTTCTTGAACGACCAAGACCAGCTCTATATGCTACATTATCAAGACGTGTCTCAAGTAAGATCAATAAGTTCTCACCAGTGATGCCTTTTTGATGTGCAGCTTTTTCATAATAGTTTCTAAATTGTGTTTCAAGAACACCATAAATTCTCTTTGCTTTTTGCTTTGTACGTAATTGTAAACCGTACTCAGAGATTTTAGATCTTCTGTTTCCATGTTGTCCTGGAGCGTATGGTCTACGTTCCATTGCACATTTAGCTGTGTAACATCTTTCGCCTTTTAAGAAAAGCTTGTCGCCTTCTCTACGGCAAAGTCTACATACAGCACCTGTATATCTAGCCATCTATCTACACCTCCGATTAGACTCTTCTACGTTTTGGTGGACGACATCCATTGTGTGGAACTGGCGTCACATCTTTAATACTTGTTACTTCTAAACCAGCTGCTTGAAGCGCTCTAATTGCTGCTTCTCTACCTGAACCAGGTCCTTTTACCATTACTTCAACAGTTTTAAGACCGTGGATCATTGCTGCTTTAGCTGCAGTATCTGCTGCCATTTGTGCTGCGTAAGGTGTGTTCTTTCTAGAACCTCTGAAACCTAAACCACCAGCACTTGCCCATGATAATGCATTACCTTGAGCATCTGTTAATGTTACGATTGTATTGTTAAATGTTGATTGAATGTGAGCTTGCCCACGTTCAACATGCTTTTTAACACGTCTCTTCGTTGTTCTTTTGACTGCTTTCTTAGCCATCGCTAAACCTCCTTACGCCTATTTCTTCTTTCCTGCTGTTCTACGAGGACCCTTACGAGTTCGCGCGTTAGTTTTCGTCTTTTGACCTCTTACTGGAAGTCCTTTTCTATGACGAATACCTCTGTAACATCCGATTTCCATAAGACGTTTGATGTTAAGAGCGATTTCTCTTCTTAAATCACCTTCAACTTGAACAGTACTGTCAATGATATCTCTTAACTTACTAACTTCATCATCTGTTAAATCTCTTACTCTTGTTTCAGTTGTAATGCCTGCTTCTGATACAATACGTTGTGCAGTTGATCTACCAATACCATAAATGTATGTTAAACCAATCTCAACGCGTTTTTCTCTTGGTAAGTCTACACCAGCTATACGAGCCATGTTTACTTGCACCTCCATCAAATCTGTTGTACACCAATAGGTCGGTGAAATGTCATACCTATTATAGTGCCTAAACCTTTCAATCCTTTACTGGACGCAACTCTTGTCCTAAAATTTCTGAAAGATTCTCTTCTCGTTAGAGTAGCCACCTAGCACTCTCGCTTCATCCAATTCCGTCCTGTCTAAGGTACAGGGGGAGTTGTTTACACAATCTGTCCTGGTGGTTCCCTTGTTACATATGAAATTATAGCTTTTCATCGCTTTTATGGCTTCAACACAGTCCTAGGACCTAGTTTGCACCACAAGAACTCATTATATAACACTTCAAGTGAATATACAAGTCTTATTTTGTATTATATTTAAAACATTTCGTCCCACTGACTGTACACGCCCATATGGAGTTACTTATTCTAAATATTTATTTGAAAAACATGGATAATCGTGGGACGATTATCCCTGCTTTTGCTTGTGCTTTGGGTTCTCGCAGATTACTCTAACGCGACCATTTCTTTTGATTACTTTACATTTCTCACAAATTGGTTTTACTGATGCTCTAACTTTCATTGTATATCTCCTTTTAATTTAGAAAATGATAGATCCTTATGTTAGCATAAAACGCTTCCTCAGGATGACGGTATTGTTCTTGATCTTTTACCTATCTGACCATTTAACTATCCGACTATCTAACTGTTTTCTCTATTTATCTCTCCAGATGATTCGACCTTTAGTTAAATCATATGGTGACATTTCTACTGTTACTTTATCACCAGGAAGAATACGAATATAGTGCATACGTAATTTACCTGATATATGAGCTAAGATGACATGACCATTCTCAAGTTCAACTTGGAACATTGCGTTTGGTAATTTCTCTTTAACTTTTCCTTCTACTTCAATAACGTCTTTCTTGGACATTGACTACCTCCTAATGATATTAGTCTGTTTTTTGTTCGTAGTTTTTTAGACTTCTTCTCACATCAGCGTTTGATATCTTATCGCCGTGTATTAGTTTATCAGCCAACATATCTATTCTATCATGTGTGATCTGAACATGCTTCTTTTTTTTCTTTTTAGGTTGCTCAAGTCTTCTAGTTCGGCCATCAGATAAGATGAGATACTCTTCTTCCATATCTATGACAACGAAATAATTCCCCTTGTCTCTGCCGGCACTTGATTTAACAACTTGGCCCAACTCATAATCAATCATTTGAATCACCTTGATTTAACATCGTCAACAACTCATAACCTGTTTCTGTAATAACCACTGTATTCTCATAATGAGCAGATAAAGATCCATCTAAGGTTACCACCGTCCAATTATCAGATAATGTCCTTACATCAAAACGTCCTGCATTTACCATAGGTTCTATAGCAAGTACCATACCCTTTTGTAGTTTCGGACCTCTTCCCATTGGTTTGTAGTTTGGAACCTGAGGTTCTTCATGAAGTTCCTTGCCAATTCCATGTCCTACTAAATCTCTAACAACAGAATAGCCATTACTTTCAACATATTTCTGAATAGCTGCTGATATCTGATGTAAATGACAGCCTGGTTTAGCGTACTTCATACCTTCGAAAAAACTTTGTTTGGTGACAGCTACGAGCCGTCTTGCTTCTTCACTGGCATTTCCTACTGCATAGGACCTTGCTGCATCACCATGATAACCTTTGTAATAAGCGCCAATATCGATGCTAACCACATCACCATCTCTGATGACTTGTTCTTTACTTGGAATACCGTGCACCACTTCTTCATTAACTGAAGCACAAATGGATGCTGGATAACCATGATAGTTTAAGAACGATGGTTGACCACCCTGACTTTGAATATAGTCTCTTGCAATCAAATCTAAATCATACGTTGTAAGACCAGGTTTAATTGCTTGTGCAATCAAATCATGGGCTATGGCTACTATTTGGTTAGCCTCACGCATAATCTCAATTTCAAAATCACTTTTTAACAAAATTGCCATGTATTAAGCACCTACGATTTCACAAATAACTTTAAAGATAACGTCCATATCCTGCGTACCATCTACTGACTTAAGAATTCCAACATTTGAATAATAATCAATAAGTGGTTGCGTTTGCTCATGATAAACACCTAAACGTTTAAGTACTGTTTCAGGTTGATCATCCGAACGAAGAATCAGTTCACTACCACATGTGTCGCAGATTCCATCCTCTTTTGGTGCAATATAAACTAAGTGATAAGTAGCGCCACATTTTACACAAGCACGTCTTCCACCCATCCTCTTCACAATGGCTTCATCTGGAACATCTACATCAATTGCAAAGTCCATCTTCTGATCCATCTTCACAAGCGCAGCATCTAAGCTTTCAGCTTGTGGAATAGTACGTGGGAATCCGTCTAGTACAAAACCATTGGAGCAATCATCTTGAACAATTCTATCTGCTACTAGGTCAACAACTAATTCATCTGGAACCAATAAACCTTGATCCATATATTCCTTAGCTTTAATGCCTAGAGCTGTTTCATTCTTAATGTTTGCCCTAAATATATCGCCGGTTGAGATATGAGGAATGTCAAACTTAGCAGAAATCTTCTTAGCTTGAGTTCCTTTACCCGCACCTGGTGCACCTAACATAATAATTTTCATTAAATATCTCCAAATCTGGTTCTATTAAAATAAAACCTAGGCATACTTATGTTTAAATTACTTTTTATCACACTACAAATACTGCTAAATGCCCCTATATCGACTGTTAAAGTCGATATAGAAGCAACTATTATTTACATTTTATCCTAAGAAACCTTTATAGTGTCTCATGACAAGTTGTGATTGAATTTGTTTCACTGTCTCAATAGCAACACCGGCTACGATGATCAATGAAGTACCACCAAATGATAAGGTCATTCCAGTTGCAGCTGTTAATCCGATTGGCGCTAATGCGATTAGACCAAGCATAACTGCTCCAATAAGAACAAGTCTTGTTAAGATGGTTGATAAATATTCTACCGTTGGCTTTCCAGGACGAATACCAGGAATGAATCCACCGTTCTTTTTCATGTTGTTTGCTACATCATAAGGATTAAAAGTAATCGCTGTATAGAAGTAAGCAAAACCGATGATAAGAATAAAGTAAATTGCTGCACCAATTGGTTGGTTAAGGTTTACATACTTTAAGAATGAACCCCACCATCCTGTAGGATTACTGTTAAAGAATGAAGTAATCGTTGCAGGGAATTGAAGTAAAGATGAAGCGAAGATAACTGGAATTACACCAGCCATATTAACTTTCATTGGAATATGAGTAGATTGACCACCATATACTTTACGTCCTTGAATTCTCTTAGCATATTGTACTGCAACACGTCGCTCACCTAATTGAATAAGTACGACAAACATGATTAGTAAGATAAGTGATACTAGCACAACCAATACTCTAACGTATTCGCCAGCCATTAATCTTGTCCACATACCTGTTGTTCCATCATCAAGACCTGAAAGAATGTTAACAACGATAATCAAAGATATACCATTACCAACACCATTTTCAGTAATTCTTTCACCACACCACATTAAGAATGCTGTACCAGCTGTCATTGTGATGATGGCAGCAGCTACTGTCCAGAAGTTATAAGAAACAAAATAGTTCTTAAATCCGATACAGATTGCTGTTGCTTGGATTACTGCGAAACCTACAGTTGCGTATCTTGTAATCTTAGCGATTTTCTTTTTACCTTCTTGACCATCTTTTTGCATTTCCTCAAGTGCTGGAATAGCAATAGTCAGTAAGTTCATTATGATTGATGAGTTGATATAAGGTACGATACCAAGTGCAAAGATGGTCATATTTTTAAATGCTCCACCTGAAAAGGCATCATACATACCAAGTAACCCATCACTGTTAGCATTAAAAAATGCCAAGATCTCAGAACTGTCAATACCTGGAATTGGAATGGCAGCTCCTGATCTGATTGCAAACAACATAAAGAAAGTAAATAAAAGTTTTTTACGTAAATCTTCTACTTTTAATGCATCGCGAAGTGTCGAAAACAATTATACCACCTCTGCTTTCCCACCAGCAGCTTCAATCTTCTCCACGGCTGATTTACTAAAAGCATTAACTTTTACGGTTAATTTCTTAGTTAATTCACCATTACCAAGAATTTTGACACCGTCTTTAGGGTTATTAATAAGACCTTTTTCTTGTAATTTCTCTATTGTTACAATTGAACCAGCTCTGAATTTATTAAGTGCTTCTACGTTCACACCAATAATTTCCTTAGAGTTGATACATGTAAATCCTCTTTTAGGAAGACGTCTGATTAAAGGCATTTGTCCACCTTCGAATCCTGGTCTTACACCACCGCCTGAACGGGAGTTCTGACCATCACGACCTCTACCAGCAAACTTACCGTTTCCTGAACCGTGACCTCTACCTTTGATGAATTTGCTCTTCTTTGCACCTTTGTTAGGTTTTAAATCTGTTAAATTCACGTCGGTTACACCTCCTTATTTATTGTATAGACTATACTTCTTCTACTTTGATTAAGTGGCTGATTTTGTGAATCATACCTCTAATTGCTTCATTGTCTTTTTGAACAACTGTTTTATTAAGTTTAGTTAAACCTAATGCTACCGCTGTCGCTTTGTTCTTAGGTTTAGAGCCAATAGTTGACTTAACTAAAGTAATTTTTAATTGATCTGCCATCTTGGTTCCCTCCTAACCTATAATTTCTTCAACTGACTTACCACGAAGTTTAGCTACTGCTTCTGGTGTTTTCAGTTGACTAAGTCCTGCTATTGTCGCAGCAACAAGGTTTGCCTTGTTATTTGATCCAAGAGACTTAGTTCTAATATTTTTAATACCTGCTAACTCAAGTACGGCACGCGCTGGTCCACCAGCGATAACACCAGTACCTTCAGGTGCTTGTTTAAGTAATACTGACGCACTTCCGAATTTACCTAACCAGTCATGAGTAATACTGTTATTCTCATCCATTGGTACTTCGATAAGCTTCTTCTTAGCGTCTTCGATACCTTTACGGATAGCTTCTGGAATTTCCACTGCTTTACCCATACCTGCACCTACATGACCGTTCTCATCACCAACAACAACAACTGCTGTAAATCTGAAGTTACGACCACCTTTAACAACTTTAGTTACACGTTTGATGGTTACGACCTTTTCTGAAAGTTCCATACCACTAACATCTATTTTGTTACGCTTCATGTGTCGACCTCCTTACCTAGAATTTTAACCCAGCTTCTCTTGCTGCGTCTGCTAATGCTTTGACTTTACCATGGTAGATATATCCGCCACGGTCAAATACTACAGTGTCAATACCTTTATCAAGTGCTTTTTTAGCTACTGCTTCACCAACGGCTACTGCAGCGGCAATATTATTCGTTTGATCTAAAGAATCCTTAATCGCTTTTTCTACAGTTGAAGCTGCAACGATTGTGTTACCTTTAACATCATCAATAACTTGTGCATATATATGTTCATTACTTCTAAAAACCGCTAAACGAGGTCTAGCTGAAGTCCCTGAAATTTTGTTTCTAAGCTTTTTGTGTTTTTTAACACGAACAGCTTGTCTAGATGCTTTTTTAATCATTTGGTTTTCACCCCTTTGTTTAGTTTGATTGACTTTGGTTCAATTAAAATTATGCTACGTTTCGATGATTAAGCTTTACCAGCTTTACCTTCTTTACGTCTAATAACTTCGTCAATGTATTTGATACCTTTACCTTTGTATGGCTCTGGTGGTCTTTTGAATCTGATTTCGGCGGCATATTGTCCAACCTTATCTTTTTCAATACCTTTGATTGTAATTTTATTACCTTCAACGATTGATTCAACGCCTTCAGGATCTTCCATAACTACAGGGTGTGAGTATCCTAAACTAAGGTCTAAGGACTTACCTTGCTTTTTAGCTCTATATCCTACACCATTGATTTCAAGTTTCTTTTCGTAACCCTTCGTTACACCTTCAACCATATTAAAAACTAAAGTTCTAGTTAAGCCATGAAGTGACTTCATTTTCTTTAATTCGCTTGGTCTAGTAACGATTATTTCTGTACCTTCAAGAGTAATGTTCATCTCTTGTGGTACTTGTTTTTCTATTGCTCCAAGTGGACCTTTTACTGAGATAAAATTAGTTTCACTAATTTTAACTTCAACGCCTGCTGGAACAGTAATTGGTAATCTACCAATACGTGACATAATTTCTTCCTCCTACGGTTAAATTGAAACAGTTACCTAACACCTAATGATGTTCTAGTGTAACTATCTTTTCACCCATGTTATGATTGTTCGTTCTGACCAATCACTGTTGGTCTTTACGACGAACATAGAATGAAATGTTGATTTTGTTCTTTAAGGTTAGTGATTGTGTTGATTTGGAGCATAGCCCAGATAAATGCAATCACCTGTTATCGTCTTTATTTGGTGACTACCAAATAAATGCGATAACCTCTCCACCAACTTCAAGCTTTCTAGCTTCTTTGTCAGTAACGATACCTTTATTTGTTGAAATGATTGCTGTACCAAGTCCACCAAGTACTGAAGGTAATTCATCTTTACCAGCATAAACTCGAAGACCAGGCTTAGAAATCTTTTTAATACCTGAGATTACTTTTTCATTCTTAGTTGAGCCATACTTAAGTTCAACTTTGATTGATTTGAACGCGCCATCTTCGATTACTTTGTAACCTTTGATGTAACCTTCTTTAACTAATATATCAACAACAGCTAATTTCATCTTTGAAGATGGAATTGATACGAAGTCATGTTTAGCTGTGTTACCGTTTCTGATTCTTGTTAGCATATCTGCAATAGGATCACTCATTGTCATGATTAATTGCCTCCTTCCTGTTGTTGTCTACCAACTAGCTTTTCTAACACCTGGGATTTGACCTTTGTAAGCAAGTTCACGGAAACAAATTCTACAGATTCCGTACTTTCTAAGAACACTATGAGGTCTACCACAAAGTCTACAACGTGTATAAGCTCTTGTAGAGAATTTAGGTTTACGTTGTTGTTTTACTTTCATTGACGTTTTAGCCATTTAACATTACCTCCTTTATTTTCTGAAAGGCATTCCGAATTGTGTTAACAGTTCACGTGCTTCTTCATCACTATTAGCTGTTGTTACAATAATGATGTCCATTCCTCTGATTTTGTCAACCTTATCATACTCAATCTCTGGGAAGATTAATTGCTCTTTAATACCCATAGCATAGTTTCCTCTACCATCGAATGAGTTAGGGTTAACGCCTCTAAAGTCACGTACACGAGGTAATGATAAGTTAACTAGACGGTCCATGAATTCATACATTCTTTTTCCGCGAAGTGTAACTTTTGTACCTATATTCATACCTTCTCTTAACTTGAAGGCTGCGACTGATTTTTTAGCTTTTGTCACAAGTGGTTTTTGACCTGAAATAATTGTTAAATCACTTACGGCTGAATCCATAGCTTTTTGGTTCTCTTTAGCTTCACCAACACCCATATTGATTACGATTTTTTCAATCTTTGGCACTTGCATAACATTTGTATAGTTGAATTTTTTCATCATACCATCAACTATTTCATTTTTGTAAGTATCAATAAGTCTACTCAATTTTAGTGGCCTCCTTCCGATTATTTATCGATTACGTCTCCAGTAGCTTTAGCCACACGTTTACGTACAGTCTTTGTTTTTCCACTACGTTCTTCTGTTGTAACTTCAACACCAAGTTTAGTCACTTCACCATTGTGTACATACATTACGTTTGATGCGTGAATGTAAGCCTCTTGATGAATGATTCCACCTTGTTGGTTTTGTGCGCTTGGCTTAGCGTGTTTTGTAGCTTTGTTAACGCCTTCAACAAGTACACGGCCGTTCTTGCTGTCTACAGCAAGTACTTTGCCTTCTTTACCTTTGTCTTTACCAGTGATTACTCTTACAGTATCACCAGATTTAAGTCTTAATTTCGCCATTTGTACACCTCCTATAATACTTCTGGTGCAAGTGATAAGATTTTCATGTATTTCTTTTCACGAAGCTCTCTTGCAACAGGACCAAAGATACGAGTACCTCTTGGTGTACCGTCGTCTTTAAGAATAACTGCCGCGTTTTGGTCAAATCTTATATATGAACCATCTTTACGTCTGATTTCTTTTACTGTTCTAACTACAACTGCTCTAACTACTTCACCTTTTTTTACAACGCCACCTGGTGTTGCATCTTTAACAGTAGCAACGATAACGTCACCAACGTGAGCATATCTTCTCTTTGAACCGCCTAAAACACGAATACAAAGGATTTCTTTAGCACCAGTGTTGTCAGCAACTTTAAGTCTGGATTCTTGTTGAATCATACTTAAAACCTCCTTCCAGGATCTATTTTGCTTTCTCGATGATTTCCACTAAACGCCATCTCTTGTCTTTAGAGATTGGTTTTGTTTCCATTACTCTGATTCTATCGCCAATTTCACACTCATTATTTTCATCATGAGCCTTCAACTTGTAAGTTCTTTTGATTACTTTGTGATAAAGTGGATGTTTGATACTATCTTCAACAGCTACTACAACTGTTTTGTCCATCTTATCGCTAGTCACACGACCAACTCGTGTTTTTCTTAAATTTCTATCAGCCACAACAATGCCTCCTTTCGAGATAATTACTTAGCAGCTTGTAATTGCTCAGTAATAATTGTTTGGATCTTTGCTATATTTTTACGTACATCTGTTATTCTAGCTGTATTATCTAATTGATTTGTAGCATTTTGGAATCTTAAGTTAAAAAGTTCCTTCTTAGCCACTACCAATTCTTCTTGTAATTCAGCTGCTGACTTACTTCTTAATTCTTCTAAATATTTAGCTGACTTCACAATTATTCACCGCCTTCTAATTCTTCGCGAGAAACAATCTTACACTTTAATGGCAATTTGTGCATTGCCAGTCTTAAGGCTTCTCTAGCTGTCTCTTCTGGAACACCAGCAAGTTCGAACATTACACGACCTGGCTTAACAACTGCTACCCAGTACTCTGGAGAACCTTTACCTGAACCCATACGAGTTTCAGCTGGTTTTTGTGTAACAGGTTTGTCTGGGAAAATCTTAATCCAAACTTTACCACCACGTTTGATGTAACGCGTCATAGCGACACGGGCTGATTCTATTTGATTTGAACGAATCCAAGCAGATTCAGCTGCAACGATACCATACTCACCATAAGTGATTTTGTTACCTCTTGTAGCTTTACCCTTCATACGTCCACGGAACTGTTTACGTCTTTTAACTCTTTTAGGCATTAACATTATTTACGTCCTCCTCTTTTGTTATTTCTTCTTGCTGGAGGAGCGATATCAGCTGCACGTTGCATTCCATTAAGGATTTCACCGTGACAGATCCATACTTTAACACCGACTTTACCGTAAGTAGTATCTGCTTCAGCAAATCCATACTCGATATCAGCTCTAAGTGTTTGAAGTGGAATGTTACCTTCGTTGTAGCTTTCAGTACGAGCCATCTCAGCTCCACCTAAACGCCCTGAACATTGTACTTTGATACCTTTAGCGCCAGACTTCATTGCTCTACCCATTACTTGTTTCATGGCTCTTCTGAAAGATACACGATTCTCAAGTTGAAGTGCAACGTTTTCTGATACTAATTGTGAACATTTCTCAGGTCTCTTGATTTCAACGATGTTGACAATCACTTTACCTTCGATTTTTGTTTGAATTTCTTTTCTTAAAGCTTCAATTGCTGTTCCACCCTTACCTATTACTATTCCAGGTTTAGCAGTGTGGATGTTTATTCTTACTCGCTCTGATGCTCTTTCGATCTCGATCTTAGAAACACCTGCTGAGTAAAGTTTTTTCTTTAGAAAAGTTCTTAACTCAAAATCTTCTACTAGAAGATCTGAGAAATTCTTTTCGGCATACCATCTTGAATCCCAGTCTCTGATGACACCGACTCTTAAGCCGTGTGGATTAACTTTTTGTCCCATGCCTGACCTCCTTTACTTTTCGTTTAAGATTATCGTAATGTGACTTGTTTTCTTTTCGATTCTAAAAGCTCTACCTTGAGCTCTTGGACGAATTCTCTTCAATGTTGGTCCTTTACCTGCAAAACATTCATCAATAAATAAGTTTGCTGGATCCAGTCCTTGATTGTTCTCAGCATTTGCAATCGCTGATTTCAATAATTTCTCTATAATTCTAGCACCTTTTCTTGGCGTGTACGCTAAGATACCAAGTGCTGAAGCTACGTCTTTGCCTTTGATTGTATTAAGTACAATTCTAGCTTTTGTATCTGAAACTCTTGCAAATGATACTTTCGCTGACGGTCTAGTATCTTTTACTGCATTTCTTTCACGTTTTATCTGACTTCTGTGTCCTTTAGCCATTGTGATATGCCTCCTTTCGCACTGTTATTAACGTACTCTTGATTTCTTTTCGTCTTTACCGTGACCTCTATAAGTTCTCGTTAAGACAAATTCACCAAGTTTATGTCCAACCATATCCTCTTGGATATATACTGGAACGTGTTTTCTACCGTCATGAACGGCAATTGTATGACCAACCATTTCTGGAAAAATTGTTGAACGTCTTGACCAAGTTTTAATTACTTGCTTGCTGTCCGTTTCATTAAGAGCTTCTACTTTTTTAAGTAAGTGCCCATCAATAAAAGGTCCTTTTTTCAATGAACGAGCCATTTATATAGCCTCCTTTTTCATTTTTCTTGACATGTACCTATTTATTACCGCTACGTTTTCTTACGATATATTTGTTAGAGTGCTTGTTTTTCTTTCTTGTCTTAAGACCAAGAGCAGGTTTACCCCAAGGTGTACTTGGCGCTGGACGACCGATTGGCGTTCTACCTTCACCACCACCATGTGGGTGATCGTTAGGGTTCATTACAGAACCACGTACTGTTGGGCGTATACCCATGTGACGCTTACGTCCTGCTTTACCAACTGTAATAAGTTCGTGATCAGCATTACCAACTTGACCAACAGTAGCACGACATTCGATTGGTACCATTCTCATTTCACCTGATGGTAAACGAAGTGTTGCAAACTTTCCTTCTTTTGCCATAAGTTGAGCAACGTTACCAGCTGAACGTACCATTTGTCCGCCTTTGCCTGGTTTCATTTCAATATTGTGAATTTGTGTACCTACTGGGATGTTTTGAAGTGGTAATGCATTACCAACTTTAATCTCCGCTTCAGCACCACTCATCAACTTAGTTCCTACTTTAAGCCCTACTGGTGCAAGAATGTATTTCTTCTCACCATCAGCATATTGTAAAAGTGCAATGTTTGCAGTACGGTTTGGATCGTACTCAATTGATGCAACCTTTGCAGGAATACCATCTTTATTTCTTTTGAAATCGATGATTCTGTATTTGATTTTTGATCCACCACCACGGTGTCTCACTGTAATTTTACCTTGGTTGTTACGTCCAGAATGCTTCTTAAGTGCTACTACTAAAGATTTCTCAGGAGTTTTCTTCGTGATCTCTTCAAAAGTAGAAGCTGTCATATGTCTTCTGGAAGGTGTATAAGGTTTGTATGTTCTAATACCCATTATCTTGAGCTCCTTTCATGTAGTGTTTTTAAACACGCTACCGTGTGTGTCCCTTAGGAATGTTCATCATTCCACAAGGCATTCATCTCGTGAAATGTAATTACATTCCTTCGAAGAAGTCGATTTCTTTACTTTCTGGTGTTAAAGTAACAATCGCTTTTTTCTTTTGAGCTGTTTGACCAGTTGTTGCACCACGTCTCTTGTTCTTACCTTTTTGATTCATAGTGTTAACCTTTTGAACTTTCGTTCCTGCAAACATTTTCTCAACTGCTTCTTTGATTTGAACTTTTGTTGCTTCTGGATGCACTAAAAAAGTGTATTTTCTTTCAGACATTTGGTCCATACTCTTTTCAGTGATAACAGGTTTAAGTAGTACGTCATAGTAATTAAACTTTGCCATTATGCGTACACCTCCTCTATTGTAGCAACAGCTGCTTTAGTCGCAATAAATGTGTCATACTTTAAGATATCGTACACATTGATTGTGTTTGTTAAAGCTGTCTTTACGTTTGGAATGTTTCTTGCTGACAAGATTACATTCTTATCATTTGAATCTAAACAGATTAATGCTTTTTCAACTTTTAAGTTTGAAAGTACGTTAACCATGCTTTTTGTTTTGATTTCGCTTAATTCTAAGCTATCAACAACAACAAATTTACCATCAGCAACTCTTGCTGACAACGCTGATTTAAGAGCCAATCTCTTTTCTTTTCTGTTTAACTTGAAAGAATAGTCTCTTGGTTTTGGAGCGAATACAACACCACCGCCTGTCCAGTGAGGTGCTCTAATTGAACCAATTCGTGCTCTACCTGTTCCTTTTTGTCTCCATGGCTTTCTTCCACCACCACGAACTTCAGAACGTGTTTTTGCACTTTGGGTACCTTGGCGTTTATTTGCAAGTTGTTGAACAACTGACATATGCATCAAGTGTGGCTTAACTTCTACACCGAAAACACTATCGTTAAGTTCTAATTCTTCTACTTGTTGACCGTCCATATTATATACAGATACTTTTGCCATTTTCGTTCCTCCTTCCTGCAATTACTACGCCTTAACCGCGTCTCTAATTGTTAATACTGATTTTTTAGGGCCTGGTACAGCACCTTTTACTAAGATAAGGTTTTGCTCTGTATCAATTCTTACAACCTCAAGGTTTTGAACTGTTACTTTTTCAGCACCCATGTGTCCCGGTAAAGCTTTACCTTTGAAAACTTTTGCAGGATATGAAGCCGCACCCATTGAACCAGGTCTTCTATGGTATTTTGAACCATGAGCCATAGGTCCTCTAGATTGGTTGTGACGCTTAATGTTACCTTGGAAACCTTTACCTTTTGATACACCAGTTACATCAATGATGTCGCCAGCAGCAAACGCTTCTACTGTGATCTCTTGACCAACTTCGTAGTTTTCAGCATCTTCTAATCTGAATTCTTTTAAGTATTTCTTTGCTTCAACGCCAGCTTTTGCAAAGTGACCTTTTAAAGGTTGAGAAACTCTGTTCTCTTTCTTCGCTTCAAAGCCTAGTTGTACTGCACTGTATCCATCGTTATCAATTGTCTTAACTTGAGTAACTGTACATGGACCAGCTTGTAATACTGTTACTGGTACTAACGTTCCATCTTCCATGAAGATTTGAGTCATACCAACTTTTCTAGCTATAATAGCTTTTTGCATGTTGCACCTCCTATTAATCTACAGCGGAATACGATCTCTCGCATTCATCCTAGACGGTTTAATAAGACTTGTGAGACTGAGTTCACGCTTTATATAAACCTACCACGGATATTTCACTTATTTAATCTGCAAGCAGATTATTTTACATCTACCTTGATGTCAACACCAGCAGGTAGTTCTAAACGCATTAATGCGTCTACTGTTTTAGCTGTTGGCATTAAGATGTCAATTAATCTTTTGTGTGTTCTTTGCTCAAACTGCTCTCTAGAGTCTTTGTACTTGTGTACAGCTCTAAGAATAGTAACAATCTCTTTCTTAGTAGGTAGTGGAATTGGACCGCTTACCTTTGCTCCAGTTTTCTTTGCAGTTTCAATAATCTTCTTTGAAGATTGATCGATTAATTGATGATCATATGCTTTTAAGCTAATTCTCATTTTTTGAGTTGCCATAAAAAAAGTCGCCTCCTTTTCGTACGATAGTACGACAAGTGGTGACTGTACATGTTGCCAAGCGTGTCGCAGAAATAAACATTCTTATCTCTAAGCACTCTCGTTGCATTATTTAGTACAGTGATCTTGTCGTCAGTTTCTTGAACATGACATTTGCTCCCTCAGAAAACCCATCTTTTTGTCGATGGCAACCTCTGATTTCAACGCTTTTATTGTCACAGCCTTGATAGTATACCACATCAAATAAGTCATTGCAAGAGTTTTTGCAAACTTTTTCAAGTAGTATTGTTTGATAGTTAGACAGTCTGATAGTCAGTTAGTTAGATAGGTTTGATAAAGACTTTTTAGCAGCATAATCACACTACTCACTCTATCATTCAGCAGATTAAAACAAAACTCCGCCTTACCACCATCTGACCATCTGACCATCCGACTGTCTGTCTTACCACTATCTGACTATCTGACTTATCACCATCTGACTTTCCACGATCAAAGTGGCGTTAGCCAGCCTTTGCTGCGCCGAATGAGATTAGTTTACTAATACACTTCCTTACTCATTCGAGTGCATGCTGCGCAGTGTTTATTTAGGGAAGAAGTAACCTTCTTCCCTAAATAAAACAAAACCCCCGAGATAATCTCGAGGGTTTTGGAAAATTAAACTTTAAACTTATTCAACGATCTTAATTACTGATCCTGAACCAACAGTTCTTCCACCTTCACGGATAGAGAACTTTTGTCCTTCTTCCATTGCGATAGGAGCGATAAGCTCAATGTTCATCTCTACGTTGTCACCAGGCATACACATCTCAACACCTTCTTTAAGGTTAATTACGCCAGTTACGTCAGTAGTAGTGAAGTAGAATTGTGGTCTATAGTTTGAGAAGAAAGGAGTGTGACGTCCACCTTCATCTTTTTTAAGTACGTATACTTGTGCTTCGTACTTTGTGTGAGGTGTAATTGAACCAGGAGCTGCAAGTACTTGTCCACGTTCGATTTCATCTCTTTGTACACCACGAAGTAATGCACCAATGTTGTCACCAGCTTGTGCTTCATCAAGAAGTTTACGGAACATCTCAACACCAGTACAAACAACAGTTCTTGATTCGTCTTTAAGTCCAACAATCTCAACGTTGTCTTGAACGTGAAGTAAACCACGGTCAATTTTACCAGTTGCAACTGTACCACGACCTGTGATTGAGAAAACGTCCTCAACAGGCATTAGGAATGGCTTATCAGTATCTCTGATTGGCTCTGGAACATACTCATCACAAGCAGCCATAAGCTCAAGGATTTTGTCTCCCCATTCGCTTGATGGATCTTCAAGTGCTTTAAGTGCTGAACCTTGGATTACTGGAAGGTCATCACCTGGGAAATCGTAATCAGAAAGAAGTTCTCTGATTTCCATTTCTACTAATTCTAATAATTCTTCATCATCAACCATGTCACATTTGTTCATGAATACAACGATATGTGTACCACCAACTTGACGAGTTAATAGGATATGCTCTCTAGTTTGTGCCATTGGTCCATCAGTAGCAGCAACAACAAGGATTGAACCATCCATTTGTGCAGCACCAGTGATCATGTTCTTAACGTAGTCGGCATGTCCTGGACAGTCAACGTGCGCGTAGTGACGAGTTTCAGTTTCATACTCAACGTGTGCTGTTGAGATAGTGATCCCTCTTTCTCTCTCTTCTGGCGCTTTATCAATGTTATCAAAGTCTACAATCTCACCAGTTCCTAAACGCTCATGAAGAGTTTTAGTGATTGCTGCTGTTAAAGTAGTTTTACCATGGTCAACGTGACCAATAGTACCAATGTTAACATGTGGTTTATTTCTTTCGTATTTAGCTTTACCCATTACTTGTTTCCTCCTTTAATATATGATACTTCGTACCATTACATTTCTGTTTTTTCTAACTTTGATTATATTTTATTGTTTAATCAAATGCAAGGGTTTTATGCACTTGATATAAGCGATTATTCGTCGCCTTTACCTGAAACAACTTTTTCTTGGATGCTCTTAGGTAATTGCTCGTAATGATCAAACTGCATAGAGTACGTTCCACGACCTTGTGATTTAGAACGAAGGTCTGTTGCGTATCCAAACATTTCTGATAATGCAACGTATGCGTGAATCGCTTGAGCACCATTACGTGGCTCCATACCTTCAATACGTCCACGACGTGAGTTAATGTCTCCAATAACGTCACCCATGTAATCTTCAGGTACAAGAACGTCTACTTTCATGATAGGCTCAAATAATGCTGCTCCACCTTTTTTCATTGCTTCTTTAAATGCCATTGAACCAGCAATCTTAAAGGCCATCTCTGATGAATCGACATCATGGTATGAACCGTCATAACATTCAGCCTTAACACCAACAACTTCATAACCTGCTAAGATACCTGCTTGCATAGCATCTTTAATACCATTACTTACAGCTGGAATATATTCTGTTGGAATAGCTCCACCTTTGATTGAGTTAACGAATTCATAAGTGTCTTCACCATTGACATCCATTGGCTCAAATCTAACTTTACAATGTCCATACTGACCTTTACCACCAGACTGACGCGCGTATTTCTTATCAACGTCAACTGCTTGAGTAAGAGATTCTTTGTATGCAACTTGAGGTGCACCAACGTTAGCTTCTACTTTGAATTCACGAAGTAGACGGTCAACGATGATTTCAAGGTGAAGTTCACCCATACCAGCGATGATTGTCTGACCTGTTTCTTCGTCAGTGAAAGTTTTAAATGTTGGATCCTCTTCTGCTAATTTAGAAAGTGCAATACCCATCTTCTCTTGACCAGCCTTAGTTTTTGGCTCAATCGCAACAGAGATTACTGGATCAGGGAATACCATTGATTCAAGAATTACTGGCTCTTTTGGATCACAAAGTGTATCACCAGTTGTTGTAAGCTTAAGACCTACAGCAGCTGCAATGTCCCCAGCGTATACTTTATCAATTTCTTCTCTTTTATTTGCATGCATTTGAAGGATACGTCCAATACGTTCTTTCTTGTTCTTAGTTGAGTTAAGAACATATGAACCTGAGTTCGCAGTTCCTGAGTAAACTCTAAAGAAAGCAAGTTTTCCAACAAATGGGTCTGCCATAATCTTAAATGCAAGAGCTGAGAATGGCTCTTCATCTGATGAAGGTCTTACCATTTCAACATCTGGATCATCCATGTCAACACCCTTAATAGCAGGTACGTCAACTGGTGATGGCATATAATCAATTACAGCATCAAGAAGGATTTGTGCACCTTTGTTTTTGTAGGCTGACCCACAAAGTACTGGAATGATTTTAACATCAATAACAGCTTTACGTAGTGCTTGTTTAAGATCATCCACAGGAATCTCTTCACCTTCTAGGTACATCATCATTAAGTCTTCGTCAGTTTCAGCAATTGCTTCAATCATAGCTTCACGATACATATCACAAGTATCTACTAAATCAGCTGGGATTTCTTCTTCTGAAATTTCTTGACCTAAGTCATCTTTGTATATAATTGCTTTCATTGTCATAAGATCTACAACACCAACAAAAGTCTCTTCAGCACCTACTGGTACTTGAATAGGAATTGCGTTAGCACCAAGACGATCCTTCATCATTGAAACAACGTTGAAGAAGTCTGCACCACCACGGTCCATTTTGTTTACGAAAGCCATTCTTGGTACTTCGTATTTGTCTGCTTGACGCCAAACTGTCTCTGACTGAGGCTCAACCCCACCTTTTGCACAGAATACGCCAACAGCACTATCAAGTACACGTAGTGAACGTTCAACTTCAACAGTGAAGTCAACGTGACCTGGTGTATCGATAATGTTAATTCTATTGTCTAACCATGAACATGTTGTAGCTGCAGATGTGATTGTGATACCACGTTCCTGCTCTTGCTCCATCCAGTCCATTTGTGAAGCACCTTCATGTGTTTCACCAATCTTATGTGTTCTTCCAGAATAGAATAAGATACGCTCAGTTAATGTTGTTTTACCAGCATCGATATGAGCCATTATCCCAATGTTTCTGGTACGTTCTAATGGAAATTCTCTTCCTGCCAAAGTCTTGTCCTCCTTTGGTATCAAACAAATGTGTTTCTTCTAAATCTATAAAACTCTTTGGAGTTAAACCTTGATTCGAAGCGGACATAAAGTCCTATTACGTGGCACAATTGCGCCTAATATGACACAACTGTGTCACTATAAACAAATAGCACTGCAGTTGATAAGGGAAACCCTTACCATCTGAAGTGTGAGAATGCTTTGTTAGCTTCTGCCATTTTGTGTGTATCGTCTTTCTTCTTAACAGCTCCACCAGTGTTATTAAGTGCATCTAATAACTCACCAGCAAGTCTATCTGACATTGTTTTCTCTCCACGTCTTCTTGTGTAAAGAGTTAACCAACGTAGACCTAACGCTTGTCTTCTGTCTGGACGTACTTCAATTGGTACTTGGTAAGTTGCCCCACCAACACGTCTTGCTTTTACTTCTAATACTGGCATGATGTTTGCAAGTGCTTCTCTAAAAGCCTCCAAAGCATCTTTACCTGATTTTTCTTGTACTTTGTCAAAAGCACCGTATACGATTTTCTGAGCTGCACCTTTCTTACCATCTAACATAATGCTATTGATAAGTTTAGTAACAACTTTGTCTCCATATAATGGATCCGGTAATACATCTCTTTTAGGTGTATGTCCTTTACGTGGCACGGTTCTTCCCTCCTTAATCATTATTTGATAAGCTCTAAGTCTTATCCGAATTAATTCATAGGTACTCGCAGTAGCTAAGCTACTGTGTGTCGCGCTCGTTAACTTAATCTATTCTAACCTGCAACCGACAGGCGTAATGATCTTGCATAACTCGCACTAACGTGAACAACTTCGTGAAAAGTCATTCCTTTAAATCTTATGTCTTATTTCTTAGGTCGTTTTGCCCCGTACTTAGAACGAGACTGTCTACGATCAGCAACTCCAGCAGTATCAAGTGTACCTCTGACGATGTGATAACGTGTACCTGGTAAGTCTTTGATTCTTCCACCTCTAATAAGAACAACACTATGCTCTTGTAAGTTGTGACCTTCACCAGGGATATAACCTGTTACTTCGATACCATTAGTCAAACGCACTCTGGCGATTTTTCTAAGAGCTGAGTTAGGCTTTTTAGGTGTTGCAGTTTTAACTGCTGTACAAACACCACGCTTTTGAGGCGCTGAAATGTTTGTTGCTTTTTTGTGTAAAGAGTTAAACCCTTTTTGTAAAGCTGGAGCTGTTGACTTCTTAACAACTTCCTTTCGGCCTTTTCTCACTAACTGGTTAATAGTTGGCATGCTTTTCACCTCCGTAAAAATTTTGTTCAGTCATCTTATTGTTGATGACCATCGTTGTTAACGATTAGTGCTGCGGTTGCGGTTTTTACTTCTACTTCGCAAGCTTTTCCTAGTTCGTCCATTGTTGGTAATTCAACAATCGATAATTGCTGATCATTGGCAATCTGTATCAATTCTTCAAGAAGCTCAGGCTCTGCGTCCTTAGCTACATAAAGTTCTGTAACATATTGACTTTGAAGGGCTTTTAACGTTTGTTTGGTTCCAACCACTTTCGAACCATGATGTAATCGGTGCACCATATTCATCCTTTCTTATCAAGAACGTTGCTGTTACATTAAAACACATAACAACAAAACTACGCATTAGAATGCACACTAGAGGAGTCTAACACGTGTTACCTTAAATGTCAAGGTTTTCTGTGTGTGTTTTTTGAATTAAAAAAGACACCGCCATATAGGCGATGCCTTCTAATTATTTCTTATAAGTCATCTGTAAATAAATCATCTTCGATGAGGATTTCGCCTTCAACAGCTTTTTCCACAACTTCAACTTTACGGTATCTCTTCATACCTGTACCAGCTGGAATAAGTTTACCAATGATTACATTTTCTTTCAGACCGATTAGTGGATCCGACTTACCATTGATTGCTGCATTCGTTAAGACTTTAGTTGTCTCTTGGAATGATGCAGCTGATAAGAATGAATTTGTTGCAAGTGACGCCTTAGTTATACCAAGAAGTACTTGAGTACCCTCAGCAACTTCTAAGCCAGCTTCTTGCATCTCAGCATTTTTACCATCAAATTCTAGTCTATCTACTAAGCTACCTGGTAAGAATCCAGTGTCACCACTGTCTTCAACTCTAATCTTTTTAAGCATTTGACGACAGATAACTTCGACGTGTTTGTCATTAATCTCAACACCCTGAAGACGGTATACACGTTGAACTTCTTGTAACATGTAATCCTGTACCGCACGAACACCCTTAATCTTAAGAATATCATGTGGGTTTACACTACCTTCTGTCAACTCATCACCAGCAACGAGAGTTGATCCATCAGCAACTTTTGTTCTTGATCCATAAGGGATAAGATAAGCTTTTGATTCGCCAGTGTCAGGGTTTGTGATAACCATTTCACGTTTCTTCTTAGTCTCTTGCATAACTGCCTTACCACCAAATTCAGCGATAATAGCAAGACCTTTTGGCTTACGAGCCTCAAATAGCTCCTCAACCCTTGGAAGACCTTGAGTAATGTCATCAGCTGTTGCGATACCACCTGTATGGAATGTACGCATTGTAAGCTGTGTACCTGGCTCACCAATTGATTGAGCCGCAATAATACCTACAGATTCACCAACTTGTACTGGATCACCAGTAGCCATGTTAGCACCGTAACATTTTGCACATACACCAATCGTTGATTTACAAGTTAAGACTGTTCTAATCTTAGCTGATGTAATACCAGCTTTAACGATCTTACGTGCTTTAATTGGTGTAATCATTCTATCCTTACGGGCTAATACTTCACCTGTTTCTGGATGTTTGATTTCGTCAACTGACCAACGACCTGTAATACGTTCTTCAAGACTTTCAATAACCTCACGGCCATCCATGAACGCCTCAACAGTCATGTTTACAACTTCGTCTTCACCAGCACAACAATCTGTTTCTCTAATAATTAAGTCTTGTGATACGTCAACAAGTCTTCTTGTAAGGTAACCGGAGTCAGCCGTTCTAAGCGCTGTATCGGCAAGACCTTTACGGGCACCATGGGCGGAAATAAAGTACTCTAGTACGTCAAGACCTTCACGGAAGTTAGACTTGATTGGAAGTTCAATTGTATGACCTGATGTATCGGCCATCAATCCACGCATACCTGCAAGCTGTTTGATCTGGTTGTCAGATCCACGGGCTCCAGAGTGTGCCATCATATAGATGTTGTTATATTGATCAAGGTTACCAAGTAGCGCTTTAGTAATCTTATCATCGGCTTCACGCCATGTTTTAATAACATTTTCATAACGCTCTTCTTCTGTCATCAATCCACGTTTGAATTGTTTAAGAATATTCTCAAGCGTAATCTCTGCATTAGCTACTATTTCCTTCTTCTCTTCTGGCACTTCCATGTCAGAGATAGAAACTGTAATAGCACCTCTTGTAGAATATTTGAAACCTAATTTCTTAATAGCATCAAGTACTTCTGCTGTCTTCGTTGAACCATGTACGTTAATACAGTATTCAAGGATTTGTTGCATTTGTTTCTTACCTGCCAAGAAATCTATTTCATATAAGAACTTATTCTCATCAATTGTACGATCAACAAATCCTAAGTCTTGAGGAATCGCTTCATTGAAGATAATACGTCCTACAGATGTATCAACAAGACGAGATTGTATCTCACCGTCAATCTCAATTGTTCTTTGAACTTTAACTCTAGCATGGAGAGAAACCACTTTATTCTCATAAGCAAGAATTGCTTCTCTTGAATCTTTGAAGATCATGCCTTCACCAGGTTCATTTTCTTTATCTAGTGTTAAGTAATATGTACCAAGCACCATATCCTGAGAAGGAACAGATACTGGCGCACCATCTGAAGGTTTCAATAAGTTGTTAGGTGATAACAACAAGAAACGACACTCTGCTTGAGCTTCTTCTGATAAAGGTACGTGAACGGCCATCTGGTCACCATCAAAGTCGGCGTTGTAGGCTGTACATACAAGTGGGTGTAACTTAATTGCTTTACCTTCAACCAACACTGGCTCAAAGGCTTGGATACCAAGTCTATGAAGTGTAGGTGCACGGTTAAGCATAACAGGGTGCTCTTTGATAACTTCTTCAAGCACATCCCAAATACCTTCTTCAAGGCGTTCAACCATTTTCTTAGCTGATTTAATGTTATGAGCAAGACCGTCCTCAACCAACACTTTCATTACAAAAGGTTTGAAAAGTTCAATCGCCATCTCTTTAGGCAAACCACATTGATATATCTTAAGCTCTGGTCCAACAACGATAACCGAACGACCTGAGTAGTCAACACGTTTACCAAGTAAGTTTTGACGGAAACGTCCTTGCTTACCTTTAAGCATGTCTGATAAAGATCTAAGAGGTCTGTTACCTGGTCCAGTAACAGGACGTCCACGACGACCATTATCTATAAGTGCATCCACTGCCTCTTGAAGCATACGCTTCTCATTACGAACGATAATATCAGGAGCACCAAGGTCTAACAGTCTTTGAAGACGGTTGTTACGGTTGATAACTCTTCTATATAAGTCGTTAAGGTCAGATGTTGCAAATCTTCCACCGTCAAGTTGAACCATTGGTCTAAGGTCTGGTGGGATAACTGGAACAACGTCGATAACCATCCACTCAGGTAAGTTGTTAGACCCTCTGAATGCTTCAATTACTTCTAATCTCTTAATGATTCTAGCTCTTTTTTGTCCAGTTGAATCTTTAAGGGCTGTTTTAAGCTCTACAGATTCTGTTTCAAGATCTATTTTTGACAATAGTTCTTTTACAGCTTCTGCGCCCATTGCAGCTCTAAATTTAGTTCCATACTTATCATAAGCTTCGATGTATTCTCTTTCAGTCAAAACTTGCTTATAAGTAAGCGATGTATCTCCAGCATCTAAAACAACGTAAGATGCAAAGTATAATACCTTCTCAAGTACTCTTGGAGAGATATCTAGGATAAGCCCCATTCTACTTGGGATTCCTTTAAAGTACCAAATGTGTGATACTGGAGCAGCAAGTTCAATGTGCCCCATTCTCTCACGACGTACTTTTGATTTTGTTACTTCAACACCACAACGGTCACATACTACACCTTTATAGCGGATTTTCTTATATTTACCACAGTTACATTCCCAGTCTTTGCTTGGGCCAAAAATCTTCTCACAGAAAAGACCGTCTTTCTCTGGCTTAAGGGTTCTATAATTGATGGTTTCTGGTTTCTTCACTTCTCCTCTTGACCATTCACGTATACGTTCAGGTGAGGCAAGTCCGATTTGAATCGAGTCGAAAACCAGTGCTTCTGATTGTTGTATCGCATCATTTTGCATATTGTGTGACACTCCTTTCATTCAACCTTCTATCTACTGACTACTCTAATAATTCATCTTCATCTTGAATAATGTAACTGTCTTCAAGCACTGCTTCTTTTTCGCTGTCTTGAGCTTCCATAACGTCTACATCACCTTCATCAACAGGCGTTTCAACTTTTGCGGCTCCAACATCACCGATGACTAGCTCTTTTTCGCTACCTTCGATGTTCACAGTTACTTCTGGTACTTCTTCAAGATCTTCTTTTATGTCGATTTCTCTATTGTCACTAGTTAGAATTTTGACATCCAAACTTAAGGATTGTAGCTCTTTAAGCAATACTTTAAATGATTCTGGTATGCCTGGTTCAGGAATGTTATCACCTTTGATAATGGCTTCGTAAGTCTTAACACGTCCTACAACATCATCTGACTTCATAGTCAAGATCTCTTGTAACGTGTATGCAGCACCATATGCCTCAAGTGCCCAAACCTCCATCTCTCCAAAACGCTGTCCACCAAATTGTGCTTTACCACCAAGAGGTTGTTGCGTTACAAGTGAGTATGGTCCAGTTGATCTAGCATGTAACTTGTCTTCAACTAAATGGTGAAGCTTCAAGTAATGCATGTAACCAACGGTTACTTCATTATCAAAGTAGTCTCCAGTACGTCCATCTCTTAGTGGTACTTTACCAGTCTTAGAAATTGGAACGCCTTTCCACTCATCTCTGTGAGCTTTGTTCTCATCTAAATACTTAAATAGGCCATCGCCTAATTGGTGTTCCCATTTACCACAGAACTCTGACCATTCATCGTTAACATAGTCATTTGCAAGATCAAGCGTCTCGATAATATCATTCTCGTGAGCACCATCAAATACAGGCGTTGCAACTTTAAAGCCTAAGGCTTTAGCAGCAAGACCAAGATGGACTTCAAGCACCTGACCAATGTTCATACGTGATGGTACACCAAGTGGGTTTAGTACGATATCAAGTGGTCGACCATTAGGTAAGAATGGCATGTCCTCTGCAGGTAATATACGAGAGATTACACCTTTGTTACCATGACGTCCAGCCATCTTATCTCCAACTGAGATACGACGCTTCTTAGCAATATAAACACGCACTGATTGATTAACACCTGGTGATAACTCGTCGCCATTTTCTCGAGTGAAGACATGAACGTCAACAACAATACCTTTAGCTCCATGTGGAACTTTAAGTGATGTGTCTCTAACCTCACGTGCTTTCTCACCAAAGATTGCTCTAAGTAATCTTTCTTCAGCTGTTAACTCAGTTTCACCCTTAGGTGTTACTTTACCAACTAATATATCTCCTGAACGAATCTCAGCACCAATACGGATAATTCCACGCTCATCAAGATCTTTCAACGCGTCATCACCAACACCTGGTACATCACGAGTGATTTCTTCAGGGCCAAGCTTAGTGTCTCTAGCTTGTGCTTCATACTCTTCTATATGAAGAGATGTATATGTATCTTCTTTAACAAGGTTCTCACTAAGTAGGATTGCATCCTCAAAGTTATAACCTTCCCAAGTCATAAATCCAATCAGTGGGTTTTTACCAAGTGCGATTTCACCTTTGTCCGTTGAAGGCCCATCAGCAATAACATCACCTTTACCAACTTTTTGATCTTTATCAACCAATGGTCTTTGATTAATACAAGTACCTTGGTTAGATCTTGAGAATTTTGTCATTTTATAAACATCTCTGTTGCCAGAAGCTGTTTTGATTGTGATCTCATCTGATGAAACCTTCTCAACAACACCTTCATTTCTAGCAACAGTTACGACACCTGAGTCAACAGCCGACTTATGTTCCATACCTGTTCCTACAATAGAAGAATCCGTTGTAAGAAGCGGCACTGCTTGACGCTGCATGTTTGATCCCATAAGTGCACGGTTGGCATCATCATTCTCAAGGAAAGGAATCATCGCTGTCGCTACAGAGAATACCATCTTAGGAGAAACGTCCATTAAGTCGATGCGCATTGCATCCATCTCGATGATTTCCTCACCAAAACGTCCTGTTACATACTTATGAATAAAGTGATTGTCATCATCTAGTGGCTCATTGGCTTGAGCTACTCGGTAATTCCACTCAACATCAGCTGTCATATAAACAATCTCATCTGTTACAACTGGTGTACCTGATGAACGGTCCACTTTACGATAAGGTGCTTCTATAAATCCATACTCATTAATACGTGCATAACATGCTAATGAGTTGATAAGACCGATGTTTGGACCCTCTGGCGTTTCAATCGGACACATACGACCATAATGTGAGTCATGTACGTCACGGACCTCAAAACCAGCACGCTCTCTAGATAAACCACCTGGACCTAAGGCTGAAAGACGACGTTTATGTGTCAATTCTGCTAGTGGGTTGGTTTGATCCATAAACTGTGACAACTGTGAACTACCAAAGAATTCTTTGATCGAAGCTGTTACAGGACGAATGTTAATCAATGTCTGAGGTGTAATACCTTCAGGGTCTTGAATGGTCATTCTTTCACGAACAACTCTTTCCATTCTTGATAAACCGATTCTGAATTGGTTTTGAAGCAATTCACCAACGGCTCTAATTCTTCTATTACCTAAGTGGTCGATATCATCTTTAACACCAACACCATGCTCAAGATGGATGTTGTAGTTAATAGAAGCAATAATATCTTCTTTAGTAATGTGTTTTGGTACAAGTCTTGGTACATTCTTTGAGATTGCTTCAATAAGCTCATCCCCTTCAAACTCAGCCATAAGCTCAGCAAGAACTGGGTAGTAAACTCTTTCAAAGATATCAAGCTCTTTACGGTCTACTTTGACATACTTGTCAATGTCTACCATCATGTTAGAAAGCACTTTAACTTTTTTATCTTCTACAGTTACAAATACAAATGGTACAGCTGCATCTTGAATCTCTTCAGCTTTTTCAGGTGTTAATACTTCACCTGCTTCAGCAATAACCTCACCAGTAGAACCGTCAATAACGTCCTCTGATAAAGTATGGCCAGCAACTCTGAATTTGAATGATAACTTCTTATTAAACTTATAACGACCAACTTTAGCTAAATCATATCTTCTAGGATCAAAGAACATTGAGTTTAGAAGTGATTCTGCACTTTCAACTGTTGGCGGCTCACCTGGACGGATACGTTTATAAATCTCAATAAGACCTTCTTCGTAACTTCCAGTATTGTCTTTCTCGATAGAAGCAAGAATCTTCATCTCTTCACCAAAAAGTTCTTTGATTTCAGAATCTTTACCTATACCAAGTGCTCTGATTAGGATTGTAACTGGTACTTTTCTAGTTCTATCTACACGTACGTGGAAGATATCATTAGAATCTGTTTCATACTCAAGCCAAGCCCCTCTGTTAGGGATTACAGTAGATGAGTATAGTTGTTTACCAATCTTATCGAAGTTAATGTTATAATAGATGCCTGGTGAACGAACCAACTGACTAACGATGACTCTTTCAGCACCATTAATAACGAAAGTTCCAGTAGGTGTCATAATTGGTAAGTCACCCATGAAAATTTCATGTTCCTTGATTTCATCTTTTTCTTTGTTAATGAGTCTGACTTTGACTTTCAATGGTGCAGCGAAAGTTGTATCACGTTCCTTACATTCTTCCATTGAATACTTGACCTCATTGTTGATAGAGAAGTCAATAAACTCGAGAATAAGATTACCACTGTAATCAGTGATTGGTGAGATATCACGAAATACTTCCTTAAGACCTTCTTCTAAAAACCAATTGTAGGAATTCTTCTGAATTTCTATTAAGTTTGGCATTTCGAGGACGTCTTTTTCGCTAGAGTAGCTCATTCTAAGACCTGTTCCGAGTTTGATAGGTTTAATCCTGGTTTTCTCCATGGTTTAGTTTCACCCCTTGGCTATATGATTTATTATAAAAACACACGTCGGTAAGTCATTAAAACGATTAAAATGATCATAACCATTTTAATCACTTACACAACATGCGTATTTTAAGTGACGATAAGAGTTAAAACCCTTGAACACAAAGCTTTTAAGACCCTTACAAGCGTGATTTTTATAGGTATATATAACTACAAAAACCTATTAATGAGCGTACAAAGCCACATTAAACGCATTAACAAATAATATCACACCTTGTCAAGGGTGTCAATGCTAATGATTGTTTTTAATAAAAACATTCTTGACAAATATGGAATGTGGTGGTTCAACTATTTTTTTCTCAAAAACAAAAACCCTCGGACGTATGTCCGAGGGTTAAATTTGTATAATTACTTGATTGTTGCTTGAGCGCCTGCTTCTTCAAGTTTAGCTTTAACTTCTTCAGCTTCTTCTTTAGAAACGCCTTCTTTGATAACTTTTGGTGCAGCTTCAACTGCAGCTTTTGCTTCTTTAAGACCAAGACCAGTGATTTCTCTAACTGCTTTAATCGCTTTGATTTTTTGAGCGCCTGCTGAAGTTAATTCAACGTCGAACTCAGTTTTCTCTGCTGCTGCTTCTCCACCACCTGCTGCTACTACTGCAACACCAGCTGCTGCTGAAACACCAAATTCTTCTTCACATGCTGTAACCAATTCGTTTAGTTCTAATACTGATAATTCTTTAATCGCATCGATTAATTCTTGAGTTGATAATTTTGCCATTTTGTGACACCTCCGTATATTATTCTTCTGTTTTTTCTTCTTCTTTAACTTCTTCAGCTACTGGAGCTTCTTCTACTGCTACAACTTCTTCTACTGCTACTTCTTCTGCTGGCGCTTCTTCTACGCTAGCACCAACCGCGATTTCTGCTGCAGTGGCTTTACCTTCTTCTTCAACTTTTTCACCGATTGCTTTAACAATACGAGCGAATGAAGAAATAGGTGATTTGATACTTCCAAGTAATTTGGAAAGTAATTCTTCTCTTGATGGAATAGCTGCAATCTTAACGATTGTAGACTCATCATAGTAAGTTCCTTCTACGACACCAGCTTTAAATTCTAAGTTCTTAAAAGCTTTTGATTGCTTAAGAAGAACTCTTGGTCCTGCAGTTGGATCATCATATGAGATCGCTACAGCACTTGGTCCAGCTAAGTGTTGTTGTAAAGGTTCGAACTCTGTACCATCGAAAGCAAATTTCATCATTGAGTTTTTGAATACTTTGTATGTCACATTTGCTTCACGTAAGGCTTTACGCAACTCTGTATCTTCTTCTACTGAAAGACCACGGTAATCTACTAACACGATTGAGCTAGCACCTTCCATTGTCTCTTTAATAGCATCAATTACAGTTTGTTTTTGTTCAACTTTTGGCATCTGTACACCTCCTATAGTATTTTTGTGCATTTGCCATAGACTAAAAAAACCTTGTCACTTAGACAAGGGTCATTAATATCATCTTTCAATGAATATAGTCTCCTCGGTAGGGGATATGAATCATTACGCCTCTTGGCACCTACTGTCTACAGCGATATATAAGTTATGATTACTCACAACGTTATGTAGTATAACACGACGGTTAGGTCATGTCAACAGGATTTTATGGCAAATGTCCTAAATTAAAGTATTTGCCACTCAATCTTATAATACACCTCAGGCCAAAGCCTGAGGTGTTATAATTTGAAGCTAAGATTTAGAACTTATTAGTCCTCAATCTTCATTGGGTTTACCTTCACTCCAGGTCCCATAGTTGAAGTGACTGCTACACTACGTAAGTATGTTCCTTTTGCAGCGGCTGGTTTAGCCTTTATAATAGCACTCATTAATGTGTGGAAGTTGTCAGCTAGTTTTTCTTGACCAAATGACGCCTTTCCGATTGGACAGTGAATGATGTTAGATTTATCAAGTCTGTATTCAATTTTACCAGCTTTGATTTCATTGATTGCTTTTGTAACATCCATAGTTACTGTTCCAGCTTTAGGGTTTGGCATTAATCCTTTTGGACCAAGTACACGACCAAGACGACCAACAACACCCATCATGTCAGGTGTAGCTACAACAACGTCGAAGTCTAACCATCCATCATTTTGGATTTTAGGAATTAATTCCTCAGCACCAACAAAATCAGCACCAGCTGCAGTAGCTTCATCAGCTTTTGCACCTTTAGCGAATACTAAAACACGAATTGTTTTACCAGTACCATGTGGCAGTACAACTGCTCCACGTACTTGTTGGTCTGCATGACGTCCATCAACACCAAGTCTGATGTGTGCTTCTACTGTTTCGTCGAATTTAGCTTTTGCTGTATCAACGACTAAGTTAAGCGCGTCTTCTGGATCATATAATTTAGTTCTATCAACTAACTTTTGCATATCTAAATATCTTTTACTTTTTTTCATTACTTTTCCTCCTTGTGGTAGTATCGGGGATTACCCTTCCACGGAATATCGACTAATTTATGGTTAACGGTTTGTCCTGATTAGTCTTCTACTACGATACCCATACTTCTTGCAGTACCAGCAATCATTGAAATTGCTGAATCAATTGAAGCTGCATTTAAGTCTGGCATTTTAATTTCCGCAATCTTTTGAACTTCCGCTCTAGAGATTGTAGCAACTTTATCTTTCTGTGGAACACCTGATCCAGATTTAATATTACAAGCTTTCTTAAGTAATACTGCAGCTGGTGGAGTCTTAGTGATAAAGCTAAAGCTTCTGTCTGCGTATACAGTGATAACAACTGGAATGATCATTCCTGGTTGATCAGCTGTTTTAGCATTAAACTCTTTTGTAAATTGCATGATGTTAACACCATGTTGTCCAAGTGCTGGACCAACTGGTGGTGCTGGTGTCGCTTTACCAGCAGGAATTTGAAGTTTAATTAATCCTGTTACTTTTTTCGCCATGATAGCGCACCTCCTGAATTCTAAACATAACTAATAGCACTCATGTGCCTATGGGAAATTAGTTATATCGATGTGGTATTGACGGGATTTCCCTCCCACTTGCCGTAAGATCTATTCTGATAGTTCAGAACATCTATGACAAAATGTTACTTACGTATACTGACACTTAAAATCTGCAACCTCACTACTTAGGTGCTCATTAATTTGTCGTATTACCAGATTAATTCTGGTACTTGTTAGAGTTTGATCATTTTTGCAAACTCAAGTTCAACTGGTGTTTCTCTACCAAATATAGATAAGTTAACAATGACCGTTCTTTTATGATCATGAATTTCCTTAACGATACCAACTGAGCCTTCAAATGGACCATCAGTTACAGATACTGTGTCACCAATTGCAACATCGATTTGGAAGAACTCAAGGTCAATGCCCATGGCTTTGATTTCTTGTTCTGATAATGGCACTGGTTTAGACCCAGGACCAACAAAACCTGTTACACCACGTGTGTTACGTACAACATACCAAGTCTCATCATTCATTATCATCTTTAACAATACGTATCCAGGAAATAGCTTTTTCTCTACTTCTTTACGCGCACCGTTCTTTTCTTCCAGTACTTTGTGCATAGGCACAATAACTTCAACAATCTGATCTTGAAGTTTTCTGTTTTCAATTAAACTCTCAATATTGGCTTTTACCTTGTTTTCATACCCTGAGTAGGTATGGACAACGTACCATTTAGTTTCTTCAGACATAGAACCATCCTTTTATAATGTTAGTTTGCCTCCTTATTTATATAAGAAGACTTCCGTCTTGCGACGACCTATCTTTTTGCTCCTATTATCCTAATAGAAGATTGACAGCTGTACCAAATATCCAATCGATACCTGCTACAAGTCCACCGATAATTAATGAAACAATTATTACGGTAATAGTTTGCTTCATCAAGATATCAAAACCTGGCCATACGATTTTCTTAAATTCGCTTCTTACGCCTTTAAAGAAACCTACGATGCCTTTGTTTTTAGTGCTTGCTTCACCCATTGTTTCACTTCCTTTTTGTGATTTGTAATGTCGATACAAACGTTAAGAACTAAATGAATTATTTAGTTTCTTTGTGATTTGTATGTTTTCTACAGAATCTACAGTATTTTTTTGTTTCCATACGTTCCGGATGTAATCTTTTTTCCTTAGTAGTGTTGTAATTCCTTTGCTTACACTCGGTACATTCTAACGTGATTTTAACTCGCACAACTTCCACCTCCACTTGTTCTACTGTTAAAATTTTGCGGTTTCTTAAGCCATTCTACGATAGAGTCAAAAACTCCGCACATAAAAAAAAGCCCTGAAACGTGCAACTAATAATATAGCACGAAGATAGCTACTTGTCAACGAATTTTGTAAAAACCGCAATAGAAAATCACACATAGAAATGTATGACCATTTCTAGTGTGATTCATTACAATTCATCTATCTATTATGTCCTCATCTTATCATCAAGATCAATCATGTAAGTCTCAGCTAATTGGGTAAACCTATCATCGTCTAAACCTTTGATCATCTTTGCATTTCTAAAAGCTACTTTAGCGTCACTAAACTCTTCTTTTCGTTCGTGTAGCTTGCCTAAGATCAAATAGAGCTGTTGGAGTTGTAAATCATCGACATCTAGTATGCCTGTCGCAAACATGTTTTTGTAAACTTCATAGGCCTGGTCTCTATAGACGTTTCCCTCTTCCTCATAACCAGCTCTTTGTAATACCTCATAAGTCATCAGATAAGCTTTCGCCTTCATACGACTATCAACTTCCATAACATCTAGAGTGGTCTCATACATTTTATAGCCATTAAGTACTTGCTCAAGATTCCTAGGACTACTGTACTTTATATCTAACTTCTCACTATAAACTTCTAAACCTTCTTTTATCTTAGGAACATTATACTTTATCTCAGCCTCAAAACTTTCATGTCTAGCTGTATAATTACATGATTCACAAGTCACCAATGCATACCAGAGGGGTTCAATATTCTCAAATAGACCCATAAAAAATTCTCCACGATCAACCATCTTCACCTTAGTCCCTCTTACCACCATAGATTCATTTAGATGGCCACAGATAGGACAGGTAAACTTCTTGGTCATACAATAACTTTTCTCATCCTCAGGAGCTAGGTTATTTGCAAAGTCAGATTTTTGAAAAAAGCCCTCTGGAAGGCTATCACTATTCGATTCTATGGCCTCCACTAGAAATTGATTAAATTGCTGGACTAACAACAACATATCTTTAAATAAGGCTGTTCCTTCTTCAGGAGACTCAACCCTAAAATCATTTAGCTTCTTTAATGAAGTAACCAATAAAGTACACGGGGTTTTTGCAACCACCTCAATCATTTTTACATTGCCTCTCACCAGTCCCAAACCGCCAAATATTCGACCTTTATCTAAGGCTATACCTTCACTATGTTTGTCATTTTCCTTAACACTTATCTCCGCTTCACCATTTAATAACATATACATCATGGTAGATTCCTGTCCATAAGCATGAATCACAGTTCCAACATCCGCTGTTTTTGTCTGAGATACCTTTTTTAGTGAAAGCATAATCTACCTTTCTTGTTACAAGACCACATATGGTTGGCGTCTATTTCTTTGAATCAAAAAAGTGGGGTTCATCCGCCTTCTTCAACTTGTTATAGTTATTTTGATACTGGGCCATTGCTGACTTATGGTTACGGAAACTTTTCACTTCTGTCTTAACGGTACTTGTCCTCAGATCAAACGTCGTTTTATTTCTCTGTTCCTGCACTTGTATATCAATACCCAGATCATTTACTTCTGTAATCAGACGCTTCATTTCAACAATAGCCTCTCTGAAGACATCTGGTTGTGTTGCCAGAATATTTTTGACCCGGCCAAATGTAACTTCAAAACCATCATCAATCTTCATGAGTAGCTCAATGCGGACTTGCTTATTACTCATAATGTTGTTAAAGGCTCGAATATCAAAATCTTCGACTTTTAATATATTTGCCTGCTCCGTTGTATAGGCTTTAATCTCTTCTAAAAGTTGTTTCTTCTTATTTAATGTGTCTACAAGTATCTTAACGTTAGTGCCAACATCACTCATAACATCACCGCCTTCTCATTATAGTTTCATTATAAACCATTTGGTGTTGATTGTGAATAGGGGAAGGATTGGGAAGGTAAGGCAAAAGCTCCCCGTGATAAATACAGGATAAATGCTTTGAAAAATACTGAAGGGTTAGGTAAAAAACATTTGTTGTCGTGACTACTTTTTTGCAGCTATTATATTAAGACATCGAACCCTAGATGATGGGATATCCAAGTGATTATAATGAAAGGTACATGAAAAGAGATAGAGAAAGGAATTGAAGTCATTTATCTTCCGTGTCTTGCGTCTTTAACGGCTGTATGTTTGCGTTTTAGCGTTAGTGTTAGTCCTTAAACAAAACAAAGACCGCACCATCGGCACAGTCTCAGTTATTATAATCTTATGTCAATTGAGCGACCTATATCTGGGTTCACGCTCTGTTCCATCATTTTGATCAATTCAGATCCTTGGACTTTCGCTGTATCCATGACTTTGGCAGCCAATTGTACACTTGCCTGTGATTGGACTCTTGATTGAGCCATAGCAATCGATAGTGCGGCAATATCCATAAAATCACTCCTTTATAGAAACTCTTAGCGAGTAGCTATCTTATAATGCTTGTGCTTGTGCCTGAGTGTTTACTGGAAAGGTAGGGGCTTCTTGTGCACCTTTAGCTATTTGCATAGCTTCTTTCCATGTTGAACGCATTTCTCTGATGAAGCCAAGAGCTTCTTCTAGAATCTCAGGATCTTTCTGAAGATTAGCTTCATAAAGACGCCTGCTAATATAGTCATACATAGCAGCCATACCTTCAGAGACTTCAAAACTCATGTCGAGAGTTGCTTGAAACTCCTCGATTATCGCTTCTACACGCATTATTAACTTATGTGTTTTTTCTATTTCTCCAGCAACCATAGCCACTTTCGCCTGATTACCGAACTTAATAGCACCATCATATAACATCAATGTTAACTCCTGTGGAGATGCTGTCATTATAGAATTTTGTTTGATTTTTGAGTATGGATTATTGGTCATAGTAACACTCCATTTCTTATCATATTAACCATGATGTCATCATTAATTTAAGCCAGCTAATTGTTGAGCTAACCAATCACCTGTTGAATTTGATTGCTGAATCGCCTGTTCCATCGCTGTGAATTGTTTGTAATATCTACTCTCTATTGCATCCATCTTGTCCTCAAGATCAAAGATATCATCTTCAAATCCTTCAATCTCTTTGTCCATATACTTGTCATTATAGAATGTTAGTGCACTACTAAGGGTGGATGATTGCATTCGATCTGCAAAATCATTGTACAGCTGATCTCCAAGAGCTGATAAAAGCTCCAACACCGAGTCCGGTTCATTTTCAATAGCATCTCTTAACTTATTGTCTTTAATACTATACAAACTGTCATCTTCATCACCTTCAATATGAAGCAGTCCTTTTTCCTGATATCCACCAGTCACAACTCCTAACGCACTTAATGATTTATAGGTAAAATCAGTGGTATCAACTCCAGAAGATAGGGTTAATGTACTTCTGAGCGTTGATGTTATACTTACCAATGTATCATCTCGTCTCAAAAGCGAATCCTTTATTTTCGATTCCCATAGGGTAATGTCATCTTCAGTCATAACCGACTTTTCTTCATCTGTAAGAGGTTCATAATCCCTTGTGGATTCAGCTCCAACCATTTCATTCATCTCAAGCATTAGTTCATTGTACTTAAGGACAAAGGTCTTTACAGACTCATATATCTTATCTGTGTCTTGTGATACATTAATAGTAGCACTTTCACCTTCACCTACTAAGTTAAAGGACAGACCATTCACTGAAATCTCATTTGTTTCGCTATATAATGTGGTTCCGTTATAATCAAATTCAGCCCTTTCACCTTGGGATCCAACTCTTCCTAAAGCCCCAAAGCCTAGATTAGTCAACACCTCACCATCCCCACTAAGCTCTAGTCTAATATCCTGACCAGTTGTTGTGGAAGATAAAAACATCCGATTATAAGTGCTGTCATAACTAACATTCAAATCAAGTTCTAAGTCGTCTATCTTATCCACGATATCAGAAATTGTATCTGTAGCAACAATAGAAATATCATGAGTGGTTGTACCACCATCAACGCTGAACGTCATCGTTTTAACATCATTGACTGGATCAACAAACGTAAACATATCCTCTGCAGTTGTCGCAGAAGTTATAGGATCACCAGCCAAATCACCAGTAATCTCATCACCAGTTAGGAATGAACCTTTAGCCATTGTAGTTACATCTACAGTATGGCTCCCTCTGACAGCTCCAGTTGATTTGTTTAAGGACAATATAGATTCATTGGAATTAGTCAATTTCTTTTGACTGTATGTTCCAACTGATTTGAAGTCAAATAACTCTTCCTTATAAAAACTATATAACTTGGAGTTCATGTCCTCCCAAGCTTCTTTTTTCCATTCTGCTAATACTTTTTCTTTTTCTTTTGACTCTACTCGCATTCTCTCAACTTTCATTAAGTCTGAGATGATGCTTTGTGTGTCAAGTCCTGATGCTAGACCTGTAAATTGTATACCCACGCTAGCACCTCCAATCTATGTGTTATGCTCACTAAGGTTTCATATTGAGTTCTATCGATGTTCGTCTACTAGTATTCCAGCAACTTCCCACAAATGGGCAACCATGTCCAATACCTTTTCTGAAGGTATCTCTCTTATAACGGTGTTGTCTTCTGTATTAAGCACTTTCACCATGATCTGTTTTGTTGCATCATGTATAGAGAACTCTAGTCTTCTGTCATAAGTTCTAATGTGTTTGTTGGCTTTTTCAATTGCTTTAATCACTTGATGTTCTTGTTCCATAGATTGCTTTGCCGCAGCCATCTCAGCTTCAACTTGATGTGATTCTTGTTTCTGAGCAGCACTAGGTTTCTGTTTAACTGGCTGTTTAACTGGCTGTACTGGTGCAGGAGAGTCCGTTCTTCCTACTGATGCACTCGCTGGTGTTGGAGTAGATGGGATGTTAACTTGAGCTCCAACTTGATCAATTCTCATAATTATACCTCCTTGTATAAAGTCTTCTAATTATATATCGGTAGAAATTAATGTATACTTAACACATAAAAATAAAAAATGCAAAACAGTATCATTGTATTAAACCAAGCACACTACTCGGTGCCTTATTGGCCTGAGATAACATTGATTGTGATGCTTGTTGAAGAATATTATTCTTTGTAAAAGCCATCATTTCCTTGGCCATATCAATATCTCTAATACGTGATTCAGCAGATGTCAAATTTTCAGCTGCATTATCAATATTTTTAATAGAATGTTCTAGTCTGTTTTGTAATGCTCCATATCTACTTCTTATAGCAGAAACCGTCTCTATTGCAGAATCAATGGTTGTAATTGCATTCTTACTCATAGAACTTGAAGATATGCTAATACCACTAATACCTAAATTCGTTGTAGTCACATTTCCTAGTTGAACAGTTAAATCTTGCCCTTCATTTGCCCCAACCTGCATTGACAAAAATCCGCCTGTACCTGCAAAGTTAGGATTCGTAAATGCAATTGTGAAATTATTAGTTGCTTTAGTGTCCGCAGCATCGTTCGAGATAGTAGCATCATATGTCAAGTTACTGTTAGATCCTTTTGTCGACCCATCAGTAATAACACCTGACCCCTGTGTAAAGTCATTACTAGCTGTTAAATAGGTGTCAATTGCACCATCTGCATCCGCATTAAACCAGTTAATAAAATCAGTAACGGAAGTGAAATCGACATAACCTGTTGTTGCTCCAGCAACTTCTGAACCAGCTATCACTTGATTTGTAGCCGTTAAAGCAGCATCTAGATCATCTCCTGCTTCAAGTCTTGTTATGATAGAATCAATACCACCATTAGTTATCTCATGTAAGGTCTTAACTGCTTGATAGGCAGACTTATAATCACCATCAAACGGGTTAGTTAAATTCACATTTCTATCAGTCTCGGCAAAACCATTGCCACCCTGAATCGCCATTGCCAATCCTTCAACAAACCAGTTTTCTAAATCTCTGTCTGATCCATCCGTAGCAAAAGGCATATTGGTAAATTGGTAGGCGTGCATTACTTCATGAGCTATCAATGTATCTAGGGATGATTCAGCAATTAAATCACCATTACTATCCGTAACTTGCGCCAGATTTACACGCATTGTCAAACTTGCACCACCATCACTCGTACCCATTGATGCACCTGTCGTACTTGTATCATCGTAATAGTATGTGATGTCCATGTCTCTTATGCCTGCAGGTTCACTAATACCGAAATTTGCTTCAATTTGATCCATTGCATCATCGATATAAGCAGGCAGTTGACCTGTAAGGCTATCTATTGTTGCTTGTGTAACAACACCACCACTTCCAGTACCATTCAGTAGTTTGATCCCATTAAATTCTGTATCATTTGCAATTCTATCCACTTCAGTTAGTAACTGATCAACTTCATTTTGAATGGCTTTTCTGTCAACCGATACATTTGTATCACTCGCACTTTGGACACTTAAACTACGTATCCGTTGAAGTATTTCATGAACTTCCGAAGTACCACCTTCAGCTGTTTGGATAAGGGATACTGCGTCCTGAGAATTTCTTGATGCTTGTTTCAACCCTCTAACTTGAGCCCGCATTTTTTCAGATATAGCTAGCCCAGCTGCATCATCACCTGCTTGATTAATTCTGAATCCGGATGATAATTTTGCCATGTTTTTTGATACTTGTTTAAGTGTATTGTCCATGATTCTTCCAGAATTCATAGCACTAATGTTGTTGTTAATACGCATAGTAATCCCTCCTTGGATACCTAAGCTTTATGTTTACTTACTTCCGTGTAAGCGTATTGGACATTTATATTTTCTTTTAACTCATTTAAAATAAATTATAATCTTTCTATTAGTATATCGGCATAAATTTCAAAAATGTTCAGTCCTAAATGACATTATTTACAGTCTTCAATTAAATCCCAACTAAGAGGTGTACCACGTTTTACATCTCTTATGAATTTCCTTCCTACGACATCTTTAAAATGAATTGGAGAAATGCCATCACCTGGACGTATAGATCGTATATTTATACCACTAAGCTCTTGACCTTTCACACAATCCTCAACAACAAAC
>PPCM01000373.1_pt1 | contig 47003 bp, 39 predicted proteins | sample 1555541 | NCBI WGS metagenome assembly PPCM01 (sample SAMN05284479, study PRJNA326546) | Marine sediment metagenome, whole genome shotgun sequencing project. | isolation source: marine sediment | place: Germany: Wadden Sea | collected 2012-09-05
GTACAACTGCATATGAGTTTGATGAGATGGATGGATTTCTGACTTACATGTACTTAATAGAAAAGAAAGATGTTTATTATGTCATCGACACCTACTGTGGATGTGATGCCATGGCTCTTGTTAAAGAAGATATGGTCAACGCCCTAAAAGATGTGGTAGTGATTAACACACATGCTCATTGGGATCATGTATGGGGGAATGGTGCCTTTGAAGGTGTTCCTGTCATTGGACATAAATTAACTCAGATTGAGATGCGTAGTCACTACGATACAGCACTTGAGAGAAACGCTAAGTATAGAATGGGGAATACAGACAGAGTGGAACCTAACATCACCTTCCAACGTCAAATGACAATAGATGATCTTGAATTAATTTACTCACCAGGTCACACAAAAGACAGTATTACAATCTATGACAAAGATACGGGCTTATTAATTGTTGGTGATAATCTTGAGTTACCCCTTATATATCTTGAATCACCAAAGATAGATGACTATATAAGTTCTTTAGAGTTATACAATAAGCTAGAGGTGACCTATATTGCAGCAGGCCATAATTTAGAGATTAAGAAAACAGACCTTGAGGAAATGATTCAATATCTATATAATGTTAAAGAGGCAAAAGAAATATCTTTTGCAGATCAACAGAAACAGAAAGTGCATGAAAGCAATATGCGCTTAATCCATGGGAGGTAACAATGAAAAAGTTAATAAGTGTTTTATTGGCACTAGTCCTGATTTTATCAGGGTGTGGACAAGAAGAGCCAGAAGGTGTTTTAATATCTAATGAAGCCTACGAAGAATTTATGGCGGCTAAACAAGAAAATGATCAACTTAAGAATGAAATTGATTATCTAGAAGCGAGATTAGAAGATTTTATCAATAAAGAAGCAACATCTAATGATACAAGTACTTCAACCGAAACAACAACTGAGACGAGTTCAGACAATACAACATCAGATACTACAAGTGATGATAAGACTGAAGACAATAAAGAAGAAGCAAAAGATGACACTGAGACTTCTACAGAAGAAGAAAGCTTTGAAGTAACGTCTGAGACTTACAATGTAGTCAAAATAGAACCTAGAAATGATGTAAAAGAAGGATCTAGTTTCGCAAAGTTCTTAGACGAGTATAGGGAAGCACTACAGGCTAGAGACGAAGCTTATGTCAAAGCTCATACACATCCAAATGTAAAAATCAGTTTTGGTGGACATTCAGGATGGGATGGTCTTGTTAGTTATTGGGACCTTGATGAAGGTAGTGAAGGCTTCTATAAAATGATGAACACAACATTAAAGTATGGGATTGTCGACACATCAGGTGGTCAAGGCAATCAATATACTGGTCCTTATTATTTTGTAGATTGGCCAGAAGAATTTGATGCTTTTGAGTACTATGCGGTTATTGGAGCAAATGTTAATGTTAGATCCAAGCCTTCAACGGACGGTGAAGTAGTTAGACAAGTAACTTATGAAGTTGTTCGTGTTGCAGATAATGATGACGATTCAGACGGATGGTATAAAGTTGAGTTGCCTGAAGGGCGTGAAGGTTATATTTATGCAACTTATGTAAAAAGTCCAATTCATTATAGAGCTAGTTTTACTAAGGTGGATGACACTTGGTTGTTAGACTTCTTTGTAAAAGGGGACTAAGGACAGTTAGATAGTTTTAGAGAATTAAGCTACTCCGAAAGGAGTGGCTTTTTATTTTATAACACGGAGTACGCGGAATACACGGAGAAAAAAGTGACTTCAAAATGAAAAATGGATTTCGGAATTATAAGTACTGTTTTTTGAACTAATAAGTTCCGCGATTTCCGAGTTCTCCGTGTTATATATTTTGTAGCATAGGCTACGGATTCATTAGAGATATATGTTATAATGAGAATGGTTATTGAAGAAGGTGACCAGAAAGAAGGTAACACATATGAAAATAGCTTTTTATGACGCAAAACCATACGACAGACAATCTTTCACTAAGCAAAATGAAGCTTATGGATACAAGATTAAGTATTTTGATAATAAATTAAATGAAGATACAGCCATGTTAGCGAAAGGATATGATGCAGTTTGTGCTTTTGTAAACGACGATATTAATGAAGCGGTTATAGATATGTTACATGAACTGGGTGTTGGACTGATAGCAATGCGATGTGCTGGTTATAACAACATAGACTTTAAAGCAGCTTACGGTAAAATCCATGTAGTGAGGGTTCCAGCTTACTCACCCTATGCAGTAGCTGAACACGCTTTGGCACTGATTTTTGCACTAAATCGTAAGACCCATAAAGCCTATACTAGAACTAGAGAGAATAATTTCAATATAAATGGTCTCCTTGGTTTTGATCTTCGGGATAAAACAGTGGGTGTTATAGGTACTGGTAAGATTGGACAAATTTTTGCAGATATTTGTAAAGGTGTTGGTATGAAGGTCCTGGCTTATGATAAGTACCCAAATGAAACATCTGGACTAGACTATGTAAGTTTGGAACAACTATACAAGGAGTCAGACATTATTTCATTACACTGTCCACTGCTTAAAGATACTCACCATATTATTAGCGACCATTCAATTGACCTAATGAAGCCAGGCGTAATGATCATCAACACTTCTAGAGGTGGACTGATTGATACTGAAGCTCTAATTAGAGGTCTTAAAGAGAAGAAGGTTGGTAGTGCTGGCCTAGATGTTTATGAAGAGGAAAGTGACTACTTCTTCGAAGACTTTTCAGAAGAGATTATCGATGATGATGTACTAGCACGAATTCTTTCTTTCCCAAATGTGCTTGTAACGTCACATCAGGCCTTCTTTACTAAAGAAGCGCTGGCTAATATTGCTATAACAACACTTGATAGTCTTAAATCCTTTGATGAAGGGGAAGACCTCGTGAACGAGATATGTTATAAATGTTAAGGATAGTCAGATAGTGGTAAGTGGGATAGTCAGATAGTGGTCAGTCACAGTCGCAGACTGTCCAGGTATTTAGGTGCTGTGGATTCTCTGTGAGAATGACATCTGAGATAGGGTTATAAATCTAGAGAGGAATCTAAGATTCCTCTTTTTGCGTTTTCGCGATATGTTTCTCTCGCGTCTTTGCGTTGGTACGCGTTATTTTTTCGGAGTTCTTGGAAGATAAAACAAAATTTAGCTTCTTGCTGATATGAGAGCTATGTTTTTTCTTAATACCTTTAATTTTGAGGAATGACCTGTTAAACTATAGGTGTGTGGTGGCTATATGTATCTATCAACAAGCTTGAGGACTGATTACAAGGAGAGGATCATGCCTAAAAAGACGATATCCGATGCACGACTTAAATATCTAAAGTTATTATCACGTCAATTTCCAACCATTCAAGATGCCAGTAAAGAGATTATCAATCTTGAGGCAATCACCAATTTACCTAAAGGAACAGAACACTTTCTGTCTGATGTTCACGGCGAACATGAGGCCTTTTTGCATATACTCAAGAATGGTTCAGGGGTGATTCGTAAGAAGATTGATGAAGCCCTTGGCAATACACTAACAGCCAGTGAGAAAAGACACTTAGCAACCCTTATATACTATCCAGATGAGGTGCTTCTAACATTTACAACAGAACATAAAAATGATCGAGAGTGGTATTATCAAAACCTGGAATATTTAGTTCTTGTGTGTAGAGCTGTATCCTCTAAATACACCCGATCTAAGGTGCGTAAAGCATTACCAAAAGGCTTTGAGTATATACTTGAAGAGTTGTTACACGAACAAGAGAAGGAAGAGAATAAACAGGCCTACTACGATCAGATTATCAACACAATTATAGAGATTGGTCAGGCGAAACCTTTCATCACATCTATTTGTCAATTGATTCAACGTTTTGCAGTAGATCACTTACATATAATAGGGGATATATTTGATAGGGGACCTGGTGTTCATGTGATTATGGACAAGTTAATGGCTTATCATTCACTAGACATTCAATGGGGTAACCATGACATTGTATGGATGGGTGCCTATTCAGGTTCTCTCCCATGTATCGCCAATGTAGTCCGTGTCAGCTTAAGGTATGGTAACCATGAACTCCTTGATGAGGATTATGGTATTAATCTACTACCATTAGCCAAATTTGCAATGGCTACTTATAGTGAAGTAGAACCATGTTTTGAACCTAAGGATTTAGATAAGTTTGATCTTCAAGACAAGAAGATGATTGCACAGATGAACAAAGCCATTAGTATGATTATGTTTAAGTTAGAAGGTCAGATGGTTAAGCGAAATAAGTCCTTCCAAATGGACCATCGTTTAGTGCTTGATAAAATTGATTATAAGAACAACACCATTTTGATTGAAGGAGAGAAATACGACCTTGATTGGTTGGGGGCTCCTACAATTGATCCTGAAGATCCATATAGACTCTCTCCAGAAGAAATGGAAGTAATTCTTAAGCTTAAGACATCCTTTATGTCCAATGAGATATTAAAGAATCATATTGACTTACTTTTTGACAAAGGTAGTATTTATCTTAAGTACAACAATAATCTTCTCTATCATGGATGTATCCCTACCAATGATGATGGGTCGTTTACTGAGGTGGAGATTCGTGGGAAGTTCTATAAAGGTCGAGAATTGCTTGATAAATATGAGCGAATGGTTAGAAAAGCATACAATCAACGTTATAACCTAACAAGTGATAAGAAATTAGACGTCTTTTATTACTTGTGGTGCGGACCTCAGTCCAGCCTGTTTGGCAAACATTCAATGAAGACCTTTGAACGATGTTTTATTAAGGATTCATCAACCCATAAAGAAGAGCGTAATGCTTATTACATCTACAATAAGACCGCTGACTATTGTGACAAAGTCTTTGAAGAATTTGATATGGAGATGATGACTGCTCGTATTGTCAATGGTCATGTACCAGTTAAAGTAGGTAAAGGTGAAAGTCCGATTAGGGCTGAAGGTAAAATCATTGTTATTGATGGTGGTTTATCTAAAGCTTATCAATCAGTGACAGATATTGCTGGTTATACCTTGATTTACAACTCTCATGGTTTACTTTTATCTCAACATCAGCCTTTTGTATCAGCAAGGGAATCCATAGAAAATGACATTGACTTGATTTCAGAAGTATCTGTTATCTACAACCCTCATAGAAGGATTACAGTAAAGGAAACAGATATTGGTAAAAAGTTATTGGAAGATATAGACGATCTTAAAGAGTTACTTGATTTATATATGAATGGTATATTATAATAGATACCCCGAATTATCATGAGATAATTCGGGGTATTCCTTGACAGGCTAACAATTTGTGTTACAATATAAGCAATTCAATATAAAGGCAATGACAGTGATAGACGTTTTCGTCTTAGTAGATAGTTTTTTTCCTTAAGAGAGTAAGTGCCATCGGCTGAAAGCACTTATAGGTTCAGAATCCTATTGAATTTCCCACTCGAGCTGTACAACTGAAATGAGTAAGTTGTAACGGAGATGCACGTTAAGCGAAATAAGAGCCTGTTTACAGGAATTAGGGTGGTACCGCCGATGTAACTCGGTCCCTTTGTGGGATGGAGTTTTTTTAATGCGCAAATATACGTTGCATATTTGGGTTGTCCAATCTAAGAAATAATAAGAAGGTTTGAAAGGAGTCAATATGAAAGAACAGTTACAAGCAATAAAAGATAAGACATTAGCTAATCTTCAAGAGATTGCAGATCTAAAAGGACTTGATGACATCAGAGTCAACATTTTAGGTAAGAAGGGTGAACTAACTTCGATTCTTAAAGGAATGAAAGATGTAGCAAAAGAAGACAGACCAATGATCGGAGCACTTGTTAATGAAGTGCGACAAACGATTGAAGCAGAACTAGAAGCGGCTAAGAAGACCATAGCAGCTAAAGTTAGAGAAAAGCAATTAAAGGAAGAGGTTATTGACGTAACCATGCCTTCTAAGAAGAAAGTGCTTGGTCATAAACACCCAATGCACATCGTTCTTGATGATCTTAAAAATATCTTTATTGGTATGGGTTATCAAATAGCAAGTGGACCAGAGATTGAAGAAGACTACTATAACTTTAAAGCATTAAATATTCCAGAAGACCATCCAGCAAGAGATGAGCAGGATACCTTCTATATTGATAAGAATTTTGTTCTAAGAACATCAACATCACCAACTCAAGTTCATGTTATGGAGAGTAGTGACTTACCTATTAGAGTCATAGCACCAGGACGTGTATTCCGTTCTGATGAAGTGGATGCAACCCATTCACCTATGTTCCACCAGGTAGAGGGACTTGTTATTGATGAAGGTGTGACGATGGCAGACCTTAAAGGTGCTTTGGCAGAATTTGTAAAAGAGCTTTATGGTCCACAAGCTAAAACAAGATTTAGACCACATTACTTCCCATTCACCGAGCCAAGTGCTGAAGTTGACGTTTCTTGTTTCCTTTGTGGTGGTGAAGATGATGGATGTAAAATCTGTAAAGGTACAGGATGGATTGAGATTTTAGGTTGTGGTATGGTTCACCCTAAGGTTCTTGAGATGTCAGGTATTGACCCAACTAAGTACAGTGGTTTTGCATTTGGTATGGGACTTGAGCGTATAACAATGTTGCGATATGGTATCGAAGACTTAAGATTATTCTTCGAAAACGACGTTAGATTTTTAAAACAGTTTTAGGAAAGGAAGGGAAAAATCATGAATGTATCAATGAATTGGTTAAAAGAGTATACAGAAGTGAATTGTGATATTAAGACCTTCGTGGACAAGATGACCATGTCCGGATCTAATGTTGAAGGTTATGAAGTTAAAGGTGAAGAAATTAGTGGTGTTGTTGTTGGTAAAATCCTTGAGATTGGTCCACATCCTGACGCTGATAAATTAGTTGTAACACAAGTGGATGTTGGAAGTGAAAAGGTTCAAGTTGTAACAGGCGCCAACAACATTTCAGTTGGAGACCTTATTCCAGTGGCACTTCCTGGTGCAGAACTAGCGGAAGGTCTTAAGATTAAAGCTGGTAAACTTCGTGGTGTTGAATCAAACGGTATGATGTGTTCAGTTGAGGAAATGGGTCTTGATCCAATGTTCTTCCCAGAAGCACCTGAGTACGGTATCTACTTATTTGAAGAAGATTACCCACTAGGATCTGATTGTAAACCTATATTCGGTCTTGATGACATGGAAGTTGAATTTGAAATTACATCAAATAGACCAGATTGTTTTAGCTTATTAGGTATTGCAAGAGAAGCTGCAGCTATACTTGGGACTGAATTTAATTATCCTGAGGTTTCATATACAGAAGTAGAAGGTGATATTAACAACCATGCTTCTGTTGAGGTGCTTGCTGAGGATCTGTGTCCAAGATTTGTGGCAAAAGTTCTTGTTGATGTTGACATTAAACCATCCCCAAGATGGATGCAAGATAAACTAAGATCAGCAGGTATCAGACCAATCAATAACTTAGTTGATATTACAAACTTTGTTATGGTAGAGATGGGTCAACCAATGCATGCTTATGACTTAGAAGAACTTAAGAATGGAAAAATCATTGTACGTCGTGCAGTTCAAGACGAAGTGATGATGACGCTTGATGGTGAAGAACGTAAGTTAGATGACACAATGTTGGTTATCGCGGGTGAAGATGAAGTGATTGGTGTAGCAGGTGTTATGGGTGGTGAAGGTTCTAAAGTTAAGGACAACACTAACATGATTATTCTTGAAGCAGCAAGCTTTAGCCCAGTGAGTGTTCGTAAAACATCTAAGAAAATCGGTCTTAGAACAGATGCTTCTACAAAGTTTGAGAAGAACTTAGATCCAAACAATACATTATTGGCAATGGAACGTGCTTGTCAGTTAGCTGAGATGATTGGTGCAGGTAAAGTTCTAGCTGGTACTATTGATATTGATGCTGGTATAAGAACACCAAACACAGTGACTTATGATCCAGAGAGAATCAACCGTCTTCTTGGAACAGAGATTGCTGAGGCAGACATGGTGGCTTATTTTAAGGCATTAGAACTTGAAGTGGATGAAGCAAACAGAACAGTTGTTGCGCCTACGTTTAGACCAGACATTGAAAGAGAAGCAGACCTTGCTGAAGAAGTTGCCAGACTATATGGTTATGACATTTTACCTATATCTCTTGCTACAGGAACACCAACGGTAGGTAAGAAGAACTTCCATCAGAAAATGGAAGACTTAACAGATAAGATTATGGAAGACTGTAGTATGTGTGAAGCAATGACATACTCGTTCGAAAGTCCAAAAGCTTTTGACAAGTTAGAATTGCCAGAGGATAGCCCATTGAGACTTGCTGTTACGATTGATAATCCACTTGGTGAGGACTTTAGTGTTATGCGTACACAGACAGTGAATGGTATTATGCAGGCACTATCAAATAACTATGCTAAGCGTAATGAAGTTGTTCGTCTATATGAGATTGGTACAATTTATGAGCCGGAAGCAATTCCACTTGAGAAGTTGCCTAAAGAATCACAGAAGTTAACCATAGGTATGTATGGCGACTGCGATTTCTTTACAATAAAAGGTGTACTTGAAACCTTGTTCGAAGCCATGAACTGTTTACATTTAGCGGATTGGGATCCAAATATTGACTTATCTTTCTTACACCCAGGACGTAAGGCGAATGTCATCTTAGGTGGTAAGGTAATAGGTTATATTGGTGAAGTACACCCTAATGTATGTGACAACTATAATATTGATGAAAAAGCGTATGTGGCTGTCATTGATCTTAAATCATTGCTTAAAAAAGCTACTTTTGATCACAAATACACACAAGTACCTAAATACCCAGCAGTAAACAGAGATGTTGCTATGTTGGTAAAAGATGAAGTACTTGTGGGACAGATTGAAAAAGTTCTTAAGCAACGTGGTGGTAAACTCCTAGAACGTCTTGAATTATTTGATGTATATAAGGGTAGCCAGATTGAAGAAGGTTACAAGTCAGTGGCGTATGCACTTTCATTCAGAGCTGCAGACCGTACCCTTAAAGAGAAGGAAATCAACAAGACTATGACTAAAATCCTTAATGGACTTGAGACAGAACTTGGTGCAACTCTAAGAAAATAGTAGAAGTATGACTAGATTTTTATAACAAACCCCCTTATAATAGGTATGTGGCACATACATGCTTATATAGGGGGTTTTTCTTTGCAAGAAACTAATGAGAAGTCTAAGGCACAATCCACTTTAAACTTAAATAGATGGCTTAAGAAAATCAGAACACTATGTCTGGTTTTATTTGTTATGGCTTTAACAGTTGGTGGTTTACAAGGGGACGAGCTTATGGAGCCACCTAAGAGTGTTAGGATTGGTCTAGTAACATATTTTGAACATGTTGAATACATACATTTCTATAACAATACAGTTGTACCTGGTTTCTATGAGAATGATGCTTTTGTAGGTGAGGCAGTCATTACAACTAGTGGTAAAGATTTTTGGTTCTCAGCAGCAACAAAATTATACCTTGAATCTGAACAGACTTATAGCACTTATGAAGAGGCACTTGTTAAAGTAGCACCACTTAGAGAAGCTGGATATAAAGCGTATGCAACACTTATTGCAAGAGGAACCTGGAAAGTTTTTGCGGGACATAAGGCGACACAAGCTGAACTAGATCAAGTGAAAGCTGCTATCAATGGCTTAAACGATGTGACGTATATACAAGCACCTGCTAGCTACGAGAGAGTTATTATGGAGTCTGGTTCCAATTACCCTATGATGTTTGAGAATAGGTATGGACGTACTGTATTTTCAACCAATGATTTAAGAGGTACAGTGCCTGTCATTGATCTTGGTAAAAGAAGTTATAGAGGTTATATTGAACCTGGAAGATATGGCCATAATGATATGACTGCTGTTAATGTAGTTGATTTGGATGACTATCTCTATAGTGTTGTTAAGTCTGAAATATATGCAGACTGGCCAGTGGAGAGTATAAAGGCCCAATCTGTAGCTGCTAGAACTTTTGCAGTTTACTATAAAGAAATTGCTAGAAAATTCCCAAATGATCCTTTTGATTTGGATGATACTATTAACTCTCAAGTCTATAAAGGCTTTAGTGTAGAAGATGAACGGGTTAATGTGGCTGTAGATGCGACTAGTGGCGAAATGATTTATTATAACGGTAAAGTTATCCCTGCTTATTTCTTCGCATCTAGTGGTGGTCGAACCGAGAATAGCGAAGATGTTTGGTCAGGTACAGTACCTTATCTTAAAAGTGTGCCTGATATCTACGAAAACGAACCGGAGAAACATCCTTGGCTAAAGGTGATAACGCCAAGTGAAATTAAGAGTGCCTTAGCAAAAAGAGATATAAACATCGGTGATATAACAGACGTTCAAGTGGACGCGTATACAGATGCCGGTAGAGCAATGAATCTCATAGTCTATGGTACAGGTGGCAGTTATACCTTGAAGAAAGAAACGATGCGTTACTGGCTTGGACTAAATAGTCGTAAGTTTATATTGTTGAAAAGTGATTATAAGCCAGATTATACAAGGTCTGTTATGAATGGAGATGGCGTGGTGTCAGAAGTGAACTATACTGCAGCCTCAGCGATTAATGGGAATGGCGATGTTACACCACTACTTAATGGGCTAGAACAAGTGATTGTTATGGGTACAGAGAATATTATTAATCAACCTATGGTGAATGGTCAAAGTGGCGCATTTATCTTTGCTGGAGAAGGCTGGGGCCATGGCGCAGGAATGAGCCAGTCGGGTGCTAGGGGTATGGCTAATGTTGGTTATGGTTATAAGGAGATTCTTGAGTATTATTATACAGGTGTGAAAGTTCAGTAGAGGCTAGCTAGATGGTTAGATAGTTTGATAGTTAGTTAGAAAGAAAGACAGAAGGAAAGATTGACAGAGAGAAAGATAGACAGAAGGAAAGATAGATACACTTGTTGTCACAGTCGCTGACTGTCCAGGTTTTGAAGGTGAGTGGATTCTGTGCGAGAATGACGACCAAAAGATATAACTTAAAAGGAACACAAAAAAGACTTGCAATCATATGCAAGTCTTTTATACTTTGTATATCTAAATATCCTTACTTAGCGCTCCGCATCCTGTATTGCTTAGGCGTTATGCCCGTAAACTTACGGAATATGGTAGTGAAGTAGTTTTGATTGTTATAACCAACAGATATGGCAATATCAAGAATAGAGTAGTCAGTTGTTTCTAGTAGATACTGGCTTTCTTTGATTCTTGTTTGATTGACATAATCTGCGAAGGACAGATTCATCTCTCTCTTGAAGAGGGATGAGAAGTAGTTAGGGGACAAATTAACAAAGTTAGCTACGTCATTAAGACGAATTGGCTCTGATAAGTGCATGTGAACATATTTTGAAGCGTTTTTGATGACACTTACATGGTTGATATTTGATAGCTGTAAAATACTGTTGGTGTATTTAATAACCATTCGTTCAACCACTGTAACTAATTCGTTCATGCCATGGGATTGTTCAATCTTTTTGACATAATAGTCTTCAAGGGATAAAGCTTTCTCAGCTTCAACGCCACCATCTATTACAGTTCTAGAAAGTAGGGTAGAGAAAGATAAAGCTTTATTTTTGGAAGTTCTAAGTGGGTTAGCACTTGTTTGGTTCAAATATTGAGTTTTAATATGTTCGTTATAAAGATCAATAACCTTCTCAAGATCACCGTTACGCACCTTCGTTAAGAATAAAAGTTCAAGTGCGTAGTTATGCTCACTTTTCTCAAGTTCAATGTGTTGGTCGATGTGATGAATCATATCTTCTGTAATATGTGACAGATGATCTTCAGGGTATAAGGCTTCAATGTTATCGTTAGTAAGGGTAGATAATAGTATCTGCTGAATGAAGTAATTTCTGGATGCATTGAGAATTGGTACAGAACCAAAAGCGGTTTTGATCAAGTCTCTATGGGTCATTGAGAAGTTATGTGTGTTTAAAACTTCGTTAATCATATGTTCATCACTTGGCTTAGTGATATAAGGTCCAAGGACCATAGAACCCATATACTGGTTATCTCTTACGATGACGACTGATAGGTATGAAAGTTCATATTTAGATTCATAGACAAAAATACCATCACCTAACATCAGCATTTTATCTCTAATAAAAGCATCATACTCCTGAAAAATATCATGGAATAACTCTTCGATATGAACGTTAGCGCCGATGGTGTAAACTTTTTCATGTTTTGGATCTAAGACTGTTAAAGCTAATCCGGTACTATAGTAGAGTGACTTTGCTACCATCTCTAATAAATTCAGATTAAGTTTATGATCTTTAGTAAGATGTGATAATCGATACATTCATGATCAACTCCGTTCTTTTGTGATCGATGTTTTAATAGGTCATATAGAGTGTTTCAATTAGAGTTATACTGAGATGTCGTGTATATATAATTTCTGTACTTTTTCGAATATAGTATATATTATATTCTACTACAAAGTTCAGTAGAATGTAAGGGAGTGTGAGTATATATTTATAAGAACGCGCGTTTATTGCTAAATAGTTACAAATTTTGGGCATATTGACGGCTTATAAACTATGTATAGGTCTATAAAATCAACTAAAAAGCCTAAAAAAAGGTCCAATATATTAAGGCTATTTTTATGTTGACGTTGAAGGTCTTTTTGATTATAATGGTAAGCAGTGTCTTTTCGACCATTTATTGAGATATTAAGCTAGGAGTTCCTATGAAATTAAGCGATTTTACATTTGATTTACCAGAAAATCTGATTGCCCAGACACCACTTAAAGACCGTGCGAGTTCACGTCTTATGGTGCTTGATCGACAAAGTGAGAACATTAGCCATCAGCATTTTCACAATATTATTGATGAATTAAATCAAGGCGACTGCCTTGTCTTAAATAATACAAGAGTTATGCCAGCCAGATTGATTGGTTACCGTTCTGTGACTAAAGGTAAAGTTGAATTTCTTTTACTTAAAAGAATTGAAGGCCACCAGTGGGAAGTTATGGTTAAGCCAGGTAAGAAGGCTAAAGTTGGTGAGCTTGTTGAGTTTGGTGATGGCCTGCTCCAGGCAAGGATTTTAGAGATTCTTGAAGGCGGTAATCGTCGTGTTGAATTTAAGTTTGAAGGGATCTTTGAAGAAGTCCTTGATGAATTAGGTGAAATGCCATTACCTCCTTATATCACTGAGCAATTAGAAGACCAAGAAAGATACCAGACGGTTTATTCTAAACATAAAGGTTCAGCTGCTGCACCAACAGCAGGTCTTCATTTTACTAAAGAATTATTGAAGCAAATAGAAGATAAGGGTGTCCGAATAGCCTATGTAACACTTCATGTAGGCCTAGGTACATTTAGACCAGTTAAAGTTGAGAATGTACTTGAACATAACATGCATGCAGAATACTATTTTGTTACTGATGAGGAAGCAGCAAAGATTAACTTAACTAAGAGTGAAGGGAACAGGGTCATTGCAGTTGGGACCACTAGTTCTAGAACGTTAGAATCTATTGCTGATGAACATGGTAGGATTAAAGCTTGTTCAGGATGGACGGATATATTCATTTACCCAGGCTATAAATTCAAAGTAGTGGATGCACTGATTACTAACTTCCACTTACCGGAATCAACACTTATAATGTTAGTTAGCGCTTTAGCCAATAGGGAGTTTATATTAAGGGCCTATGAAGAGGCGGTAGCTTCGTCCTATCGATTCTTTAGTTTTGGCGATGCCATGTTTATAAAGTAGAGACTACTTTTACATATAGAAGGGAACACCATGAAAGAACGTATTCTTATAGAAATAATGGATTACATAAAACTGATTGTCATTGTGATGATCATAACAACTTTAATGAACACTTTACTATTCACATTTTCAACAGTACAACAAAGTTCAATGGAACATACACTTCATGAAAATGATGTGTTGATTATAGAGAAAATAAGTTACTATTTTGATACACCTAAGTTCGGTGATATTGTTGTTTTTGTCGAAGATGAAGCAGTGACTGAAAGTTATTTTAAGAGAATTAGTGTTCTGTATCAGGATATTATTAGTAAATTTACAAGAGAAAATCTACGGACAAGACTTGTGAAAAGAGTTATTGGTGTACCTGGGGATGAAATCAATATTGAAGATGGCCGTGTTATGGTTAATGGTGAAGTGATTGATGAGCCTTATATTGAGGACCTGACTTTTGCAAAAGTTCTTGATTATCCTGTTGTTGTACCAGAGGGTTATTATTTCTTGTTAGGTGATAATAGGGATGTGAGTAGAGATAGCCGCCACTTTGGTGTTATTGCTGAAGCGCATATTGAAGGTAAGGCAGTATTTAGATTGAGTCCGTTTAGCCAGATTGGGACGATTGAGTAGAGAGTTATATAACGCGGAAAACACGGAAATAAGAATGTAGCTTATGAGTCTGGCTAAGTTCTTGGTTAGGGTGTTAATATGATGAAATAGAGTTTATTAGAGCTATGATTACTAAATGATCATAGCTCTTTTTGTGTATTTATTCCGCGATTTCCGAGCTTTCCGTGTTAAATCATTCCATTAAGATCTATGAAGAGCAATAAACTGCTGTGGTGTCTGATTCTCATATTTCTTAAATAGAGCAGAAAAATAACTTGGACTCTCAAAACCGACGTCTTTGGCTATAGCAGCGATGGTTTTGTTTGGATAGAGTAACATCATTTCCTTGGCTTTGTTTAACTTAAGGTGATTCACATAAAGGGCCGGACGGCTTCCTGTTACTTTTTTGAATAAGGTACATAGGTACTGGGGGCTTACATCTATCATCCCAGCTAGACTTGATAATTCCATAGGTTCATTAATATGATTGTCTAAGTAAGCAATCACTGGTGCCAACCTAGTATAGTAGTTGGCAGTAGAAGTATGATGAAGGGAAGTTGTACCTTTGTATAACTGAACTAAGAAACTGTATAAAAGGTTAGAAGTATCTAGGTGTTTGTAAGGATTGCTTGATACAGATAAGTTGTATATTTCACGAATTAACTGACCAATATGCTGAGTGTCATGTATGTCAAAGACACCACTTGAATGAAAGCCTATAGCATTAACCAATTGAGCGATATCTCTTCCACTAAAACTGAGCCATTCTGTAATCCATTCTCCATTAACCTTAGCTTCATATTTGTGGGCTTTGTTAGGGTATAAAAACATGCCTTGGCCAGGGATCAGTGTATATTTCTTTTGGTCGATATAGAGAGTGCCAGAGCCTTCTATTGTTTGTATCCATTGAAAATCGTCATAGCCATAAGGTCTGTCGACATATAACTCCTCGTAGTCATAGCCGATACTCGTTAGATAGATAGGGAGTTCTTTAGATTGCTGGTCATTTGTTGTAAAAAAAGTTACTTGCATATAGGTGCCTTCCTAGTTTCATATTGTTATAGTAACTTAAGTATAACAAGTTTGCCAGATTTTTAGTAGGGGGTAATTGGTTAGGTAATTTTACCTGGAAACTCAGTTTAAGTTTTTCGGATTAGTATTTCTGTTAGGGATTCGGTAAGGAAATCTTAGCGTCATATACATGTCTACACAAATTACTAGCTAGTTTGCTTTGATATGCAATTAATTCATTGTAAAGGGTTGATTTATTCTAGTCATTTGATAAAATATTGGTGTAATGATAATGATTATCAAGACCAACAAGGAGACCAATTATGGGTAAATATATATATGAATTAAAAACAGTATCACATATTCAAGAAACAATCATGCCTCAGGAAGTAATGGAAAGATATGAGCAAGACCACGGGAAATTACCTGCTTTTCAAAACCTTATGATATTTTCAAAGATTAGTAAAAAATAAGTTTATATTAAGTTGTTGTTGATAAGCTAGCCTTGCTAGCTTATTTTTTTGACCCGCTAAGTTCTAAGTGATAAAATTAGGTTAGATATAGCATAAGAAGGAGGTACATATATGGGATCTCGAACATTCATTATTTTGAAACCTGATGCCCTTGAACGTGGACTAGTGGATTTGGTGATGCAAAGGTTTTTACAAGCAGGTTTTGTGATTGAACACATGCACTATAGAGTTGTTGATAAATTGCTAATTAGAAATCATTATAAGGAAGTAATCGAAAGAGAAGGACCGGATTTTGTTGGTTGGCTTGACGAAGCTTTTGTTGGTAAAGCAACTATTCCTATTATTTTGACCCATGAAAGAGAAGATGGTATTGAATTAGCAAGAGATTTACTGGGTAATAGACGACCTGAGCTGGCGGAAAAAGGTACAATTAGAGGTGACTATGGTATAAAGCACAATGATCCAGACAAACCTTCCATGAACTTAGTTCATGCAAGTGATAGTGAATCGTCGTTTGATAAAGAACGTAATCTGTGGTTTAAGGCTATACGATATTAAACCGTATAAATACTGAAAAGATGTTCGTTTATTACATTGACGCGTTAAATGGATGCAATACCCTTGACTTTTAAGGGTGTATATTATAAAATGACCGAGTTAAATAAGTGAATAAAAGATAAATTCTCGTATAAATCTGACGATATGGGTCAGACGTTTCTACAAACTACCGTAAACAGTTACAGGCTACGAGTCTCTTATAACTTGGCGTATATAAAAATAGGTGTATTTGCCATAACGAGACTCTGCTAATAGCAGAGTTTTTTGTATTTTCAGCTAAGTTATATCACTTAATGACGGAATAGTTCCATAGACAAGGAGAACAACATGGATTTACTTAAGCAAAAAATTCTTGATGAAGGCAGAACTATAGGCGAGGAAATTGTCAAAGTAGACTCCTTCTTAAACCATCAAATAGACGCAGAGCTATTTATGGAAATTGGGAGAGAATTTAAACGTTTGTTCGATAGCAACAAGATAACTAAGTTGCTAACCATTGAGGCTTCAGGCATAGCAATAGCAACGGTTGCCGCTTTAGAGTTTAAAGTACCAGTCGTGTTTGCTAAGAAGACCCAATCAAGAAACCTTGATCAAGAGAAGTATTCTAGTAAAGTCTACTCTTTTACAAAAGGAATTACCTATGATGTTATGGTATCCAAACGTTATTTGTCAGAAGACGATCATGTTTTGATCATCGATGACTTTTTAGCTAATGGAAGGGCTGCACTTGGCCTTATTGACATTGCAAGACAAGCTGGGGCAACAGTTGAAGGTGTTGGGATTGTCATTGAAAAAGGATTCCAAGAAGGTGGACAACTATTAAGGGAGCAAGGGATTCGTGTAGAGTCTCTAGCGATCGTTGATCGCTTTAAGGATGGGAAGATTACATTCATGAACTAAGGGCGGAAACAAACAACAGACAGACAGATTTTCAGGAGGATTGAAATGAAAAAACTATTATCATTATTAATTGTATTAGCATTAACACTTTCTTTGGCAGCATGTGCAGCGGATGAAGCAGAAGCTCCAGCAGAAGAAAAAGAAACAGTAGAGACACCAGCAAGTACAGAGAAAATTGGTGTTATATTAGTTCACGATGAAAACACTGGATATGACTTTGCACACATTCAAGGCATCCAAACAGCTCAAAAAAATGTTGGTTTATCTGACGATCAAATCATCTGGAAGTATAACATCTCTGAAGATGAGAACTGTTATGACACAGCAATCGACTTAATAGAGCAAGGATGTACATATATTATTTCTAACAGTTACGGACACCAAAGTTACATGCAACAAGCAGCTAGTGAGAACGAAGATATTACTTTCATCTCAATGACTGGTGACCAAGCAGCATTATCAGAATTACCTAACTTCAAGAACGCTTTTAACTTAACTTATGAATCTCGTTACGTATCAGGTGTAGTTGCTGGTATGAAACTTGCTGAATTAGTTGAAGCAGGACTTGTTACTGAAGAGAATATGGACGCTGATGGTAACATCAAAATTGGTTACATCGGTGCTTACCCATACGCTGAGGTTGTTTCAGGTTATACTGGTTTCTACCTAGGTGTTAAATCAATCGTAGACAACGTTGTAATGGACGTTACTTATACAAACTCATGGTATGACCCAACAGCAGAAGCAGAAGCAGCGAACTCACTTGTTTCAACTGGTTCAATCATTATCAGTCAACATGCTGACTCTACTGGTGCTCCATCAGCAGCTGAAGCATTACTTGAAGGTGGAACGACAGTGTACTGTGTTGGTTATAACATTGATATGCTTTCTGTAGCACCAACAGCTGCACTTACAAGTTCACAAAATGACTGGAGTGTTTACTACACTTATGCATTTGAGAGCATCGTAGCTGGTGAAGAAATTTCAACTGACTGGGCTGAAGGATACAACGAAGGTGCAGTTATGATTTCAAAATTAGGTGACAGTGTTGCAGCTGGAACAGAAGATAAAGTGAAAGAAGTTGTAGCAGCACTTAAAGACGGCAGCCTTAATATCTTTGACACAGCTAACTATACAGTTGGTGGTGAAACAGTGACAACTTACCTTGCTATAGATACAGATGGTGACTGGGTTGGTGATTCAGGTGAAGCCATTGTTGATGGTGTGTTTGTTGAATCAACACTTAGAAGTGCACCTTACTTCGGTCTTAGAATTGATGGTATCACAGAGCTTAACGCTCAATAAATTCTAAATATAATTTTGAGGAAAGGACCACTTTTCTTAGGTGGTCCTTTCTGTTATGCTTAAATAAATGTCATTAGAATCACGTTTTCAGGGGCAAATCCTTAAAGGGTTTGCATTTGGAAAGGTGATTTTGGTGGTCTAGGAAGTTATAAAATAGGAGGACTCATATGGAAGGCAGAAAGATCGCCGCCTCTATGTCAAATATTACTAAGACCTTTGGATCTGTGGTTGCCAATAATAAAGTGTCCATGGATATTTATAAAGGTGAAATTTTAGCATTACTTGGAGAGAATGGCAGTGGTAAAACCACGCTTATGAATATATTGTCAGGTATTTATTTCCCAGACTCAGGGGATATTACTATGAATGATGAAATTGTGACCATTCGCAGCCCTAAGGATGCTTTTGACTTAGGTATAGGTATGATTCATCAACACTTTAAGTTGGTGGATGTGTTAACTGTATCTGAAAATGTCATATTAGGTATGCAGGGTAAGGGTAAATTAGACCTGAAGATAGTTGGCAAAAAGATTAAAGAAATATGTGACTTATATGGGTTTAATGTTGACCCTGAACAGAAAATATACGATATGTCTGTTTCTGAAAAACAGACGGTTGAGATTATCAAAGTATTATATAGAGGGGCAGATGTTTTGATTCTAGACGAACCAACAGCTGTGTTAACACCTCAAGAAACAGAAAAGTTATTCAAAGTTCTTAGAAACATGAAGGAAGCTGGTAAGGCTATTATCATAATTACTCATAAACTTCACGAAGTTGAAGAAATCTCAGATCGTGTTGAAGTTTTGCGTAAGGGAGAATATGTTGGTGGTATGATCACCAGTGAATCTAATGCTACAGAAATGACTAATTTAATGGTAGGACGTGCAATTTCTCTTAATATTGATCGTCCTGAACCAGTTAACCCTACACCACGTCTTGTTGTGGATCAATTAACCGTTATTGATAAAGATGGTGTCACTAAGTTGTCTGATGTTTCTTTTACTGTAAATTCAGGTGAAGTACTTGGTATTGCAGGTATATCAGGGAGTGGTCAAAAAGAGCTGCTTGAAGCCATTGCAGGTCTACAACCACTTGAAAAAGGCGATATTACTTACATTGACCCTGATACATCTAATAAGATTAAACTTGCGGGAATGGATCCTAGAAAAATCACTTCACTAGGTGTGACTTTATCCTTTGTACCTGAAGACCGTTTGGGTATGGGACTTGTCGCAAACATGGACTTAACGAATAACATGATGTTACGTTCTTTTAGACGAGGTAAATCAATATTTACAGATCGTAAGACACCTAAGAACTTGGCTGAACAAGTAGTCGATGACTTAGAAGTTAAGACACCAAATCTTGTTACACCAGTAAGAAGACTTTCAGGTGGTAATGTTCAGAAAATTCTCGTTGGTCGTGAAATATCATCTACACCAACGGTATTAATGACAGCTTATGCAGTGAGAGGTCTGGATATTAACTCTTCTTATACCATTTATGACTTAATCAATCAACAAAAGGCAAAAGGCGTCGCTGTAATTTTTGTTGGTGAGGATCTAGATGTTCTCCTTGAACTTAGTGACCGTATTCTGGTTCTTTGTGACGGACAAGTCAGTGGTGTTGTTGCCGGACGTGGTGCTGATAAGAATGACGTTGGCTTGATGATGACAAAACTGAAAGAGGAGGCATAAGATGACACACTCACAAAAAGCACCTTTGGTGCGTATTGCAAAACGTGACGCAATGACAACGTGGCAAGAGTGGATGGTTCGCTTAATGAGCCTTTTTCTTGCGTTAGTTGTTTGTGCATTAATCATATATTCAATCGTAGAATTAAACCCTATTAAAGTTTATGGCGCTATGTTTGAAGGTACATTTGGATCAAAGAGACGTATATGGGTAGGTCTAAGAGACTTGGCCATGTTGCTAATTATCGGTATTGGATTAGCACCTGCCTTTAAGATGCGCTTTTGGAATATTGGAGCAGAGGGTCAGATTCTTGTTGGCGGTCTAGCAACAGCTGCGGTTATGATTTACTTTGGTAACAGTATGCCGACTTGGATGATCTTAGTTTTTGCCTTTGTTTCATCTTGTGTTTTAGGTGCTATATGGGCTGGAATTCCTGCCTTCTTCAAAGCGAAATATAACACTAATGAAGTTTTATTTACACTTATGATGAATTACGTTGCCATTCAATTTACAGCCTATTTTGTTGCACTATGGGAGAACCCGTTTGGTTCAAACACAGTAGGTATTATCAATCAAAAGACAAATGCAGGTTGGTTTCCAGCTTTATTTGGACAACGTTATATGTTAAATGTCATGATCGTAACAGCACTTATTTTTATGATGTATGCTTATTTGAAATACTCAAAACAAGGTTATGAAATTGCCGTTGTAGGTGAGTCTGAAAATACAGCTAAGTACATTGGTATTAATGTTAAAAAAACAATCGTTAGAACAATGTTATTGTCAGGTGCTATATGTGGTCTAGCAGGATTTGTAGCTGTATCAGGTGCATCCCATACCATATCAACAAGTACAGCAGGTGGACGTGGTTTTACAGCAATCATTGTTGCTTGGCTTGCTAAGTTCAATACATTTGTTATGATTCTTGTGGCTGGTCTTTTGGTATTTTTGGAAAAGGGTGCTACACAGATAGCCTCTCAATATAATTTGAATGACTATGTGTCCCAGATGATTACTGGTATTATATTGTTCTTTATACTTGGAAGTGAGTTTTTCATTCAGTACAGGTTGATCTTCCGAAACAGAAAGGAAGTGAGCTAATATGGTACAATTAATTTCCTTATTACAAGCAGCTTTGGTTTTTGGTACAGTTATCTTATTTGGTGCTTTAGGTGAGATTCTAACTGAGAAATCAGGTAACCTAAACTTAGGTGTACCAGGCATTATGTACTTAGGTGGTATAGCTGGTTTGGCTGGTGCTTTTGTTTATGAGAATGCTGTAGCAACCCCAATTCCAATTGTTGGATTGATGATTGCATTGTTATGTGCCTTAGCAGCATCTATTTTCGGAGGTGCCTTATATAGTCTGTTAACTATAACACTACGTGCAAATCAGAATGTTACAGGACTGACACTGACAATATTTGGTGCAGGTGCAGCCAACTTCCTTGGTGGTCAATTAAATAAAATGGCCGGAGGTGTAGGGCAGATTTCTGTGGCTCACACAAGTGGTGCTTTTAGAGCAACTTTACCATTTCTATCTAATGTAAGTGGTTTGTCGGCTTTTGGATTTATGGTTTATCTTGCAGTGATCCTAGCCTTTGTTCTAAGTTGGTTCTTAAATAAGACACGTAAAGGTCTAAACCTTCGTGCAGTTGGTGAAGATCCTTCAACGGCTGATGCGGCAGGGATTAATGTTACACTTTATAAGTATTTATCAACATGTATTGGTGCAGCTATTACAGGTCTTGGTGGTCTCTATTATGTTATGGACTACATCAAGGGTACTTGGGCCAATGATGGTGGTATAGAGAAATTAGGTTGGCTAGCTGTAGCCCTTGTTATCTTTGCTCGTTGGAAGCCTAAACATGCTATATGGGGCTCTTATCTCTTTGGTGTGCTCTTCTGGTTGTATTTCTATATTGGAGGCCTTACAAGGTCGTCACAGGAGCTATTTAAGATGTTACCTTATATCGTCACAATCCTTGTGTTGATTGTTTTCTCCATGAGACGTGAGAGAGAGAATCAGCCACCTGGAAAGTTAGGTTTGCCTTATTTTAGAGAAGATAGGTAAAGTTTAAGTGTGGGTTGCCTTAATCAAGGCAATTTGCCCTGTATTTTCTTGACTTAGTCATATATATCATGCTATAGTACAGTCCGTGAGTAAGCTAGACGGTCGCCGGTGATCATTTATGATGACGGGTGGAAAGTCCGAGCACCACAGGGCAGGGTGCCAGTTAACGGCTGGTGGAGGCGACTCTAAGGATAGTGCAACAGAAATAAACCGCTTTGGTGGCTTCAGAAAGTCCATTTGATTAGTAGAATTTCTGAAGCCACTACAGTAAGGATGGAAAGGTGAGGTAAGAGCTCACCGCCTTCTTGGTAACAAGAGGGGCATATGTAAACCCCACTCGGTGCAAGACATTAAAGTACGTTGGTTGCCCGCTAAGTACTTGGTAAGTCGCTTGATCTTATTGGCAACAATAAGGCTAGATAGATGACCGTTCACGACAGAACTCGGCTTATCGGCTTGCTCACTTTAAAGACGATTGAGTCCTCAATGTATTTTGAGGGCTTTTTTTGTTGGTTGAGAAAGAACCTTTGGGCATCAACTCTTCAATGACTTTATCTGTTCGTGAATGGTCAAGAGAACCTATTTGGACCTTACCCTTCTTACGCCGCTCTTGCTACGTCCATGTAGCAAAAGGCGGTTTCCACATCCCTGTTTCATTGAACTGCAGAAGGGACAAGATCAAAATAGAACCTCACTAGGTTTCGATAAACCTCTCAAGTATACTTATCATAAGTTGATGCACATAGAAGCTTTTCTCTAAGACAAAAAAATCTCCAATAATGATTGAGTAATCAATCACTGAAAGAAAAGCAGCCTTTAAGGAGTTTGTGTGAACAATCATCGTGTGTGGAAGGTGTGAACGGATGACTTAATTTCATCCTAACTTTTGCTTTTTTGCGTTAATCTATTACGCTTTACCCTTCCGTGAGTTCAGCGTCCTCCGCGTTACTATTTATTTCTTCATTAAATTCTTATAAGACCATTGATGTATAGCATTAAAGTCAGGTCTCATGTAAAATAAGGTTACTATGGGGCTATAAAAAGAAAGGTGTGAAGGTATGGAATTAGAAATTATGATATGGCTACAATCCTTTGCCAATGGATTCTTAGACAGTTTGTTTTTAGGAGTTACACAGTTAGGTGAGGAAATTGTGTACATTGCAATTTTAACTTATATCTATTGGAATGTTGACAAGGAGTTTGGTAAAACTCTGGGTTTTGCAACCATTGTAAGCTTGGTACTTAACAATGGAATGAAAGATATTTTTAGTTATGAGAGGCCTATTGGCCAACCAGGCATTCGAAGTTTAAGAATAGAAACTGCTACTGGCAAAGCTTTTCCAAGTGGACATACAATGTCAGCTTCAACATTTTACACAGTACTAAGAATGAAAGTGAATAAGAAGTGGTTTGGTTTTGCCTGCAGTGTACTGATCCTATTAGTTGGTGTATCAAGAGTTTACCTTGGCTTACATTACCCTAAGGATGTTTTGGCTGGCTGGATACTAGGTATATTAATAGCCGTATTCATCTACTTTGGTATGGAAGCAGTTAAACAACCAATATGGGCCTATTTAGGGGCTGTTGTTCTTGGTATGGTTTTATTGCCATTTGCTGAAAGTGAAGATTTCTACAAAATGTTTGGCCTTTTACTAGGCTTTGTACTTGGTGTGATTGTCGAAAGCTTATATGTTGAGTTTGAGAATGAAGCGACTTTAAAAACTAAACTTATAAGGTTTGTGATTGGCTTGGTTATTTTGATTGTGCTTAAAGAGGGTGTCAAATTAATCTTACCTGATACTCATTACGCACACATGTTTAGATACTTACTGGTGGCCTTAGTTGGATTTGGTGGTTATCCATTTATGATGAAAAAGCTTAACTTATAGCAAGGGGAAAAAGTGTTATTTTGATGGGAAAAATGTTAGCTCTTTAAAAGATGAGATGTTATCTTTGTTGTAGATGTTGATGAAGATTTAGGAGGACAAAGATGTCATTTAAGAAAGATTTTGTTTGGGGAGCTGCAACAGCTTCATACCAAATTGAAGGTGCAGCAAACGAAGATGGTAAAGGTCTGTCAGTATGGGATGTATTCTGTAAAACAGAAGGAAAAGTATATAATGGTGACACAGGTGATACGGCTTGTGACACTTATCATAGATGGCCAGAAGATGTGGCATTGTTAAAAGAACTGGGCGTTGATGCTTATCGATTCTCTTTATCATGGCCACGTATTATGCCAACAGGTGAAGGTGAGATTAATGAAAAAGGTTTAGCCTTCTATGATCAATTTATAGATGCACTCATTGAAGCGGACATAACACCTTATATTACACTTTTTCACTGGGATTACCCCTATGAGTTATACAAAAAGGGTGGTTGGTTAAACAGAGATGCTTCTGATTGGTTTGCTGAGTATACTGAAGTTGTAACAAAAAGATATGGCGACAGAGTAAAACATTGGTTTACACTTAATGAACCTCAAATGTTCACTGGTTTAGGATATCAAACAGGGAAACATGCACCAGGACATCAATATGGGCCAGTAGATATCATAACGATGGTTCATAACGCCTTGTTGGCTCATGGTAAAGCTGTGACTGTAATTAGGAAAAATGTAGTAGATAGCGAAATTGGCTTTGCACCTGCATTTTATCCATTAATGCCTAAAACAGATGACCCAGAACTAATTGAACAATGTAGGTTGATGAATTTTGATGAATTATCAGTAGATTTAAAGGACCATAGAAACGAATTTGCCTTTAGTCAGGCCCTTTGGGCAGATCCAGTTTATCTTGGCAAATACCCAGAGTGGGTTTATGTACATTTTGGAGAAATTCTTCCCAAATCATTAGAAGATGATATGAAAATAATCAGCCAAGAAATTGATTTATATGGTGTGAATATTTATCAAGGTGGTTTCTTTGAGCTAAACGAACAAGGAGCCCTAACACCTAGTAAGAGAAAAGCAGGTCATGCAGTCACCGGATTTGACTGGCCTGTAACACCTGAAGCCTTATACTGGGGACCGAAATTTGTTTATGATAGATACCAGAAACCAATTTTTGTTACTGAGAACGGCCTTTCTTTAAAAGACTGGGTATCACTAGATGGTCAAGTCCATGATCCAAATAGGATTGACTTCTTAAATCGTTATTTACTTCAGTTCAAAAGAGCTGCAGCAGATGGTGTTGAACTCGCAGGTTACTTCCAGTGGTCCCTTATGGATAACTTTGAATGGGAGAGTGGTTATAAGCAAAGATTTGGCTTAGTCCATGTAGATTTTGAGACTTACAAAAGAACACCAAAAGACTCTTATTTCTGGTATAAGACTGTGATTGCGTCTAATGGAGAAAATTTATAGAATACTATTTGACACTGCATTCCCTGAGAAGGATGCAGTGTTTTTATGTAAACAATGGAACACGGATCAAAGATTGAATCGCTGGGATAAGAGATTTGTCATTTTTGTGACTTTTGTAAGCAATATGTAAAGTTATTAGTTTTAGAAATGGTCTTATGATATGATAGATGATATCTATTATCAAGTGAGGTTTAAGTATGAAAAAATATGTAGCTGAATTTATCGGCGCTTTTGCAATAGTATTCTTTGGATGTGGTGCCATGGTGGTTGATGTGTTAAAAAACGGTATCATAGGCCATGTTGGTGTGAATGTATCTTTTGGTGTGATTGTTGCAGTGATGATCTATTCCTTTGGTAATGTATCTGGCGCACATTTTAACCCGGCAGTTACGATTGCCTTTTATATATCTAAGAAATTTGATGGAAATAAAGTTTTGCCATATATTGGTTCACAAATCTTAGGTGGAATTGTTGGTGCCTTGTTTCTAAAAATTATTTTTCCTACAACAACAACGTTTGGTGAGAACATTCCAGCAGGAACTGTCTTCCAAGCTTTTGCCCTTGAGCTTGTGATGACTTTCTTCTTAATGCTGATCATTCACAGTGTTTCTACTGGGCATATGGAGAAGGGGATTATGGCTGGCGTTGCGATTGGTGGTTATATCGCCATTGAAGGTTATATAGCAGGACCATTTAGCTCAAGCTCAATGAATCCCGCAAGGTCCATTGGACCAGCCATTGTTTCAGGTAATTACACACTGTTATGGGTCTTCTTATTAGCCCCTGTGATTGGAGCGACTTTAGCTAGCTTGGTAAAGTTGTATGTCGTAGAGGAGTTAGAAGAGTAATTAGGTGAACTAGAAGTATATAATAGAAAAAAAGGGATCAACGACGTAGTCGTTGATCCCTTTACTATTTGTGTGTTTTAGGCTTCGCCGTCTCTCCAAGCTTCGAATTTCTCAATTGTAAGAGCTAGAGTATCTTGGCTAAGTTGTGGTAATTCACTTCCCCATATTTCTTCAGCAGCCTCATAGCCTGCTTTCACAGCATCTAATAACATATCAGCCTTTTCAGGGTTGTCACCAGATAGGGCAACGGCAAATTCTAAGAAACGATCTGAAACAGCTTCAGCGCCCCAGTATCCATCTTCAGCCACATCAGCTTGGGCTTTTTGAACAGCTTCATCTGTAATTTCAACCTCAAACTCTACCACTTCTTGTGGATCAACTGACTCAAGGTCTTTGGCTTCAACACCTTTTATTTTAGCGATAAAACCTCTAAGGCCGCCAATCTGTTTTAATGTGCCACCTTTAACCATATTTCTAAATAGGTCAATAAGTCTCTCGTCAGTTTCTTCTTTCATAGCAATGACTTTATCCATATCGGCTGTATAAGTAGCTTCTGGTTCTTCAGTAGATTTTTCATACACTGCCGATGCTTCTATATGAAGTGATTCCTGTTGAGTTTGAATGGATTCATTTTTCGTATCTATTTGTGTTGAACTTTTACTATAATCAATTTGAAGGTTTGACACACTTTGTATATTCATTATAATTCCTCCTTGAGTGGGGTTAAACGACTCATCCTTGAGCATAAATATCCTACAATTAATATATCGGCATATCCATAAAAGACTTTACATATTTGCCAAAGTCCTTTATTTTTTGAATAAATTGTGAATAAAGTATTAGAAGTTTATTATATTAAGCCTAAGTATATAGACTTTAGCCTAGTCCTGTGGTAGATTTATATACTAGAGTAAGTCTCTTTAGTAATCCTTAAGATGTGGATAAACAGTATATGACCGATATATATTAGGGAAAGGTCATAACCTTAGATATAGATTCCTTGGAGTTGATAAAATGAAATGTTCAAAATGTCATGTTAACACAGCAATTGTGTTTGTAACAAAGATGGAAAATGGTCAGGCCAAACGAGAAGGTTTGTGTTTGCCGTGTGCTCAACAAGAAGGTTTAGCACCACTGGATGCCATATTACAACAAACAGGTATGTCTCAAGACGAGTTTAATAACATAAATGAACAGATGACTGAGATATTTGATGATATGGATATGGATCAAATCAATGAGCAGTTAATGGGTGGTGGCGAAGGTGAACCTAACCAGTTTGCCAATCTATTCAATTCTGCTTTTGCAGGTGGTAAAAATGAAGAAGAGGATGAAGATTTCTCAAATGTAAGTGGAGATCCTGGCACTCCTCATGTGAAGACTAAGAAGCAATCTAAAAAGAAGACAAAACATAAAAATTTAGATGCCTATGGCATTAACCTGAATGAAAAAGCAAAACTTGGTGATGTGGATCGAATCATAGGTCGACACCGTGAAATAGATAGAGTTATTCAGATTCTTAACAGAAGAACCAAAAACAATCCAGTTCTAATTGGTGAGCCGGGTGTTGGAAAGACAGCTATAGCAGAAGGTTTGGCAGTTAGAATCGTTGAAGGTCAAGTGCCTACGAAGCTCCTAAATGTGGAAGTGTACTTGTTGGACTTAACAGCGGTTGTGGCTGGAACTCAGTTTAGAGGCCAATTTGAATCAAGAATGAAAGCAATCCTAAAGGAAGCAACTGGGGAAGGTAATATTATTCTTGTGATTGATGAAGTCCATAGTATTGTTGGTGCAGGAGAAGCAGAAGGTGGCACTATGAATGCTGCCAATATACTTAAACCTGCCCTTGCTAGAGGAGAGGTTCAGATTGTTGGTGCAACAACTTTAGAAGAATACAGGAAGCATATTGAGAAAGATTCTGCTCTTGAGAGAAGATTTCAACCAGTGATTGTTGATGAACCAACGGTTGAGGATTCTATTGAAATACTTAAAGGCATAAAAGACTACTATGAAGACTATCATAAGGTACATATTTCAGACCATGTGATAGAAACGGCTGTGAAGATGTCTGAACGTTATATCAACGATCGTTTCCTCCCAGACAAAGCCATTGATGTCATTGATGAGGCTGGATCTCGCGCCAATCTGTTAAATGAAGGTTTAGTTGAACTTGAAGCTTTGAAAAATGAGTTACATAAGGTTGTAGATCTTAAAGAAGAGGCGGCTTCAAATGATGATTATGAATTAGCAGCTGACTGCAAAGCAAAAGAGCTTAGACTTAATGATAAAATTAAGACTATTGAGTTAGAATGTGAAAATGTTTCCATTACAGATGAAGATATAGCTTACGTTATAGAGGCGTGGACTAAGATTCCAGTTAAATCCATTGCTGAAGATGAAGCCTATAAATTGATTAACTTAGAGGATCGATTACATAGACGTGTGATTGGTCAAAATGAGGCTGTAACTAAACTTGCGAGAGCTATTAGAAGAAGTCGTTCTGGCTTTAAGAAGCGCCGTAAACCAGCATCCTTTATATTTGTTGGACCAACAGGTGTTGGAAAGACTGAGTTAACTAAAGCCTTGGCTACTGAATTGTTTGGCAATGAAGATGCTCTTGTTCGATTTGATATGTCAGAGTTTATGGAAAAACATACAGTATCTAAATTAATTGGTGCACCTCCAGGTTATGTTGGTTATGACCAAGCAGGCCAGTTGACTGAGAAAGTTAGAAGAAAACCTTATTCTGTTTTATTACTTGATGAGATTGAGAAAGCCCATGTGGATGTTTTTAATCTATTACTTCAAATCCTTGAAGATGGACGATTGACAGATGGGCAAGGTAGAACTGTTAATTTTGAGAATACTGTTATTATAATGACATCTAATGCTGGGACTAGCAATAAAGGAAATGGCATCGGATTTGGCAATACAGGTTATGCATCACTTCAGAACCAATCAATGGATGCTTTGAAAGAAGTCTTCAGACCTGAGTTTATGAACCGTATAGATGATACCATAGTCTTTACCGAACTTAAGAAAGATGAGTTGTTACAAATTGTCAACTTGATGGTTAAAGAAGTAAAGGCAACAGCAAGAGAGAAAAATATTGCCATTGATGTGACGGAAGAAGTAAAGACTTATGTTCTAACAGAAGGTTATGATCCTAAGTTTGGCGCAAGACCACTAAGACGGGTAATACAACAGTCTATAGAGGATGAATTAGCAGAAGCTTATATTAAAGGTGATATTAAAGATGGTGATGATTTAACCGTTGATATCGTAGATGGTAAAATTCTACTCACCCATAAGCAATAGAGGAGTTCTATATGTTTGGAGACATTATTTACGTTGAGCGTAGGCCAACGTTACACAGATCAACAAAAGGTAGGGAAAATCTAAATTCAAGATGGATTGATAAATTGATTTTTCGAACAGTGCCTTACAGACATTATGGTGTTGAAGTTGAGAATGGTTATGTGATACATTTTCATGCCAGCAGTTATTTTAACCGTAAGCAAAGTCGTATCGTAAAAGTAACAATGGATGAATTTTTACTTGATGGTGAAAAAGCTGTGCTTGGTATACCTTCTAATAGGTTTTCAAGGCAAGCGACGGTTGAAAGAGCCTATAGTATGCTGGGTGAAGTTGAACTAGCTTATTCTGTTAATAAAAACAATTGTGAACATTTTGCCTACTGGTGTGCCACTGGCCAGCGTGTATCTAACCAGACAGCTTACATCAAAAGAGGTAAGACAATTCTAATGATTCCAGCTAAAAAGGTTGGACCAATAACGGTCCGAACCAAGGATTTTACTGTAAATTGGAGTTTGAGATTGTACCGTAAAATATTAAGAAGAGCTTAGTTAAGTCCTAGGGGACCACAGAGATGTGGTCCTTTTTTGATAACTAACAGTATTATTTTCGGTCACCGAATATTGTTCTAAATTCGTACATTGGGATAATTGAGAGAAAATATCATTTACAAAGGCCGGTCGTGTGCTATAATATTAGAAAAAGCTTATATAAAATAGGATAAACGATATTTGAAACAGGAGGAGTACAATGGTTGACAAAGGTTTAATTTTTACCATATTTGGTGGTACAGGTAATTTGACATATAATAAGTTGATACCTGCCTTCTATCAACTCTACAAAGAAGGACGGATGAAGGATAATGTCTCTATCGTAGCAGTTGGACGAAGAGACAAAACTTCTGAAAGTTATAGAGAAGAGTTTAGAGCAGTTTTAGAAAAGAAAATTAAGGATTTTGATGTGGAATTATATGAACGTTTTAATGTCTTGATTCACTATTTTAAAATGGACTTTAAGGCAGAAGATGACTATGAAAATCTATATCACTATATGAATCAAACAGACGCAGATCACAATGGTTCAGGTAATAGAATTTTCTACTTGGCAACATCACCAATGGACTTTCCTTTTATATCAGAACAACTTAAGGGTAAAGGTTTGTTAGATACTGGTGGTTTTACTCGAGCAGTTTTTGAGAAACCTTTTGGCTATAATTTAGAATCAGCTAGGGGTATTAACGCAACTGTGTCTGAAATTTTTGGTGAGCCTAATATCTATAGAATTGATCACTATTTAGGTAAAGAAATGATCCAGAACATCAATATGGTCCGTTTCTCTAATCAGATTTTCTCCGCGGTTTGGAATAAAGACTCTATCGATAATGTTCAGATATCGGTGAAGGAGTCTGTCGGTGTTGAAGAACGTGGTGGTTATTATGATACCTCTGGGGCCTTGAGGGATATGGTTCAGAACCATTTGTTGCAGATATTAGCTTTAGTTGCAATGGAACCGCCTAGCACTTTTGACACAGACCATGTTCGTGACGAGAAAGTAAAAGTCATTAAAAATTTGAAAGTGAACAAAGACCTGAAAGACAAGGAACTTATCTTTGGTCAATACGAAGGTTATAAAGGTGAAGTTAAGGTTGACCCTAAATCACAAACAGAAACTTTTGTGGCAATGAAGTGTTTTGTCGATGCACCGAGATGGGAAGGTGTACCTTTCTACTTAAGAACGGGTAAAGCATTAGATGGACGAGAGGCCGAAGTGATTATAGAGTTTAAAGTAGATACATGTTGTAATCAATTTGATGATTCAGCTAAACCTAACCTGTTGATTATAAAGATACAACCAGAAGAAGGTATTTATTTTAGAATTAATACAAAAGAGCCAAGGTCTGAGAGCAAACTTATGACAGTGAGTATGGATTATTGTCAATCTTGTAATATATTCTATCGTTCACCAGAAGCCTATGAACGTTTATTACTGGATATTATGAATGGTGACGCCACATTATTTACAAGATGGGACGAAGTTGAGAGCGCTTGGGAGTTGGTATCAGAGTTTACTGAACAAACAGAGGACAAAGAACGTTATATGACTTCCTACCAATTTGGATCAAGTGGACCACAAGAATCCCATGAGCTTCTTGAAAAAGATGGTCGTAAGTGGTGGTTGCTTGATGACCTAAAAAGTGAATTTATGATGGGAGGATGATTGTATGAATGTGATAGATATTTCTATGACCATTGAGCCAGATATGATGGTATATAAAAATTATGACCACAAAAAGCCAGTCTTTGAAAACTCAGCAAATTTCAAGACGGGTAGTCACTATGAAACAGACCTTAAGTTAAACTTACATACAGGTACCCATATGGATGCACCCCTTCATATGATTGAAGGTGGGGAGACAATTGAGAAATATGACATCAGTCGGCTGATGACAACCTGTCGGGTTTTGGATCTAAGTCATGTTGTAGGTATGGTGACGAAAGCAGATTTAGAAGCTTTTGATATTGTGAAAGATGAGTTTATTCTGCTTAAAACACGAAATTCCAGTGAAGAAGCATTTAACACTGAATTTATCTCCCTTAGAAAAGACGGTGCTAAGTATCTAAGTGAGATTGGCATAAATGGTGTTGGTATTGATGCCCTTGGTATTGAAAGAGGACAGGATGATCATATGACCCACAAGTATTTGTTGGATGCTAATGTGATCATTTTGGAAGGTTTAAGACTTGGACATGTTGAGGCAAAGTCCTATGAACTTATTGCTTTACCACTTAAGATAGCCAATGTAGAAGCCTCACTTATTAGAGCAGTCCTTATTGAAAAGTAAAAATATGAAGAGGTCATTTACTCAAATGACCTCTTTTCTTGTGGAATTCATTAACTGTTTACAATATTCCTATTAACGTTAGACAAATTTTCATGTATAATAGACTTTAGGAATCTAGGGCATAAAGCAGTAAAAAAATACTTTAATTATGGGCTTTAGGAGGCACTATGTTTAAATGGTTAAGAAAAAGTATGTTGCGAAAGAACATATTAACAAGTTCAGGTATTGTACTTGTAGTGGTATTAGCGTTATCAATTGCTAGTTATTTGTACAGTTCGCAGGTATTATCAGAAGCAATTGATAAAGAACTTGCGGCAGTACTTGATGGTACAATTAAAGAAGTAGAGGGTAAACAAAGCGTTGTTGAGAATGAACTTCGTATGTTAACCAATCAAGTCAATATTCGAATTTATAATGAAGTTCCTGAGAAAAATGTACGTACAATATTTAGAGATTATAAAACACATAATGAAGGTATTATTGAATCAATCTTCATCGTTAACGTGGATGGGAATGTCTTCATAGACAGTGAAAATAAACGTTTGGAAGAATGGGATGTTGGAGGGGAACCAGCATTTGCAAAAGCACTTTCTGGTGAAGCTGCTTGGTCAAAAGTTCTTCAATCCCCAATATCAGATCAAAAGCTACTTGTAGCTTTTGTACCAATTATTGATGGTGAGGAAATTAAAGGTACCATTGCAACGGCCGTTTACTATAGTCAATTTGATTCGATTTTTGCTGAAGTTGAAATAGGTGAAAAAGGCTATGCTTATGTTGTTGATAATGACGGAACTGTAGTAAGTCACCGAGATCCAGCTCAAATAGATACTAATCTTGCAGATGTACCAGTGCCAGAATTAGTAGCAGAAGTACCAGAGATGATTTCTGGTGGGTCACAAGATATAACATACACTTATAAGGGTGTGACTAAGAAGAATCTATATGCTGCTGTTGGAACATTATCAGTCAATGTTAATGCAGCAGAAGAAGAATACTTAGCACCACTAGATCAATTGAGAAATCTACAAATTGTTATTGGTTTAGCATTTTTTGTTCTAGGGACAGTAATTGCAGTCATCAATGCGATCATGACAGTGAAGAAAATCAAACGAATTGAACATTCAATGGAGTTGGTCTCAGAAGGTGATTTAACAGCCTATGTGCAATTTAAGCCAAATTCTGTGGATGATGAAGTAGGTCAGATAGGCCGTGGCCTTAATAAAATGTTAGACAGTATTAAAGAAATGATCACACATATTAAATTGTCTTCAGAATCATTAGCTGCGGCTAGTCAACAATTGTCAGCGTCAGCAGACCAGAATAGAATGGCCTCTGAGGAAACAGCTAATAGTATGCAAGAAATCGCAGAAGGTGCTGAAAGACAAGTTGTTGTTATGATGGATACCACAGAACGATTCGAAGTGGTTAATGGTAATATGACTCAGTCATCTGATGTTGCTAAGAGTATGTCAGATAAATCGATTGAAGTTAAAGAGGCGGCAGAGAATGGCGAAAGAGTTATACAAGCTTCTAAAGTGATTATGGGTGACATTAAAGGTCTTTCAGAAGAAACCGTAGAGGTAATCAGTAGCCTTAACATCAAGTCAGATAAAATTGGTGAGATTAATGAAATGATTTCACAGATTGCTGAGCAAACCAATCTACTTGCACTTAATGCGGCTATTGAGGCTGCAAGAGCAGGTGAACAAGGCAAAGGATTTGCAGTAGTGGCTGATGAGATTAGAAAACTTGCTGCTCAATCACAAGAATCAGCTCAAGGTATTCAGTCCATTATCGTTGAAATGCAAGAAATGGTTAAAGCTGCTAATGATTTGATTCAGACTGAAAATGTTAAAGTTGATGAAGGCATCTCTTCTGTGCAGAATTCTGAAGATGCTTTTGTTCAGATAAAAGGTAATATAGATGACGTTGTTTCACATATTAACGAGGTTGTTGAGTCTGTTTATGAGACAATGCAGTCAACAGAACAAGTGAATGTGGCAATTGAAGAAGTAGTGAGTATCGTCCATGAGACGTCCGCAAGCTCTGAAGCAATTGCAGCAAGCTCAGAAGAACAGATGGCTGTTTCTGAAGAGATATCATCTAGTTCAACCCAGTTAGCTCAGATGGCTGAAGACTTACTTCAAACCGTTATTACATTTAAAACTGAGTAAATTAATAGACAGTTAAAAGGGTGTTCGCTGAACACCCTTTTATGATTTTGAAAGGAACAGTAATGAAATTCTATGATGAAATGACCAATTATTACAATCATATATTCCCACTTGGCAAAGTGAAAGAGGCGTGGGTTCTTGAACAACTGGAGAAATATAAGGTTAAATCTTTATTAGATATTGGTTGTGCAACAGGGACTCTTGCAGCTAGTATGATTAAACACCTGAATACAGTTGATGGCTTTGACTTAGATGGTCCTATGGTAGAACTAGCTAATCAAACATACAATCACGAAGGTTTAAGACTTCAAGAGGGTAATATGTTGGATATAGATCAGCTCTATGAAGGGCAGTTCTTTGACGCGGTGACTTGTTTTGGCAACACGTTGGTACATTTACCTGGGGAAGATGTCAAGTCTGTTTTTAGGCAGATTAAAGGACATCTGAAGGAGGGTGGTGTGTTCATAGGTCAGATTGTGAATTATGATTATATCTACCAAGCTGATGTGAAGGCGTTACCTCTTATTGATAATGATGTGGTCAGATTCGATCGTTACTATGATTGGACGGACCGGACAAGGTTAGATTTTAAGACCAAGTTACTGATCAAACAAGAGGGTATTACATATGAAAATAGAATCTCCTTATTCCCTCTCTATAAGGCATTTCTTGACAAAGGTCTAAAAGAAGCAGGTTTTGATAAGGTGTCTTACTATAAGAACTACAAAGGTGATGTTTATGATGGCAATCACCTACCATTGATCTTTCTTGCCCAATAAGGTGTTCATTAATTCAACATGGAAAATGGTTAAACCTCTATGATATAATAGATATAGAGGTGGTAGAATGGTAAAGATTACATGTCAACATGTTGACCGTTTAACAACTGAGAACCTCAGGGCTTTATATGAGGACTCTGGATGGGTTTCCTATACTAAGGATATGGATAAACTTCTTAGTGCAGTTAGGAACTCCTTGTGTGTCATAACGGCTTGGTACAACGATGAACTTATTGGTTTGCTAAGGGCTGTAGGGGATGGTGAGACGATCCTTTATATACAGGATATTCTTGTTATGCAGAAACACCGAAGACATAAGATTGCCACCGGCATGGTTGAGAAACTCTTAAAGAAGTACCCTCAGGTGAGACAGAAGGTACTGCTGACTGATGACACAGATGACACTCGTGGTTTTTACGAAGAGATTGGTTTTATGTCTTGTGATCAAGGAGACTTAGTATCATTTGTGCGGTTTGATTAATATAGAAGGAGCTACATCCTATGAGGAAGTAGCTCCTGTTTTTATTGCAAATCTTTAATTGGTTCGATAATGATATTTCTTACGGTTTCAGACAAAACAGCTGCTTCTTCTTTTGATAAATCAGCAGGGAAGATAGGGTCATGAATCAATATCTTCACATCTTGTTTTCTTACTGCGTTGTGTTCCTCATACATTCTGAATGAACCAATAATGGTAAAAGGTACAATTGGGACATTGGCTTTAATACCTAGTTTGAGGCTGCCCTTTTTGAATTCACCAACCGTATAGCTCTTTGATCTTGTGCCTTCGGGGAAGATGACTAAACTATCACCAGCTTTTAATTGCTCTATTCCTTTAAGAATGGTTCTTAGTGATTGTTTTAGGTTTCCTCTATCTAGGAATAGACATCCCATTTCTTTCATCCATAAACTAAGTAACGGCACTTTTTCAAGCTCTATCTTAGCAACAAAAGCCTTGTATTTTGGTAAGTGGCCAAGTAGCAGTGGTATGTCATAATTACTTTGGTGGTTGCCGACATATAAGACATTGCCTTCTGGTAACTTTTCAGCACCAATCACTTCAACATGACTACTAGATAAGCCGACCATTGCACGTCCCCAACGGGCAACATTTTTATGTACAAAATCGTACTGTTTGTCTTTAGCAAAAACCCCAAGTAACTTGTACCAAAGAAATGGTATAAGGGAAAAGAGTAGGTAAAGAGCAATCATTGCATATGCATAATAAGTTCTAATCATTCTGTCCTCCAAGAAGATCTTCTGTATTGTTCTGGAGTGATAGTTCTGCTTGTTTTATCACCTCAGTAATACTATTATAGTCAAAACTAGCAGTTCCCACAAGAAGCTTTATGCTAACTTGGTCAAAAGAGGACATATAGTTGTTAAAGCTATCCATAATCCGGTCTAAATAAATATCTTTCTTGTAATCATCAGTATGGTCTAACAAGACCCAGAAGGTATCACCACTATAACGACAACAGACATCGCTTGCTCTAGAGTTGATTGTTAGTATATGAGCGAAGGATTTAATAGCCTGATCACACTTTAAGGTACCATATGCTTCGTTAAAGGCTTTTAGATTATGTAACTTGAAATAAATCAAGGTCATATCAACCTCTTCTAGTTGGTGAATTTCGAAGGATTTCTTTAAAGTCTTAAGGGCATAATTTCTGCTGTATAAACCTGTCAGCTCATCCCTTGTGTATTTTCTCGAATCATATCTGCTTATATCCATATATTTTGATAGGAGTGTATGGATAATAACCCCAATGAATATAGCTACAATTATATAGTGAACACCTAAACTTAGAGACCTAGCTTGAGTGGTCTCATATTGACCAATTAATTCTGGCCATCTAAGTTCTGCATACATTAAGAAGGTTGTAAACATCATAAAAAGGAATGGAAAGAGGTATTCATAAGGATATTCAATTAACAGAAATGTCACTATAAGAAAAAGTATGGCATAAAAAGGCATTGAAGATAAAGAACCTGCTGTTGATACCCATGCTAGTGGGAAGTATATGAAATCAACAAATAGTATAAAAAGTACCTTTGCAATGTAGGGATAATTTCCTCTGCGTGCATACATGTAAAGTGTTACACAGAAGAGAAATGCAATGGCGGGTAATAGAACAGATAACATGTTAGGTTCTAAGAAAATATTGATGATTGCAGCCAAAAAGGACAGGATAATGCCAAGGAATAGTAACAAATGTAATGAACGGTATTGAATTGAATAATCTTTTTCGGAACCAATAATGTTGGTTGGCGTTGGTAGTGTCATGTTGTCACCTCATCTCTATAATATCAGTATAACATAATATAAAAAGAGTGGGAAAGTGTAAAAAAAGAACATTTGTAGTCTATGAGTATGAAGCGCTATATGGTAGAATAACTTAACAAGTTAAAACGTTAATGGAGAGAGAAGAATATGTTAGGTACTTATGTTAATACGATTGTTGTAATTATTGGAAGTTTGATAGGACTGGTGATCAAAAACGGTCTAAAGCCGGCGTATAAAACGATTGTTATGCAAGGGGTTGCTTTATCTGTTCTGTTTATTGGGATAGCAACAACCTTAAGTGGTATGATGGATGGTGGTGAGCCAATCCTATTTATCATTAGTTTGGTTATTGGTGGTTTGTTTGGTCAATGGATTGATATACAGGAGAAATTAGAGAAGTTAGGGGATTGGCTACAGAGTAAAGTTGGCAAGGGTGAACATAATATAGCTGCTGGTTTTGTGACAGCAAGTCTTTTATTCTGTGTGGGCACAATGTCTATATTGGGATCATTAGATAGTGGCCTTAGAGACAATCATGATATGTTATATGCCAAATCTGTTCTTGATGGTATTACGTCGATCATATTAACATCTACCCTTGGTATTGGTGTTATATTTTCAGCTATATCAGTTCTTGTTTATCAAGGTGCTATTGTTCTTCTTGCTACAGTTATTGAACCTATTCTAAGTGCAGAAATGATTAGAGAAATCTCAATAATTGGAGGTATTTTAATCTTTAGTTTAGGTCTTGGTATGTTAGACATCAAAAAGATAAAAACGGCCAATTTATTACCGGCAATCCTTGTACCACCAGTCTACTATGGTATAATTATACCTATAATACATTTAATAACTAAATAGGAGGATGGCATGAAAAAATATACATTCATGTGGGGATCAATTGGGGTTGCTTTGATACTGACCGTGTTGACATTTATTGTTAGTTTGTCTTTTAGGGATATGACATTTTTACCTGATACTGGTGTGACATGGTATTACTGGAAACTACCTGAAGCAACATTCATGAGTCGATTAACAGCATGGGCTGGTTATATTGCCCATCAATTATTCTTGTGGATTGTTATTTACAAGATGATGAAGTCAAAAGAAAAGAAAAAGCCTGGACTTAGTAAGTACAACAAATTATTAATTTATGGCAACTTAGTTTTTGTTGGTCTTCATTTGATCCAAAGTTATGTTTGGTACGATGGTTTAGCACAAGATGTAAGTGTTGCCAGTTCTCAGTATTCCGTCATTGTGATGTTGGTATTGATACTGATTATGGAGAACAAACGTCGAGGATTGTTTTTTGGTAAGAAAGTCAAGTTACCAAGTGATGGTGTTAGAAGAGTCATGAAGTATCATGGTATCTATATCGCTTGGGCGATTACTTATACATTCTGGTATCATCCAATGGAAGGTAGTGCAGGTCATCTATTTGGTTTCTTCTATATGTTCTTATTATTTGCTCAATTGTCCTTTGCAGGCAGCAAATATCATATGAACAGAGTTTGGACTTTCTTATTAGAAGTAACTGTCTTATTCCATGGCACAACTGTTGCCATACTTCAAGGCACTGGTATTTGGAGCATGTTCTTCTTTGGGTTTGCAACAATGTTCATTGTGACTCAGCTATATGGCCTAGGCTTAAATAAAGCATGGAAGATTGGTTTGACTACCTTCTATGTGGTTTTTGCAATCTTCACTTATAGTGGTCTATATTTTGATAAGAGTTTAGCGATGATTCATCAAGTTATATGGATTCCAACCATTTTATATGGATTGGTTTTTGTGATTGTTTATTTATTACAAATACCGAGCTTCTTTATCAAGAAGAACGCATAATAAAAAGCTGACCTAATCGGTCAGCTTTACTTATGTCAATTTATAACTTTCTGAGTTCAAAGGCCATCTTAGGTTGGTTGCAAGTAGGGCACTTGAAATTCTCAGGAAGATCATCAAAAAGTGTTCCTGGTGCAATATCCATCCTAGATTCACCTTTTTCTTCTCTATAGATATAACCACACATTGTGCATTTGTACATTTGATAGTCCATAAAATCCTCCTTAAACTGTTCTAAAACCATTTTACCATATAAGACAATGATTATCACCTAATATTTATAGTTTATGAGCCTTGGGTTATATAGACTTTTTTTACAAAATGGTGTCTGTCATGATATTATATACAATAAGAACGAGGTGACTTATGGAGATACATAAAATTGCAGAAGAACTAGAATTGACAAAACTAAAGATAACTCAGATCCTAAAAAGCAGTGGAGTGGAAGATGAAGCTTACCATAAAGCCCTTAAAGCAATGAAAGAATTAGATGAGGCTTTTAAGAGTTATGAAGTAAAACATAAAAGATTGAAAAACAGAACTATCGGCGTTGTGATGAGAGATATTACCGAGGTGTTTTTCCATCCATTTATAAAAACAATAGAACACCAAGCGGATGCACTGGGTTATGGTGTTGTTTTTGTACGTAAACATAATCTTGAGAAACAGAAAATTAATTATATCAAGTTACTTGATGAAAAAGTTGATGGATTCATCTTTTTGGGTGAGGACACATCTAGGTTGTATGAAGTGGAACAATTGCAGAAAGCTAAGATACCTTGTGTGATTATACAAGGAAAGAAACAGATTGAAGGGGTCACATATCTGAATGTGGACAATATAGATGCTTCTTATGCCGCAATGACTCATTTGGCCAAACAAGGCCATAAAAGGATTATTCATATAACGGGGCCTATGTATTTGTATGAGGTTATACAAAGAAGTAAAGGCTATGAGAAGGCGGTTAAAGACTATAATTTGGACTATCACCATAAGGTTCATGTAGAAATGGAGTATGAAAAGGTTTACGATCTTGGCTGTGAACTGAGTGATAGCCTTAAACATCAACGAATAACAGCAGCTTACTGCTATAATAATCTGATAGCTACAGGATTGATTGATGGTCTAATGGATCAAGGGGTAGTGGTACCGAAAGATTTTTCGGTTGTTGGTTTTGATGATTTAAGTTTTAGGCACCTATCACGAAACTGGATTCCACGACTTTCTTCTGTTAAACAACCTCAAGAAGAGATGGCCAGTTACGCAGTAGATAGAATTATAGATATGATTGAAAATGACCTTTATGATGCCAGTGAAACATTTAAGTGTCAATTTGTGGATAGGGACAGTGTAAGGATGATATAACTTATTTCGTAGGTAATAGTTTGGAACTTATAGAGATGTTTTCGTACCGATGTTTGTAATCGGTTGAAGACATCTCTTCTATATAATTAGGGGTATATGATTTCGGTGTTTTAAGGTGTACATTTAAATAATCAATGGCCTTGTTGTATGCAATAGCAGCATCTTCAAGTAAGTTATAGCGACCAACGATGACTGAGCCATTGATATTGATGGTAGTTTTATATATAGTTTCTTGTTTGGACAGTTCTCTTGTAACACCATAATATGGATTAATGACATGAATGTTATCATAACGGTAGTTGTTTGAATCGCCATCAATGAATTCGTAATCTCTGTATACTACGGCGTGGTTTTTGATGCCATAGCGGCTTAGGATATTCACTTGCATGCCATAATCATTAACAAAATAGTAGCCATCTCTAGTATGAATAGGGTGTCTCCCATAGTAAAATAAATCATCTACATCAAAAAAGAGCTCTTCTTTAGGTGATATATAATATGAAAAATAACGTTTGTGTAAATAGATGGGTGATCTGAAATAAAGTCCATTGTCCCTAAAGTTGGCCAGAATAACCCATTTTTCAAAAGAAAGAGGTTGTAAGCTATGCCATTCTGTGACGCCAGAAGTACTAGACAATAAAGCGCTAGCGCATAAATATGCTTCGTGAGCTTTTTGCTCAGTAGGATAACTTCCTATGCTAATGTGTTTGTTTTTATAGGTAATAGAAGACCTAAAATAGACATCACCATTTTTCTTTTTGGCTTTATAAACACCTTTTAACATCATTGCAGACACCTCGATCACATCATTTCTTATAAAAATTATAACATTATACAATATATGGATGCAAATTTACATGAATTCTCAATAGATATAGACAATAGAAAAAAGGGGATTATAACCAAGTGTGATTGCATGTTCGTCAATAGTTACAATTACAGCCCAATAGTTCGCCTATTATATACACTTCACACAATATGGATAACTGAATATTCTGATAATTACATGAAATCCACCAAATCTAAGATAAGCGTGTTGACTTTCAAGTTCAGGTCAAATATAATTGCATTGTCATTGAGAGGATCCTTTTAATGGCGTTTTATTTTGTAAAAAAGTTTGCGAGAAGGAGTTAAACATGTTTAAGCTAAAAAAGCTTTTGGAGAATGTCTGGTTTCCACATAAACATTTTTCAAAAAAAGTATATACAATGGGTATGATCTGTATATCAGCAGTTGGTATTATAACTGTCTTGCTTTTAGGTGTAAATGGTTTTGCTAGCTCAAAAGATGTGAATCATGTGACTGTATATGAACAAGAAGAAGATACGGTTGAACAAGAAGAAGTTGAAGTTGCCCTTGAGGTAGAAACTTCTGACGAATCACAGTCTTATTACGTTGAGTGGGCCATGTACAACTATGAAAGTCAAGTAAGTGTAGAAGTACTGCCAACACTCATGAAAGAAGAATCAATAGAAAAGAATCTTAGAACATCAGGTAACTTAGTTGAGGATGAAGTAGAGATCCTAAACTTGAAAGACTATACTGCTCTAGTTAGAATAGTAGAAGCTGAAGCAACAAGTGAAGACTTACAAGGTAAGGTACTTATTGCTAATGTTGTCCTTAATAGAGTGAAGAGTAAAAGATTTCCAAACAGCATATATGATGTTGTTCATCAGAAGTTGAATGGTAGAGCCCAATTCTCTCCAATTGACGATGGTCGTTATTATAGCGTGCCTGTAACCAATTCAACAGAGGAAGCTGTTGCACTTGCCTTAAGTGGTACAGACTACTCTGAAGGAGCCTTATTCTTTGTGGCTAAATCATTAACTAGTGAATCAGCTGGTTCATGGTTTGATGACCATCTTGAATTTGTTTTTAAACACGGGGTTCATTCCTTCTATAAATACTAATATAAAGACTAAGCTGCTCATTTGAGTGGCTTTTTTTACAATCTTAATGTCCGTCACAAAAGGACGTTTGTCTTTCTGTGGAATCTGTGTTATAATCACAAAAAGAAATTAAGAAGGATGGATTAGAATGAGTTTATTATATAAAAGTACAAGAAATGGTGTTCACGGGGTCAGTGCCTCAGAAGCTATAGTAAAAGGTCTTGCTAGTGATGGTGGATTGTTTATACCAGAAGCAATGCCTAAAATGGATAAGTCTTTAGAAGCCCTAGCTAAACTTTCATATCATGATTTGGCTTATGAAGTGATGTCACTCTTTTATCAAGATTTTACAGAAGAAGAATTAAGAAAGTGTATAGATGCCGCTTATGATGAAAAGTTTGATACTAAAGAAGTAGCGCCTACAGTTAAAGTAGGGGACCATTACTTTCTAGAGCTTTTCCATGGTGCCACGATTGCGTTTAAAGATATGGCTTTATCAATTCTGCCTCATTTGATGATGACAGCTGCTAAGAAGGTTGGCATCAAAAATGATGTTGTTATCCTTACAGCTACATCAGGAGATACAGGTAAAGCAGCGCTTGCAGGTTTTGCTGATGTGGAGGGGACTAAAATTGTGGTCTTCTATCCAAAGGATGGTGTTAGTCCGGTTCAGAAGAAACAAATGGTAACACAAGTAGGTGATAACACCCATGTTGTTGGCATAGAAGGAAACTTTGATGATGCTCAAAATGGTGTAAAAGCAATATTCTCTGATGAGGCATTCAACCAACAACTACAGGAACAAGGTTATCAACTGTCGTCAGCCAACTCAATTAATATAGGACGCCTAATCCCTCAAGTTGTTTACTATTTCTATACATACTTGTCTATGGTAAGAATGGGTGAAATTGAAAGTGGTCAACCACTTAACGTATCCGTGCCTACAGGGAACTTTGGTAATATACTTGCAGCTTATTATGCTAAAGAGATTGGGTTACCACTTGGAAAATTAATTTGTGCTTCTAATGATAACAAAGTTTTATTTGATTTTCTTCAATCAGGTGTTTATGATAAGGAAAGAGACTTTATACTGACAACGTCTCCATCAATGGATATTTTGATTTCAAGTAACCTTGAGAGGCTTATATGTGCCGTTTCTGACCACTCTGACCAGACAAATGACCTGATGGGTCAATTAACTTCACAAGGCCAGTATGAGATTACAGACCCTATGAAGGCTCAAATGACTGATTTTTACGGTCAATATGCAACTCAAGATGAAACCAAAGCTTACATACAAGAAGTCTTTGAACGTGATGGTTATTTAATGGACCCTCACACTGCTGTGGGTTATGGTGTTTATAAGAAGTATCAACGTGAAACAGATGATCAAACTAAAACTGTGATTGTATCTACGGCAAGCCCATACAAATTCACTCATAGTACTATGTCGTCATTAGCTAGTCAATATGCTGACATGGACGATTTTGATCTAATTGATGAAATGCACAAAGTCAGTAATGTGACAATCCCAGAAGCAATTCATGAGATCCTTGAGTCGCCAATTCGCCATAGAGCTATTTGTACAAGTGATGAAATGCCGGCAGAAGTGAAAGCTTTTCTTAATGTAAAATAAGGAGGCAGTAATGAAAGAAATTAAGTACAACAGTCTACTAAGAGAAACGATGGATCAACTACAAAAAGGTGCATTTTTAACAACAAGCAATAAGGATCAAGTTAATACAATGACCATAGCTTGGGGAAATGTTGGTTTTATGTGGAACAAACCTGTTTTTACAGTGATGGTGAGACCTTCACGTTATACATATGGTCTAATTGATAAGAGTGAAGACTTTACAGTCAGTTTACCAATCAATGAAGATATGAAGAAGGCATTGTCTTATTGTGGTTCACAGTCTGGTAGAGATCAAGATAAGATAAAGGATTTAGCTTTGAACCTAGTGCCATCTCAAGAAGTTCATACACCTATTATTGGTGATTGTTCTCTCCACTATGAGTGTAGAATTATTGGTAAACAAGAAATGGACAAAACAACAGTAATTAAGGAAATTGACGATAAAGCCTATAGCAGTGGCGATCATCACACATTTTTCTATGGTGAGATTGTTAAATGTTATGTGACTGAGTCCTAAAACACATACTAAAGAGGTATCTTAGCTAACTAAGATACCTCTTTTAGATCGAGATAAACAGCGATTTCCATCGTCAGCTTACAACAACCAGACGTTAGAGAGACTTCATTGTAATTTATTACTTAAGCTAGATGAAGTCTCTAATGTATTTATATACACTGCACGCCAGGCTGTCTAAAGCTTCCTTGAAACTCATCTATTTCTCACAATCTATCAGCGAGAAGACTTTATCTTCACTCTGTAAAGAGGTATCTTAGCTAACTAAGATACCTCTTTTTATATTCAGTATTTTATTCTTTGTGTTTTCTTTCTAACCGTGCTGGATGGTACTGGGCTGGATTAACATGGACAACAACTTCTTCTACATTGTCTATGTCCTCTAAAATAACCCTTACCTTATGAGCGATGTCGTGACCTTCTCGTACTGTAATATGAGCGTCAATTGAGACTTTGACAATAAGTAGAAAGTTTAGACCGACTGGCTTTGCAGTAATAGCATCTATATGGTCAACGCCATCAATTTCTTCAATAATATCTGAAAAGTCGTCCATCAGCTGATTATCAATGTTTGTATCCATTAGAACTTCATAGGCACTAGTGAATATTTTAAAGCCAGTAAAAGCAATCCAAAAGGCAATGGCGATACCGCCAACACCATCAATGAAGTATAAGTTAAAGTATCCAGCTATGATTGAGACCAATGTTAAACTTGTTATAAATACATCATTGCGATGATCTTCAGCATTTGCTATAGCAAGCAAACTGTTGTAAGTTGAACCAACATTTTTACAGAAGAAGTATAACCATAACTTAACGATGATTGTACCAATGGCTACAACAACTAAAAAGATGGAGTAGTCAAAGCTATTACCAGTAATCAAGGCATTCAAAGAGGATCTGAAGATGGAGAAAGCTACCAGGAGAAGGGAAAAGCTAATAATCATTGAAAAAATATATTCTGCTTTACCATGTCCATAAGGGTGGTCTTCGTCAACAGGTTGAGATGAGATACTGTTACCGATATAGGTCATAACTGAGGCGAAAACATCCCCTGCGCTATTGAGACCATCGGCAATCATGGATTGACTTCGTGTCATAAAGCCAACAATTAGCTTAGCTATAAGTAAGACAATATTGCCAATAATACCAAAGATGGCGACTTGCCGTATTTTGTTTGTTCGTATCATAGTGCTCCTTTACAATGCTGTATTACAGCTAGTATATTAGTTATAAGTGATAGTACGTATCATTTAGTCTATCATGGAGGGCGGCTGAGTGCAACCGAATGATTCAGTGATTGACCCTAAAATTCAGGAATAGTATAATGGGGCAGAGAGGTTAAGACAATTTAAGACAAATAATCATACAAATAGGAGGTAACAATGGGTTTAAAAGATTTTATCAAAGGGCAATTAATAGATGTTATAGAATTTTCGACAGACAATAAAGATATTCTGGCACATAAGTATGATACCAAAGGTAAAGAAATTATGATGGGTGCACAACTGACTGTAAGACCAGGTCAGATGGCTGTCTTCATCAATGAAGGTGAAATGGCGGATACTTTTACAGAAGGTCGTTATGAACTAGATACAAGCAATATGCCACTTCTTACGGTACTTAAATCGTGGAAATATGGCTTTAATAGTCCTTTTAAAGTAGATATATATTTTATTTCAGTTGATGACAAGATTGCACAACCATGGGGAACGCCATCTAAAATAGCGGTTAAAGACCCTGATTTTGGTATGTTAAGAATTGGTGCCAATGGTTATTACAACTATAAAGTAACAGATCCAGCTGTT
>PPCM01000374.1_pt1 | contig 46978 bp, 42 predicted proteins | sample 1555541 | NCBI WGS metagenome assembly PPCM01 (sample SAMN05284479, study PRJNA326546) | Marine sediment metagenome, whole genome shotgun sequencing project. | isolation source: marine sediment | place: Germany: Wadden Sea | collected 2012-09-05
AAGAATGGTCTAATTGCAGCATGAGGACAAGAGAATGAACATTGGTTACATTGGATACAGTTGTCTTCTACCCATTCAGGTACATAGTTAGCTACACCACGTTTTTCGTATGCAGTTCCACCGTTTTCCATTGTTCCATCTTCATAACCTGTAAATGCGCTTACTGGTAAGTCATATCCTTTGATTTCGTTTACTTTATCAGCGATATTTTTAACGAAATGAGGTCTTGATTCATCTACTACTACTTCTTCAGGAGTTAAGTTAGCCCATTCAGGTTTAACTTCAACTTCTACTAATCCACCTTTACCAGCGTCGATTCCTGCGTAGTTTTTCTCAACGATTTCTTGACCTTTACGACCATATGCTTTTTTCGCATATTTTTTCATTAAGTCTTGAGCAGTATCATAAGGCATGATTTGTTCGTTTAATGCGAAGAATGCAGATTGCATTACTGTATTAATACGAACTCCTAAACCAGCATCTTCAGCTAATTTAACTGCGTTGATAACATATAATTTTGCTTCTTTTTCTGCTAATTGTTTTTTCACACTGTTTGGAATTAATTCATCTAACTCTTCAACTGGAGTTACAGTGTTAAGTAAGAATGTACCACCTTTACGTAATCCACCGATCATATCGTATTTTGTTAAGTAAGAGTCTTTTGAGCAAGATACGAAGTGAGGATGAGATACTAAGTAAGTACTACGGATAGGATCACTAGCAAAACGTAAATGCATACGTGTAACCCCACCAGATTTTTTAGAGTCATAACTTGAGTAAGCTTGACCGTATTTATCTGTGTTTTCACCGATAATTTTGATTGTATTTTTAGAAGCACCAACTGTACCATCTGATCCTAAACCGAAGAATAATAATTCAGTTACGTCACCAGTTTGAACATCGATAACTTCTGTTGGTAATGAAGTTCCATTAACGTCATCTTCGATACCAATTGTAAATCCGTCTTTTTGGTTTCCAGCTAAGTTTGTGTAAACCGCTGCGATTTGTCCAGGAGTTGTATCTTTACTTGATAAACCATAACGTCCACCAATTACAACTGGAGCATCTTCTTTTCCGTAATATACTGATTTGATGTCTAAGTATAATGGTTCACCAATTGATCCACTTTCTTTTGTACGATCTAATACAGCAATACGTTTCACTGATGCTGGCATTGCATTTAAGAAATACTCTGTTGAGAATGGTCTATATAAATGTACTGTTAATAAACCAACTTTTTTACCTTGAGCAACTAAGTAATCTACTGTTTCTTCAATCGCTTCAGTTACAGAACCCATAGCGATGATTACGTCAGTAGCATCTTCTGCACCATAATAAACAAATGGAGCATAGTCGCGACCAGTAATTTTTGAAATCTCTGCTAAGTATTTAGCAGCAATATCAGGTACTTTTGCATAATATTTATCTTGAATTTCACGAGCTTGCATGTAAACGTCATCGTTTTGAGCAGAACCACGTGTAACAGGGTTAGCACTGTTTAATGCTCTTTTACGGAATTCTTTTACAGCTTCTCTATCTAGTAATGGTGCTAAATCGTTATAGTCCATAACTTCAACTTTGTTTACTTCATGAGACGTTCTAAATCCATCAAAGAAATGTAAGAAAGGAATACTTGATTCAATCGCACTTAAATGAGCAACTGAAGCTAAATCCATAACTTCTTGAACAGATCCTGAAGATAAGATTGCGAAACCTGTAGGTCTAGCAGCCATAACATCTTGATGATCACCAAAGATTGATAAAGCTTGTACTGCGATAGAACGTGCAGCTACATGAATAACACCTGGTAATAATTCACCTGCGATTTTATACATGTTTGGTAATTTTAATAAAAGTCCTTGTGATGCTGTAAATGTAGTTGTTAAAGCTCCTGCTTGTAAACTACCATGAACTGTACCAGCAGCTCCTGCTTCTGATTGCATTTCAATTACTTTTACTGGCATATCGAATAAGTTTTTCTTACCTTGAGATGCCCATAAATCGATGTACTCAGCCATCGGTGATGATGGTGTGATAGGATAGATCCCAGCAACTTCTGTAAATGCATAAGCATTATGAGCAGCAGCTTGGTTACCGTCCATCGATTGGAATACTTTTTTTGTCATTTGACAATACCTCCAATATAGAATTATTCTAAGATTTTTTATGATAAGTTCATACAAGTAGATTATAAATCATTTTATCTTTTTTTACAATATCCAATACGCCTTTTTTTAAACAAAGAAAACACTTACATTTCATTATCCATAACAAGTTTAAATTTGTGTGAATTCTATACTTTTTGTCGTAAAAAAACACCTATCCAGAAGGATAAGTGTTTTAGAATTCAAAAATCTACTGTGCATCAATTAAAAAGTCTATCATCGGATTGTAATCTTTTATTACTCTCCCAACGAAAATACCGCTAGGATACAACAACCTTTCATAGTCTAAGTACCCATATTCCCGGTTTGTTTCACCTGTTACTAAATACAGGTTTTGAGTAAACACATATCCATAGTCTTTTCGATTTTCTAGACAATAGCCAAACGATGTCTTCTTTATGATGTATAAATCACTACTCAACACACCCGTTTCTTCAATATGGATATCATTTGTTAGCGGGTTTATGTAGTGATTGTACTCTTTTGTTCCACTAACTGGGTCGGATGCCAGTTCACTGGTATATCGTCTTAGTAAACGTAATCCTTCAAACTCAGAAAATTCTTTTGTTGTTATGGCTGGAGGATTTAATTCCGTTATCATTGAATCAATATATAATACACCACTTTCTACTTCTATTGTTTTCGTCGTTATGGTTGCACCAGATAAATCATGATGCTTTGTTGTACTGTAAGTAGGTAGTTCTTCTAGAAATTCTTTGAAGTAGTAATTTGTTCTTACTGACTCAAATGAGGAATCATAGGAATTTTCTATATGTAGTTTTCCTGTTTCAAAAGTATATCGGTCTTTATCCTCATAATGTAAGGTTATAAATATAGATTGCGTTATTTCATACGTTTCGATTTGATTATCAAGATATGTAATTGAAACCGTTCCAAATCGATTATATTCAGCTTCAACAAAGTGATTGGACCCAAATATCCCCTCATCAAAGACTTCTCCTTCGTATGTTTCACTAAAGTCGATTACTACTGTTGTTTCTGTATTCTCTAAAACGGTTATCTCCGGGCATTTTCCTTCCACATTACCGCCAATAATCTTGTTGCTGTAATTATCATAGTAGTCACAAGTCTGTAAAGTTGGTATCTCATAATCTGTTTTGATGTTTGTATTAAACCAAATGCTGACGATGGTAATTAAAACAGTTATAGATATCATTGTGTAAATGACTGTTTGTTTGTGTTTTTTTTGGTCTTCTGTATTTTCAGTGCTTTTCTGATAGCGTTGTAATACCATCGTGATTACTATTAATAGAAGAACAAAATAAGTCATCATATTTAATGTGATTGATTTATATGGATGATACGTGGGTAAGATGTTTGAGAACTCAATAATGAATGTCCCCAACAATGAAGTGATAGCTATTACCCATAAAATTAATATTACTTTTTTCATGTTTCTCCTCTCATAATTGTTTTTTTGATAAAACAATTATGATCAACATCTCAGGATAAAAATATTGTTTGATTTTGAGAAAAATGTTTTTTTATGATACATTGTATGATTTACATTTACCTTAAATTCAATATGTAATTTGTTTGGTAAATCTATTTTGATTTCATTCGTAATAAAAATCATCAATGGTAAACAGTAGAGTAATATCGTTAAAACAATAACCACAAGCGCATAGAGTAATATTACTTTCATATCGATTGAGTTCATCGGCAAAGATGAAGTTGTCCCTACGAATGCTTCATTCACCAAAATAAAAAACTGGTTTAATAGGAACACTACGAATAAAACTGCACTATATAAATATACTAGATATTTTTTCATGAATTTTCTCATAATTATCCTCCTTTACCAGTTTTCTTTATTATATTATGTTTGATTTACTATTTAATATGATTTAAGAAGTTTGTTGCTTTGTCTAGATATAAATTCGCAATAAATTTAAAGTCTACACCAAGGTCGATGCTTAGACCGATAAATTCTTTATACAATGCAACATTATGCCATTGTAAGCACTGATACATACGGTAGAAGTATAAACGGTTATAATCTTCTGTTGTTGGTTCTTTCCCTAAATAAATAGGTAGTAATGCTTCGGCATGTGCAAAGTCGTTATTTCCGAAACATGCGATATCGTAAAATGGATCGTTATTTCCTGTAAATTCCCAGTCCATTAAACGCAATTCATTATCTGTTACTAAGAAGTTTGAGATTTGTGAATCTCCATGGGATAAAACCATTCTGTTTGTTTCGATATATTTTGGTTTTAATGTTTCCCATTTCATCTTTAATTCTTTGTATCTATCGGTATGTTTATAATCATATTCTTCAAGATGAGACTCGTATAAACTCAATCTGCTTTCTGGGTCGTATAAGTTACAAGCTTTTAATCCTGAATCATGGATTTGATGTAGAACATTGCTTGCTTCTTCTAAGTGTTCTAAGGGATTTAATTCTGAAAGTGGTGTTCCTTTTATATACTCCGCAATTTTATATCCTTTTACGACATCCAAATAGATTGTATGATTGTTTAGATTTAAGTTATTTACTAATTCAATGTTTTCCTTTTCGATATCTCTATCGACAAATTTATCGGCTTTTTTTCCTGGTATTCTAAACGTATATAACGCATCATTTACTTTTACTTTGTAAGTGTAGTTACTCATTCCACCCATTAATCTGTCTAAAACTTCTACTTCTGTTTCTAATACATTTAGTTCTTTTGATACTACTTCTTTAATGATTTGTTCATGTGTCATGAATCTTCCTCCTAAAACGTGAATATTTTTGTTGGGATATCTTGTTTTGCGACTTCTATTTCATAGTCTTCGCTATTATATCCATAGTCTTTAAAGACTTCTTTATATGTTTCTAAGACTAACTCGTCTGTGTTACATTCTTTTGAGCGATGGGCTAAAATAATTTTTTTTGTGTTCTCCCCGATTAATTGAGTCATATTATAAGCACTGTCGTTGTTCGACATATGTCCTTTTACTGAATCAATTCGTTGTTTTAAGTAAAATGGTCTACTGGATGTATATAATTTTGTGACATCGTAGTTTGATTCAAAGATATATACGTCTGCGTTCTTTAAGTTTTCGTGATCACTGACAGGCAAATAACCAATATCTGTAATATAAATCACTTTTTTTCCCTCTACGTTGATAATGTATCCAACTGCGTCACTTGCATCATGTGAAACGCTGATTGGATATATGTTTATATCATCAATCAAGAATGTTTGATAAGGTGTAATAAATGATAATCGATCTTTATCTATGTTCTGTTTTGATTTAAAGTACATGCCTTCATATGTCTCTTCTGTTAAGTAACATGTTGCATCTGTTTTTCGCAATGTGACATCCACACCTTTTATATGATCTGAATGTTCATGGGTGATGATGATTCCTTTGAGATTTTCAAGGTCTAAATCTCGTTCTTCTAATCGTTTGTTTATTTGACGGTTTGTGATACCACAGTCAATTAAAATTTTTGTTCCGTTTGATTCCAAATAGGTAGCGTTACCACCACTACCGCTAGCCAAGATAGTAATTTTCATCTAATCACTCCAATACACACAAAATTATACTACATTTCCCCAAAAATACAATAAAATTGATGCATATCACGTTTATTATTATGTAACTTGTCGTTTTTCTATATTAAAGGGCATTTTGATATTGTTTTATTTTATATAAAATGATATTATAGATATTGCGTAAATAACAAGGAGTGATAATAATGAACAGAGGAATTTTAATTAAAGCTGGAATCGTTTTAGGAGCGTTTATTTTAGTGTTTGGTTTAGCATTTGGATGCGAAGCAATCAAAAACAATGATAAAACACCAGAACTTAAAGACAGCGACAATGTCTATGTAACAGTAGACGGTATTGATGTAACTGACGGAGAACTATATGAAGAAATGATGATTTCGAATGGTTTAAGTTACTTACTACAATATGCAGAAGAACAATTAATGGAAGATTATTTAAAAGAAGTAACAGATGCAGAATTATTAGCGGAAAAAGAGTTAATGATTTATGGAACTGATGACCCTATCTTATTGGCTGAATATAAAGCAGATACAGAGTTAAATGATGCCTTAGTTGAACAATTTGAAGAAACAATGATTTTATTAGCTTTAGACCCTAATGATATTGATGATTTAAGAATTTACTTGGCTTTAAGTATTGCGAAACAACAATACACAAGAGATTATATCTTAGGTGTTGAATCAACGGATCCACTTTATATTGGTGAAGATGATGTTCAACAATATTATGATGACAAAACTAAAGGGGATGTTTACTCTTTAGATATTCGTTTCCATAGTAAAACGGAAGCAGAAAATGTATTAAATTCAATGAACTTAGTACCAAACTATGACGGTGTTAGTTGGGGATTATATGATCCAGCAAGCAACGAAGATACACCGATTGATGAAGTAGATACATTTACAGATGACTTTACAACTGTATTAACAGATGATCAAGCATTTGCATATTTCATTGATATCTACAACTATATGAATGGTACAACATTTGATCGATTATTAAGCCAAGATGATTTCATGGCTGCTAATATGGATTTAGTACAACACAACTATGAAGAAATGACTAGAGGAGAATCTACTTCTAGTTATGTATATACTTTTGTAAACTACATTTGGGATACATTAGCATTACCTGTTGATGGTGAAGATGCTTCTGTATATTCTTATAAAGTTCAATCAATTGGAGATTTCGCATTTATTTCTTACAAATTAGCTGAAGATGACGTTCCACTATACGCAACGTTAACAGATACTGAAAAAGAAGATTTAAAAATGGAATATCTTGATACACAGTTAAGTTCTTCAAGTTTAGAAGTTGCTATGGAAGAAAGATGGTTAGAAAATGAATTAGAAATTTTTGATCCTATCTTAAAACTTCAATACAATTTCCAAGAAGGAATTGAATTTGATAATAATGGAAGTAACACAATCATTGCTACATTAGGTAATGAAGAAATTACTCCTAGAGTGTTATTTGATTATATGACTGAGAACTTTGGTATGTATACAGCATTAGAAATCGCACAAATTAAATCATTGTTACAAAGTGATTTATATGATGAAGTATATGTTGGTGTTGAAGATTATTTAAACTCTGACAATGAAACAATGAAACAACATGTTGAAGATTTAGAAGGATTCAAACAATACTTTGCAAGTGATGGATTTGCTAGTTATGGTTTATCTAGTGAAGATTACACTTGGGAAGAATTCTTAGTTCTTTACTTACAATGTGATAGCGAAATTGATGTATTAGAAGAAATCAGCATTGCTGGTAACTTACAAACATATTTAATCAATGATACAATTAATTATGAAGCTGCTGTTGATTATATTAATGATCAAGTTGCAAACTACTTCAGTTTAAATGCAGAACATTTATTAATCTTCGTTGATAAAGATTTCGATTTTACTGGTGATGATTATTCCGATTTCTTAGATAGCTTAGATGCTGCTGAAACTGCTGAATATGAAGCATTGGTTGAATCTTTCTCATTATTAGTACAAGATAAAGTGAAAAACGAAGAAATGACTCTTGATGAAATCGTTACAGAATATCAAGATACATTAATTGAAGATGCTGAAAATGTATGGGCTCCTTACAAAAAATACGGATTCTTCATCGTGGCTCAAGATTTAAGTTCTACTGCTAGTTTAACGTATGCATCAACAAATGGTTACTATGACGCTACATTTGTAGAAGAGTTAAAACGTGTTTATGACGCTTATGTATTAGAAATCGAGAACAGTGCTACAAAACCTGAAGTATACAATGATGACCGTGTATTCGCTACAGATTTCGGTGTTCACTACATTGTAACTACTGAAGGTAGTGATTTCGATCAACCTTCTGCAATCTTTGATAATGCTGATGGTGATTATGTTGATGGTAATGTTGGTACTACTGATGCTCCAAACAAAACTCAAGTTGAATTATTCATTGATATTCAATTCAGTTCAAAACTTGGAGAAAACAATGATGCTACATTAGAAGACGGTGTGGAAGATGCTTTAGCAACTTATTACTCTGCTCTATACGATTTATATTGGCCAACTTCAGAAAACTCAACAATCCCAGTTACAATTATGACTGTTGGATATGCGCTTGATAACAATATCACTTTCACAGATGATAATGATACAAAAGTTGCAGACTTAGAAGCAATATACAATCAATTACTTGAAATCAACTTCCCTGAGAATTTTATTACAGGAACAGATCAATAGTTCAATCAATACAAAAGACCTCATTCGAGGTCTTTTTTTTCTTTATAGGTCAAAAAAAAGAAGAGTGTTTACTCTTCTTCGTTATTGTGAAATTTTGCTTTGTAGTATCTTTCACGGTCTAATACACCAATTGATTGTGTAAATTCACCCGCTAAAGTATCATCTAGTGTTTCTTTTAACACTGTCATTTTTGAATCGATATTATCGATAAAATGTAGAATTAGTGCTTCTGGAGTATTTGTTTTCTTCGGGCTTCCATAATTACCGTAGTAATGATGTGATAAAACCATATGTTCTAATAGTAATACTTCTTCTGTTTTCTCATACCCTAATTTAATAGCAACACCTTCGATTAATTTAACACCCATTGTGATGTGTCCAAGTAGTTTACCTTCTTTTGTATACTCTGGACCAGCGTAATTTGAGAATTCTGTTGTTTTACAGATATCATGTAAAAATACACCTGCGATAAGTAAATCTTCGTTTAAGAACGGATATACATTCATAAACCCATCTGTTAACTTCATCATGGTAGATGTATGATAACTTAATCCACCAATGTATGCATGATGGAATTTAGTTGCAGCTGGATATAAATAGAATTCTTTACTGTAATTTGTGTAGATATCATCAACAATATCTTTGATTACTTTGTTTTTTATTTTCGCCAAATATGATTCAATAATTCGTTTTGTCTCGTTCGAATCTACTGGGCTATATACATAGAAAACACTCATTAATTCTTGTCTTCGCTCAAATGAAATATCGCAGTCGTCAATGTATGTGTAACTTACGATTTCAAATTGATCTTTCTCTTTAAAGATGATTGGTTTACATGTGAATTCATATACACCATTTAATTGTAGTTTTTCATCTTCAGGGATACGCAGTGTAGCCCCTTCTTTATCTTCTTTTAAAACACGTACTGTGTTTGTATCATATGAAGTTGTGTTGATTGTTTCAACTCTTGCATAGAACGTTTGTTCCATCAAATCACCTATTTTCTTTTTAAAATATATGTTGTTATCTCATCCACATTGATTTTTGATAACAATCTTCTAGTTCGTTTGCGACCATCAAAAACAAGTGTGTAACGTCCATCAAGTGGGAATGTTTCTTTTACTTCATTGTTTTTAAAGATTACTAATAATTCATTGTCTAAATCTTTTAATCGATATAAGATTGTTCCTGTTTCTTCAACAGTAATTGTTACTGAGTCTTTTATTTTAGATGGAGCAGCTTGACGGAATAAATCATACTTTTTACGAATGCGAAGTAATTCTCTTACCACTTCGATATCGCGCATGTTTTCGTCAACCAAGTTCCAATCTACTTTGTTTATTTTATCCGTGCTTTTATATGAATTTTCTACCCCTTGTTTTGTGCGATAGAATTCTTGTCCACAGTGAATAAATGGTACCCCTTGTGATAAGATTACTAATGCAGTAGCTAATCTTTGACGTTTTTTCACTTCGTCTTCTTTTACATCTTCACCAAGTGATTTTACCGCTTTATCATAGAATGTATTATTATCATGGCATTCTACATAGTTGATTGATTGAGAAGCATATCTAAACAAGAATTTGTTCAATGCGCTTCCTTCAATAATATTCTTAACATCATCCAGTTTTGCGTTACTTCCAAGAGCATACCCTTTTTGTTTTGGATCAAAAGTCGCTCCTTTAATTAACTCTCTTGTTTTATCATTAAAGTGTCCAATATTGAATAACAAATGTCTATTATACATATGTGCAGTTCTCTCTTCACCTAAGACAGTTGGAATTCTCCATCCTTCACCATATACGATCATATCTTTTCTAAAACGATCCAGTTTTTGACGTAAGGTATTCATTGTTTTAATATCAATTAACCCCATTAAATCAAATCTAAATCCATCTACTTTGTATTCTTTTGCCCAAAACATTACACTGTCCATAACAAATTTACGAACCATTTTTCGTTCGGTAGCTAAATCATTTCCACAACCGCTTGAGTCTGTGATTAACCCTTGTTCATCAAAACGATATCCATATCCTGGAATTATTTTTTCAAAGGCAAACCACCGATGATCAAACACATGGTTAAATACAACATCCATTACTACGCGTAATCCTTTGGCATGGATTTTATCAATCATTGCTTTTGTTTCATTGATACGAGCATACGGATCATTTGGATTTGATGAGAACCATCCTTCTGGTACGTTATATTGTTCCGGGTTATAACCCCAGTTGTAATCACACTCTTCCTCTTGGCACGTTTCGTCAACTCCACCAAAATCATAGATTGGCATTAACTGAACGTGGGTAATCCCTAGATCAACTAAGTAATCCAGTCCGGCTTTATTGCCACCTTTTGTTGTTAATCCCTCTTCACTAAATGACTTAAATTGTCCTGGGTTAGATGCATTGATTGAAGGGTCCATTGTAAAATCACGAACACTTGCCTCATAGATTACAGCATCATTTGGTTTTCCACTAAATTTTGGTCTTTGTGTATGCATTTTAATGAATTTTGCTGGGTCTACAACATAATTGTATTCCGCATTTGCAGTACTACTGATTCCATAAGGATCTAACAAACGATGTTCTTTACCATTCACATAACTAATGTAACGATATTTATATCCTTCATAATCTCCTTTAAGTCGAATATACCAAACACCCTGATTATCGTATTCCATTGGTACGATTTCGTGTTCACCTTTAGGTGATTCAAGTTCTAGTTTCATATATTTAGCAACGGGTGTCCAAATCTTGAATTTGGTACGGTCTCGTCGATAACTAGACCCTAAGTCTGAACTCTCATAATAATAGATATCATCAAATAATTCAGTACGTACTATTTTACCTGTAAATAGTTCGCTTGATTCGTCTTGATCATCAAAAACATGATACATTTGATTCAGTAAAATATATCCATCAAATCTTGTTACGTATTTTCTTTCAGTTCCTAGTAATTCTGAAGAAACGATTTCTAATTCTATTTCCTCTTCGTTCCCGATTACCTTAAATGACGTGACAAAATCTTCACGATATTTAAGAGGAACAATAATAGTTATTTCACTAAATCCGTCTAAGTAAGAAAAAAAGTTACTCATAAAATCTACACTCCTAATTCTTTTTGTATTTCATCAATTCGTTTTAAAGCAAATTCCTTTAAAACTTGATAGTCGTTAGGCATTATACCCATTATTACATTAAAAAGCAAATCATCAATTACTCTTGCTATAATTCTTTTTTCTTTTAAGGTTGTTAAAGCGAGAATATCTTGCCCTTTAAATTTTAAGTCACAAACATCCATCACGGTCATGTCTTGATACATTTCCATAATATCTTTCTCTTGATCTTTAAAACCCATTAAGACATTTATTCTATTCACAAGTAAACAACTGTCGAGTTTATTTGAGAATAAGATAAACTTATTAAATGCATCTTCTTTCGTTATTTCATGTAAGAAGATTGTTTGTTCTATCACATCTTTTTGTCGATTACTAAATCTCCAAATCGGGTCTTGTTCCCCTAAGATAAAGGCGATTATAAACGCTTCAATTGGATAGATGTATTCCTCTAGTTTTTCAATGTATCTGAATCCTTCACCGAGTCCATATAGTTCATCACTGATTCCGGTCTGATTCATATATTTTATTGCTTTCTTTTGATGATCACCAAGTATGATTTTATCTAGTTCGTTTAATACTCGTTCGATTTTAACCGTTTTTACGAGGTCTTTGACTTCTGTAATTGCGTTTAATGTATTTTCCTCAATATCAAAACCAAGTTTGCTTGCGAATCGAAAAGCTCTTAAAATTCTTAGTGCGTCTTCATCAAATCGAACCAGTGGATCACCAATTGTTTTGATTGTTTTGTTTTCTAAGTCTTCAAGTCCATTAAAATGATCATAAACATTCTCAAATTCATCCATTGTTAATTGGTTGATTGTAAAATCTCTTCGTTTTAAATCATCTTCTATTTTGCTGCTAAATGTAACATCAAGTGGAAAACGATGTAGCTTGTATTTACCTTCCAGTCTAAAGGTTGTAACTTCATATTTAAAATCATTAATAATAACTGTCACTCCACCAAAATTTCTACCAGTATTAACTACTTTATCAAATAGTTTTTCAACATCGACTGGTGTTGCGCTAGTAGTAATATCAATGTCATCACTTTTTAGTCCAAGTTTGTAATCTCTTACAAATCCTCCGACAAAAAATGCATCAAAGTTATTTTCTTTTAATGTTTTCAATACTTGTTTTCCTGTTTCTAGATATTCATTCATTCAAATCACCAAAGTAAATTATACTATATATATGAAAGAAAATCCATTATTTAAGATATTTTTTTCTTTGTATCATTGTGTTATAATACTACTGGTGATAATGATGAAAAGTATAAAAAAAGGTGTCACAAATGAAATCACAATAAATAAATCAGTATTTATAAATTACTTAGAAAATGTAAGTTCAGTGGAAGAGGCAAATCAGTTCTTAACTGCGCTTAGAAAAGATTACAAAGATGCGAATCATCACTGTTTTGCATATATAATTGGGAATCATCAAGAAGTTCAAAAATATAGTGATGATGGCGAACCCAGTAAGACCGCTGGAGTACCGATGCTAGAAGTGTTAAAGAAACACGATTTAACAAATATAATCAATGTTTCTGTACGGTATTTTGGTGGGATAAAACTTGGAGCTGGTGGTCTTGTTAGAGCGTACACAAAAAGTTGTAGCGAATCGGTAAAACTTGCTGAATTTTCTATGTTAACTGATTTTAAAGAGTTAGAAGTAATTGTTTCTTTTAATGAGATTGGACGCGTTGAGAAATATATTAGAGATCACCACAACTTGCTTAACACATCATATGACCAGTTTGTTCATTATTTTGTAGAGTTAGAAGAACATGATGTTGATTTATTTACCAGTACGATAATTGAACACACAAATGGAAACGGAATAGTCAATACCCTGAAAAGTTACAGTTTATATAAATAAAACCATAGAATTTTCTATGGTTTTTTATATTAATCTCATTGATAAGTCAATCAAGTTCATGATTGCTTTTGTGAGCAAGTAAGCAAGTGATACTGTTACCATCATAAAGACTACTTGTATTTGACCTGTTCTACCTTTCTTGAATATCCTTGAATAGTCTATTGCTTGTAAATTCTGAAAAACGAAGACAATAAAAACAAAGAATAGTAACATTTCTAATAACACTAGATAATCCATATTAACCTCCTATTGTATCAACGATAGAATCGTTGGCTTCAATCACAATTATTATATTATTTGGTAGACAAGTAATCGGTGTTAGACTTGAGTTCGTATACCCTTGATATTGACAAATGTTTTTGGGACTTTCTTCATCAATCACCGCAACACTGTTATCTTTATATTCAATTAATACTCCATAAGGATTGGATCCTTCTACGTGATATAAGAAGTTCTCATCATCAATTGAGATTACACGAGAAGAATCAAATACTTGATAGCTTCCATCTTCTAAATATATTTCCATAACCTTATCGTTATTGTAGTAAACGATCGCTGTACCATCTGTTTCAATATTATTGTTTTCGATAATGGTAAATAAGATACTAAAGATAATTCCAATGAACACAATGGAACCAATTAAGTAAAAATCACTTTTCTTCATATTTACCACCTCTCTTTCTATCAATCATTATAACATAGTTTAATTCTTATGTTTTACTAAATCACCTTATTTTGCTATAATAACTTGAAAGGAATGAGACAAATGAAGAAGATAATTACTTTATTCTTAACATTAATCCTTGTTTTTTCTTTATCAGCTTGTAAGGACGAATTACCAGAAGGTTGTTCTTATGCATCTGATAGTGACATTGTAACTTGTACAGAGCAGTACTTAAATTATTTTGATACGTTGATTACTTTAACGATTTATTATGAAGATGAAAAAACAGCGGAAGACCTCGATATAATGTTTGATAATGTAAGTGAAATTTTTAGTACTTACCACGATATAAGTGATAAGTATAATTTGTATACGGATGTTACAAACATCAAGACGATTAATGATGAACCAACAGCCACTCATCAAATCAGTGATGAGTTATATGATTTAATCGATTACTCTTTGAATCACCAAGAAGAGGTTGATAACCTATTCAATATTTCCTTAGGACCCGTCTTAGATCATTGGCATTTGTATCGAGAAAACTGTGACATTTACAGTGATGATACGAACTGTACATTACCACTATATGAGGATTTGGTTGCTTCTAGTGCTTATATCGATAGTGATGATATCACCCTAGATAGTACTTCTAAAACAATAACACTGAAAGAGAATATGTCTTTGGATGTTGGGGGAGTAGCAAAAGGGTATGCTTCTGACAAAGTCGTTGCGTATTTAGACACACTTGATATTAGAGGGTATATTTTGAACAACGGATTATCCAATATTAGTATTGGGGGAACACATCCAACTCGAGATGGTGGAGAATTCTTAATTGGAATTACAGACCCAATTAATAACTTAGATAGTTATCTTTATTTATATGTAAGTGACGGAGACCAGGTCATTACGAGTGGGGACTACCAACAATACGGAATTACCGATGGCGAAATTTATCATCATATCATTGATCCTACTACTCTTTACCCAAGTAATTACTCGCACAGTATTACATTGATTAGTAACGATGCGAGTTTAGGGGATATTTATAGTACTGCGCTCTTTTCGATGAGTGTAGAGGATGGACTAGATTTTGTGAATAGTCATGATGATTTAGAAGCTGTATGGTACTCTCTTGATGGAACGGTATACTACAGTGAAAACTTTGAAAGTAATTATACAAGAGATTAAAAAAATAACCGTTCAAGTTAAACTTGGACGGTTTTTAATACCCTTATGGTTTGTTTTGCGATAATACCTGTAAATATTCCTGTTAGAACGGATAATAATAGTACATATGGTAATAATACTCCTATTTCGATCATTGCGACCCAAATCATCGCCATCACTATTTGCCCGACACTATGTCCTACTGCACCAGATACGGAAACACCAATGAGTGAGAAAAGGTTGGTTTTGTAAGTTATGTACATAAGTAAGAATGCAAGCATTCCACCTGATAAAGACATTGCGAGAGTTTGAAGAGATGATCCTCTAACCAAAGCTACCAATAATATTCTTGTGATTGCGAGTATCAATGCGTCTTTACTATCAAATTTGTACATTACGACCAGTGTTACAACATTAGCCAATCCTAGTTTTACTCCGACTAACGGAATGACTAGTGTGCTTATCATTGAATCTACTACACTTAAGATGATACTTAACGAGAGTAAGATTGCTAATAAGGTTATTCTTTTTGTTTGCATATTATCACCTAGTGGTATTGTAACAAAATCTATATTTTTAAGCAAATTAAAACGGAACAAAAGTTCCGTTTTTCTTATTTGTCAGATAAATCGAAGTATGCGATCCCTACAGTACCAATACCTGTATGACATCCAATTACTGGAGTGATTGGAGCTGCATAGTATTCATAACCAGGGAAAGCCTCTTCCATTTGTTCTTGAATGTATTTTAATCCTTCTAAGTTATTAGAAGTATCATATGTGATCACGAATTTATCTAGTTTTTTACAGTCTTCAATAATCAGTTCAACCATTTCTTTTAGGGCACGTTTTTGTGATCTAATCTTTTTGAATGGTACAATTTTTCCGTCTGTATTAACTTCTAAGATTGGTTTGATTTTCAACATGCTTCCAACAAATCCTGACGCTCCACTTAATCGTCCGTTAGCTACAAATAATCGTAAGTTATCTACCATGAAATATTGTTTTCTGTTTGTTCTCATATATTCTAGATATTCAATTACTTCTTTCGTTTCTTTTCCTTCATCAAACATGCGAAGAGCTTGCAAGGTTAACCATCCTTCACTAATAGCAGCATTTCTACTATCAACTACATGAACTGTAATATCACCTTCGTATTGTTTTGCGGCCATTGTCATTACGTCAAATGTACCACTAAGTCCTGATGAAATCGGTAATAAGATTGCCTCTTTATATCCGTTTTCTACAAGTTCATCTAAGATTTCATAAAGTTCTCCTGGAGAAGGCATTGATGAAGTTGGAACTAATGTTTTATCATCAATTAGTTGTTGATAGAATGACTCCGCTGTTAAATCAACATAGTCATTGAATGTATCATCACCTAAAATAATTTTCATACGTAACATTCTTAAGTCATCATGCGTAAAATCTACATAGTCTAAACATCCTGTTGATGTTGCTATTACTGCTCGTTTATTCATTGTCTTCCTCCTTATGTGTCGCTCTCTTATTTAACAAGTGATACAGTACACTTAAAGGCCAGAATAACAACCCAAGTGCAGGGATTATAAACCAAAGAGTTCCATCAAACCAATATAAATTGATGTAAGCTAGTACTCCAATAATAATAACAACAGCTACTCCACTAAATAATAAGTCGTTTTTATAGTGGTTCATTGTTTTACGTCTTTTTGCTTTTTTCTCTTTTTTCTCAACGCGTTCTAGGTAATCTTCAACACTACCAAATTCCATAACTGCTTTATCAATTGCATCTTGTTCTTCCATACCTGTTTCAACAAGATCTTCAACTTTTTCTAATAATGTTTCTGTCACAGATAAAACAATTTCATCGCGACCTTCATTTTTTGGTAAATCTTTAAACGTATTTTTAACGAAATTTATGATTTGTTTCATTGCTTTTCCTCCAACAGTGTATTTAGGATAACTTTTAGTTCTTCCCATTCAGCTTTTTTCTCTTTATAATATACATTTCCTAAACCGGTTATCTTATAATATCGTCGCTTCTTGCCGTGCGTTTTCTCACCGATATATGACTCGATTAATCCACGTTTCTCTAAGCGTGTAACGATGCTATAAAGGGTAGCTTCTTTAATGACAAATCTTTCATTTGTACGTTCACTGATGGTATTGGCAATTTCATAACCATAACGATCTTGTTCAATAATTAATTTTAAGATTACGCTTTCTAAATGGCCACGAATTATATCTGAATTCATCATAAAAAAACACCTCCACTTCTGTTTATTTTACTGTTTTATAATAACATAAAATAACATTTAAAGTAAAGGTAATTTCTTTTAGTATTTGTTTTTAAAATAATCACGAATATTCGTTAATGAATTAATTAATACGTCATCTTGTTCCAATTTCATATCTTCAATTACTGAGCCTATCATCTCATTGTGAAACTGATTATGAATTTTCAAAACAGAATCTGCATTATCTGTTAATTTTATTAGTACTTTTCGTTTGTCTTCTGGTTCACGATATCTTTTCACATATCCTTTTTCAACCAATTTGTTCATCGCAGTTGTTAATGTTCCAACTGTAACTCTCAATCTCCTTGATAAATGTGTCATTGAAGGATCTTCGGTTTTTTCAATTGCTTCTAAGATATGAACCTCATTCATAGATAGTTTTATACCACGTTGTTTCAATTGCTGATTTTCAATGCTTAAAATATGGTTAAAAACTTCGACTAATAAATCATTAATAACATTTTTAGGTGTATCCATAATGACCTCCTAACTATTTTAAAATATATCCTAACCCCACTACTCCAGGTCCAGCATGTGCTCCTACTACTGGTGTTAATGGATAATCTTTGATTGGATAAAGATCTGGTCTTGCCTCTAATAATTTCTCTCTAACGTAGTTTACTCTCTCATCACTGTTTGCTTCTATGATAAAAACTTCGCGTTTTTTGTCTTTGATTTCTTCTAAGAATTTTTCAATTAATCGATCGGTTGCTTTTTTAATTGTTCGAATCTTTTCAATTGCTTCTACTTTACCAAGTTTCGTCACTTCTAAGATTGGTTTGATTTTGAGCATACTTCCTAAGAATCCTGATGCACCACTTAAACGACCATTTTTTACTAGATATCTTAATGTCTCAACACTAAAGTATACGCGGTTATGATCTCTTAAGGCTTCTAATCTTTCAATTATCTCATTTAATTCTTTTTTCTCTTCCGCCATTTTCGCGGCTTCTAAAATCATTTTTGCTTCGGGATAACTTACTGTTTTTGAGTCAAAAACTGTAATCTTTTTACCTGGTAACATGTTCGCTGCAAGCATACAACCTTCATAAGTACCACTTAATTCTTTACTAATCGTAATTACAAGTATTTCATCATACCCATCACGAAACATGCGTTCATATTCTTCTAATACTACCCCAGTAGAAACTTGAGCAGTAGATGGTGTTAATTCTTTATTATCATTTAACATTTGGTAGAAATCAGTTGCTTTAATATCAACATAGTCATGATATTCTTCTCCACCAACAATTAATACTGAGCGTAATATAGGAATGTGATATGGATGATCAATATAATCAATCCCACTGTTCCCGCAAGCTATTATTCCGATTTTTGACATAGTGTACCTCCATTTATTTTGAACTTCAAAGTATCTATAAATGAGTTTACCCTTTTTTTGCTATTTTGTCAACTTTATGAACTTATCCATTTCAATACTAGCATCTTTCCCAGCACCCATTGCAAGAATAACTGTGGCAGCTCCACTCACTACATCTCCACCAGCAAATACTCCCTTTATTGATGTCATATAGTTTTTTGTTGTGATTCTACCCCATTTATCCGTTTCCAATCCCTTTGTATGATTCTTTAAGATTGGATTTGGTTTTTGTCCAATTGAAATGATGCATGAATCAATATCCATGATTTCAAATTTATTTGTTCCAACTGGTCGTCTTCTACCAGATGCATCACTTTCTCCTAGTTCCATTATCTCAACTTTCACTTGTTTTAACAAGTAGTTTTCACCGATAAACTCGACCGGATTTTTCAGTAATCTAAAATCGATTCCTTCTTCGATAGCGTGTTCTACTTCTTCTCTTCTAGCAGGTAAACTATCCATATCACGACGATACAAGATGAAGACATTCTTTGCCCCTAGTCTCTTTGCAGTTCTAGCTGCATCCATCGCAACGTTTCCTCCACCAACGACACAAACATTGTCTCCAATTCGTACTGGAGTTTTGTAGTGTGGGAACTGTCGGCTTTTCATTAAGTTCACTCTTGTTAAAAACTCGTTTGCATAGAATACTCCACTAAAATTTTCACCTTTTAGATTTAAGCTTGAAGGTAATCCCGCTCCACTTCCAATAAAGATTGCCTGATAGTTCTCTTCATCTCTTAATTGATCAATTGTGATTGATTTACCGATAATTGCGTTTTTAACAAATTTGACTCCCATGTCTTTTAATTTACTTACTTCTGTTACTACTATTTCCTTTGGAAGTCTAAAATCTGGTATTCCATATTGAAGAACTCCACCAAATTTATGTAGTGCTTCATATACTGTAACATCATATCCAAGTCTACGCATACTAGCAGCATTGCTTAATCCAGCTGGTCCGCTACCTACAATTGCGACTTTGATATTATTCTCTTTAATATTCATTTCTTTTTTTAGTCCCGTTTCTAAGGCAAAGTCACCTAGAAAACGTTCCAATGCTCCAATACTAACTGGTTCATTTTTAATCCCAACAATACAAGCACCTTCGCACTGTTTTTCTTGTGGACAAACTCTTCCACAGATTGCTGGTAATATATTGTCTTCGTATAAAGAGAAGTATGCTTCTTCTTTATTTTCATCTTTTATATGTTTGATAAACTTTGGGATGTTGATATGTACAGGACAAGCTTCTACACAACGAGGATTTTTGCATTCTAAGCAGCGCATCGCTTCGTCATGTGCTTCTTGATCGTTATAACCACAAGCAACTTCTAAGAAATTAGTTTGTCTTGTTTCACGATCCAAATTGCGCATTTTTACTCGTGCTTTCATGATTTGAAATACCTATCAAGATTGCATTTGTGTTCCTCTTTTTTGTACATATTTTGTCTTGTTAGTAGTTCATCATAATCTACTTCATCACCTGGAAAGTCTGGTCCATCAACGCATGCAAAGTACGTTTTACCACCGATGCTAACGCGACAATTGCCACACATTCCTGTCCCATCAATCATGATTGGATTTAATGATACATCGGTTTTTAAGTTGTATTTTTTGTTTTGAAGAACAACATATTTCATCATAATCAGTGGACCAATTGTGACTGCTTGATCATACTCTTTTGTATCAAGAAGTTCTTTTGCTTTTTCGGTAACCAATCCTTTGAATCCATACGATCCATCATCGGTACAACAATATACATTTTCACAGACCTTCTCAAATTCATCTAATAGAATTAAGTACTCTTTATTTTTGGCACCAATTACAAGATCTATTTTCGTTCCTTGTTTGTGATATTCTTTTAACTGCGGTAATAAGGGTGCAGCACCGATTCCACCAGCAACAGCAAGTAGATTATCGAGTTTTCTTATATGAGCACTTTGTCCTAAAGGCCCAACAAAATCACTGATAAAATCTCCTTTTTCTTTGGTTCCAAGAAGTTTTGTTGAATATCCTAATTTTTGGTAGATGATTGTAACATCATCTCCTTCTGTCTTAACAATAGTTAGAGGGATTCGTTCTCCTTCATCGTCAACCATCAGTATAATAAAATGTCCTGCTAAAGCATTTTTAGCTACCAAAGGAGCTTCAATTGTCATCAGATCTACTGTTTCATTTAATTTGATTTGTTCTTTAATTAGATACATGATTTTCACCTTCATTTATAACGTTTATCTCGTTACTATTCTTTAATACTATTAGTAGAATTACATAGAAAATTGTCACTAAAAACCCGAGTGTAAGAAAACTTGATTTTAGTGAATAATGTTCTCCTATATATCCTATTAATGGAAATAATACAATCATTATAACACTAAAACTAAAACTATTGAAACTAATTATTGTAGCTCGTTTACTACTCGGAACTAGTTTGTTTATATAGTCTCCTAAAATAACATAAAATAGACTATCTAGAAATCCCAATAAGATAAATGGTATGAAAATTATTTTATCGATTTGGATTAGAAAAATAGACGCAATTATGAAAATAGGAATGATATATAAGATCAGTTTATCTTTGAATTTTTTTTCAATTTCATGTGCAAAGAAACCACCCATTGCTCCAAATAAGGAATGGATTGCGAGTAAGATACCAACATGGAACATGGTGTATTCTAGTTCCGGTAAATATACTTGAAAGTAGAAAAAGAGTGTTGTTACTGGTGCAGCTAAAACAGCTCCCGCTATGATGAGAAACATCAGTGTTTTATCTTTTGTTACTACTTTGATACTATCTACGAAATGTTCTTTGAATCGCTCTTTAAATGATTTTGTATTTGCAACATTTTGGTTTGGTGTTTCTGTCATTCTTAGTAATGGAATTAATCCTAAAACCATTACGATAATCATAAAGTAAAAATCATACTCGTACTTAATTGTTGCTAGGTATCCACCTAATAATAAAGCAAGGCTCCCCGCGATTTGATAAATTGCTTCTTTGTTTCCTAATACTTTCTTAAATCGTGATTCCTGATTGATTTCAATGAGTGAATCATATACCAATGCTTCAGAACTACCACTTTCAAATGTATATGATATCCCACATAAAACAAGTCCTAAAACGATGATGTAGAAGTTTGTACTAAATAACATGATAAGCAAGTATAAAATATAGATTAATACCGACACAATTCTAGATGCTTTACGACCATACAAATCAGCAAACATTCCTGTTGGGATTTCACTTGTTAAACTGCTTATGTGAAATACTCCTTCTAAAATACCTACTTCTGTTAAAGAGAACCCTTTAATAATCCCAAGGTATGCAATCCATACTCCAGATGTTAAATTAAAGTTTTTAATGAATGTAAATATATAATCGAGTTTTATATTCTTTTTATATGCCTTTTTATTCATTATCTTCACCTAAACGTTCACCACAGTATATACAAAATTTGTCCTCTAAGACATTTTCTTTTTCACAATAAGGACAAGTTACGATTGTTAGTCCTTGTTTTCTAAGCGCATTTATATCTAGTTTTTTATCATTTACAAACAATGCGATTGATTGCATAATCATGATGAAAAAGACACTTAATATGATCAGTCCCACTCCAATAAAAAGAAATGCTGCTGCTTCAAAAAAGTATCCATATGTTGTTAGAGCAATACCTGATATGATACCGATTGCTCCAAATAGTGTAATTCTCTTATTTTCCATTTAAACCACTTCTTTTAATCTATTTTAGTAATGCATTACAGTTGGTACATTGTAGTAAATCTGGATCGTTTTTTGTTCCGCAATAATCACATGTTACAAGTTCTTTTTGTTCGGTATGGTTGTGATAATGCTCATTACTATTATAGTCATCATTTTTATAATGATTCTTTCTTGATTTATCTTTTAATACCGTTGTTAAAATTCTTAAACCAATAAAGGCTACAAATATCACTAAAAACGTGATTGATGAATCCTCGAAATCACCAATATTTGGACTTACAAAATAAATGATAAAAACTACTCCAAATATGATGAATCTCATATAACTTTTCTTCATATTAATCTCTCCTTAAAATATATATCGTTTCGCCTTGATTAAGCGTATATCGTTTTCGTTCAATTCGCTTTGATCTTATTCCGTTTCTTGATTGGATTAATTCTTTTAATTCTGTACCGGAGTGATATCCATGAATGACGGTGATTGATTCACAGTCTTTTGGGGCTTTCGCAATAAACTTTTCTACTGTTGTTTTTGCTTCTCTTACGGTAAGACCGTGTATGTCGATTGTTAAGTTCATTATTTGTCTCCTAGTTTTACGATTGGTAAGTCTTTCTTTATGAAAACACGACGTCCGTTTTTATCCAAATATTCGTTCATTATTTCTTCAATTAGTTCTGGCTTTTCTTTTATTTGATTGAACTTTTCCATATTTATTCCTTGTGACAATGGGCAAGCGCTTATACAGGTACCACAGTCCGTACCACTCTTAATCCACATCTCATGACACCTTGTATCATGGAATTTATAGAATTGACGACCATTTACTTCTCTTGGTTTATGTGTGATTGCTCTACTTGGACAGTTCAGTAAACATAGCGCGCATTTTTTACAAAACTTTTGTAACCCAAAATCAACTGGTGTATCTTCACTCAATTCTAGCGTTGTAAAGACTGCACCTAGTCTCACTCTATTTCCATATTCTTTTGTTACCAAATGATTACACATTCCAATTTCACCAAGTCCAGCATCATATGCTAAGGGAACCATTGGAGCTAGATAGTATTCACTATTATTCATCATGGATTTATAACCAAGGTCTTTTAAATACATGGATAGTTTGGTACCAATTTCAGCAACTTTAACATACGCATTTTCAGTCGCTAATAATTCTTCATACATAGGTGCTCTATTCATCATCTCTTTGTTCATTTCAACCGTGAAAACAATCGCGGTTTTATAGTGAGGTTTTACTGGTTCATTATATGTATCAAGATCAACATGTTTGGCTAGCCCTCCTAAGTGTGAATAGTAAGAGTAATCTGTTAGTTTAGCTATCCCGACACTTGATGCTCCAAAGTATTTTGTGATTTCCTTGATGTTTTCTCTAAACGAATCCTCAATATCAATTCTGGTTTTACTAACGGGGTGGTTAACAGTTAAATCATGTTGTGCTTTGATTAGTTTTTTATTGTTTTTGATTAATGGAAAAAATCGTTTCTTGTATTCGTCATTTTTTCTCAAATTCTCTCTAAAAGGACGATTTCTTAACTCATCATCTTGTTTTCTAGATTCTGGATTTTTCTTATAATAATCCTTATACTCTTTGGAACCTTTTTTTAGTTCTATGCGTGAGAATAAAGTGTTTCTTTCATCATATTTTTTCATCAAATCACCCTGTATAAATTATACCATAAAAAATTAGTTTGGAAACAATCTTTCCTATCTGGTTCTTTATAAAACAAAGCAGCTATGAATAATCATAACTGCTTTCTTAATACTCGTCTATATTTATTACTAGTTTTTTATTGTTACTTGTTGTTTTGTAAATATTCTTTTACTTGATTTACATCCTTATCACCACGACCAGATAAATTAATCACGATAACTTTATCTTTTTCGAGAGACGCTGCAAGTTTAAGTCCATAACTAACTGCATGTGCTGATTCAATTGCTGGGATGATTCCTTCTTCTTGTGATAGTTCTAAAAAGGCCTCAACTGCTTCTTGATCAGTACATGATTCATATTGTACTCTTTTGACATCTTCTAGAAATGCATGTTCTGGTCCAACACCTGGATAATCAAGTCCAGCACTTATTGAGTATACTGGAGCTATCTCTCCTAAGTCATTCATAACTACTTTGGTGTTCATACCATGGATAACACCTTCTACCCCTTTTGTCATTGTAGCTGCGTGCATAGAGGTATCTACACCTTTACCCGCTGCTTCAACTCCGATAATTGACACTTCCTCATTGTCTAAGAAGTCTGCGAACAATCCAATGGCGTTAGATCCTCCACCAACACAAGCAACCAAGTAATCTGGTAGTCTTCCTTCTTTTTCTAGCACTTGTTTTTTTGCTTCTTCTCCGATTATTTTTTGGAAATATCTGACGATTGTTGGATATGGATGTGGTCCTACTGCGCTTCCAAGTAAATAGAATGTATCGCCAATATTTTTTACCCATTTATCAATTGCAAAATCAACTGCATCAGCAAGTGTCTTTGTTCCTTGTGTCACGCTTGTTACTTTTGCTCCTAACATCTCCATTCGGAAAACATTTAATTCTTGTCGTTCAATATCAACTTGTCCCTGGCAGATTTCACATTCCATTCCAAACATTGCTGCAGCAGTTGCCGTCGCTACTCCATGTTGTCCTGCACCAGTTTCTGCGATAATTTTTGTTTTACCCATTCGTTTTGCTAGTAAGATTTGTCCGATGGCGTTATTGATTTTATGTGCTCCTGTATGGTTTAAGTCTTCTCGTTTCAAATATATTTTTGCTCCACCATATTTTTTTGTTAGATTGTCACAATAGTATAGTGGACTTGGTCTTCCTACATAATCCTTTAGGTAATAACGGAATTCTTCTAAGAATGATTCATCTTCGATTGCTTCTAAAAATGCTTGTTCTAACTCATCTAATGCTTCTATTACTACAGGTGGTACAAATTGCCCACCGAATCTTCCAAATTGTGTTTTCATATTATTTTCCTCTTTTTCTTAGTATTTTTTTTAGTTGTTTTGTTGTTAAATATCTTCTTTGTAACTCTAAAAATCAATACCTCTTCATGGTCCCATAATACTACCTCCTAAAAAATTGTATAAAAAAAGTCCTCTACACAAATAACTGTGTAGAGGACGTTATAAACGTGGTGCCACCTCATATTCGGTTCAAAAAGAACCCTTTTTCGAGTACTAACATACTCTAGTTCTATAACGGGAACGCCCGTCGTAACCTACATATCGGCTACGCTCTCATAGATCCATTCAGAATTAAATTTATTACTAGTTTCCACCAACCACTAGTTCTCTATCAATAATTTTAAATCCTACTACTTCTACTCAACGATTTGTAAATATGATACTTTAACTAGATAAAGTTGTCAAGAGCAGTTTTTTACTCTGCACAAATTCTATCTGCTACAACGTATCCGTTTAGTTCAACTGTGATTGAATTAATAACGATTGGTACTACTGGTGCTTCTTGTCCATTATCCAAACTTGCGATATAGTCAATCACTTCAAATCCGTCAACCACTCCACCAAATCCAGCATAGTTACTGTTTAAGTGATGAGAGTCTTCAGCTACTATAAAAAACTGTGATGTTGCGCTATCAAATAATGTTCCTACTCTTGCCATTGAAATCACTCCACGATAATGAAGCAAATCATTCTCATCGTAACGTAATGTCATTTCACCTGGGATTGTGCAAGCTCCAGTGATCTTTCCACCCTGAATCATAAAGTCTTCAATAACCCGGTGAAACTCATTGTTATCGAAGTCTCCATTTTGAACATATAGAATAAAACTATTTACTGTGTTTGGGGCAATATCTGGAAATAATTGAAGTTTTATTTCACCGATGTCTTTTACATCGATTGTAATTACAGGGTTTGTGAGTTTTAGATATCCACTGTAATCTAAATCATTTAAAACGACAGGAACGTCCGCTGGTCTCACTAATTCGAAGTCATCATCAACTGTTTTTGTACATCCACTGAGTGTTAGTGTTAGCAAGATTGCTACTATTATATATGCTTTTCTCATAACTGCCTCACAATAAATTTTTTAAGTTTAGTTTATCTTCATAATTTTCATCACGCAGTTTACGTAAAATGCGTAATAGATCTTTGTTTACTTCTTTGTTTGTTCTTGTTGTATATCCACCAGAATGATTTGATAATACTACGTTATCGAGTTCATGGATTGGATAGTTTGAAGGGAAAACATTTTCTTTGTCTTGTGGATAATTAAACCATACGTCTGAACCATATCCTTTTAATTTTCCTTCTTTTAATGCTTCATATAGTGCTTTTTCATCCACTATTTTTCCTCGTCCTACATTGATCAAGAATTTGTTTTTCATACGTGATAATCGTTCTTCGTTAAAGACTTCTTCTGTTGTTTCGTTTAGTGGAGTTGAAATAATTACAACATCACTTACTTGAATTAAGTTCGTTAGATTTTTAACGGTGTGAATGTCATTTGGATATTCTTTGTGGCGATCAATGATATAAAAGTCACACCCAAATCCTTTCATAAATTCATGAACTTTACTACCAATACGACCATATCCGTATAATCCGATACTCAATCCACCAATACTAGTCCATGGTAATCTTGTATCTTCATTTCGATCAGACCAATTCCCTTTTACTAGTTCATTATGATATCTTACAACATTCCCTAGTAAAGACATTGTAAGAGTTACCGCTTTTTCAGCAACGTATTTTGATCTTGTTGGTGTAATAAACAACATTAGTTCTTTTTCACGCATTGCGTCTAAATCTATTCCATTATGACCTGTATAAGGAATGATAATTCCTTTTAGGTTTGGATTGTATTTTTTACTGTTGTAACGACCAGTAATGATATAACTTGCTTCGTATAAATCATCAACAATTTCAATTGATTGAAATTGATTTTGTTTCAAGAATTCTTGGATTTTATGATGTTCTGCGAAAACTTTCATGTAATCATCTCCTAAAATAACTGTATCTGTGATTCTTTAATATAATCACTAGCGTGTTTAATAATATCTTTCATCTTATAGTATATCATAGATTCATTGCATAGTCTTTCAAATTCTTTCTTTAAACTGACACTACCTTGCGAGTGACACATGTAATTGTCTCCGAAAGCATTGATATACTTTTCTGTTAATTCTTTCCCAATCTTATTGAAGAAGTATTGGCGTTGATTGGCTCTTAATGTTACTCCAAATCCTGGTGAGATAAATGCAGCATTGCTTTCTTTTGCCTTTGAAACAATACTGCTTATATTTTCAATCGTATCATTGATGAAAGGTAATAACGGACTCATCATCACTCCTGCATACAATCCTGCTTTTCTTAATTCTTTGATTGCCTGAAATCTCTCACTACTAAGAGATACGTTTCGTTCAATTCTTTTCTGAAGTCGATCGTCTGCGGTTGTGATGGTGAAAATGACAGTTACATTACTATGCTTGTTGATTTCTTTTAAGATATCAATATCTCTTAAGACTAAGGTGCTTTTGGTGATAATAACGACCCCAAATCCATATTTGTTAAGTGACTGTAAACAACTTCTTGTATATTGAAACTCTTTTTCATATTGATTATAAGGATCACTCATTCCACCAAGCCCCAGGATTCCTTTTACGCGTTTTCCTTTTAATTCATTATCGATTAGGATGTCTGCATCTTCTTTGACTTTAACTTCATCAAAATTTGGGATTTGGTAACAGCTACTTCTTGAATCACAGTAAATACAACCGTGATTACAACCACGATATATGTTTGAGTTCAGTGTTATACCAAACCAGTGTTCCGCACCTTTTACACTATGAATCAGTTGTTTCACTCGTATTTTTTCCATTATATTACCTCTTTTTAATCTATATACATTTTATCATAGAATCAGGTAAACGGGTGTCTTATTTTTACGAATTGAGTAATAATTCTATTCTTTTAAACATCTTAAAAGTTGAATAGTTGTATCAAAAAAGAGACAACAATATATCCGTTGTCTCTTTAAAAAGTTACCTGTTAATTTCGTTCATTTCGGTAATACTCGATATCTTCCAACACATGTTCAATTTTGGAAGTAATATAGAATGATTTATCGTTGCTCATGTTGAATTCATCTCCGTATATATCTTCGTATTGATTGTATAGTGTTGCGAATGATTGTGTTGAGAATGTACTATCATTTATAAACTGTTCCAAGTAGTTTTCATAAATGATTCGATATTCTTCAATAGCTAGTATTTCATCGACAAGTGGTGTGTTTCTGTTTGTAAGTTGTGTCCAGTTGTAGATATCAAAAGCCATGGAATAATTATCTTCACTCCAGTGTTGTCCCATTGACCAGTCATAATCAAATGGGATGTATGTTAGATAATTAGTTTCATCAAAGTATAGATAATAATTATTTACATTACTGCGGTAATCATCTGGATTTCCTAAAAATACAGAACAAGCAAGAGATCGTAAGAAACTGTCTACATCAAAGTTTGCTTCTAAGTATATTTTTAAGTGTGCTCCGGAAAAATTATTTAAGTCCTGTGTAAAATCTATTAGATTATCATAATTAATAACATCATCATTTGTTTCTTTTCCATATGTCGGCCGTTCATTTAATTCCCAGTTTCTTACTCCATAGGTTATGATATTTGCGTTTGGATAACTTGGGTTATCTTGCGCTATGAAGTAATAGTCCGTTGAAGTAAGTGCTTCTAAGGTACCTGGATATACAACTTTATATAAGTCTCCTACCTCTTTCGTAGGAGTTTCTTGAAAGTATCTTCTAACAAACTCTTCATCTAAACTTTCCATTACAGTATAAAGAGAAGTTTGAATCACTTCCCCATCAATTCGAATGACGAATTTGGTTAAGTTACAGTTTGGAGCGATTACTCCTGCTTCTCGAAATAAATGGTTTGAGTAGATTTCTGATATTTGTGATTGATCATTGTTTTTATTCCATTTGAAGTATAGTTTCTCTAAATCAAATACTTCTCTTGTTTTCAGATTTGTGTGTGCTTCTGTTCCTTCAAACGTATCAAATGTCTCATTGAATTTTAAAGCGTAATGAATATCGTGATATCCTGTTTCGTCTTCTGGCAGAATGCGTGAATATACATTTCCTTTGCTTCGAATTCCAACATCTTGAATAAAGATTTGTTCATTGTCTGAATAATATGTAACGTCTACTTGACGATAATTATTTGACTTGTATGTTCCATATTGTTCATGATATTCTTCCATATCATCTATGAGTCCATCCCATTCTAAACTTGTAAAATCAATAATAAATGTATGATCAATTGAAGGATCAAATAGATTAGCATAATCGGTATCTTTGTCTCGATCTTCTAATGTATAAGCAAGCGTTTCTGCGTCTTTTTCATTGTCGTCGTTATCATCGTCTAATGCGTCAAGTCTCTCTTCTTCCAAACGGTCTAACTCACTTTCTAGTTTGGCCTGTTCTTCTAAGATTGATTCTTGTTGAGCGGTATAAAAATCTTCAAACGAATCAAGCAAGTCTTCTTCTTGGTTCCCTTTATCTACTAGCACTTGTAAGACATCTGCCTCTCCTGGTAAGTTAAGAAGCAAAGAATCTTCTGTGGATAAGTCTAAAATCAGTAAGATTAAAAATAGTCCTGTTAGTGTTACTATTCGTTTTAATAGTAGTTTATTCAGCGATATAGTCTCCCGTGTGAGATAGTAAAACAACACTGCTTACGTTTTCAATACCCGCAATTGCGTTTACTGCTTCTGATTTATTTTGTTTTGAACGAACTTCTAAGGTTAGATCTACTTTACCATTTCTTACTGTTTTATTTTTAAGTGTGTATTTCTTGTATGTTCTTTGTACTTCATCCAAAATCGCTTCTTCTGCTTCTAATGAATTTGCTCGAATGATTAGGAAGAATGAGTTTGTGAAAGTTTCCATATAGATTAAAAGTAGAATTGCCGCTCCAATTAAGAACGTAGAGATTCCAGCAACTAGTATTAATCCAGCACCAACAGTGATTCCTAACCCAACGCTCCAAAACATAAATACGGTATCAAACGGATTTTTTAAGGCTGTTCTAAAACGAACAATAGAAAGTGCCCCTACCATCCCTAATGACAAGATAATGTTTGAAGCAACACTAATGATGATTACACTTGTTACCATTGCGGTAATTGGTAAACTCATTGCGAAACTACGGTTATAAACGGTTGTTTGGTAACTTTTTTTATACACGAATAAGATAACCATACTAAGTAGTAGTACCATAATAATATTATATATGATTACCGGGATTGAAACGTTTTGTGAACTATATAATTCTACGATATCTTGACTGATTAAATCTTGAATTGAAATTAACATATTGTCCTCCTAAGTGTTCTGCTGGTTGTATCCCATAAAGTATTTGGAATAAGCAATTTGATTTAAGTTAATTTTTCTTAATATTGTTTTGATTTGTTTTGGTAAATAATGCTCGTATTTCACTTCTAAAAGCATATGTGAATCATTCATAAGTTTGATATAATCCTCATCATCCATATCTTCTACATGAGCCATACATAAGAATTTATCAAATGTTACCCTTAGATTATCGCTAGGGTCTTTGTAAGCTTCCCTTGAATATCGAATGTTTAAGATTGGTTGTAAGTTGTTTAGTTGTTGTGTTAATGCGAACCTTCTGATGATGTCATCATCAAAGTGTTTCTCTAGTGTATCTAAGTTTGCTGTTTTCAAAGCTTCGAGTAATTCTTTTGTGATAAATGTTGAATACTTTGTTGATACATCACCAATTTTTTCTTTTAATTCTAGCTTTAGTTTGTCCATGCCCTCATAGTAACGAACACGGTACTTTCGATGTGTCTCATTTCCGAATGCTTTATCCATTGCACCGGTATGATAGATATCATCAAAGTAAATACTATTCACAGGATAGTCTTCATTCTTCCCGTGTAAGTCATGAACTAAGAATTTATTCAGTAATGGTTTTAGTGTTAAATAATCCATATAACTGATAATGTACTTGTATTCATATCTTGTTGTCTTTAACATAGATACCTCCTTAATACGTTAAAAAAGTGTAAATATCGTTAATATTATACACTTTTTTTGTTAAGTTTCCAAAAACTTTCTAAGTAATCTTGTAAATATGTAAGAGGTTTCACATACTTGTAATGAGACCAGTTACGGGGAAATAAATCTTTGTATTTGCGATGTTTGTATCTGTCATCAAATAGAATTCCAACTCCCAAATCTTCTTCTGTTCTAATTACCCGACCTACTGCTTGAATCACTTTGTTCATTCCTGGGTAGGTATAGGCGTAATCAAAGCCTTCATCAAACTCATGATCAAAGTAGTCTTTGAGTAGTTCGTTGTACCTGTTAAACATCGGTAGAGCGACACCTACTACTAACACTCCACTTAATCGGTCTCCAATATAATCGATTCCTTCACTAAAACTCCCACCGAGGACAAAGAATCCAATCTTGGATACTTCACCGACAGAGTTGAATGACTCCAGTACTTTTTTACGGTCCTTGTGATGCATGTTTCTCGTTTGCACATGAACTTCGTACCCATCACTATCAAACTCATCCAAGACCATATTAAGATATTTATAAGAAGGGAAAAAGACGATGTAATTCCCTATTTTCGCTTCGGCTAAAGCATAAAGAGTATCGATGATTTTTGGTACAGATCTGCTTCGATCTCGGTACCTTGTTGATGTCTCTGCATCGATATATAGCCCTAATTTCTTTTGCTCAAAAGGTGAAGGTATTTTGATACTTTTACCTTTTCCCATCGTAATTAGTTGATTGTAGTAATCAACTGGTTCTAGTGTTGCAGAAAAGAATACAGCCCCTTGCGCTCTTCTTTCTATCGTATCTAAGATATACCTTGATGCATCCAAACAGGCCAAAGAAATTTTAATGTCGTCATTTACGGATTCAACAATATAACGATAACTAGTATTATAGAAGTCATAAATCCTTAGGAACTGTGTGATCACAAAATATCCATCAAGTACTTCTTTTCTTGTTTGAAACTTTTTGTTTTCAGATAAGATTTGTTCCATTTTTGAACTGATCTTTTCCAAATGTTTTATTAGTTTTAAATCACATTCTTCTTTCACGAAGAACTGCGCTTTGATAATTTCATTGTCAGCAACAAACTCATCAATATATTTAACGAGTTTTGTAACGCTTGCCTTTGGACTTGGTTTCACGTTTTTTAAGTTCCTGCGTAACGTTAAGAGATCATTTTTTGAGAAGGTCGCAGAATACATTGAACGGGATCTATCTACCATATTATGCGCTTCATCGATTAGTAACATTGGATTATAGTATTCTTCATCAAAATATCTTATAAGATGCGTGCGCGGGTCAAATGCATAGTTATAGTCACAGATTACGATATCACTAAAGTTAGATATCGATAAGCTGAACTCATGTGGACATATTTTATGATATTCCGCATATTGTTTGATTAGATCCATCTCATAGACATCTTGGTGTACAAAAATATCATTTAGCGCGTCACTCACACGATCAAAATAACCTTTTGCATAAGGACAAATATCAGGATCACAATCTACTTTATCCATTAAACACATTGATTCTTTACTGTTGATTACAACGGTTTTACATACGAGTCCGTTCTTCTTTAAAAGATTGACTGTATCGACTACAATTGTTTTCCCGGCATTTTTCGCAGTTAAATAGAATACTTTATCTGCTTCGTTCGAAATTGCTTTTAAGCTACTAAATAGCGACGCAATTGTTTTCCCAATCCCGGTTGGTGCAATACTGTATAAAATGTCGTTTGTAATCAGTGTTTTATATACTGCACCCATAAACTTGTATTGTCCTTCTCTGTAATCATCAAAAGGAAAACTGAGTCCTTCTAAACTCTTGAGTTTGTTTTTCTGGTGATTATCATAAATTATCAACCATTTTGTATAATCTTCTACGGTCTTTTTAAAGAATTTTTCAAGTTGGGTTTTGTTGTATCGTTTATTAAAACTCTTATGTCGGTTTTCTTTTACTGTGACATAGGTTAGTCTAACATTTATACTTCGTAAATCATTGTTCACCATATAGATATATGCATACATTTTTGCTTGTGCTAGATGAGATGGTCTTGTATCGATATCTATTAGGTTAAGGTCCATCTCTGTACTTTTTATCTCTTCGATGATTAATTTATTCTCTTCTTTTAGCAACCCATCCATCCGACCTGTGATTAAGAAAGAATAGTCTAAGTAATCGTACATATATTTTACACTTACTTCTTTTTTGTCTTCTTCTTTATATTTTGATTGCCAAAAAGCGTGCACTTCAGTTCCCTGCTTTGCACGCTTATTCGATTTAAATTCGTTTGTTAAGTCACCGCCATGATATAAGAATTCAACAATTTCTTTGGCAGTGATTTTTTTATTTTGCATCTAATCACCTATTTTTTTTAGGACAACAATGTTTTTGTTGTTTGAAGTTATTAATTCTAAGTTGTAGAGTTTTGCGATGTACTTAAAGGTATCTAGGGTATAAAACCCAACATGGGTTAAGTCTCTACGATACCACCAAGTTAAGAATCGTTCTTCATCAACCGTTCGTAAGTAAGTCATTACGATCAGGTACTTATTTTTATTGATTAGTCCAATGATTTTCGATAGTTCTATTCTTGGTGAATGAAAGTGTTCAATGGCTTCTGATGTGATAACAAGATCATATAACTTATCCAGGTATCTTAAGTCATTGTAGTAAAAAGGATCATACATTGTTACATCGTATTTATTCTCTAGTAATTTGGTTAATACTGGATATGGTCCGCTACCAAAATCTAGAATTGTTTCAATATCTAATTTAGCGATATAATCATCAATCACTTCGCTAAAGGAATCTCTATAGTAATCATCGTCGTTATGGTGAAGATCATATCTTCCTTTTTCTGTTTCTTTATCTGGGAAAAAGTCTTTTTGCTTAGAAATAAAGCCACATTTCTTACAACTTAGATATGTGACTTTCATTTGTGGATCGAATAGTTTATTTGTTTCGTTGTTACAAATTAAACAATTAGAAGTTTCCAAATTTTGCATCATTTTTGTTTTCGTGTAAGATTTGATCTAAGATAATTACGATAAATAAGTATAGTTCTGTTTTTGATTCATCATGGATTTCGATTTCATAAGAATCTCCCCATGATATAACTTTTTTACTAATTGAGGCAATTTCGTTCCCATCTTCAAAGATTCCAAATGAATGTGCAAACAAACTTCCTTCTACGTTTAACTCTTTGTCACCGAGCATAATTGTGAATTTTGGACGCAATCCAATTCTTCGTTTAATTTCTGCGAGTAATTCACCATGTGGGTCATACACAAAGTATTTTGGTAAGAACGTTAATACTTTCTTTTGGGTGTTAAGTACTTGTGATCCATTCATGTTTAAGAGTTCCATTTTGTTTGATAAACTCATGAATTTACCTTTTACACCGTATACTTCTTTTCCTGATTGATCCATTACGTAAAATTGGTCTTTTAGTGAAAATACTTTTTGTTTAACATAATATTTCATTGTTTCCTCCTATTGTAATAACGCTTTAATTCTTACACCTCTAGCGAGTAAGAATACCGCAATAGTATTAATAAAATCATCTTCATAAGATGTAATTTTATAGTATCTTTCTTTGTCTCTTTTAACGATTTCAAGTCTGGTCACTACTTTTCTATTTAAGTAGACACGATATTTTATTTGGAAGAATGCTGATTTCACAAAGTAGTATTCTCCTCGTTCAATGATACTGTGAATGATTTTATAACCCATACTAATTTTTGCAACTTCTACATCTTTCGTATCTTTGATTATAAAACGGTTTTTTAACTTTAAGGGGTTGGAACTAACATAATAGATTTTATTGTTTACAAAATCTGTTACTTCGATGTTTTTTTCACCTTTCTTTTTCAAGAACTTCAACTTACCTACTTCTTCATTTTCTTCATTGTAAATGTGTAAATTTGTACGTTTAATGATGTTTTTTAACTTAATGTAATACTCCATCTTATCACTCCTAGTTTATTAACTGATTGACTTCTTTTACAAATTCACTTTCAACTGTTAGATTCTTTTTAGCCCATCTCGATAGAACGTTTTTTACGACGTCATCTTTCACATGGAAGTGCTTAAAGAAAATATACTTTTCCTTAGGCATATGCAATAGATTTGTATGGAATCTTTCGTTTATATAAGATATGTCGGCATATTGCTCGATAATTTCTCTACGTAATGATCCTTTCTTTTTGGTATCACCATCGGTGATTACGAGGGTTTGAAACCCTTCTTTTTCAAGCTGATTTTGTACGAAACTGATGTTTCCAGATCCACCGCAAGGAATGACGGTATACTGTTCTTCTTTGTTGAGTAGACGAAGTGCTGTTTCAAACCAGTTTACGTCGTATTTTCCTTCGACGAGCAGGTATGTATTATTGATCGCTTCTACACGTTTTTTAATCGTATCAAAATCATCTTTTTGATTTCCTTTGTACAGATATGATACGTAATATTTATAGTCACTTGCTACTTTTTTTAGTTTGGTTGTAAAGATTGTTTGATAGGTATATCGAAGGTAATTTGTTATCTTATCAATATCAAAGTTATCTTCAATTTGATCAATCCCTAAAATCAAATACTGATAGGTGATGTTGCTAATTATTCTTGAGATTTCTTCTTTGGTATATGTCAATGTTTCAGGAACTGCCATTTCAATTGTTCTCGATACTTTGAACAATGGGTAATTACTATTCCCAAGGACACCATCTAAGTAATCACTAACTTTTACGATTTTACTTAATTCTTCCGTGTTTGCCTTTTCGGTTAAATTAATGGTAAGGATTTGATTTAACAATGATGGTATGTGAATCTTTCTTGGTACATACAAGTATTTTAAATGGTTGATTGAATACATGTCACCAATACATTTATCATAGTTAAGATGATAATTAGGTGGACTATATGTTTTTCTGTAACGTTCGTCATTAATGTGAATTTCAACAACGATATCATTTTTCTTGTTGAGGATATACTCCATGTTTAAATGATTGTTAAAGAAAAGGTCTAGCGCTTCTAAGACTGTCGTTTTACCTGTGTTATTTGTCCCAATTAATAATGTATTTTTGTCTAGAGGGATATTTTCTTTTTTAAACGCTTTGTAGTTTTTAATAAAAATATGTTCAATCATTTTACCACCACCCTTATCTCTATTATAACATACCATTTTTTTTAATTCAGAATAATAAACAAAAAAACACTAACGGTGTCAGCGTTAGTGTTATATGTTTGTTTTAGAAATCGTATTTACTAAAGATTTCTGCTGGTGTTTTGCGGATTAAGTTTGATACAGGAATCAATCCTGACACGATATTAATCAAATAGATTAATGCCAATCCACCAATGATACTAATTGGAGTAATATAGATTAAATCCATGTAATCTTCTGCGAGTAATTGTATGCGGTAAAGAATAAGCGTCATTGCTGCATAACCAACAAGTGAAGTAATAGAGGAAATCATAATAATTTCTGTTGTGAACATTTTTCTGATGTCTCCTTTAGAAACACCAAGTCCTCTATATACACTAATCTCATATATTCTACTCATTAAGTTTGAACGAATTACTAAGAAGTACATGATTGAGGATGCACCTAAAACGACTGCGGCAAAGATCAATGTTGAAATTGCTTCAGGAATTCTACGAGATGCATATTCAGATTTTTGGAAATCAAATAGACTGATTCCTTCAATCCCTTTGTCTTCTAACAAATCAACGGTTTTGTCAACATCACTTGAATGTAGATTGATTGTTGAATTTCTTTGTGTATATATGCTTTCGAACATCATTTCTTCTAGAAGGGATTTTGACATTAACATCTGTGGTACTTCTTCTTCTGATGTATATACTTTTTCTAGGTAAATATCAAAGTCATCTTGCATATCTATTTTTGTCCCAAGTAACGCTTGTGTAGCTACTGAATCATACATATAGACAGTATCTTTATCCGTTAGGGTTGCGGTATTTTCTATTGAAATGTCATCTTCAAACATTTCAATGGTTCCAATTCCCGTTTTCAGTAATAAGATGGTGTCTTCTTTGATATACATTACAGGAGAGTCATCATCTACAATTCCGACTATTTTCAATTCGAACTCAGTAGTAGTTTCATCTTGCTGTTCATATTCTGCAACGATTGTTAAATTGAATAAATCCTGATATGAAGTTACCCCCAGTTGTTGGTAAGTTGTATTTTTAATCAATGTGTCGGCAATTGTTTTATCTAAGACAATTTCGTTATAATCGCTTACTGCTCGACCATCAATCAATGTTGATTCATCCATATACTCTGCATAGACTACTTTTTCTTGCAAATTCACGGAATTCGTCCAAGACTGGAAGACACTAGGTAGACTGATTTTCATTTCTAGCTCACTTACTAGTTGAATATAGTTGATATCATCATCTAGTAGTAATGTTTCAAAGTCTTCATACTCTAGTTCATTTTTTGTCACTTGAACAAATTCTTTTCCGTCTTTCAAGAATTCTTTTGGTGTATGTGTAAGGATTCCATTTAACATCCCTACTGCTAATGCAACAAGAGCTGCGATAAAGACGAATCCCAAATAAAATAGTTTTCCAAAGAATTTTGTATTTTTCATTCTTCGCCAAGCAATTCCCGCTGAATCTTTGTAACTAAACACGGAATGTTTGGTTTCTGTTTCTGGATTAGTAGAAATTGATTCCAAATCAAATTCTTCTTGATCAACTTGATTATCTCTTGTTAATTTCTCATATTTTTTGTCATATATTTTTAGTTCTGAATCACTTTCAATCAATTGAATTTTTTGGTACTCTTTTGATTTTAAGTCGACGTATACTGTTTTGTTTTTTACAATCAAGCGAACATTTACGTGATCTTCAATGTTTTCATCTGTATATAGTTTGAATGAATTATTTAAATCACTAATATCTGATACTTGATTCATGTCTCCTAGGTAAATATCGGTATCATGTTTTACGTCAAGTGAACCATTTGATGTGTTTCGTTGATCACTAACAATTTCTCCATCACGTAATCGAATGATACGGTCTCCATAGAAGTTTGCGATGTTTTCTTCATGTGTTACTAATACAACAAGTTTGTTGAGAGAGATTCTTTTTATGATGTCCATTACTTCTTGTGTGTTTTTAGAATCAAGGTTCCCTGTTGGTTCATCGGCTATGATTACTTGTGGGTTTTTAGCTAGTGCACGAGCAATCGCTACACGTTGTTGTTGTCCACCACTTAATTGTGACGCTCTTCTTTTACGGAAGTTAATCATTCCGATACGTTCTAATATGTAATCAATTCTCTTATCAATCTCTTCTTTGTCATATATACCGATCATATTTAATGTTAATGAGATATTATCATAAACAGTTAAATTATGTAGTAAGTTATAGTTTTGGAATATATATCCTACTTTTTGGTTTCTTATTTTATCCCAAGTAGTTGAATTATATCGGTTGATTTCTTCGTCTCCAAAGACAATCGAACCGTTTTGTACTTTATCAAGTCCACCTAAGACATTTAGTAATGTTGTTTTACCACTCCCAGAAGGTCCTAATAAAACAACCAATCCTTTGTCTGGCAACTCTAAAGAAATATCATTAATAACATGTATTTCATTGCTTTGTCCTTTGTTAAAGAACTTATTTAAGTTTTCTAATTTTATCATCATGCTCACCTACTCTTGTTTTAATGACGTTATAACAGATTTGCTAAAGATTCGCTTATTGAATGATGCACTTAGTAAATATGCTAAGAACATTAATATCGCAAAGATAATTAGATAGCCACTTGCTGTGAAATAACGTAAATAATGTGGGATTCTTGTATTGAACTGCTCATTGATAACTAACAATATGATTACTATAATGTAACTAAACGTCATTGATAGAGCGAGTTCTAATATCGTAATTTTATTTAAGTCTTTTTTACTTGCTCCTATTGATCTAAAGATTAAGTAATCCTTTTGTTTTGCTTTTTGAACATTACGTAGTACTAAGTATGAAACAACCCAAATAATGAATGTAAAGAATGTTAGTAATACACTAAATCCTATTCCACTTAACAGTTTCTCAATTTGCTCAAACGGACTACTAATCCCCGCTGGATAAATTGCGTTGAATCCGAGTTCTTCAATTTCTTTAATCACTCGATCTGCTTCGTATGATCCATCTACTAAGACAGCTGCTTGATACACGTTATCTTCCACTAATTGATTGTATGTTTCTGTAGACATTGAAATAATTGAATACCAGTCGTACTCTAAAACTAATTTCCCTACAATTGTTGTTTCTACCGTATAAGTATAATATCCTGCATCACTTGAGATATCGTGTGTTTCACCAATATAGAAATCTTCGTCCAACTCTTGATCAGGGTCTTCTAAGAGACTGTTTTCTATTAGTAATTCAATGATTCTCTGTGAGACTTTGATTTCATTTAATGCTAGTGTATCATCAATTTGAATTTGAATTGAATATTCACTTTGCATCTCCTCTTTATAATACTCATCTTCGAAATATGGTTCTTCATTGTTTTCTGCAAACAATCCATCCATACTAAATGTAATCATTGAACTTCTGTCTACTCCACCGTTATAAGCTCTTATAATGTTTTGTTGGGCTTCAATCACTTCATCTGTAAAGATAATTCGTTCGTTCCATCCACCAAGACTTTTCGTAAGTCCAACAACTGTAACTTCAATTCCGGTTGAAGGGATTTGACTTGTATATGTGCTTTGATTACGTTCAACAGCATCAAAACCAACAAATATTTTGTCTCCAACTTTATATTCGTCCCCCCAAGGTTGCTCAATTACAACTTCAAGTTCGTTTTCTGGAAGTCTACCACTAGATAATGAGAATTTTGATATTGCAGACACAGGTGTCATTAAATATCCTCGTTCCCAATAATTCTCTGAATCTCCCCAGTTATCTTCTTGATAAACATAGATTGATGAGTCAAGTACAACATCATGTTCGAGTACTTTGTTCACTCTGCTGATGTCTTCTAATTTTTTGAAGTCATCCGTTGTTAATGGTGTTCCATCAAAATTATTGACAACAATTCGGGAATCTAGTATGTTGCTAAAAATATTGTTAAATCCATAAAAAGAGCCGTTTTGGCCTTCTTGATAACTACCAAAACTAAACATGAAAATAATAGCAATAAACATCCCCACAACAACAGTAAATATTGTTCTTCTAGGAGTTCTTAATAAGTTTTTCAATGCAATTTGTAACAGGCTAAGGATACTCATAAAGTAGTTTGCTACTGTTACACTCTCTTCTACATCTTCTCTTTTTTTCGTTTTCTTATCTTCGACAACTTCTCCGTCAAACAAACGGATTTTTCTTGTCGCATACTCTTCTACTTCTTCATAGTTATGGGTTACTACGATTACTAGTTTTTCTTTTGATATCTCAGCTAGTAACTTCATGATTGTATCCGCTGACTGACTATCTAAGTTCCCTGTTGGTTCGTCACATACAATAATAGGACAATCTTTAGCTAGTGCTCGAGCAATTACGGCACGCTGTTTTTGTCCACCACTTAATTTAGACGCTTTATGGTTAACGTGTGATTCTAACCCTACTTTTTTGATTAACTCTAAAGCTCTATCTTTTCTTTTTTCCTTGTCATATCCTTGGATTTGTAATGCTACCATTACATTTTCTAAGACACTATAAGAATCTATTATATTGTAGTTTTGAAATACAAAACCAATATATTGTCTTCGATAACTTTCCCATTCTTCTACTTCAAAATATGAAGTCTCTTCTCCTCCGACATACATTTCTCCATCTTCATAAGTATCCAATCCACTAATAACGTTTAATAATGTACTCTTACCGCTTCCGCTTTCCCCGGTAACAGCGACAAATTCACCTAGTTTAAAATCAAGATTTACTTTTCTTAATCCTAAGGCTACTACATCGTTACTATGATAGTACTTGGAGATATTTCTTAATTTAAGCACAATCTCACCTCGTTTTAATTTAATTTTACGAATTAATTATAATAAACTTTACAACTTTATACAATTTATTTATACAAGTTACACTATTTGGCATCTAAGTGCACCTTAAAGAAATAGTAAGTAAGTTATTCGTTTCCTCTTTAAAATAGATAATGATTATCATATAATAAATATAGATACTACAATATACTTAATACTTGGGGTGAAATTTATGCTTAGACATGCATCAAATCTGGTTCAAAATTTGTTTATCGGTGTTCTCGTTTTTTTCATTATTATTTTTGAGACTTATTTTTTGTCTGAACAACATATAATTCTAACTGTCAATCTATCTATTGGATTTGTAGTTGGTTTTTACATTTGTTTTGGAAATGATATTTTAAAAAGTATCATCATCGCTACATTGCTAGGTAAATATGTTGGTAATGTTGTTATTTTGGATATGCATTTGGTAGAAGCGATCCCCCATTCTTTAATCTATCTCATCTTTACTTTGATTCTAGCAATCGGACTTGGATATACCACGAAGTATTTTGACTGCTCCGTACCAACAACTTTTAAAAAGGGAATTATTTATATCCTTCTAATTGCCTTCTTCAGTTTAGTGGCATCGATGGTTCCATCGACACTACATATGATTTCAGATGGTGTTCCCTTCGTTCATGTATTAAAGTCTTTCATTAAACCAACTTCGGTTGGAATCGGGGTATATGGGACTTTAATTGTATTTTCCACCAATGAAGATGAACCATTTGGGGAATCCACAAAATCTCATATAAACTATATTTTATGGGTTTTATTCTTTAGTATCCTAACTTATATGTCAATCAGTGGTTCACTGTTAGGGAATAATTTTATTTACCTAGCCCCTGTAATGTTGATTTTATTTATGGTACACGCTTTTGCGTTTAATTACAGAACATTAATTCTCTCAGCAAGTGCTTATATATTATCCTATAGTTTACTACTTAAGTATAATTCAGTGCCTAACCCGCCTAGTTTAGTAGCGAGTTTTAACTTGTTGCTTATCGCAATTATGGGAGTTACTATATTTTCTAAGTTTTTGATTTCAAGGTTAACTGTTCACAATGAAGTAGTTGAGGAGTCTAACCGTAAACTAGAGTCTATGATGGAGTCAACGTTCGATTTATTTAAAGTATCCGATTTTGTGAGTAATGAAACTGAGGCTTATACTGATGTTTACTTAAACAATATCTTTAAGATTGTTACCCAATTATTCACAAAAGCCCAAAGTGGTATATGCGTAAGAACAGAAGGAAATAAAATCCATGTGATTGCAACAAAAGGATATGAACTCGAAACAGTTTCAAAATGGAATATGAAACGCGGAACAATTGTGTGGAATTTCGAGACTCCTGTTCACAGCACAAATATGAATGATTTCTTCGAGCGAATCATTGAAAATGACTATGAACTATACTCGAAAAGTATTCCGAAAATCAAGGAGTCGTTACGCTTTGTCGTACCCCTTGGTAAAAATGAGTTTGGTGGCATTACAATCGATATTCATAAAAGTTCAAAGGCAACATTTAACGAAACAGACATAGATAATATTGCACACTTGCAAAAGATGTTAACTTCATATTATGAGAAGAATCAGTTATTACTTAAAAATACAAGTTTAAAAGATGATATCGTTCTTTCGTTAATTCGAACTTTAGAACTATATGATCAATACACTGGTGGGCATAGTGAGGAAGTAGCAGACTTAAGTAGAATGATTGCAGAGGAAATGAACCTTTCACATGACGATATCTATAATATATATTGGGCAGGCATTGTTCATGACATTGGAAAGATTGGTGTAGATCCTAAGATCATCAATAAAAATTCTCGATTAACCATAGAGGAGTACGAAGAAATCAAGTTACATCCTGTTCACGGATATTCTATTCTAAACAGAAGTGAAGATTTAAGGACAATTGCCAAATTAGTAAAACATCACCATGAGTGGTGGAATGGGTGTGGTTACCCTAATAAGCTAAAACAAGATGAGATTCCATTTGGATCACAAATCTTACAAGTTGCTGATAGTGTAAGTTCAATGGCTACAAAAAGAAGCTATTCCAACATCAAAAGTTTAGAGGAAATTAGGGAAGAATTAGAAATGTATTCTTCGACTCAATTTAGTCCATATGTTGCATCAACGATGATACGACTAATTGATAATGGAAGCATTAAAGAGTATTACGATAAAAGGAGGAAGTAGATGAAAACATTAATTTTATTTGGAACCAAACATGGTTCTTCGATGAGAGCAGCAAAAATGATCGCTACAAAAATTCGTAATTTTGATTTAATCGATATCAAAGAGAAACAAGCAATTACGTTAGAAGACTACGATACGGTATATATAGGTTGTCCAATTTATTTTGGAAATATTAACAAGGGAATAAAAAAATTCCTACAAAAGAATCAAACAGAGTTACTTACGAAAGACCTAAAATTGTTCACACTAGGACTGGATGATAAAAACATCAAAAAAACATTAAGCCATTGCTTTAATAATGAATTGCTGGAACACGCAACACATAAACATTTGGGTGGAGCATATGTATTTGAAGAAATGTCGTTCTTGGAACGTTTTATTGTTAAGAAGGTTGCTCGTTTCACTGAAAGTGTAGACATGATTAGTGAAGAAGCTATTACAGAATTAATCAACGGTTAAAGAAAAAGGCACTTCAGGTGAAGTGCCTTTCAAATTTCTTTAACGCTTTTGTTTTACTGATTTCACAAAGAACCAAACAAAGGTAATAGTGTATCCATATTGAATTACGAATTGGAAGATTTCTGGTTTACTATACCATCCAACAAGTGCATACAAGAAGATACCTACAGGTTCTGCCTTATGATTTAAGAATGTATCTGATAAATCGTATGCTTTTGTATAAATCCAATGTGAAGAATCAAGAATTGATTCTGCTTTAAAGTACGAGAATAACTCATGAAAACTGTACCCTAGCATAAATCCTGCTTGAAGTATTAAGTAAACTAGCGTGATGTTAAAAATCATTTTCAAGTTAATCTTAACAAGTGATTTATAGATTAGGAAAACAACAACGGAAGCAAGTAATATTCCTGACATTGCTCCAGTGAAATATGATAACTGTTCAACTGACGCAAAGACGAATAAAACAACTTCTGCTCCTTCTCTTGCAATCATTACTACAGTCAGTAATATAATTGCTTTTTTAGACAATGAGACACTCATCTTATCTTTAATGTCATTTACAATATTTTGTTTATTCTTCAACATAAACACAATAAATGTTGTAATTAACACTAGGGCAAATAGTGATGCTCCAAATTCCCAAAGTTTTGCGATATTTGTGCTTCCATTGCTAATTAGCGATGAAATTCCAAACAACACTACTCCAAAGAGTAGAGAGACAATTAATCCATATCCTAACCCTTGAAAGACATATTTCTTATCCTGTGTGCGTTTTGTTTTATTCAAGTATTCTAACATAATAGCAATGATTAGAAACGCTTCTAGTCCTTCTCTAATTCCCATAATAAATCCTGGTAAAAATTCGATTGAAAACATAATACCACTCCTTTTTCTACACCCTTAATATATGGTATCAGTCCCTGAAACACAAAGATAATAATAATTTTTCTAAATAGTATACTTTCCTTAATTAGAATTGATATTTTAAAGAGAAAAAAAACTTAATTCAAAGTGTCTGAATTAAGTTTTTTGTTGTAAATTATTTATTCTACTACTTCAACTACTGTTAAACGTTGATCTGTAGGTAATACGATATCAACATCTACTGTGAATTCTGCCTCTAATGCTTCATGTAATCCCATATATTCACCAGTAACAACAGCTGCACCTAATAATGCATATCCATCTCCACCAGCTGCTAGGAAATCATTTGTAGCAACAGTATATGTTGCGGCAAGATCAATTGCCATACCATTTATCATTACATTTGTAATTCTTGATCCTTCTGCTTGATTCATATCAAGTGTGTATGTCATACCTGCTACATGTGGGAATTTACCACTTGAACCTGGATAAGAACTCGTTGCATAAGATAATGTATCAACAATTTCTTGTCCTGTTAGATCAACTGTAACAATAATGTTACCAAATGGTAAGACTTTAATTATGTCTCCTCTAGTGATGTCTCCCATATCAATACTATCGCGAATTCCACCACCATTAGTAATAGCGATATCTGCACCAGTTACATTAATCATAGAATCAGTAATCAACATACCTAAGTTCGTTTCACCTGTACGTACATCGTCACGTTCTCCTTCAAGTACAACTGCGCTTTGTCCAACAACTACACCTAAAATAATATCTTGTTCGTCTTCAATTACATCAATTGCATCTTGTATATCTTGATCGATTCCAAGGTCTAAGACATCTGCATCATCAGCATTGATTAATAAGTTATCATACATAATAATGTTTCCATCATGAATCGTAATTTCTAATACACCTAAATATTTATTGTATTCACCACTACTAACAATAATTGTATCGTTCACCATCATACCACTACCTAAAAGTGAATGTGAATGACCATCAACAAATACATCAATTCCATCTACTGCTTCAATAATATCTTTTGAAGTGATTGAATCATTTTCATCTAATCCAATGTGTCCCAAACATACGATAAAGTCGATTGGATCGTTTTCATCTTCACCTTCACCAAAGCCATTAAACATATCTACCATCGCTTGTGCTTGAGTTATTGGATCTAAGAAGTTTAATCCTGTAACGTTATCTGGATGAGTCATATAAGTTGTATCTGGAGTAGTTAATCCAAAGAATGCAACATTATAGTCACCAAATGTTTCTACATGATACGTATTAAACATATCAGTATCATCAGCATCGTATTGAATATTAGAAGAAATCAAAGGGAAATTTGCTAATCCTTCTAATACTAATAGTTGATCTTGTCCATAATCGAAATCATGATTACCAGGAACCATTAAATCGTATCCTACTGCATTCATTACTTCAACAAAACTTTCTCCTTCTTCTAATGTTGCGAAAGTTGTACCGTGGAACATATCTCCAGCACTTACAAAGAATGTGTTGTCATAGTTATCACGAATTTCATCAACGATGTTTTTGATTGTAGCATAACCCATACTTCCAGCCCAGCTATCATCATTTACACGTCCATGAACATCATTATTATACATTAACACAATTTTATCAGAAACTTTGTCTCTCCATGCATCAACACTTACTACTTCTTCCATAAGCATTTCAA
>PPCM01000375.1_pt1 | contig 46876 bp, 47 predicted proteins | sample 1555541 | NCBI WGS metagenome assembly PPCM01 (sample SAMN05284479, study PRJNA326546) | Marine sediment metagenome, whole genome shotgun sequencing project. | isolation source: marine sediment | place: Germany: Wadden Sea | collected 2012-09-05
TAGTAGAAAAAGGAGAAATAATAGAATGAAACAATTTGTTTATTTTATTGATGAAGGTTCAAGAGATATGAAAAACCTTCTAGGTGGTAAAGGTGCAAACTTAAGTGAAATGTTCAACTTAGGATTACCTGTACCAGAAACTTTTACAGTTTCAACTGAAGCTTGTTTAAAGTTTTATGATGATGGTAAAGTACTTGCAGACGAAGTTAAAGATCAAATCTGGGCTAACTTAGCGAAATTAGAGAAAGCAACTGGTAAAGTTTTCGGTGATAACGAAAACCCATTATTATTATCAGTTCGTTCTGGTGCTAGAGTTTCTTTACCAGGTATGATGGACACTGTATTAAACTTAGGTATGAGTGATGTTTCAGCAGCTGCATTTGCTGAAAAAACTGGTAAACCAGTTTTCGTATATGAGTTATACAGAAGATTTATTGAAATGTTCTCTGACGTAGTTTTAGGATTACACAGACACGGATTTGAAGCTGTTGTTGAAGAGATCAAAAAATCTAAAGGATACGTTGATACTAACGAGTTCACTTTAGAGGATCAATTGCACTCTATTGAAGAGTTCAAAGCGATCGTTAAAAAAGAATCTGGAAATGATTTCCCTCAAGATCCAAAAACTCAATTATTATTAGCTGTGGAAGCTGTATTCGGTTCTTGGAACAACGAAAGAGCAATCACTTACAGAAACTTACAAGGTATTCCACATAGTTACGGGACTGCTGTAAACGTTCAAGCAATGGTATTCGGAAATGTTAATGACAACTCTGGTACTGGTGTAGCGTTCACAAGAAACCCTTCTAACGGTGCAAAAGAAATTTATGGTGAGTATTTAATCAATGCTCAAGGTGAAGATATCGTTGCTGGTATCAGAACACCTCAACATATTTCTGAGTTAGAAAATGCAATGCCTGCAATTTACAAACAATTTGCAGAAATTTGTGAAAAATTAGAAAATCATTACCAAGACATGCAAGATGTTGAGTTTACGATCGAAGATGGTAAATTATACATGTTACAAACTCGTAATGGTAAAAGAACTGCTGATGCTGCAATCAACTTAGCTGTAGACTTCGTAGAAGAAGGATTAGCTCCAGTTGAAAAAGCATTAATGAGTATCGATGTAAACTACATCGAAAAATTATTACATCCAAAATTTGACGCTGCTGAATTAGCTAGCGCAACTCCTATTGGTAAAGCATTACCAGCATCACCTGGTGCTGCAACTGGTAGAATTTGCTTAACTTCTGAAGCTGTAGTTGCTGCTGCTGAAGCTGGTGAAAAAGGATTGTTAGTTAGAGTTGAAACTTCTCCAGAAGATATCGAAGGTATGGCTGCTTCAGCTGGTATCTTAACTGCTATCGGTGGAGCTACATCACATGCTGCTGTAGTTGCTCGTGGTATGGGATTATGTTGTATCTCTGGTATGGGTGAATTAAGAATTGATGAAGCTGCTGGTAAAATTACTATCGGTGGAAAAGAATATGCTGCTGGTGATTACTTATCATTAGATGGTGAAACTGGTAATGTATATGCTGGTCAAATCAAAACTATCCCTGCAACAATCGGTGAAAACTTCGGTAAAGTAATCGCTTGGGCAGAAGAAATTAAAAACTTAGCAATCTACGCAAATGCTGACACTCCAAAAGATTATGCAAAAGCATTAGAATTAGGAGCAGACGGAATTGGTTTATGTAGAACTGAGCATATGTTCTTCGAAGCAGATAGACTTACTTCAGTAAGAAAAATGATCTTAGCGAAAGACGTTGAAGAAAGAAAAGTTTACTTAGCTGAATTATTACCACATCAATATGGTGACTTCAAAGAATTATTTGAAACTGCACCTGAGAAAAAAGTATCAATTCGTCTATTAGACCCACCATTACATGAGTTCTTACCTCATACAGATGAAGATGTTAAGGAATTAGCTGATCAAATGGGTGTATCATTCGACGTATTGAAAGGTAAAGTTCAAGAATTACATGAGTTCAACCCAATGTTAGGTCATCGTGGTACTCGTTTATCAGTAACTTACCCAGAAATCGCAGAAATGCAAACTGAAGCTATCGTATCTGCAGCTGTAGATACAAATGCTGAAAAAGCTGAGTTATTCTTACCGTTAATCGGTACTACTCAAGAGTACTTATATGTATTGAATAAGTGTAAAGCTAAAATGGAAGAAGTATTCGAAGCAAAAGGTAAACGTGTTCCTGTAAGATTAGGTGCAATGGTTGAGGTTCCTAGAGCTGCATTCATCGCTGGTGAAATCGCTGAACATGCTGACTTCGTAAGTTTCGGTACAAACGATTTAACTCAAATGACATTTGGTTATTCTCGTGATGACGCTACTAAATTCTTAGCTGAATATCAAGAAAAACAATTATTAGAAGCAGATCCATTCAAAACTATCGACGTACCTGCTGTTGGAGCATTGGTTAAAATGACTCATGAAAACGGTAGAGCTGTAAACCCAGAATTAGTAACTGGTGTATGTGGTGAACACGGTGGGGATCCGAAATCTATCATGTTCTTCGATGAAATTGGTTTAAGCTATGTTTCATGTTCTCCTTATAGAGTTCCAGTAGCAATCGTAGCTGCTGCACAAGCTGCAATTTCTAACAAGTAATTAATATAAATTATCAAAAGACTATTCCTACGAATAGTCTTTTTTTAATACCATATTCTTTATAGAAAATGTGATGTAGGACGATTGTGTTTCAAACCTAAAGAGTGTATCATATAGAAGTTGAGGTAAAGATTATGACTACAGATGAAAAAAAGCAGCATATATTATTAAAAGATAAAAACATATATAGAGGACTTTTGGCGTTATCATTACCACTAATGTTCAGTAATTTATTACGGTCAATCCACGATATCGTAGATATGTACTTCGTAGCGGATATTGGTACTGGTGCTGTTTCTAGTATTTCTATTACATGGAGTATGATATTTATCTTTTTATCATTCAGTTTTGGACTGGGGGGTGCCGGAACTGCCTTAATTTCTCAGTTCTTAGGAGCAAATAATAAAATCAAGGCGAGAAGAACAACAGGTCAATTATTTATAATTGCTATTGTTTTAGGAGTAGCATCAAACATCTTATTATACACTCTAGCACCAACCGTACTTAGATGGTCTGGTACAGAAGGGTTTGTATATGAAAATGCACTGAAGTATTTACGTATTCGTTCTTTTGAGATGTTACCACTTTTCATCTTTACTGTTTATATGTCAATTAGGCAAGCATCAGGAGACACACTGTCACCAGTTATCTTAAATACAGTTGCTGTTGTAGTAAACATTATTTTATCTCCGATTTTAATCAGAGTATTTAACATGGGGGTACCAGGAGCAGCCTATGCAACAATTATTGCGAATTTCCTAATTTTCCCAGTTACAATATATTATTTAAGATTTTCGAAAACAGGAGTTACTATTTCTACATCAGATTTAATTCCTGATAAGGCTTTGATAAGAGAAGTACTTAAAATTGCGATTCCTAGTAGTTTAGCGCAATCAATCACAGCAATAGGTTTTGCGATTATGAACTCAATGATTATGCATCGATTTGGCGAAGTAGTCTTTGATGCATTTGGAGTAGGGAATAGGATCAATTCATTAGTATTATTACCGATTATAGCGGTGTCTACAGTATTATCTACGTTTATTGGTCAAAACGTAGGAGCAGACCAAGTAGACCGTGCAAAAGAGATCTTTAAAAAAGCTATATATTTTACTGTTTCGTTTGCGGTCTTAGGTATATTACTAGTTATGCCATTTAGAATACAAATCATTGGTTTATTTTTACACAATGAAGCGTCAATACAATTATGTAACACATATATGTTTTATTTGACACTTACATTACCAATGTTTGCATTGTTCCAATTATTACTTGGTGTGTTCAGAGGGTTAGGAAAAGCAACGTTTACACTTATCCTAAGTTTGTCTAGATTATGGGTGTTTAGAATCCCGATGATTCTATTATTTGTTTACTTCCTAGATATGTCTCAAGACGCAGTATGGCATGCGATGTGGTTGAGTAATATCTTTGCAGTAGTACTAGGATACATACTATATAGAAGATGTGACTTTAAACCAATCGTACAAGAACCAACAGAATATGAAGGAGAGTTTGTGTAAAACTTTTCTTTTTTTTATGCTTGACTATAACGCTACGTAATAGTTTATACTGTAGTTGAGGTGATAGAAATGCGCATATCTGAATTCTCAAATAAAACGAATCTTACTAAAAGAACACTACAATATTATGATGAAATAGGTTTATTAGTACCGAATAAACTATCTAATGGATATAGAGAGTATAATGAAAATCAATTGAAGTTAGTTGAAAACATTAAATTTCTAAGGGAATTGGATTATTCCTTAGAAGATATTAGAGTCTTATTGGATACTGGGATTGATCGAGCGTTTCTTGTAGAGAAGCAAATCCATTATTTAGAAGAGCAAATCCTACAGATTCGTAAAAAAATAAATACTTTAAAAGAAAAAAAGGAAGGAGACTTTCGAGTGGAAAACGAAAATATAAAAATGAAATATAAAAAAGAAGTAGAAGAACGTTGGGGGAATACGAACGAGTATAAACAATCAAGAAGAAAAACAAGTAAGTATACAAAAGCTGACTGGGATAAAATCATGAATGAACAAAAAGATATATATGACCGTTTAGCCAAGTTTAATGACTATAAATTAATAGAAGTGAAAGAACTTGTAAATGAGTGGCAAAACCACATTACAAGATATTATTATGATTGTTCAGATAAAATATTATTAGGGTTAGCTGATATGTATGTGGAAGATGACAGGTTTATTAAAAACTTGGCCAAAACTAGAGTTGGGTTTGCTGACTTTTTAAGTAATGCAATAAAATTTCATTTTTCCGAATAAAACACATTACAACATGCACGTAAAGGTATATCATATTTTTAGAAGTTAGATGACAAGGAGAAAAATATGGGTGCAATAGATATGCTATTAACAAATGGGGATATGATCTCCAAAGGATTCGATGTTATAAGAGGTATCGGACATTACCAAATTGCTACATTGAATGAAGAGGTTATCTGTTTTTCATACCAAGGAGATACAGGTGATGCATTGATTAAACTATACTTAAAAGAAAAATATATAGATTTAGATGATGTTGAAATAACAAAAAGAAGTCTAAAAAATAAGTCGGATGATTTGCTGAATATGATTCATAAAAAACTTTGCGTTCTTGATAAAAAAATCGTTTTATATGAAGAAGTTGTTCTTCAAAGTAAAACCAAACGAATAAAAGGTTATAAGAAAGATACGTTAAAAAACCAATTTAACGTTTCTAAAACAGGGGAATCAAAATAAAAGAAGTAGAAATAACTATAAATTTACAACAAAACCTTCAATTGAAGGTTTTTTCTTTGCCTGTATTTGACAAGAATAGAAACATCCATTATAATAGATTTATATTAATAGTATTAATTTAAATTACTTAATATGAAATCAACGGATCTAAAGGCTAACTTAAAAGATTGATCAAATGTAAAGAATTGGGTGGCTCCCAATAATAAATATATGTAACAAGTGCAAGCTTGATGGAGAAAATAGGCTAATTTCTTCATCGAGGTAATTGCACTTTTTAAACCCCTAAAATTTGATCAATAAGTTTATGCAAAACGAGACATTGAATCATATTATCAGAGGAGTGGTAATATGAGGATTATGAGCTTTGCTACGTATTTAAACCGCGAGGCAAAGAAACTGTCCCATGACTTACGAGGAGCAACATTAGAAAAACGAGTAAAAAAAAATGAACGACTATTACACATATATTGCCTATATGTTTTATTTAGTCGTGATTTTATCCTTGAGAGTCTTAGTTTCTTTGAAAGGTATGAATCAATACACAAACAGTTACTTTACTTCTATCATAAATATCAAAAGTTTAAAGAGTTGTCCAACTTAGATGAACTAGACGAAAAGGATTTTTTGTACATTTTATACACAAGTTATTATGAGGACGTATATAAAAAAGAAATCAAAAAGAAAGAGTACTTGTCTGAGTTGCATATCATTATGCAAAAAAAAGGTATAAGTAATTATAGAGTTTATACTGATCTTAATCTAAATCCAGGTAATGCTAATGACTTTTTAAGAAACGGTTCATTAAAAAAGATGTCGTATCAAAACGTAAAGAGAATATTGGAGTATTGTTCAAATTATTAGGGAGAATCTGAAATTCTCTCTTTTTTATGTAAACGTTCTTATCAGACTTTAAATGGTCTATTTTGAGCAAAAATGTTTTGACATGAAAGTGTTATGTCATTATAATAGTTATTAATATAAAAAAAGGGGGAGTTTTTATGAAGTTAACTCATAACGTAAATTCAATATTTGAGTTCTTAAATATTTTAGCAAACATGCAAACTACCACCTTAAATACCCTAACTAGAGTGACGACTACCACGACGTCAGGCTTTAGCAGTGCAATAAATGGAAAGACACTATTTGCTAATAGTAGATTAATTTATTCATAACTAGTAGGGATGAAATCCTGCTAGACTTACTTACACCATTTTATGGAATGTAAAAAGTAGGGTAAAATATGTTAAGACAACATACATTATATGAAGGATTATTTACGTTTTAGACAAGTGTCTAGAACGTATTTTTTTTAGAAGAAGAGGGATGATTATGAAAAGTACAAGATCAAGCGAAAAAGTAAGAGCGTCTGAAGCAATCATCAAAGGGTTGGCTGCTGACGGAGGGTTGTTTGTTTTTGAGGAAATAAATAGTTCGTTTTATGATAAAAGATTTATCAACTTGAGTTATCAAGAGACTGCATTAGAAATAATGGATGAACTTCTTGATGATTTTACTAGAGATGAGTTAAAAGAAATTGTTAATTCAACATATAACCAGGAGTCTTTTTTAGATGGAATTGTTGACGTAGTTGATTTTAATCAATATGCATATTTATCACTATATAAAGGAGAAACGTTCTCTTTTAAAGACATGGCGTTAAGTATTTTGCCGAAACTTTTAAAACTAGCAAAGGAAAAACAACACGACCACAGAAAGACGATTGTGTTAACAGCTACATCAGGTGATACTGGTTCAGCGACATTAGCGGGGTTTAATAAAACTAATACAGACTGTATCATTTTGTATCCTAATAATGGAGTAAGTAAATTCCAAGAAATGCAGATGTTACAGTATCAAAATGATAAAAATAGAGTAATCGCTATTGATGGAAATTTTGATGATGCCCAAAGAACAGTAAAGAGAGTTTTTTCAAAAGTAGATGAAAGACTTAATGTAGCTAGTGCAAACTCGATAAACATTGGGAGAATAGTCCCTCAGGTAGTGTATTACGTGTATGCATACTCTAAGCTTGTTAATAACAGAATTGAGTATAACGATAAAATAGACGTTATAGTCCCAACAGGAAACTTCGGAAATATCTATTCTTGTTATGTAGCAAAATCTTTAGGTGTACCAATTGATAAGATGATCATCGCCTCGAATTCAAATGATGTATTAACAAATCTATTTGAAAACGGTATATACAATATAGATCGTGAACTTTATAAAACAATAACTCCTTCTATGGATATTGTTGTTTCATCAAACTTAGAAAGATATTTGTCGACGTTTATGGAACCTAAAGAGTTATCCGAAACTATGAACTCGTTATTCAGTGAAGGCTCGGTTGAGATTCCTGAGTTAACAAAACAAAAACAATTTATGGCTTATAGCGTCAGTGAAGCACAAACAATTGAAGCGATTCAAAATGAAAAGGAACACATTATTGATCCACATACGGCTGTTGCAAAGGCAATATATGACCGAATAAACAGAAAAAACTATTCACTTATTGTTTCAACAGCAAGTCCGATTAAGTTTGAATCAACTATGTGCGATGCATTATATGTTGAAGAGAAATCTTTAAAACATTTGATGAAGGATTATGATTCTAGGTCAGATATCAAGTTGGAAAATCAGAAAAGAATTACTGTAGACAATGCATATGAATATATCATGGATGTATTAGGAGGAATTGTTGATGAAAATTAGAGTACCAGGAACAACATCAAACTTAGCAGTTGGTTTTGACTGTATAGGAGCAGCGTTGTCATTGTTTAATGAGTTCGAATTCCAGCAAAACGAAAAATATGAACTTTATGGTTTTGACATTGAAGAAGAAAAGAACTTAGTCTTAATTGCATATAAGAAGTATTTTAAAAATTATGGACTTACGGAAGTTCCGGTAATAATCAAACAAACTTTAAATGAGGTTCCTCAATCAAGGGGGTTAGGTTCTAGTGCTACATGTATCATTGCTGGAGTGTTAGCAGCAAATGAATTATCTCAAAAATTACCTCTTGAGGATTGTATAGAGTTAATGGTTGAAATGGAAGGACATCCTGATAACATCTATCCTGCAGTATATGGTGGTATGGTTAGTGTTTTCAAAGATGATGTAACATACGCTAAACAGTTTGAAGTACATCCGGATTTTCATTTTTATGTAAATATTCCAGATCATATAACATCTACAAAGGAATTAAGAGAAGCATTAAACCAAGTAATTCCTTTACAGGACGCAGTTTACAATATCAGTAGAGCACTACATTTAGATTATGCGATTTCTATTGGTGAATTAGAATATTTAAAAGCAGTTTTAAAGGATAAACTACATCAAGACATTCGTGCTTCCTTTATTCCAGGATTCAATGAGGTACAGCAAAAAGTTGTTGAAGAAGGAGATATATTATTAGTTAGTGGTTCTGGGTCAACATTGCTTATTATCTCTAAAGCAATAAAAGACTACACATTTGAAGGGTTTATCACAAAAGAAGTCAGTATTACAAGAGGTGTGGAAATATGCGAGTAGGGATTATTGGACTAGGTACAGTAGGTAAGGGAGTATATGAAATGCTTCAAGATACTGAAATAGAAATCATTAAAGTGATAAACAAAAGTAAAGCTGGAGATTATCCTGAAATGGTATATGATATTGATGAAATCATCTTTGATGATTCTATTGATACAATCGTTGAACTTGTAGGTGGAATAGAATTACCGTATTACATCTCAACGAATGCTCTAAAACAAGGAAAACATGTGGTTACTGCAAATAAGGCATTACTTTCAAGACATCTTAAAGAGTTAGATGAATTAGCAAAAAAACAAAACGTAAAACTTTTGTATGAAGCTAGTTGTTGTGGGGGAATAACTGTTGTTAATCCGCTTTCTTATATAACAAAAACAAATATAGTGGATTCAGTAACAGGAATATTAAACGGGTCTACTAATTTCATCTTAACAAAGGTGTTTAATGAAAATTCTACAATTGATAAAGCGATAGAAGAAGCTTATGCATTAGGATATTTAGAAACTGGTTCAAATGATGATTTATTAGGAATTGATGCTAAAAGAAAGTTGAATATCCTATCTTCAATTTCATATCATATGTATTTGAATGAGGACGATATATATGTCAAAGAACTTTCTTTAACAGATAATATGATTGCATATATAAAAGCGAATAATCATTCGGTAAGATATTTAGCTCATTCAACGTGTAATGAAACAATTTCTATGAGAGTAGAACCGTTGTTACTTAAAAATTCTTCTAGATTTGCCTCTATCTTAAATGGTGATAATTTGGTATGTTTTACATCTAATTATCTTGGAGAGTTTTCTTACAAAGGACCAGGTGCTGGTCGATATGAAACTGCGAGTGCTGTGATGAATGACTTATTAATAATTCAAAAAGATAATTATATTCAAAACGATTTTAACAAAAAACTAAAGAAAATGAACAACAATATTCAGTCGGATTATTTGGTTGAGTATAAAAATGAAATCAAAGTAGAAAAAAATATATTTGAAAGTGATATTGTAGATGCAATATCGTACATAAGAATTGCAGGTGATGAGATTGCTTAATATAGGTATAGTAGGTGCAACAGGAGTTGTAGGTAATCTTTTTATAAGAGTTTTAGAAGAATATGGGGTGAAGTGTACATTAAAATTGTTTGCAAGTCCTAAATCAGTCGGCAAAAAAATTGAAGCATTTGGAAAAATGTATACGGTTGAAGAAATAAAAGATGGAAGTTTCTCTGGTCTGGATTATTGCCTGTTTAGTGCTGGTGCGGGTACTAGTAAAAAGTATGCGAAACAAGCTACTAGTGAAGGAACTGTTGTTATTGATAACTCAAGCGCATATAGAATGGACCCTGATGTTCCACTAGTTATACCTGAATGTAATATACATTCAGCATATGAGACATCCTTAATTGCGAATCCAAACTGTTCTACAACACAAGCCATACTTCCACTAGATGCACTTCATAAAGCTTTTGGATTAAAAAGTGTTGAATATACAACGTATCAGTCTGTATCTGGTTCGGGTATAAATGGAATTAACGATCTACTACATACAAGAAAAGGGGAAAGTCAAAACTTTTATCCTCACAATATTACGGAGACTGTGATTCCTGAAATAGATGTATTCATGGAAGATGGATACACAAAAGAAGAATATAAAATGATGTTTGAAACAAACAAAATTTTAGGAACAAATATACCCGTCAGCGCTACTTGTGTGCGTGTTCCTATTTTGAGAGGTCATGTTGTTCAAATGAAAGTAGTCTTACAAGATAAAACAACGGTAGATGAAGTAAGAGAAGTAATTCAAGGATATAAGGGGATTATTTTAAAAGACAATCCTAAAAATCACGAATATCCTGTAACAACTGAAGCCATTAATAACGATGCTGTTTATGTTGGAAGAATTAGAAGTGACAAAGTAACGCCAAATGCTTTTTTAATTTATACAGCGAGTGATAATTTAAGGAAAGGAGCAGCCAGCAATTCGGTTCAGATAATGCTAGAGCTAATAAACAGAAATGAAAGTAGTTAAGTTTGGCGGAAGTAGTTTAGCCGATAGTTCAGGTTTTAAAAAAGTCAAAAATATTTTAAGTAATGATACATCAAGAAAAGTTGTGGTTGTGAGTGCTCCTGGTAAATCAGCGTCACAGGACGCTAAAGTTACTGACCTATTTTATTTGTTGTATGCACACATTGAGTACGGTATAGATTTTAATGGATTATTTTTACGTATTGAAGACAGGTTTAATCAAATAAAAAGAGACTTAAATTTAACATATGATATTGAAGGAGAATTTAAAAAACTAAGAAAAAAACTAACAAAAACAATCTCAAGAGATTATTTAGTTAGTAGAGGAGAATATTATCAAGCAAAGCTCATGTCAGAGTACTTAGGTTTTGATTTTTCAGACAGTTTGAATTTAATCGTAGTAAAACAGGACGGACGAGTATCACGTTCAAAGACAAGTAAGTTATGCGAAGATATTAAAATCAGCAAAGGTATTGTTGTTCCTGGATTTTATGGAAGGTCATTAATCAATGGGGTTAAGTTGTTTTCCAGAGGGGGGTCAGACGTAAGTGGTGCTGTTTTGAGTAATTATCTTAACGCAGATACTTTTGAAAAGTGGACAGATGTATCTGGAATATTTGCAGCAGACCCCTCAATTGTAGAAGATGCAGAGTATATTCCTGAACTTACATACGACGAGTTAAGAGAAATGTCTTACCGTGGAGCGAATGTCCTACATGAAGATGTAATATTAGCTTTTGGGGATAAGGACATTACCCTAGAAATTAAGAATATTGATGATATTGAAGCGGATGGTACAAAAATAAAAAGAGAAGTAGAGGATTCAGATAGAATTGTCACAAGTGTAACTGGGAAGCAAAATTTTATGACTGTAGACATCACAAAAAAATCATCATCCTCAAAAATTACTGTTATGCAAGAAATAATGCAAATATTCACAGACCATAACTTGGCGATTGAACATATCGCAAGTGGTATTGACACATTTTCTTTTATCTTTGACCCAACAAACATTAAAGAGGAGTTAGATGAATTTATATATGTATTAGAAAACAATAAAAACATCATTGATATTTCTATTGAAAAAGATTTCTCTTTAGTAGCTGTAGTAGGAAAAAATATGGCTAATATTCCAGGAATTGCGGGAAGACTATTTTCTTCCTTAGGAGAAAAAGGAATTAATATAAAAACAATATCTCAAGCGACAATAGAATTAAGTATAATTATTGGTATTTCTGATAGTGCGTATAAAAAGACAATTCAAACTATACATTCAGAATTCTTTGAGTAACCCTCGCGGGCTACTCTTTTTCATTTGTGGAAATATATGTTAGAATAATTGGGACTTTGAGGTGAAAATTATGTACAAAAGAAATATTGTATTGGAGTATTTCCATACATTTACTAGGAACTTTAGTTTAACGCATGTAATCTGGATGTTATATTTAGCAGCCAGAGGTTTTTCACTTGTTCAAATAGGTATCTATGAAGGTATTTTCCACCTTACATCTTTGACAATGGAAATACCAACTGGAGCAGTGGCTGACATATACGGAAGAAAAACTTCTAGGTTATTAGGTGCAGCATTATATACTGTTTATTTACTTATTTTAGCCTATAGTTTAGATCCAATTATTGTCGGAGTAGGGTTTGTGTTATGCGGGTTATCGTATACATTAGAATCTGGTGCTGGAGATGCATTGGTATATGATTCCTTGTTGGAGGAAAAAAATGAGGATCAATTTAAGAAAGTGAATCGAAACAAAGAAATCTTATATCAGTTAGGGTCGACTGCGGCTGCATTAGTAGGTGGTTATATTGCTAGTATTAGTCATTCTTTAGTATTTGATATCTCTTTGGTGATTATGATTTTATCATTTTTCATACTAGCCTTTATGAAGGAAACTACAATTGATAAACCACATGATGGGATAAAAAAACAATTTAGAGAACAATATGTTGAAAGTTTCAAATATGTATTTAACAATAAAAAACTTATTTTATATATTCTTATTGGAAATTTAATGAGTTTTCCTGTAACTGTTTTATTCTTTTATTCACAAAATTATTATACAGCATTAGGGTATGATGAGTTTCAGATTGGTATGGTTTTGGCCTTAGGTGGGTTGATGGCAGCTGCTGGAGCTATTGCTGCAGTAAAAGTTGATATAAATGATAAATATATTTTTTCCATTATTCCGATTATCATAATTGGTTTATTATGGGGATATATGACACCTTATACATGGATTGCCTTGGCACTGTTGAGTGCTTTTGAATCTATTATGTATATAACAATAATGGATCATGTAAATAGAAATATTCCAAGTGACAAAAGAGCTACCATTCTTTCAATTAGTTCGATGGTGTTCAGTATATTAATGATTCTTGTTTTTCCATTGGTAGGTTGGTTAGCACAAACATATTCTTTTGAAGTAGGATTTATTTTTAACGCTTGTATTGTAATGATTGGTTATGTTATTTATCTAGTGAGGTTTAAACAAGTTAATGCTGAATAAGATAAAAGAGTTAGCAAATCAATATGGTTTGCTGTATGGAATCACTTCAAAAGATAGATACGAAGAATTTGAACCAATCAACGAAAGATACTCTTATGCAGATGCGATTATATGTTTCGCAATGCCTATTAAAAGAGGACAAAAGATTATGGCTTCTTATGCGATGGAAAAAGATTATCACATTGTTTTAAAAGAGATATTAGAAAAAATCTCAGGCCATTTAGGATTAGAAAAATATGATATAGCTGTAGATAACTCACCAATCTCAGATAAAATTTGTGCATATACTGCTGGGTTAGGTTTTAGGGGGAAACATTCGATTATTATTACGTCTAAGGGCTCGTACGTGATGTTAGGTGAAATAATAACGGATGTATTGTTAAAGCCTTCAGAGATAAAACACAATGATTGTGGGAGTTGTGCTATTTGTTCTTCAGCCTGTCCGGTAGACGCTATTGGAGATGTTTATAATAGATGTATCGCAGGACTCTTACAAAGAAAAGTAGAAATTGAATTTGATATTGCTGAAAAGATTGAGACAATCTATGGCTGTGATATTTGTCAGGATGTTTGTCCTTTTAATAAAAAGATTGAGCTATATCATTCAAATACATATGAAAATATTGATATTTTCGATATAATGAAATGTAACAAAAAAGAATTTCAGAAGTATAAAGAGTACGCGTTTTATTGGTTAGGTCACAATGTAATGAAACGTAATATAATTATTTATGCAAAAAATAAAAATATTAATATAGATCATCTATTGGAGTATGTGAATTCGAAAGAAGCATATATGTTAAAGGCAATAGAGTATTATTGGAGGTAATGACATGATTCATGTTGTATTGTATAACCCAGAGATTCCACAGAATACTGGGAACATCATGAGAACTTGCGCTGCGACGAATGCAAAATTACATTTAATCAAACCGTTAGGATTTAGTTTAGATGAAAAGGCAGTAAGAAGAAGTGGTGCAAACTACATTAAAGAAACAGATTGGACAGTGTATGAGAATTGGGAAGATTTTAGTGAAAAAAATACGGGAACATATATCTTTATGACTCGTTATGGTTCACATAAACCTAGTGAGTTTGATATGAGTAACTCTGAAGAAGATATTTATTTAATCTTCGGAGCGGAATCAAGTGGGATTCCAACCTATATTTTAAAAGACCATTTGAATACATGTGTTCGTCTACCAATGACGAAAGTTGTACGTTCAATGAATTTGAGCAATGTTGTGGCGATATTAGTGTATGAAGCTTTAAGACAACAAAACTATAAGGATCTTTACTTTGAAGAACCAGAGGAGTTGAAGGGACCAGACTTTCTAAAAAATGTCTAGATCGCACTTCTCAAGGGAGTACTTAAAAAGTGTAAAACGTTTTGTTCAAAGATTCTACATATTAATCATCTTAGTTATGATTGTTTTAATATCTTTGAACTACCAAGTTCTGGTTGAAAATGTTGTTGAACATAGAAAAAATATTGTCTCAAGCTACTTAGCACTTATACTATCATTAGGTATCTTTTTAGTATTAGCAATTCCATTTATGAGTTTATATACAAGAAGAAGATGCCCACATTGTAATAAATATGTAATTCGTTATAACCACAAATGTAATCATTGTGGTGAAGAGATAAGAATAAGTAGAGATTAATGCTCTACTTTTTTTAGGAGTAAATGATGAAAAAAATTATTTTTGGATATACCGAAAACTGTGGTACTTGTAAAATGGCAGACCAAATGTTAACTGTTGCAAGTCATGGTAAAGAAATTGTTATAGATCGTGTAAATTTATCTATCAATAAAGAAATTATAAACAAGTATAAAATATTAAGTACACCTGCATTTATCCTTTTGAAGGATGAAGAAGTAGTGGATCAATTTTATGCTTTTCATGATGTTTTATACTTACACGAAAAAATCAATAATTTACTTCAAAAATAATGTATAATTAATTTAGGTGATTTTATGGCAAAAGTTGGAGATACAATACAAATTCATAGTTTTAAACACGATCAGTCTTTCCATAGGATTTGGGACAAAGCTATGATATTAGAAATGAATGACTCTTTTATCGTTTTAGCGAACGAAAGAACAAGAGTATTAGAATCAAATGGGAAAAGCTGGTTTACAAAAGAACCTGCTATTTGCTTTTTCTTTAAAGATAAATGGTACAACATCATTTGCATGTTAAAAGATTCTGGAGTGCATTATTACTGTAACCTCGGAACTCCATATGTTTTAGATGATGAAGCAGTTAAGTATATTGACTATGATTTAGATATAAAAGTATTCCCAAACAACTCTTACAAAATCTTAGACAAGTTTGAGTTCCAAATGCATGCGGATAATATGAATTATCCAAAAGAAATAAAACGTATTGTTAAATACGAACTTGAGGAACTTAAAAAACGTATAAAAGCGAAAGAGATGCCATTCAACGAAGAAACAGTAGAGAAATATAAAGAAATGTTCGAGGAAATGAAAAATGAGGGATCCTAGATTAACGAAATTGGCCAAGAGTTTGGTTAATTATTCAGTAGAAGTAAAAGAAGGACAACATGTATTAATTAGAGGGCATGTTTCAACAAAACCTTTATTATTAGAATTAATCAAAGAGGTTAAGGAAATTGGTGCACATCCACATGTAGAGTTGATGGATGATGATATCACTAGAGAAGTAGCTTTAGCTACAAAAGAAGAAAGATTAGATAAACACGTAGAATGGAGTACACCAAAATACAAAGGTATTGATGCTTCTATTGCTGTTTATGCGGACGAAAATGATTATTACCAGGTAGACGTTCCAGTGGAAACTAGAATTTTGACTAGTAAAAAACTTCGTCCATTAAGTAATATTATTGTAAATACAAAAAAATGGGTGTTATTAAACTATCCAACTCAAACATTAGCACACAAAGCTAAAATGAGTTATGAGCAATTTTATAACTATTGTATGGATGTTTCATTAGTAGATTATTCTAAAATGAATGATGCATTCCAAGTATTAAAAGAGTTAATGGACAAAACAAATAAAGTTGAAATAAAAGGACCTGGTACTGATTTATCATTTAGTATTGAAGGTTTGGGGTCTGAACCATGTAGTGGTCAATGTAATATTCCTGATGGAGAAATTTATACCGCTCCAGTAAAAGACTCTGTAAATGGTACAATTACATACAACACTCCTTCTGGATACCAGGGGAATGTATATGAAGGTGTATCATTAACATTTGAAAACGGAAAAATCGTCAATGCAGTTTGCTCAAATGAAGCAGATAATACTAAATTAAACGAAATCTTCGATACAGATGAAGGTGCGAGATTTGTTGGTGAGTTTGCGATTGGTGTAAACCCATTAATTACAAAACCTATGGGAGATATCTTGTACGATGAAAAAATCGCAGGATCAATCCACTTCACTCCTGGTCAAGCTTACGAAGGTCCGGCAGACAATGGAAATAAATCAAGTGTACATTGGGATTTAGTATTGATCCAAACACCAGAATTTGGTGGAGGAGAAATCTACTTCGATGGTGTATTAATTAGAAAAGATGGTAGATTTGTATTACCTGAGTTAAATGTTTTAAACCCAGAAAACTTGTTATAAAAATGAGAACACTATGCAACTGGTATAGTGTTTTTTTTTTGTAAAAAAAAGTGTAATCCATTACGGATACACTTTTTTAGGGAGAAATTCTCCTATATCAACATTACTTATTTTTTGGTTTAGGGAATATTTGAATGTACAGAATGGACTCAAATAAGGTATAAGTAACATTAATAGCTATTCTTTTGTTTCCTTTTCTATGTGAATTTCATCACAGTAGTTATTCGCTTTACAAATATCTGCTTTAATTTCACGAATACTTGATGATAATTTCTCTATTAATTCTTCTGGAACATTGTAGTTCAGAAATAAGTCTTCGAATAATTTTATTGATTTGTTTAATTCTTGATTCGCTTCAATGAATTTTTTAACATTTTTACTTTTTACTGCATTATTATATCGTTCATAATCTGAAACGATTGTTTCGATTACTGCTTCGGCAGAATCTAACTCTTTTATTGGAATTGGATATGGTTTAATACGTTCTAAGAAGTATTTATTTTTTTTGTTCATATGATATACATATGATACTTGAATTTCACTTGTTAGAGGAAATTTGACATATACCATTTTTCCATTTACTACTTGCACATTTGCACCTATCATTAACAAGCGCATCATGTGTTGATTAATTTCTGAATTTATATATTTATTCATATAAGCCTCCTTATAAGTAGAACACTAGTAAGTACACAGTTGAGATAACCATTGAAAGAATCATCAATGGGAATGCTACTTTCATATAACCTACGAATGATAATGATCTACCATCTCTTTCTACGATTCCTCTAGCTACTACATTGGCACTAGCCCCTATAATTGTACCATTACCACCTAAACACGCTCCGATTGATAATGCCCACCATACAGGTGCAAAACTAGCGGTACTTAATGTTTCCATTTCATCTACAAGTGGAATCATTGTAGCTACATATGGGATATTATCTAAGAATGAAGATAGTATTGATGATGACCATAACATAATCATAGTAGTCAACGTGATATCACCATCTGTAATCGCTAATAATTTTTCAGCCATATATGAGATTACACCGATGCTTTCCAAAGCACCTACTAAGATAAACAGTCCACCGAAGAAGAATATTGTTCCCCATTCTACCTCTGCTAGTATTTCTTCAACTTCTACTTTACTAAACAAAAGAAGAACAGTAGCCCCGAACAATGCGATTGTTGCTGACTCTAGTCCTACCATCTCAGCTACTGAGAATCCTGTGATAGTAATGAATAACACAATTAAACTGGTCTTAAGGAGTTTAAAGTCAGTAATCGCGGTTTTTGGATCAAAAGTCATAATCTTTTCGATATCCTCTTCAGCGGCAACAAGAGATTTTTTGTATATTACTTTGATGATTAATATATTAATAATAAACACGATAATCATTAAAGGTGCTAGGTTCTTCACAAAGTCTAAGAACCCTAATCCTGTAAAACTACCAATCATAATATTTGGTGGATCACCAATCAGAGTAGCTGCGCCCCCGATATTAGCAGACATAATCTCTGAAATGATTAGTGGTATTGGGTTTATTTTTAACGCATCCGCTATTACTAGTGTAACTGGGATGATTAAAAGTATAGTTGTAACATTATCTAATAACCCTGAGGCTATTGCGGTAATGATTGAAAAGTACACAATGATTTTTGTCGGACGACCTTTTGCAATCTTGGCCATGTACATCGCCATAAATTGAAATAGTCCTGTACGTTTAATGACGTTAACAATAATCATCATCCCAATCAATAAGCCAATTGTATTAAAATCAATGTGGTGAAGTGCTTCCTCTTGATTCAGAATCTGGAATAATAACATTAATCCAGCTCCAAGTAGTGCTACAACAGTACGATCTAATTTTTCTGAAACAATTAATACGTAGGCCCCTATAAAGATTACAAGGCCCAAAACGACTGGATCTAACATTAGTTATGACCCACTTGAAGTTTATTACATAAGAAGTCACAAATTTCTGTGTCAAAACTTGGAACATCTTTTAGAGTAGTTCTATAAAGAACACCTGTTGAATTGTGACCAAAGAACTTTGAAGATCTTTCGTCTGTGTCGATTTTCAAATCATAATTAAATTGGATGTCGTGATCATCTTCATATTGTACTGATATATCTAACGTATGGTTACTTAAGTATTCCATAGTTAACTTTTCTAGTTTCCCATCCAAGTGTTTTTTTGTTAATTCTGCGATTTCATCATATTTTCTCATTTGTAGTTCCCTCCTATACAAATCTATAAAATTTATCGGTGAGCCAGATAAATCTGTACGTTTATCTCGCAATCACGAAAATAAATATACACCTCCCAAATTCTGAAATCAATAGAAAAAAAGAAGAAAAGGTGACTGAATAGTCAATCACCATCAAATAACCTTTTAACAACAACGAAAACAGAAATAGTTACATTTTGAAAAAATTGTCTGCTTTATCCAAACAGATTAGATCCTCTTTTTTGGCATCACTAAGCCGTTTGTCTAAATCATCTAATTTTTTATCTACTTTTTTAGTCAAAAAGGACAAATGTGCAATTATTTTTATATTTATAATTTTTATTATTGACTTCTATTACAGTTAGTAGTAAATTATATAAGGTTGAAAGAAGGGTAAGGGAATGAAACGTCAAAAAAGGGAGCATATTTTGCATTCCGCAATGGAACTTTTTAACAAAACAGGGTTCCATGGAACGCCTACATCTAAGATTGCAAAAACTGCAGGAGTTAGTGTAGGAACTCTATTTAATTACTTTCCAACAAAGGAAAAATTAATAGAGTCTATCTATGTACATATTAAGCTTCATTCTAAAATGGAGTTCATTAGATTGTTAGAAGAAACAGGAAATACACATGACACATTACAATCAATGTTTCGTTCAATTGTGTTATGGGGAATAGAAAATCCTGAGGAATTTAATTATTTAGAAATGTTCCGACACACATCATATCACAGTCGATTTTGTTCGGAGAAAGCATTAGAAGCATACCAACAATTTCAACACCAATTAATAAAAAAAGTAGTTCCAGTAACAATCTGTGATACATATCCAGATTACGTATTAAGTTATGTTGATAATTCAATACATGCTGCGACTAGATACTTGTTGATTCAAGAAGTAGAAGATCAAGAACACTTTATCAGTTCCTCATTCGATCTTTTATGGAAAGGATTTACATTAGATACAGTTTTGTAAGAGCAATGAGTTTATTGAAAATAACTCCGTAAAATCTCTAGTATATATAAAAAGAAGTTCTTATCTGGAAAGAACTTCTTTTTATATCTTGTAAATGATTCAATCTTTCGAATGTAACATAAAGCGTACTCATTAGTAAACATGTGTTAATAGTTGTTTTATTGTTAAAAAAGAGGAACTAAATTCCTCTTGCTTTTTTTTGTAAAAATATGGGTATTGCTTCGTTAAAGAATAAAATGAATTGGTCTACAAAGTATTCAAAGTTATCTCCTTCGACATCCATTGTTTGAAACATTGCGATTCCGTCCACTGCGGCAAGAAGAATAGTAGCAATGGGTCTTGCCTTTTCAAGAGAACACTCATAGCTTAAAGCTGTTAGGTTTGTAACCGCATCTAATAGGCCTATGTAGTGTTGTTGATATTGTTCCTTAATAGAGTCGGTACTTTTAAGTATTTCGCTTAGAAACAAAATATAAAGGACTTGCTCATCCTTCTTCATCAAACGATTCGCCACACCTTTATTGATTCTTTTGATCAATGCTTCACCTGATAAATCTTTTGCAGATTGTATTTCATCATATAAGTCTTTTGTGAAATGTAGACTGTGATCCATTATTGCTAGTTTTATTTCGTCTTTGTTTTTAAAGTGATGGTAAATTGAACCTGTAGTAACCCCAGCTTTTTCAGCGATTTTACGCATGCTCATTTTATCCATAGGACACTCTTTTAAACAGCTAATTGCTGCATCAATTATTTTTTGTTTGCTTCGATCTTTTTTCATAATATACCTCAATTAATAATAACATAAAGAATGAGCCGAGAAACCCCGGCTCTTTGATTTTATGCTAATGATTTAATTTCATTATATTCCTTTAAGTCAGTGTATAGTTCTGCTTTATAAGGATTACGCTTTGTTTTAACTACTTTATATATCATATATGCTACTACAGCCATATTGACTGCTAAACTAAGTGCACCAAAGATTGTGTAGATTGTTTCGTTATATGTTGATTGAATCATGAACATACCTTCGTCTTGGAACGTTGTGAATGTTTGTGCAAACATACACCATATAGCTAATGTTTGTGCTCTATGTTGTAACCATGCACCTTTACCCCATGTGAATGCACATAATGTTGGTGCTAATAACATAGCAGTTCCTGCATATAATGAATGTGTAGGAATTGCATCATATGTATATGTGAAGTTCCATAAATCGTACGCAATAATCCAGAACCATAACATATCAGGCCATAACATATCGTGTGAGTTATCTTTTTTACTAGATTTTCTGATAACAATACCAAACCAACCCGTGATTGCGATAATGTTTAAAATACCAGCAATACCGTTCATGAAGTTCCAAGGACCTCCCATAACACCTACAACTTCACCCATGATTGGTCCAGAGTGAGTTCCGAAATATGTGAATCCAATTTCAAAGTCCCTTGCGACTGCTTCTAAGATATTAATCCCTAAGATTAATGGAGGAAAGATTAATGCAAATTTTTTATCGCTTAATCTCCATACTTCATTTCCATCCTTGTCTTTTTTTACATAAAATCTAATGGCAAAAAATCCTAACACACCTGCTAAAGAAGAATACACTTTAGCTAAGTGGAACCAGTCTGTATACGTTACGTCACTTAATACAGTGAACCAAAGTATTGTTAATACTACTGGCATAATCATAAATACTACAACAAATGCGATTTTGTTTCTTCTTGTGATTTCGTTTAAGAAAAATAAACCAAAGAAGATTGCTAACCAAGCACCTGCAATAGCCCAAAAACTATTTCCTTCTAATGTAAACATCTTTTTACCCTCTTTTTTCTTAATTTTTTAGTATGCTTTTATTTCTTTAATCATAAAGTCAGTTCCTGTCATAACGACCCAATCATCCGCACCACATGTTGGACATAGGTTGTCATTTTCTTTTAAGTTGAAGTGATATTTGCATGAGTTGCATTGCCCCATCCCCGGTAACATTTCAATCACCAACTTTGTGTCAGCAAGCATAGTATTTTCAACAGCTATGGGGTAAACATCTTCAATGTATTTTGGATACATACTAGATAATTCTCCTACTTGAAGAACTAATTCTTCAATAACTGTTAATTTATTTTCTTTTGCAAATTCCTCTACAGTTTGTACAACTTGAATAATTATTCCTAATTCATGCATTATTTTGCACCAAATGTTCCTAACACTTTTTTAACTGCGATTCTAGCTTTACGTTTTACAACTTCCTTTACTACAATTGGTTTGATTTGGTCAAAGTGAACTCCAACTTCATCGTATTCTTTATGTAATTTGATAGCATCAAACTTACATCTTGTAGTACAAGCACCACAACCAATACACATAAATTCATCTACAACAGTAATACCACATCCTAAACAACGTTCAGTTTCTGCTTTGACTTGTTCTTCAGTGAATAGACCTCTATTATCTACAAATGAACCTTTAAGGTTTTGAATATGTGCATGTGTTGTATGTTGTCTAGGTTGTTTATCGTACCCTCTAAAGTCCACATTCGCTTTATCTAACGCTTCATATTCACGTTTGATACGACCCAGTGTTAATGAATGACCTTCGTTTACAAATCTATGAATTGATTTATATCCTTCTTTACCTAAGGCAATTGCATCAATTGCGTACTTAGGACCAGTAACTACGTCTCCACCAGCGAAAATATCTTCAATACTACTTTGAAGTGTAAAAGAATCTACCTTGATAGTTCCATTTGGATTAATTTCAATATCCTCACTTAATAAGTTACCCCAATCAATTGCTTGCCCGATTGCAGTTAATACATTATCTACTTCTACAACTTTTCTTTCATCCGAATATTCCGGGTTAAATTTCCCATCTTTCATAACTGAAATACATTTTTGAAATTCGACAGCAGTAACTTTTCCATCTTCAACAACAAACTTACTTGGACCCCAACCATTGTTAATTTCAATGTTTTCTTCCAATGCTTCCATTACCTCTTCCGGTAATGCAGGCATTTCTTCTCTAGATTCTAAACAGAACATTTGAGTAGAAGAAGAACCAAGTCTAACAGCAGTTCTAGCAACATCGATAGCTACATTTCCTCCACCGATTACTACAGTAGTTCCCATTAAGTCTTTTGCATTACCTAAAGCAACATCTTTTAAGAATGTTACTCCACTTGTAACATTAACTGAATCTTCACCTTCAATACCTAAGGCCTTACCATTTTGAGCACCAATGGCAATAAAGAAAGCTTTAAATCCATTTTCTCTTAATTCAGGGATTGTAACGTCCTTTCCTACTTCAACACCAGTCTCGAATGTTACACCCATTTGTCGTAAAACATCGATTTCAGCTTCAATAACTTCTTTTTCTAACCTGAAGTTAGGAATTCCTAAAGTTAACATACCACCTAGTTTAGTTTCTCGTTCGTAAACAGTTACTTTGTAACCCTCTTCTGCTAAATAGTAAGCACATGATAACCCAGCAGGACCTGCACCAATTACAGCGATATGTTTATCGTAATCATGCTTGATCTCTGGTATATAACGAACATCTAAGTTTAAATCTTGTTCAGCAATAAATTTCTTAATATCATCGATTGCGACAGGATCGTCTAAGTCTGTTCTGGTACATGCATCTTCACATAAAGCAGGACAAATTCTACCGCACACAGCTGGTAATGGATTTTCTGCCTTAATCATTTTTAAAGCTTCTGTATATCTACCTTGAGATGCTAGTTTGATATATCCTGGAATAGAGATATGAGCTGGACAGTCTGTTTTACAAGGAGCAGTCCCAGAGTCAAATGATAACTCTCTGTTTTCTCTGTACTCAACGTTCCACTTATCTTCCTTCCATTCAGTGTTATGAGGGAAATCGGTACGTTTTACTAAATCTACAACTTCCTCTTTTGTACATAACTTTTGACCCAATTTAATTGCGCCAGTTGGACAAACTTCTACACATTCACCACAACCTACACAATTATCTTTTTCTACTCTTGCGATAAAATTTGATTTCATCATATTAGGATTGTTGTACATTGTTGCGTTTCTTACTGCATAACACGAACATCCGCAACAGTTACAAATTGCATGTGTTTTGCCATCACCATCTGCATTCGGAATTGAATGCATCAATCCATCTGCTTCAGCTCTTGCGATAATATCATATGCTTCTTCACGAGTGATTTCTCTACCCCTACCAGTACGAATATAATACTCAGCTGCGTGGTCTAGTTGTATACACATATCTTCTTTTAAATGGTGACAACCTTCACCAACTGTTTCTCTTGATGTTCTACAAGAGCAATCACTTACAGAAAAAATCTCAGCACTCTCTAAGTGATGGCTTATTTCTTCGTGATCTGCAGTGTGCGTAGAACCATCAATTGCTGATTCGATAGGAATAACACGCATAATTCCCTTACCTACTGGAAATATACCAGGTGACATTGGTCCACGTAATCTTCCATATTCTTCAAAAGCCATACCAATTTGTGGATATTTCTTGACGTTTTCTCTATTGTTTACAACCATTTCAAAGATACCTGGCACCCATGTATCATGCCAGTATGTATCCACGTCATTTTCTTTTGTAACAAAACAAACACCAGCCATTGCTAGTTCCCACAATAGCTCACCTGTTCTTTGTTCATCTTTACCTACAATTTCAGCTATCTCAGAAACCGTTCTATGAACACGGAACTCCATTCCCATAGCTACTTCAGCCATCTCTTCAGTAACGATAGGATCCAATAATCTAAAACGAGGATCATCAGCTACTACTTGCCCCTTCGAGCCATACTTTGTACGGTTTACTTTGTTTATAAACCTTAACAACATTTCTCTTTCTTGCATTACTTTTCTCCCTTATTTATTCCAATTGTTAATCTCAGCCCTTAGCCAGTTAAGCCAAGCATCCATTCCATCACCAGTTTTAGCACTGATTGGGAACACTTTAATATCTTTATTTAAAGCTTTTACTCTTTGTTCACAAGCTTCTAAGTCAAAATCGAATACACTTATTGTATCCATCTTGCTAACAAGAAGAACATCAACCTTACTAAACATATTAGGATACTTCAATGGTTTGTCATCACCTTCTGGTACTGACAAAATCATTACATTCTTAACTGCCCCTACATCATATTCCGCAGGACAAATAAGATTTCCAATATTTTCTAAAATAACAAAATCTAATTCACTACCATTTAATTCCTCTAAACCAGTACGCGAGTAACCAACATCTAAGTGACACATACCCTTAGTTTGTAATTGCATTACCTTAGCTCCTGTTTTTGCAACTGTATAAGAATCAACATCTCCATCAATATCAGCTTCCATGACACCAATTCTATATTCATCTTTTAATGCATTAATAGTGGCAACTACACTTGTTGTTTTTCCCGACCCTGGACTTGACATTAAGTTCATTAAAAATGTCTTGTCTTGTTTTAATTCTTTACGCAAAATCTCTGCTTGTGCGTCATTATTTTCGAACACACGTTTTTTAATTTCTACTACTCTTAACTTTTCCATAATCCTTACCCCTTGTATCGTAAAACATAACACTTGTTACGTTTCCAAATTTAATATACCATTTAGCCTCTTTTCTAACAACATTTTTTTTAAATAAAAAAGATTGTAAATAGCAATTTTGTCATAAATTTCATAACTCGTTTATTATAGTAAAATAGTTCGGCTAATATATTGAATTTATTTAGTTGGTTTGGATTTAATGTATAATGAATAGAAGGAGTGATAAATATGAAAGTTGGATTTATGATAAACTCAGTGAACTTAATAGATAATGCAAAAGCCCTTGTAGAATCAGCTGATTACGAGTTTCATGTATTTGCTATTAATGATGTGTATGGAGAAGTAAAGGACGTTTTACCTAACGTACATAAAGTGAAGGTTTTTAGGTATGAAAAGTTTCCTTTCTATGATAAGGTATGTGCCGCAGCGCAAGCGGAAGAAATGGGTATAGATATTTGGATGGATATTGATGCTCTGTTTTTAAAAAAAGTGGAGTTTAGTAAAAACTGTGAAGTTGCAGCTGTGGACATGAAAAATATTGGAGTGGAAGAAAAGGATGAATTTTGGACTATTTTATATAAATATTTTAATATAGACCCGGATTACACCGTAGACACTACACAAACAAATAAAGAAATTTTGCCGTACTTCAATATGGGGTTTGTTGTTAATTTTAAGCACTTTAACAAGCTTCTTCAAGAGATGACATATTTCTTAAAAAAAGGTACTTTTGATAAGTTCTTTGTGGATTACAAATATAAGATATTTTTGCATCAAGCAATATTTTCATGTTTAGTAGAAAAACATTATGATTGGGAATTTTTAGATGATACTGTGAACTTCCCTCTTCATGTTGGAAGCGATATAACTGATAAAGCAACTCTTCGATATGATACATATTTTAATGAGCATGAAAACAAATTAAAACCGGAATATGACTTAACTATAGATTGGATATACGAATAAACAAACAAGACATAAGGGAGAACACATGAGAAAATTACTTTTATTGATTATTTTATTTTTTTTGATTGGATGTACACCAAAAGAGAAATTGCAGTCAGCCAAACCAGATGAACGTGCTGAGGTGGAATATGTTATAAACATAGATAGTTATGATGATTATGAGTTAGGGGGAGATTATGTTTTTCCAACAGCTACATGTACTCCAATAGACTGCGAAGTAACAATTGATTCTTCGAGTTTTAATAACGGAATTTTGGGGGAGCAAGTATTAATATATAAAGGCTACGTTGATTCAAGTATAGTGGTTGAAAAATCGATTACTGTAAATATTGTTGATACTGTTGCGCCAACTGTAGAACTAGTAGGAAAAAAAAATAATATTGAACTTACATCAATCATATTTAGATGAAGGTGTGATTGTTAATGATAAATCAAATAACGTCTCAATTGAAATTATAAGTGATCTGGATGAGAATGTTTTTGGAGACTATGAAGTTGAGTACGTTGTTAAAGATGAATCTGGGAATGAAACTATACTTAAAAGAAAAATTACTGTTGAATCTGGGACAGATGAGTTTATTGGTGATTTTTCAAGGGATTGGTCAGAGACCTCTTTAGAGTTTATTACCAGTAGAGAACCGGATTTAACGGATCGTGGATATTATAAAATGGTTTATATAGAGGCTAATCCAGAAAGAGGATTTAATTTTCCATATGTCATTGAACTGCCTAACTCTGACTTCATGATTGATAATCTAGACTTTAGGAAGTTTCCATTATTTTCTGTTGCTAACTTACAAAGGTTTGACGGAGGATATAATGGCTCTTGGGAAACGTATTTACAAGATCAATTGCTTGCACAAATCCCTGGAAGTAGAGCGTATGGAATGAAACTAGCTGAGGAACTGTATGTTCCTGAGATTACTGTTCTAGTTCCGCAACCTTGTTGGGGAGAAAAAGGGAAAGAGGATACACCTTGGGGTGGTTTGATGTGGTTCAGAAATTTGAATGAACACGCAGTTGCTTTAAAAGAGGTTCATTTAGAAGGCGAGTTACTAATAAACGCAAATGGATGTACTACGCCATTAGGCTCTGAAGTGTTCACTCCGGAGGATTTATATGACATCGATGGTCAAATATATAATATAATGCTTGACGCTCAAACTAGACTGAGGAACGCAGGTTGGAATATTGAAGAACAGTTCTTTTTGTATGGATTTTCGAATACAGGTGAATTTGTGCAGAACTACACGATTATCTACCCTGAGATGGTGAAAGCGTATTATAGTGGCGGTTCTTTTGAAAATTTAATTCCGGTCAGTATAGATAATAATGTTGAAATCCAATACCCTTACGGTTTAAGTGATTTTGAAGAATTGTTTAACAAGGAGTTTGACTTAGAAGCATGGAATAATGTTGCTAAGTACAACGATATTGGAGGTATGGATTTAGAGGGTGGTTCAGCAAGTGAAGATAGTTTTGGAGTATATGAGTATTTATTGGAAATCTTATATGAGGGAGATTCTGAAGATAAACTAACAATGGTCAAGAACCTGTTCCATAAAACAGTAGAATTTGGTGGAAAAAGTATGACTATTATTAACCTTCAAAAGGAACACACTATTACGAACAATGATCAAAAGATGATTCTTGATTTTTTCAAGATGAATAGAGATGGTGTGACTCCACAATACTTTGAATCATCAATTGACAAAGAATATATAACTCTTTCTCCGGATATGGCAACGACTGAACAGTTTGCTTCATTTTGGGAAGAGGTTATACATTACGTTGAGAATGAGTTTGTTCCTAAAAGTAGTGATGTTGCATTTATATATGGTGGTGTTGGTGAGAGTGACCACTTAAAAGATGTGTATGGTTTTAATTCCGTAATCAATTCTAATAGTCTTTCAAAAGAGGATTATTTATCTGTTGGATATGTTTATATTATATTGGATAGTAACACTAAATACTTTCAAAATGATGCTATCCCAGAAGTCAATGAGGTAGAAATGAATCAAGTGTGGAGCTTTGTAAACAGTGACGATAAAAGAATCGTAATAATTAATCCTGAGTCAGATGATGTTATTGTTGACATTATTAATAATGCCCCTGAAGATTTGTTAGAACAAGATTACAATTATATTTATAATGACTAAGAGTAAAGTTAGGATCGAATCCTAACTTTTTTAGAGTAGTTGAAGGAAAAGAATAACTGTGTTATAATATGTTTGTTCGTAGAACGAACATAAAAAGGAGAGGCTTATGAATAAATTTTATAAACCGACACCAATGTATAAGGAATACCAGATATTAGGTCTTATTTCTAACAACGATACAATTACCCAAAGAATGATTAGTGAAAGCTTAAATGTAGCTGTATCAATGGTTAATAAGTACTTAAAGGAATATGAAGAATCTGGTTTCATCAAGATTAATTATATATCAGATAAAAACGTCGAATATCGTCTCACAAAAAAAGGAGAAGATAGAATTCGATTTTTAAACATTGGTTTCCTTAGTTCATCGAACCAAGTATATGATGAAGCGAGAACAAGTGTCTTAGAGACATTAAATAATGTTCTAGAAAAAGATACGGAAAACATTATCATGTATGGAGCGGGAGACGTCGCTGGAATCATTGTAGATGTTCTTAACCATGCTCAAGGTGCAAATGTTAAAATAATCGCAATCATAGATGATGATTTAGATAAGCAACATACAAAAGTTGGAAACATAGAGATAATAGCTTTAGAGGAGTTAAAAAATTACAATTACGATGAAATACTAATTTCATCTTATAAGCAACAGGATATGATTTATGAAAAGATAATTCAGAAAGTATCTAATAGAGTTGTAAAAAGGTACTTTCCTAGAACATAGGAGAGAAATATGAAAAGAGTACTAATAACTGCCGCTGGTGGAGAAATAGCAAATCCGATTATTAAATCTTTATCATTAAGCAACTTAGATATTGAGATTCATTCATGTGATATAAATCCGATTAGTTCTGGTCTATATCAAGTTCATAAAGGACACATTGTTCCTCGAGTAACTGATATCTCATATTTTGATGAAATAAAAAAAATAGTGACTGAGGAAAATATTGACTTAATTATTCCAGGTTCAGATTTAGAATTGATACCTCTTCAAAAACTTAAAGAAGAAGGAATCAACGTAGTAGTTAGTTCTCAAAAAGTTCTAGAACTTACTAGAAATAAAGAACTAACGTATGATTTTTTTAAACAATTTGATTTGCCATTTGTTATTACGGTGTCAAAAAATGTAGACTACTTACTTAAAGAGGTTGGCTTTCCAATTATAGTAAAACCAGTTTCAGGTTCAAGATCCGCTGGTGTTGAGATTCTATTTGATGAAGAAAGCTTGAAGTGTAAGAGTTGGGATGGATATATCTTTCAGGAGTTATTAGTAGATAAAAACATTAAAGAAACTCCAAATAGAGATCATTTCTTTAATGGTCAGACATTAAAACAAGAAGATGAAATATCTGCACAAGTATATATTTCAAATGAAGGAAAAGTTATTTCTAACTTTATTAGTAGAAACGTTTTAAAAGATGGAATTCCAGTGAAAATTGATCCAATAGTAAATAAGGAGTATGAAGAGATTATCGTTGAAATGGCAGAAAAACTTGCTGAAATTGGATTAATTGGTCCATGTAATATTCAGTTTAAGGATACATCAAAAGGATTAGTTGCTTTTGAGATAAACTCTCGATTCACAGGAATTACTGGAGTAAGAGCTCAATTAGGTTATAACGAAGTTGAACTAGCAGTTAAAGAACATATATTTGGGTACACTCCGGTAAAAGGAGACATTCAAGCGGACACTACAAAAATAGTGATGAGAAATTATTCAGAGACTATAATCTCTAAAGACGACTTATTGGAGTCAAAATAATGAAAATACTAGTAACGGGAGCAACTGGATATTTAGGGAACAAGATAGCGAACTTCTTAGAAGAAAAATACCTTGTTGATACAGTATCAAGAAGACATGAAGAAGAGCATTTGAAAGTATCTAACCAGTTTATAGGAGAGTTGAATGACTTTCAACAATATAATCAGTATGATTATATAATTCACTGTGCCGCCGCAAGACCTAATGATTGTAACGATATTGAATATGCTAAAAAAGTTAACATGGATTTAACAGAAAATATAATATCAAAAATGAAAGTTGATGCAACAATCATATATGTATCTACTCAAGCTGTGTACGGCAATGAAGGTGAGTGGGTTACTGAAAAAACGCAAACTAATCCGTTAACAAACTATGCAAAAACAAAATTAATGGGTGAAGAAGTTATTCGTGAATCAGGCAAAAAATTCATAATATTAAGGCCTTCTAGATTCATTGGCATAGGCAATTTTTTTAACAAGGACAATATAATCACAACATTATTCCCTCAAAAAATAATGAAGAATGACATTATCTCATTATTTGGTAATGTAAATAAGAAAATATCATTGATAGATATTTTAGATATTTGTAATTTCATAGAGTGGATAATAAGGGGAAAAATCGTCAACGAGACCTACAATTTAACAGGAGATTATAAAACTTCAGTTAAAGAAATAGTAGAAGAATATAAATTATTAGCGAAAGAAAAGGGAATAGAAGTTGTTGTAGAAAAAGGCGAAATAATAGAGGATAAAAACTTTACGTTATCAAATGAAAAAGCGAAAGATACTGGATGGAGTCCTAAAAAGAACTTGCAACAATCATTACGAGAAATATTAGAAATGTATTTAGGTGATTAAATGAAAAAAATTTATTTGTCGTCTCCTCATATGAGTGAAGAAGGATATGAACAACAATATATTAATGATGCATTCGACAAAAATTGGATTGCTCCATTGGGAAAGAATGTAGATGAGTTCGAGAATGCTGTTAAAGAGTATGTAGGAATTGAACACGCTACTGCCCTTACAAGCGGTACGGCTGCATTACATATGGCATTAAGAGCTGTTGGAGTTAGTCAAGGTGATGTAGTGCTATGTCAAAGTCTGACTTTTGCTGCTAGTGCAAATCCCATTATCTATGAAGGTGCTATTCCTGTTTTTATTGATTCAGATAAAGAAACTTGGAATATGGATCCAAACGCGTTAGAAGAGGGATTAAAAAAGTTTCCAAACACTAAGGCAGTTATTGTAGTAAATCTATATGGGTTTACTCCGAAATTGGATGAGATTGTTTCGATATGTAAAAAATACAATATCCCCCTAATTGAGGATGCTGCAGAAAGTTTAGGAGCTACTTATAAAAATCAACAAACTGGAACATTTGGAGATATTGGTATTTTTTCATTTAATGGAAATAAGATCATCACTACATCTAATGGAGGAATGTTAGTCTCAAAAAATAAAGAAATAGTAGATAAAGTTCATTTTTGGGCTACTCAAGCACGAGATAATGCAAAACACTATCAACATAGTGAGTTGGGATTTAATTATAGATTAAGCAATGTTCTAGCGGGTATCGGTAGAGGTCAAATGAAAGTTCTAGATAAAAGAGTTGAAAAGAAAAAGTACATCTTTGATTTTTATAAAAGAGAACTAGGTGGACTAGATTCTATTCAGTTTATGCCTCAACTTGATGAGTGTAACCCAAACTATTGGTTGACAACATTTGTGTCTGATAAAGACCCTGAAGTCATTTTGAATGAGTTGGAACAAAACAATATAGATGCAAGACCTCTTTGGAAACCAATGCATCTACAACCATTGTATTCTCATTGTGATTTTATCGGGTCTGGAGTTTCTAAAGATTTATTTAAACGAGGTATTTGCCTACCTAGTGACACAAAACTAATAGACGAGGATTTATATAGAATATGTTCTATTATAAAAAGTATTTGGTAGAGTCTTGGAGGAGAAAATGAAAATATTATTAGTAGCTAACCAAGATTCGGTTATTTATAATTTTAGATCAGAGTTGGTAGAGGAATTACTAAAAGAGAATAAAGTATATATACTATGTCCAAAAGGTGATTTATTGCAAGACTTAGAGCAAAAAGGTGCACAACTAATTGATGTGTCTTTGGAGAGACACAGTAAAGGAATACGAAGTAACCTTACTACATTGAGAAGTTATAATAGAATAATTAACAAAATCAAACCTGATTTTGTTTTGACATTTACAATCAAACCAAATTTGTATGCAGGTTTTATTTGTCGGTTTAAAAACATTCCGTACATTCCCAATGTTACGGGGCTAGGAAGAATAATGACATTAAGTAAACCTTTTAATCAAATATTATTAAAAATACATAAAATGGCATTTAAAAAGGCAAAATCCGTATTCCTTCAAAATAGAAGGGATTACGAACTGTTTTCCGCACTAGGTTTTTCAGATATGCAGTTAACATTATTACCTGGTTCTGGAGTCAACTTAAATAGATTCGAGTATCAAAAATATCCAAATAACCAGAAAATAACATTTGCGATGATTTCAAGAGTAATGAAACAAAAAGGAATCGAAGAATACTGTGAGGCTGCAAAAATAGTCAAGGAGAAAAATCCCAACACTACATTTTTAATTTACGGGAAATTAGAAGATGACTATAAAGAATATATAGAAAAGTTTGAAAATGAACAAATTATTGAATATAAAGGGTATGCCAAAAACATGGCAGAGATCTATTCGAATATTAACTGTCTAGTTCATCCTTCGTATTATTATGAAGGTTTATCAAATGTAATATTAGAAGCAGCAGCAACTGGAAGACCTGCAATCACAACTGATTGGCCAGGTTGTAAAGATGCAATTATAGATGGGGTAACAGGTTTGTCAGTTCCTATTAAGGATGCAAATCGTCTTGCAGAAAAAATTCACTATTTTTTATCATTAACAAATGATGAAAAGGAAGAAATGGGAAAAAATGCAAGACAACACGTCGAATATAACTTTAATCGAAATATTATCACAAACGAATATCAGTCGATGTTATTACAGGAGGAAGTATGAAAGTTTTAGTTTATATACAAGCGATGACTGGTGGAGGGGCTGAAAAGAACGCTGTAGCGATAGCGAACAACCTTCAAAAAATCGGTCATGATGTTCAATTAGTAGTGAAGCACAAGAATGTTATAACGTATGAACCTGAAGTACCAGTTGAATGTTTTGAAATGACAAAGAGTAATGGCTTTATTCCTGCAGTTTGGAACCTAGTGAAAGCTACGTTCAAGTTAAGAGGAATAAAAAGAAAATTTAAATACGATGTATGCATTAGTCTTTTACCAGTAGAAAATCTTGTTAACATTCTTTCAGGTAATCCTAAAAAGGCGATTGTATGCATTAGAGCATTTTATTCAAAAACGATGAGGAATAGATTTTATCAGGTTGTATTTGCAAAAATGTTCTCTTTAGCAAGATATGTCGCTTCACAAACAGAAGAGATGAAACTAGACCTAACTAAAAATGGTATCCCCGAAAAGAAAATTGTTGTTATTAATAATGGTTTTGATGTAGAGGAGATATTAAAGAAAAGAGATAATAAGATAAATTCTCTAGAGAATGAGAAAGAACTTTACGGACAGAGAAATTTAATAACAATCGGTAGAATTGTTACTCAAAAAAGGCAAAATGATTTTATCAAGATCATAAAAGAACTTCAAAATTACGGTGATTACAAAGGAATAATAATCGGTAAAGGTAGAGGGTATGAAGAAGTATTACATAAATCAATTAGTGAGTTGGAAATGGAAGAAAAAGTTACTATAGTAGACTATTGTAACAATCCATTTGAGTACTTTAGAGATAATCAGTTGTTTACGTTATTATCAGATGTTGAAGGCTTTCCAAATGTATTGGTAGAAGCTATGATTTCTGGTGTTCCAGTATTGTCAACAAAATGTCCCTCAGGGCCAGCTGAAATTTTAATGGATGATGAATATGGAAAGTTAATACCTTGCCTTGATAATAAAGATTTAACATCATCAAAACTATATGATGAACACAAAGAACTTGCAAAGAAAATTCATACTTTATTTGAATCAGGAGAACTATCAGATATGAAGCAAAAAGGAATTACTCGTGGAAAAAACTACTCTTATGAAAGTATTATCAAAGAGTGGGATAAAGTAATTTCAAAAGGAGTTTAATTATGAAATTCAAGAATCAAAAGGTACATAATTTTATGAGGACATTTTACCCCATTTATAAGTATACTAAGTTTGCCTTATTCAAAATGTTTCCTAAAACGGTCTTAAAAGTAGACTTTAAGCTTAACATAGGTTATAGACTCGATTTGAAAGTCCCGAAATCTTTTAATGAAAAACTGCAATGGCTGAAGTTATACTGGGATGATCCTAAGGCAGTAGTTTGTTCTGACAAAGTTAAAGCAAGAAATTATATAGAAGAGATAGGCCTAGGATCTTTACTTAATGAAGTTTATGGAGTTTACGATTCTTATGATGAAATTGACTTCGACTCTTTACCAGACAAATTTGTTATGAAGGTAAACCATGGATCTGGTAAAAATATTATCTGTACGGATAAAAGTATTTTGAATCACAAAAAATCAAAAAGATTTCTTCATAAATGGCTAAAAGCTAATCATTATTATTATTCATTCGAGCAAGTTTACAAAGGGATAGAGTCAAAAATAATTATCGAGAAGTTTATCGAAACAAAGGACAATAAACCACCAATCGATTATAAGTTTTTCTGTTTTGATGGTGAGTGTGAGTACTTATTCATAGCTACAGATCGTGGAGTGGGAACAAAGTTCGATTTCTTTGATTTAGAATGGAATCATATAAAGGTTAAGAACTACTATCCTAATAATCCGAACTTACCGAAAAAACCAGACAAGTTAGATGAAATGATTCAACTTGCAAAAGAAATATCAAAAGGTTTTCCTCATATGAGAGTTGATTTTTATTATGAAAATGGTGAAATCATATTTGGAGAATGTACATTCTTCCATTTCTCTGGGTTGAAGAAGTTTGAACCAGTTGAGTTTGATTATGAACTAGGAAAAATCTTTGATATCGAAAAGTGGAGGAAGTAATATGCAAATTTTAGTTACAGGATCAGCTGGCTTTATTGGTTATCATCTATCTACTAAACTTCTTGAGAATGGTCATACCATTGTTGGACTAGATAACATGAATGATTATTATGATGTTTCTCTAAAGGAGAATAGATTAAAAGAGTTATTTCAACAAGATAAATTTACGTTCTATAAGAATGATTTAGTGGAGAAAGATGTTATAGAAAGTTTATTCGAGCAGAATGACTTTGACTTAGTAATTCACCTTGCAGCGCAAGCAGGTGTTCGATATTCCATAGAAAATCCAAGAACTTATGTAGAAGGAAACGTGGATGGATTTTTTAATGTCATTGATGCCGCAAGAAGAAATGGTGTAAAGCGATTTTTTTACGCTTCTTCAAGTTCTGTATATGGTAATCAAGAAAAGACACCATATTCAGAAAGTGATCAAGTAGATCTACCTATTTCACTGTATGCAGCAACAAAAAAATCAAATGAGTTATTTGCCCATGTTTATAGTCATATCTATGGTATGGAAACAGTAGGTCTAAGATTTTTTACAGTGTACGGACCATTTGGTAGACCAGACATGGCATATTTCAAATTTGCTAACAAAATCTTAAATGGAGACACGATTGACGTCTATAATAATGGTGATTTGTACAGAGACTTTACCTATGTCGATGATATTGTTGGAGGGATTGTTTCACTAGTTGATTTAGAATTAGATAACAAATACAATGTTTTTAACATCGGAAATAATTCCCCTGTTAAATTATTGGACTTTGTAAACATACTTCAAGATAAACTTGAGGAAGAAGCAAATATTAGATATTTGGGAATGCAACAAGGGGATGTGTATCAAACATTTGCTGATATCGATAAATTATCTGATATTACAGGATACACACCATCAACTAACATTGAAGAAGGTTTAGAAAAATTTGTTCAATGGTATATGGACTATTACAAAGGAGAAGAAAGATGAAATTTGCGATTATTGGAATAGGATATGTAGGGTTATCAAATGCAGTTTTATTATCACAAAAACACGAAGTACATGCTGTAGATATTGAAGAAAATAGAGTTAATTTGATCAACGAAGGAATTTCACCTATTGTAGATAAAGAAATTACAGAATTCTTAAACAAAGGTGGTTTAAATCTTACTGCTTCAACAAATTTAGCAGAAGCTGTTAAAGATGCTGATTATGTAGTTATTTCAACTCCAACTAACTATGATGAAGTGAAAAACTATTTTGATACAAGTTCAGTTGAATTAACAATAGAAAAAACATTAGAGGTTAATAGAGACACTAACATCATCATTAAGTCTACGATTCCAGTTGGATACACTCTTGAGTTAAGAGAAAAATACAACTATGACAGAATTGTATTCTCACCAGAGTTTTTGAGAGAAGGGAAAGCTTTATTAGATAATCTATTCCCGTCAAGAATTATCGTTGGAGATAAGGCAGAATCATCAAGAGAGTTTGCGGAAGCATTGGCTGAATGTGCAATTAAAGAAGATATAGATATCTTATTAACAGATTCTACTGAAGCAGAAGCTGTAAAACTATTTTCTAATACATATTTAGCAATGAGAGTAGCATTCTTTAACGAATTAGACTCTTATGCAGAGGTTAGAGGATTATCTACAAAAGATATCATCAATGGAGTTTGTTTGGATGGGCGTATCGGAGACTTTTATAATAATCCATCATTCGGATACGGAGGATATTGTTTACCAAAAGATACAAAACAATTATTAGCGAATTATAGTGATGTTCCACAAAACATCATGTCAGCAATCGTTGATGCAAATAGAACAAGAAAAGATCATATCGCTGATATGATTATCGCTAAAAAACCAAAAACGGTAGGGATTTACAGATTAACAATGAAAAAAGATTCAGATAACTTTAGACAATCTGCGATTCAAGGTGTTATGAAGCGTGTTAAAGCAAAAGGAATAGAAGTAGTAGTTTATGAACCAAACTTAAAAGATGACTTGTTCTTTAATTCAAGAGTTATCAAGGATATAGAAGAATTTAAGAAACAATCCGATATCATTGTCTCTAATAGATTAGAAGATACTATTATGGATGTAGCAGATAAAGTATACACAAGAGATATTTTTGTAAGAGATTAAGAAATTAAATAAATGTGGGTGAAGTTATGTGTGGTATAACAGGTTTTTTTACAAAAAATGACGTAACAATAGAACACTTGAAAGTCATGAATGATCAGATGATTCATAGAGGACCTGATGCAGGAAATGAAAAGTTATTTGGTATAAGTGATTTCAATATAGGGATGGCACATAGAAGGCTTTCAATTCTAGACTTGGATGAAAGAAGCAACCAACCAATGGAAGATGAAACTAAGCAAGTGCTCATTTCATTCAATGGAGAAATTTATAATTATAGAGAAATTAAGACAGAACTTAGTACCAAATATAAGTTTAGAACTACTTCTGATACAGAAGTGGTACTTTACGCATATATAGAGTGGGGATTAAAATGTTTTGAGAAGTTTAACGGTATGTTTGCAATAGCTTTGTTTGATAGAAGAGAAGAAAAACTAATACTTGCTAGAGATAGACATGGAATTAAACCTTTATATTATTATGTGGATAAGGCTGATTTTGTCTTTGGTAGTGAATTAAGACCTTTGATGAAATATCCATTTTTTCGAAAAGAGATTAATACCAGCTCCTTACAATTGATGTTAGCTCTAAAATATATACCAGGTGAGAGGACCATTTTTAATAAGACCTCAAAATTAACGCCTGGTACAGCAGTGGTTGTTAGTGAGGGCCAAATAATTGATAGATATACTTTTTGGGATACGTGCAAGGAATATGATGATCCGATATCTAAAGGTGATTTAGAAGACTATGTTCAAAATGCTGTTGATATAAGGTTAAATGCTGATGTAGAAGTTGCTACATTTTTGAGTGCAGGTATAGACTCACCACTAGTAACAATGTTGGCGATGAAGAAAAAACCTGAAATTAACTCATTTACGATCGGATTTGAAGATGAGAAGTATGATGAATCTCGATTTGCATCAAAGATTGCTGAAGAACTTAAGGTTAACAATGTTACGAAAATTATTTCGTATGAAGATATGTTGGAGGTTGCATTAACTATCTCCAAAATTTACGATGAACCTTTTGGAGATAGTTCGCAGATTCCAACATATTTAGTAACAAAGATGATGAAAGACAGTGGATATAAGGTTGTCTTATCTGGTGATGGAGGAGATGAGTTTTTTATAGGTTATAGAAGGTATGATAAAGCCGAAAACAGATTTTATAAGCAAAAAAAGATAAGAGCTCTAGCAACCTTATTTAGTCCATTATCAAGAATTTTTAGTCGATTCTTCCCTCTATATTTACTAAGTCTTTTTAAAGACACTAGAATGCTTTTATATGGATTAAATTCCGGCTATACTGGTTGGTTAGCAAATTTAGTTGTAAAAGATAAAAGTTCTCAAAAGAGCTTAACAACTGCTTTTTCTTTTGTGAGTAAGCTGAGAGGAAAAAATCCTATCGAAATAAACTCTTTATTTGATCAAAAAGTATACATGATAGACGATATTCTTACAAAGGTAGATAGAGCCAGTATGGCTAATTCCATTGAAGTGAGGGTTCCTCTAATGGATCATAATGTATCTCGATATTCATACTCAATTCCATTAGCAAATAAACTTGAAAATGGAGTTAAAAAGAGTGAACTAAAAAAAATACTTTATTCTATGGCAAACCAAGAACTTTTTGAAAGACCTAAACAAGGGTTTGGTATTCCGTTAGATAGGCTTTTAAATGAAAAAGTTATTAAGGAAAGAGTATTTGGGTACATTGAAAAAGATAGTTCCAATGGAAATGGACTTTTTAGAACCAGGAGATTAAAGAGGATAATCAATTTTTATTACCATAGTAATAGTACAAAAAAAGAAAAATATACGAATTTTGTCTGGAATTACTATGTGTTTAGGGAGTGGTATAGTGAGTATATTTAGACCTAAGAAAGTATCTGTTATGGTAATAACCTACAATTCAGAGAAGTTCATACAAGAAACCTTGGAATCAATAAAAAACCAGACTTATAGTGACTATGAAATAGTAATATCGGATGATTGCTCAACAGATTCAACTCCGAAAATTTTGCAGCAATTTAAGGAAGAAAATAATAATATTGAAATTAAACTAAATTTTAATCAAAAGAACCTGGGAATAACTTCAAACTCAAATAAAGCTCTTTCGATGTGTAAGGGAGAATACATTTCAATTATGGGTGGAGATGATTTGATGAGACCTGGTAAATTAGAAAAGCAAGTAAGTGTATTTCAGTCCCTTAAAGATGCTTCCATTGTCTATCATAATTTAAGAGTATTTGAAAGTGCAACAGATCAACAACTGTATTTATATAATGATAAGTTTAAACCTAGGACAGGGGATGTTGATAATCTAATTCTATATGGAACATTTATGGGAGCTTGTTCAGTAATGGTTAAAAATAACTATCCAACTATTATGTTTGATGAGGAGATTCCAATAGCAAGTGACTGGTTATTTGAAATTGAATCTGCTCGTTATGGTAACATCTACTATATTGATGAGGTTCTAGGCGATTATAGAAGACACTCATCAAATGTTACATCGAACATCCATTTTGAAACTTCATTGAGAGAGAGAATATTGACACTGGAGTTAGCATCAAAAAAAGGTATAAGTAACGATAAGGTTCTAAATAAGTCAATGGCTAGGTTATTAATGAAGCTTTCTTATAATTATTTAGTGGTGAGTGACATTAGATTTAAAGATGTAATCAAGGAGAGTAGAAAACTATATAAGTTGGGCAAACTTCAGCTTTTGATATATATACTGTGTAAGTCCAATTTGTTATTTAGTTTTTTTACTGTCGCATATAAAATAAGGAGAAGAATAAAGGAGAGAATAAAATGAAAGGGATTATTTTAGCTGGCGGTAGCGGTACAAGGCTTTATCCAATTACTAAAGGAATTAGTAAACAATTGCTGCCGATATATGATAAACCAATGATTTATTATCCAATGTCTGTGTTGATGTTGGCGGGTATTAGAGAAATTTGCATTATCTCTAATCCTGAGTACATAGATAACTACAAAATGATTTTTGGAGATGGATCTGATTTTGGACTAGAAATAGATTTCAAAGTTCAATATGCTCCTAAAGGAATTGCAGAAGCATTTGTTATTGCAGAGGATTTTATAGAGGATGATAGTGTCTGCTTGATTTTGGGAGATAATGTCTTTTATGGTCAGGGATTTAGTTCACAACTAGAGAATGTTAAGGTAGACACTAATTCTGCATGTATTTTTGGGTATTATGTAAATAATCCTGAATCGTTTGGAGTTGTAGATTTTGATGAGAAGTTTAATGTTCTTTCATTAGAAGAGAAGCCAGCAAATTCGAAATCGAACTACGCGATACCCGGTCTGTATTTTTATGGAAATAGTGTAATTAAAAAAGCTATGAACTTAACTCCTGGTTCTAGGGGAGAATTAGAAATAACAGACTTAAACAAGAAATACCTTGAAGAAGGTAATCTTCAAGTATCATTACTGGGTAGGGGACTAGCCTGGCTAGATACTGGCACATTCGAGGGGTTAGCATCAGCTTCCAACTTTGTAGAGACTATTCAAAAAAGGACTGGCTTATATGTGGCCTGTTTAGAGGAGATTGCCTACTCTAAAGGTTGGATATCTAGAAAACATTTGCTTTCACTAGCAGAAAAGTTATCGTTTAATGACTATGGGAAGTATCTTAAATCGATTGGAGAAAAATAAATGAAAATATTAGTTACAGGTGGAGCTGGATTTATTGGCTCTAATTTCATTAATAGAATGTTAAATAAATATTCTGATTATCAACTAGTATGCCTAGATAAGCTTACGTATGCAGGAAATTTGGAATCGCTAGAGGATTCACTTGAAAATGAAAATTTTAAGTTTGTTAAGGGAGATATTTGCAACAATGAGTTGGTTGAGGAACTTTGTAAAAGGGAAAACTTTGATTGTATTGTTAATTTTGCAGCTGAATCACATGTAGATAGATCCATTGAGGATCCGAGTGTTTTTTTAAAGACGAATATTTTAGGAACACAGGTTTTGATGGATGCATGTAGAAAATTTAGTATTAATAGATTTCATCAAGTATCTACAGATGAAGTATATGGGGACCTTCCATTAGATAGACCTGATTTATTTTTTACAGAAGAAACACCGATTCATACATCGTCTCCTTATTCTGCCTCAAAGGCGTCTGCGGATTTATTGGTACAGGCATATCATAAAACCTTTGGGTTAAATGTAACAATTTCAAGATGTTCCAATAATTATGGTCCTTTTCACTTTCCTGAAAAACTTATACCTTTAATGATTACTAGGGCATTAGCCGAAGAATCATTACCAGTCTACGGGACTGGTGAGAACATAAGAGATTGGTTATATGTTACTGATCATTGTGATGCTATTGATGTTATTATCCACAAAGGAAAAAGTGGAGGAGTATATAATGTTGGTGGTCACAATGAAAAAACGAACTTAGATGTTGTAAAAACAATAATTAGCTCTTTGGGTAAATCTGAGGATTTAATTATTTATGTACAGGATAGAGCAGGACACGATCTGAGATACGCAATTGACCCAACAAAAATTAAGAATGAACTTAATTGGGAACCTACTATCTTGTTTGAGGAAGGGATTCAAAAAACGATTGAGTGGTATCTTGAAAACCAAAAATGGTGGGAAAATATTCTATCAGGAGAGTATAATGAGTATTTTGAAAAAATGTACGGAGAAAAGTTATGAAATCAGTTTATGAAATAGTATTTCCTTTATTAGTGGATTCTCGAGGAAATCTAACTCCTATAGAGTTCAAAGAGGAAATCCCTTTTGATGTTAAAAGAATGTACTATGTTTATGATGTTCCCGAGTCGGCAGAAAGAGGGTACCATGCCCATTACGAAACGCAACAAGTGTTTTTATGTGTGAGAGGATCTGTAACTATAGTTTTCGACGATGGAAGAGAAGTTTTAGAGAAAGTTCTAGATAAAGAACATATTGGAGTTTATTGTGGAAAAATGATATGGCACTATATGAAAGATTTTTCTCATGGTGCTGTTTTCGTGGCTTTAGCTAGTCAAGAATATATAGAATCTGATTACGTACGCAGTTATAGCGAGTTTCTCAAAGAGGTGAAATAAATGATTAGATTTAACAGGTTAGATCTTGCATATGATAGACAAAGAAAAGTCATTAAAAAAGCTGTAAATGAAGTGTTGGAATCAGGGTGGTACATACTAGGACCACAAGTAACTAGTTTTGAAGAAGAGTTTTCATTATACATTGGATCAAATTACTGCGTGGGAGTAAACTCGGGGCTAGATGCATTGACACTTGCGTTTAAGGCACTAGGTATAGGTGAAGGGGATGAGGTCATTGTTCCAGCCAATACCTATATTGCCAGTGTTCTAGGAATTACTGCGAATGGTGCAACTCCAATCTTTGTGGAACCAGATTCTTTCTTTAATTTAGATTCTACCAAAATAGAAAATAAAATTACTTCTAAAACAAAAGCGATATTGGTAGTTCACTTGTATGGCCAAGCAGCAAACATGAACCCTATTAAAGATATTGCAAAACAGTACAAATTAAAAATAGTTGAAGATTGCGCACAGAGCCACGGAGCAACTTATGATAATAAAATGACTGGGACATTTGGAGATATTGCATGTTTCAGTTTTTATCCAACTAAGAATATTGGAGCTTATGGAGACGCTGGAGCTTTAACTACTGATGACTCAATCTTAGCGAATGAGTTAAGATTATTAAGAAATTATGGTAGTTCAAAAAAATATTACAATGATATAAAAGGTGTTAACAGTAGGCTGGACGAGATTCAAGCCGCAATTTTAAGATGTAAACTTAGAATGTATAATGAGTATTTGACAGAGAGAGAAAAAATCGTAAATCAATATATAAACTTAATTAAAAATAAGAAGGTACAACTTCCACTTGTAAGGGAGAAAAGTACTTCTGTATGGCATTTGTTTGAGGTCTTAGTAACCGATCAATTAAATTTTATTGATTACATGAAAAAAAATGGTGTTGAATGCCAAATTCATTATCCAGTTCCTCCTCATTTAAGTGACGCGTATTATGACCTTGGATATAGAAAGGGAAGTTTTCCCATTACTGAGGATTTTGCATCTCACTGTGTATCCCTTCCTCTTTATAATGAATTGACTGATAATGAGATATTGAAAATAATAGATTTGGTGAACAATTATGATTAATTACAATAAATTTGGAATTCAGGTTACTGATGTTAAAAGAAAGGACGTTAATTTTTTATTCTATTTGCGTGAGAAGTATGGGCGTTCGATGTTAGAAAAATCCACTTTTTCAAGTCACCGTAAGTGGATGAGACACTATTTTAAAGAACATTCTAAAGGAAGTGATTTCTATTATAAGTCTTCGTTTTCTGACGTTTGTTATGGAGTTTTTAGGTTAACTAAAATTGATGAAGAAAACATTGAATTTGGAAGTTTTGTTGTTTCAAATAACAGACCCCCGAAGTTCACTCTAAAAACATTGGTGATAGCTATTTTAAGAGCTTTCTCGGAACATGGTGCAAAATCAGTATCTCTCAAAGTGTTTAAGAATAATCATAAGGCAATTTCTTTGTACAAGTTGGTAGGGTTCAGATTTATAGAAAGTCGTGATAGTGAAAATTACTTTCTGATAACTTCAAAAGAATTTCTTGATTTCCTGCATTCAGATTTTTGGTTAAAAATTATTAAGGTAGAAGTTAAATTCCCAAATTTGATTATTCCTGGAGCTGCGAAGTCAGGGACAACATCACTGCACGAATACTTAAATCAACACTCGAATATTAATATGTCAACTCAGAAAGAACCGCATTACTTTTGTGTAGATATATCTGGTAAATATCCAGAATATTTTGATATGTTTTCTGAGGAAAAGGATGTTAAGTATTATGGGGAGTCAAGTACTGGTTATTTAATGTTTTCAGAATCAATCAAAAGAGTTCAAAGTTTCTCACCTGACACAAAGTATATTGTTTGTTTAAGAAATCCTATTGACAGATTGGTTTCCCATTACACTTGGATGAAAGGATTGGGGTATGAAAAATTCACATTTAGAGAAGCGTTAGAATTATCTCAAAGTAAAGTTCCGTCCTTTAACAGTTTTAGCTACTATAATCCTCTTTATTTTCATTGGAGTAACTATGGCACACAGATTGAACAATTACTAAAATATGTACCTAGGAAAGATTTGTTAGTTATTTTATTTGAGGATTTGGTGGAAAAACCAAATGAAGTAGTAAATGAATGTTTTGAGTTTTTAGGACTTGAACATAAAAACAATATTGAAAAAGTCCACACCAATAAAACAAAATCCATGAGGTTTTCAAGAATAGTTTCCAAAGTTACCCACTTAGAAAAAAAAATGAAACTAAGGTATGTTCGAAAAGAAAGAAACAAGTTTCTAAGATTTATTTTACATTATTTTTCAATAGGCTTTAGTAATATTAAAGATTTATTGACTGTGAATAGAAAAGAGACCCTGCTAGTTGACAGATTTGAAATTGGAATACTATATAGGGAAGAAGTTGCTAAATTGAAAAGTATTCTTCCCAATGTTAATTTTGATCGTTGGAGTGATTTTAATGAGTAAAGTATTTTGGTTAACGGGTTTATCGGGGAGTGGTAAGTCTACAATAACAGAGAATGTTCTTGAGAAATTAGAAGGTAATAATATTGTTTTAGATGGAGACATACTAAGAACAGGTCTTTGTAAGGATTTAGGTTTTTCAATCGTAGATCGTTTTGAAAACAATAGAAGAACCGCTGAAGTTGCTAAGTTGTTTGTTGAACGAGGAATTAATGTCTTTGTTGCGTTTATTTCACCAACTAAGGCAATTAGAGCTTTGGCAAAAGAAATAATTGGTGATTCTTTTGTAGAAGTTCATGTTAGTACACCATTAGAGGTATGTGAAGATAGAGATCCTAAAGGATTATATAAAAAAGTAAGACAGGGAGAAATTGAACAGTTTACTGGAATTACATCACCGTTCGAAGTTCCTGAAAATCCTGATTTGGTGTTGGATACCTCTTTACCTCTTGAGGAAACTGTAAACGAATTTTTGAGTTACATAAGGAAGGTTGATTAGATGACACATTTAGAAGAGTTGGAAGCGAAGAGCGTCCATATATTAAGAGAAGCTTATGCTAATTTCAAAGACTTAGGAATGTTGTGGAGTATTGGAAAAGACTCTACTGTTTTGGTTTGGTTAGCGAAAAAAGCCTTTTTTGGTCATGTACCGTTTCCTTTGATTCATGTTGACACAAATTATAAAATCGCAGAAATGATTCAATATAGAGATGACTTTACTAAAAAGTGGAACATCGATATGCGTGTAGGAATGAATGAAGAAGCACTTAACACCAAACAGACATTTCCAAATGGAAATCTGACTCGTCTGAAATGTTGTAAAGCATTAAAATCTGACGCCTTAAAAGCTACTCTACACGGTACAGGACCTAGATATAGATTTAATCATGATACTCTGCAGTATGAGTTAGAGAAGAATCCTGAACCTTTTACAGGTGTAATTGTTGGAGTAAGAAGTGATGAAGAAGGTTCACGTAGTAAAGAAAGATATTTTTCTCCAAGAGATAAACAAAATGATTGGAATGTAAACGAACAACCTCCTGAGTTTTGGAATCAATATAAGACAGAGTTCGCTCCTGGAACACATGTCAGAGTTCATCCATTATTAGACTGGACTGAAACGGATATATGGGAGTATATTCAGAAGGAAAATATACCTATGGTTAGTTTGTACTTTGATCAGGGTGAGGGAACAAGATATAGATCATTAGGATGTTATCCTTGTACGTTCCCAATAAAATCAACAGCTAAAACCGTTGAGGATGTAATTACTGAACTTAAATCCGGTTTCTTAAGCAATATTGCTGAAAGAAG
>PPCM01000376.1_pt1 | contig 46585 bp, 45 predicted proteins | sample 1555541 | NCBI WGS metagenome assembly PPCM01 (sample SAMN05284479, study PRJNA326546) | Marine sediment metagenome, whole genome shotgun sequencing project. | isolation source: marine sediment | place: Germany: Wadden Sea | collected 2012-09-05
GGTTTAAGTGGGGTATAATTTGAGACATTGACAACATCCGCTTTGAATCACTTATACTTTTGGCCGTTGACTATAACAAAGTGGTAATAGATCCTTCCTCACTTCGTTCGTCAGGAAGACATAACACGGTTGGTTTTGAGAGGGAAAGGCGGCGGAGACATAATTAATACTTCATCATTTTGTAGTTTTTCTGTTCTTTTGGCTTGACCCAAAAGAACCAAAAAGTCAAGGCTTCTTAAAAATCAACTAAAAATGAAATTGTTCCGCTAAAAAATTCAAGTCACAAGCCTCATTTTTATATGCTTGTGTGGTTGCAACGGCTTATATGTTATAGCATACTGCAAAGCTCATCACATCCGAATTTTTATTTACGCTTCACAATTCCATTTTTGCCTGCTATCGCAGGCCGTCGATTTTTAATAGGCCGGTCACAATTAGCATAGTAAACTGTGGTAGTGATAACTTCTATGGATAGATCGATCAAATCTTTCCATAGAAGTTATCACTACCATTCTACCTTCCCAACCTCCTACCTTCTCACCATTCTACAATATCTTTCTTTTCGTATCTTTAGTCCTGATTTGGAATGTTTAATGACAAAAAAGTTCTTTGATATTTTGAACGTAAAAAACGACAAAAATTTAACCAATGACGAATAAGGCCATATTACACTGAAAAAAACACCACTTAAACCACTGATTTTATTCTCTTTAAAAAATAATGGGGTTTAAGTGGGGTATAATTTGAGACATTACTGAAACTTTAGTTGAACCAACTACAAAACCAATTCGCTTAGTTTAAGTGGGGTATAATTTGAGACATTACTGAAACTTATTCCAGGATAGTCCTTTACTTAATGAGTAGAGGTTTAAGTGGGGTATAATTTGAGACATTACTGAAACAAAAACATTACTAGTCATTTCATTAGAATTACCAGTTTAAATGGGGTATAATTTGAGACATTACTGAAACATCTATTGCCTGTTCAAAATACTCTCGGTACTTGTTTAAGTGGGGTATAATTTGAGACATTACTGAAACAATCGCTTCTACCCTTATGATTAGGTCACTCGAATGTTTAAGTGGGGTATAATTTGAGACATTACTGAAACCTAAAATACTGGTATTTTTGAATTTAAGAGGCAAGTTTAAGTGGGGTATAATTTGAGACATTACTGAAACTTTTAATGACTATTTATTTTTTTTACCAGTATCAGTTTAAGTGGGGTATAATTTGAGACATTACTGAAACCCTAGAAGAACCCACAACCAATGGATCCCCCACATGTTTAAGTGGGGTATAATTTGAGACATTACTGAAACTTCGCCCAGGATTTTGAATAATCAAAACATAAGGGTTTAAGTGGGGTATAATTTGAGACATTACCGGAGGAAGTGAAGAATTAATAGTGAAAAGTTAAAAATTAAAAATGATTTTCTTTGTTGAAAGAAACTCACTATATCAGCTTTGAAAGCTGATATGATTTGAAGCAAAGTTTTAACTCTTAATTCTTATCTCTTAATTCTTATCTCTTAGTTCTCAACTTTAAGTGGGGTATAATTTGAGACATTACTGAAACTTTCAGTAATGTTAAGATTCCTCAGTCGTTGTACTCCTTCGGAACGACATTGAACTGCTATAGGGCGTGAAAGGAACAGGCGGCGGAGACGTAAATGAAATTTCAAGAGACGTCTCCGTCGCCTGTTCTTCCAAACTATCTAACCTTGGATGTCATTCCAAAGGAGTGCCACGACTGAGGAAACTAAATGAAATGAAACAATTCCCATAATTTTTTTCGGAACTAAATTGACTCAAAACTTTAATGAACACTTTCCATACCATTGGGTTTAATTCTTAACTTTAAGAGTGAAGTTTTAAAACCAAATAACAGATGAAAAAGATCACATTAATATTAGTAATCGCCATGTTCACTATGGCAGCAATGGCTCAGAAAGACATTTACGATTTCAAGGTAAAAACCCTGGAAGGCGAAGAATTCAACTTTGTTGATTTAAAAGGCAAAAAGGTTATGATTGTGAATGTAGCTTCGAAGTGCGGATTGACACCTCAATATAAGGATCTTCAAAAACTGTATGATCAGTATAAAGACAAGGGATTGGTAATTATCGGATTCCCGGCTAATAATTTCATGAAACAGGAACCTGGAACGCATGCTGAGATCAGACAGTTCTGCTCCGAAAACTATGGCGTTACCTTCCCTATTATGGAAAAGATTTCGGTGAAAGGTGATGATATGCATCCGATCTATGAATTCCTGACTCAAAAGGAAGAAAATGGGGTAATGGACAGTAAGGTGAAATGGAATTTCCAAAAGTATCTGATCAATGAAAACGGAATTTTGGTAGATGTGGTTTGGCCACGTCAAAAGCCTTATAATGATAAAATAATTGAGTGGTTGAATTAATTTTCTAATTCCTAATTCCCAAAAACTAATTACTAAAAATCATTGTTCACTGGCGGTCCATTCCTATATTTGTTTTCACAAACAATATGGCATGGATCGTTTTACTTTTCTTCTGATTATATCCTTAATTCTTCCGACAGGCATTCTGGCTCAAATCGAAAAGCAGGACTTTATAATCCTGAACAAACTTCTTCCAGAACCTGATACAGTCACATTCGAGACCAGACACTCGGAAAATTCCTTCACAGTTAGAAAAATTGTGAAACATCATTCTAAAACCAAAGAAGAAATCACCCATTATAAAGTTATTCAAGAGTGGGGAAAGAAATACCTCGGCGACAAACGGCTGTTTGACGGAAAAATACTGGTTCATGAAATGGGGATCCAAAATTTCCTTGTTAGTGGAGATACACTTTACCAGGTTATCAAAGGCAACAGGCTAAGTAAGGACTCACTAAATGTGCTATTTGGGAATGATATCGATCCACACAAATATGATCGCAAGATTCTTGAAGGATACCTGCAGATTATCCAGGATAATAATATAGAAATGAAAGTCGCTCTTTATCATCCTTCTTTCTTTAAGGAAAATCCAGCAGTTATGCTGAAAAAAGCAAAAGATTGCATGAACTTAATTAAACTTGAAAAAAGCTGGGTGCATAATGGCAAAATGTACTACGCCATTCTGGCCGATTATGGCTGCTATTCATTCCCTCAAACTTTTAGTTATATCATTGATGAAGATTTGAGGATTGTGGGATTTGAAAAGAAATATATTTCTACTGAAATTGCTCCGTTGTTTACTTTCAGACCGTATATGGGAAGAGTGAAGTACTAAAAAATTGCAGAATATCCATTGAATATTGATGCTTGTTGAAGTACGGTATGTTATATATTAGTCGGGGTATACTTCTACAATCTTCAATGGATATTGGAAATTGCTTCTTCGTGCCTTTGCGCCTTCGTGGCCTTCGAAACAAATTTCTATCTTCGCACAAAATTTGCACGCTGTGGATCGTAAAGTACTCAAACTGGCTATACCCAATATTATCAGCAATATCACCGTACCGTTGGTTGGACTGGTTGATATGATTTTAATGGGACATATGGAATCGGAGGTTTATATCGGAGCGATTGCTCTGGGATCGATGATTTTCACATTTATCTATGCCGGTTTTGGTTTTCTGCGAATGGGAACGAGTGGTTTTACAGCTCAGGCTTATGGGGCACGAGATTTGAAGGAATCAGTTCTAGTTTTAAGCCGTGCCGTTTTAATAGCGCTGGCTGCAGCTGCAATGCTTATCTTATTACAGCCTCTTATTGCCTGGGGAAGTTTTCAGGTAATTGGTGGTAGTGCCGAGGTTGAATCCCTGGCAAAGCAATATTTCTACATCCGTATTTGGGCAGCACCTGCAACACTTGGCATATATGCTTTAACCGGCTGGTATATCGGGATGCAGAACACCCGCATCCCCATGGTTATGGCCATCATAATTAATATTGTAAATGTGGCATTAAGCGCTTCCTTTATTTTATTCTTTGGAATGAAATCGGATGGTGTTGCTTTGGGAACCGTTCTGGCTCAATATTCAGGTTTGTTTGTTGGTATATTTTTCTTTAGAAAATACTTCTACAAATTACTCCGCCATTGGACCAAGCAAGGAATGATGCATTGGGCCGCGATAAAACGCTTTATGAAGGTGAATACGGATATCCTGATCCGCTCATTTTTATTAACCGGAACATTCTTCTATTTCACTGCCGAATCAGCTGTATTCGGAGATGAAGTCCTGGCAGTAAACTCCCTGATGATACAATTCCTATGGATCCTCTCCTATTTCATTGATGGCTTTGCTTTTGCTGCTGAAGCTATCGTTGGAAAAACCATCGGAGCAAGAAATCGTGAAGACCTGATCAAAGCAGTTAAAGTTTTGCTTAAATGGGGACTTTTGGTTTGTATACCTATCACTGGTATATACTATTTCTGGAATGAAAGTATTTTCCACCTGCTCACTAATAAACAGAACGTAATTTCCCTTTCCCGGGATTATGAATTCTGGATTTGGATGATGCCTTTGGTTACATTCTCGGCATTTATTTGGGATGGAATTTATATTGGAGCCACTGCAAGTAAGGTGATGCGAAATACCATGATCGTTGCTACTTTAATCCTTTTCCTCCCAATTTACTACCTGTTCAGAGATTCGCTTGGTAATCATTCATTATGGCTGGCTATGATGATCTTTATGGCTGCTCGGGGAATTCTACTTACAATATTCAGCAAGAAAGAAATATTTAACAATCACGTTTTCAAACAATAGACTACACTTCACCTTTTAACCTCCACATATCAAGACCTGCACACACATACACCTTTTGCCGTATCTATATATTTTCATATCTTCACCCCTGAATTAAACCATGCAACAACTATGAAATACATTACTTTTATTCTACTCTTTGCAACTTTCAACATGTTTGCAAATGCTTCTGAGAATATGAATCCATATTATAAACTGGGTGAATTCAACGAAAGTGTTCAGGAAATTGGAGATAAAGTTAAAGTAAGTCTCACCGAAAAAGATTTTAAGGTGATTGGAGAATATCATCCTGCAAACAATTCCAATATGCTGGTAATTGTTTATACCAACGAGAAATTAAAATCATTTCTTCCGGGACTTCAAGATCGTGCTGCTTTAGCTACAGCCCTGAAAGTAGGTCTTATCAAAAAAGGAGGAAAAACCTCGGTATTTATGCAGAACCCGGATTATATGTTCCATGCATATTTGATGGAGAAAATGGAAAAGTCTACTATTTCCAATACCATGAGTACAATCTCCAAACAAGCAACATCTGCTCTCAAACCCATTGGAAAAGAATTCACTCCTTTTGGTGGTGGAAATATGGATAAAGAGGATCTCTGGGATTATCACTACATGTTTGGTATGCCATACTTCACCAACCCTGTAAATTTAAACACCTTCAGTTCATTTGAGGAGGGTGTAAAAACCATTCAAAAGAATCTCGCAAAACACAAAGGCTCAACGGTAAAGGTTTATGAATTAGTTTTTGCAGATAAAAAAGTAGCCGTTTTTGGTGTCGGCTTGCACAATAAAGAAATTGGAGAAGCTGAATTTCTTCCCATTATTGGAGAAGAACATCTTGCCGCGATGCCCTATGAAATAATACTTGAGGACACCAAAGCAACAATGCTTCACGGCAGGTATCGCTTTGCTCTATACTGGCCCGAATTAACAATGGGAACCTTTACCCAGATTATGAGTACACCGGGAAATGTGGAATCGACCTTGGAAGATTTGACGAAATAAACACTTCAAGACGCCTCATTGAAGGCGTCTTTTCTTTTCTCATATTATAAAATGGTTACCATCAATCAGTGCAGATTAAAAGTATACTCTCCAATCATAACTTAACAATGTCTTATTTTTACAATTTTCCACATGTAGTTGGTGATACTTTTGGCTGGATATTAATTTTATAGTTCAAACCAAATAAATTACTTGAATGGAAAATTTAATTGCATGGGTTGAAATACCCAGTGAAGACTTCAACCGGGCAGTAGCGTTTTACAAACAGTTATTACAAATGGAGTTGGAAATTATTGATTGTGATACTGAAAAGATGGCTTGCTTTCCTGGTGGCGAAGGAGCTATTATCAACGCAAAAGGTTACACTCCTTCTCGAGAAGGAGTGTTAGTCAGTTTGAATACTGGTAAAAAACTGGACGCAACAATAAAACGCATAGAAGAACTGGACTGTGAAATCACAATTCCAAAGACAAAGATTCAGGCTGAAGGCCGAGGATATTTTGCAGTTTTTATCGATTGTGAAGGTAATCGTATAGGATTATATGGTGATGAATAAACTCCTGGAATAACAAAATGCAGATCAGGGAGTATAACTCCCTGGTTTTAATTTTAAATTTGAAAAAAATAATCTATGGGGTATCTTCTGGCAAAACCTTCATTTTTTTTAGCACCATATATCAAGCAATATTGGGCGCTGGAAAATTGTCTACCTGAGGGGTATACGCATATTCAAAGAATTACCCCAAACGGTTTAATGGAGATGACATTTTATTTGGGTGATCGCCCCAGATCTTTAAATAAAAGTAAAGCATTGACCAGTAACAGCCTGGTAAGTGGCCAGCAAACAAAATATTATGACCTGGAGGTTTCCGGCAAACTCGACATGTTCTCTGTCACGCTAAAACCACAAGGAGCGATGATTCTCCTTAACCTCCCAATAAATGAGGTTACTGAGCAAAATGTCCCTTTAGCTTTTCTTTACGAGAATGATATAATCAGACTTGAAGATGAATTACACAAAACCAAATCATTTGAAGGCCGTGTAAGAATTATCGAAAGCTTTCTATTGAATAGAATTTCCTGCAAAGTAATCAATCGTGATTTTGACCGGATAAATAACAGCATCCTCAATATCAACAGGCTCGACACCAATGCTAGTATTGAGAGTCTGGCTTCAAGGGCTTGTTTGAGTCGCAAACAATACGAGCGGATTTTCCATCATTGTATCGGTATATCGCCTAAGCGTTTTCAACGAATTGTTCGCTTCCAAAGGGCTGTGCACGAAAAGTATCTCAATCCCAAATTAAGTTTAACCCAACTGGCATACAATTGTGGGTACTATGACCAGGCCCATATGGTGAATGATTTTAAAAGTCTGTCAGGTATATCTCCAAAAAAATACTTTTCAGAGTGTGAAGTTGGTTCGGATTATTTTTCTGAATAAAACCATATGCTTTTTTTGGCTCACCCTGTTTTTTTATCTTTCTACCATCTTACCCTAATACCTCTTTTTTACGGCATAATACATCACACCAAAAGCCAGATTGATCCACATGATAGCTACAATAATACCAACAAAAAAAGCCAGGAACCCCAGAATGCCTATAAAGAAGGCCAAAAATCCCAGGAAGAAGATATTGATAGTATGCCCGTGCGTCATATCCCATGAAGTTCGGATTGCTTCAACAGCATCCAATCTCTTTTCAATGATCAGGTAGGGAACAAAGGCAAGTTTGCAGGCAAAGATAATCCCTGGAATGATCAGCATTAAAAAGCCAAAACCAACAATAAACGAAACTAAGAGATTGGCGAATACAGCATTCATGTAATTTTTAAACACATCGAAAACATGTTGTACATCTGGTTTTTCACCGGCAGCAGCTTTATAGAAGGCATATTTCACACCATAATCCACAGGTCCGACTATTAGTATGGAATAAGCAAATGAAAAAATAAATACGAAAAAGATTCCAGGTCCGTAATGAAAATGTTCATAATCGAAATCGCCATTATCAAGATAACGTACCTCATCCCATAATCCAAGGCCAATCAGCGGTACTGCTATTACAAATCCAATAATCGAGATTAGTAACAATTCGATAAAATATTTCATCAGTTGTTTCCAACCATAACTGTAACAGGTACCAACATCAGGATTGAGTTGAGGCTGTTCTTCGGTTTGATTATGATAAACATGTGGCATAATAGATGTTTTATAACACATCCTAAGTTAATGATAATAAACAAGAATACTAATGTATGGTCATCATAAATTAATTAACCCCATTGATCTTACCAGCGATAATTCTTTTGAAAAAAGCACAAATTCACCAAAACAACATTTTAACTTTATCAACCTCAACTTTAATTTAATTAAACTTAATTTTGCTTTTTATAACTTTTGTTTCATACTTTTGTACAAAACAGTTCATAATGATAAATAAGAAACTACCCTGTGAATGTCCTGCCTGTGATCATCTATTAAAGGTGAAAAGTCTGCATTGCGAAAATTGTAACACAACCATAGATGGTATGTTTGAACTTTCCTTGCAGGCAAGGATGAGTAAGCAAGATCAGGAATTCATCCTGAATTTTGTGAAATTCAGTGGAAGTCTCAAGCAAATGGCTAAACATCTTGAATTGAGCTACCCAACAGTTCGCAACATGCTCAACGATTTAATCGAACGCCTAAACCAACTCGAATCATAATTCATTCAACCATGAATCCAATAATTTACAATCCATTTATCAAAATAGCCGGACAAAAAGCGCTAGGCTATGGATTTCTAATCATATTACTAACAAGTCTGCTTTGCTATTTCAGTGGTACCCGGTTGGATGGCGCAATCGATGTCCATTTCGGGGAGACAACAAGTGCTGCAATCTTTTTCACAGATAGCCTGATAGCCTGGTTATCAACCGTTATTATCTTCTATCCAATGGCTGTTATCCTGACCAGGAATCAGGTTCGATTTATTGATATTGCAGGAACATTTGCTTTTGCCAGGTTTCCTATGTTACTTGCTCCTTTCCTGGGATTCATAATGAATACGAATAAATTTCATGAATACCTGAATTGGAAGCTTTTAAATAATGGATCAGAAGTAGCTTTCCAACCTTTCGATTTTCTGGTTTTTGTCGCTTCAGTTCTAATCACACTATTGTTTGTGGTGTGGCTCATCGCCTTACTGTATAACGCATACAAAGTATCAACCAACCTTAAAGCCGGTACATTAACTGTTAGCTTTATAGTTGGAATTATTTTGGCAGAAATACTTTCTAAAATGGCTCTGTACTTTTCAGGAGGACTACTATTCACCTATAATATAAATTGATAAACATGTAATCATTAATCCCAAAACAATTAGTCATGAAAACAAGAAAATTAATTACAACTCTGCTTATAAGCTGCTTTTTCCTCAATAGCTTTCTACTCCAGGCCCAGGATAATTCAAAGATTATTGTGGGCTCGTGGAATGGTAAACTTGCAGTCCAAGGAATGCAACTTCGATTGGTATTCAATATCAGCGTGAATGGAGATAATGAATTTAAGGCAACCATGGATAGTCCTGACCAGGGAGCTAAAGATATCCCAATGGGAAAAGTCTCCTGGGATGGCCAGAATCTGACAATTGATGCTCCAAATATGAGGGCTTCATATAAAGGAACTCTGAATACCAATTCGATAATTAAGGGTACATGGGTGCAGGCCGGACAGTCGTTCCCATTAACAATTCAAAAAAAGGAACACAAGAAAAATACGATTGATAAACCAATTTTAACTTCTGAAAAGGCAATAGAACACCCGGCCGAAGTATGCGGAACCTGGCTGGGTAAATTGGGAATTCAGGGAATCAATCTGCGATTGATCTTTAATTTATCGAAAGATGAAAACAATAATTTAGCTGCAACCATGGACAGCCCTGACCAGGGAGCGCAAGGTATCCCAATGGGAAAAGTCTCCTGGGATGGCCAGAATCTGACAATTAACGCCCCGGACCTGAGAGGTAAATACACCGGAACAAAGTTGAATGACTCAACCTTTAGCGGAACATGGTCACAGGCAGGAAAAGATTTCGAATTGGATATCATCCGCCAGATAGAAAAATTTGAATTGAAACGTCCACAGGAACCTAAAGGCCCATTTTCATATCTTTCTGAAGATCTGACTTTCCCAAACAAGAAGGCTGATATCAAACTTGCAGGAACCTTAACATTACCAAAAGGAGAAGGTCCGTTTCCGGCTGTCATCCTAATCAGTGGATCGGGTCCTCAAAACCGTGATGAAGAAATCTTCGGACATAAGCCCTTCCTTGTAATTGCTGATGATTTAACAAAAAAAGGCTTTGCCGTACTTCGTTATGATGACAGAGGAGTAAATGAATCCGAAGGATCGCAATTAAACTCAACATCTGCTGATTACGCGACTGATGCGCGGGCAGCTTTTGATTTTTTGAAGAATGACAAACGTATTAACCCTTCCAGTATCGGCTTTGCCGGACATAGCGAGGGTGGATTGATTTGTCAGATCCTCGCTGCCAAATATGAGGATATTGCATTTATTATTTCCATGGCAGGTCCTGGAGTCACCGGGGAAGAAGTTCTTATCGAACAGGTTCAGGTAATTAGTGCATTAAGTGGTGAAAAAGAATCGAATATTGAAAAACAGACAAAGGCAAACCGAATGATTTACTCCACTCTTAAAGAAGTGGATGATAACCAGGCAGCCGAGAAAGAAATTCTGGTCAATTATCGAAAGTATTTGGAAAATATTGGCGAAGAAAATATTGATCAAAAAATTGAAGAATTCAAAACGCAATTTAGTCAGCATTCGTATACATGGATGCGTTTCTTTCTGAAATCCGACCCTCAGAAACTATTAAAGACAGTTAAGTGTCCCTACCTGGCAATCAATGGAGATAAAGATGTTCAGGTAATTTCTGAAACCAATCTTGGAGCAATGGAGCAAACCTTACTCAAAGCAGGACATAAAGATTATACTCTTAAAAACTTTGAAGGACTAAATCATATGTTTCAGGAAAGTGAAACCGGCTTGATGAATGAATATGGAGAAATTGAACAAACAATCGCTCCTGTTGTACTTGAAACGATATCAAACTGGCTGAAAGAACGGTTCCTATAGGAACACAATCATAAAAGAATTCTGGCGTTCCTTTATTACCCTAAAGGAGCGCCAGTTAATTTCAGGTATGACCTTTTCTTTGTTTTTAATTCCCAAACCAACAATCCACTCTCCTCCTTATTCTCTACATTTGCCAAATCAATTTTAACACAGGAAAAATGGAAATAAAGATCATTCGTAAATCGGAGCTTACTACAGCAAATTGGTCGGGAGGTACAACAACACAACTATACATTTATCCGGAAAACACCATTTATGGCGATCGTGATTTTATTTTTAGATTAAGTTCAGCCCGTGTTGATATTGAAAAATCAACGTTCACCAGTTTGCCAGGGGTAAAACGGGGAATTATGGTTTTGGATGGAAAAATGAAACTGGTTCATACGAATCAATATTCCACAATCCTACATAAATTCAACACCGATTCCTTTCATGGCAGCTGGGAAACCAGTAGTTTCGGGAAAGTAACCGATTACAACCTTATGACAACCGGAAATGCCTCCGGAGAACTCCGGGCTTTGAAAATGCAGGAGAAAGATGGATGTCTAAAGCCGATTAGTTCCGATTTGGATGTCGTCGCCTTATATATATATTCCGGTAAAATTGAAGTATCACTCCAGCAAAAGGATTACTTGTTGGAAAAAGGTGACAGTATTTTGTTTTTCAACAGGAGAACTCAACAAGAATTATCACTTCAAAGTATCTCTGATTCAGAAATTATTATTTCGGAAATAGTCTTTTAGATTAACTTCCAGATAGAACATTCATAAATAACGAATATATTTTGGTAGATTGTTTTTATTATTCAGGCAAAACAATATATTTGCCTCCGATATGCATTTCAATGCATATCGACTAATTAAACCAACTACAATCCAAACCAGAAATGAAAAAAATATTACTTGGCTTTATTGCCGTTCTAATCCTGCATGTATCAGGTTTAGCGCAAAATTCCATCAGAGGAAAGGTATTTGATAAAGAGACCTCTGAACCTCTTCCCTATTGCAACATCTCAATTAAGAATCAAAACAAAGGAGCTGTTACCGATGTAAATGGTGAATTTGAAATGGTGGGTATTGAAGGAAAGTCCCTTACCATCACTGCTTCTTTTGTGGGATACCAAAAACAAACAAGAACCGTAACAGTTTCAGGAAACAGTGTTCCTGAAGTTGTTTTCTATCTAAAGAGCTCAAGCATCACAAGTGCTCCTGTAGTAATAACCGGGACAAGAACTGAACGCAGAATAGAAGATGTTCCAACACGTGTAAACTTAATTACACCCAAAAGAATTACGGCTTCACCAGCACAAAGTGCTGATGAACTCCTTAACTACACTGCCGGTGTTAATGTCAATCGCGCAGGAGGCTTTTTGAGCCATCGTTCCAACGTAAGCATGCGAGGAATGAGTGGAGCAGAGCAATCACGAGTTTTAATTCTGGTTGACGGCATCCCCGTGAATAAAGCAGATGGTGGTTCAGTAAATTGGAACCTGATTAATATGGAAACCGTCAAAAAGGTTGAGGTTTCAAAGGGACCGGGATCGTCGCTATACGGAAGTAATGCAATGGGTGGCGTTGTAAATATTATTACTTCTAAACCTACCAAACAAATTGAAGGTTCAGTGAAAACTGAATATGGCGAAATGAATACTTATGGAGGCCGTGCCAATGTTGGAGGGAGAATTGCCAATACCGGTTTATACTATGGAGTAAATGCGTTCTATCGTCAAAGTGATGGTTATAATAATCTTCCTGAAGAAGAAAGAGACAGCACCAGCATCAAATCTGATTTAATGGAATATGCAGCAGGCATTAAAATTGGATATGACTTAAATTCAAAAAACAATATTGAACTATCTCTGAATTATTTTGATGACCAACGAGGATCAGGTTCTAAGATTTTCATTCCTGAAGGGGAACGAATGGATCATGACACTTATACCGGAAGCGTAAGCTATAAAGGTGAATTTGCAGGTATTCGTACGACTACAACAGCTTATTACCGCAATGAGAATTACTTCAAACTTCGCGAATCATACAAAGCCAGTAAAGATAAATATACCTGTTTCGCCGTGGATTCTAAACGTGAAGACCTTGGCTTGATTTATTACGCATCAAAGAAAATTGGTAAGCGAAATGATATCACAGCTGGTTTTGATGTGAAACAAGGTAAAGTGGATGCTGTGGATGACTATACTTACACAAATGAATACTGGACAGGTGAACCTGTTACGGATTTGGTCTTCAATAGAGGTTCTATGAATACTATGGCCTTATTTATTCAGGATGAAATTACACTTTCTAAAAGTATTAAGCTGATAGCTGGTCTTCGTTTCGACCATGCAAAATTCTTTGATGGATCTTATTACATTGAAGACACAACAAAAGCAACAGATGTACTTGCTGATCTGGAAAACAAGGAACTTGCTGAATTTAATTGGAATGCTCTTAGTCCGAAATTATCAGCTCAGTACCGAATCACAAAAAATATTAGAACTTATGTTTCCTATGCTCAAGGTTTCCGTCCACCGGTATTGGATGATTTATGCCGCTCAGGATTTATCCGTGGAGGTTTCAAACGAGCAAATCCAGAATTAAAACCTGAAACCATTCAAAACTTCGAATGGGGTATGGACTGGCACAGTTTTGATAATAAATTGAGAGTTTCCCCTTCAGCATACTATTCGTTAGGAAAAGATTTTATGTATTATGTAAGTACCGGCGATTCGATTGCTATGGGTAGTAAAGTGAAACCTATTCGTGAACGCAGAAATATAAGTGGCGTTGAAATCTATGGCGCTGAAATGGAAATCAATTTTGCTATTAATAAAAATATTACTGCACTAGCAAACTATGCATACACACATTCAACTGTTAGTGAATTTGAAACAACAGAAAGTAAAAATGATATCTCAGGAAACTTCCTAACCTATGTACCAGAACATCAATTTACAATTGGTGCAATTTGGACAAACCGATATATCAACACGAACATCTACTATCATCACAAAGGGGAATTCTATGCCGATGATCAGAATGAGGTTTTGATTGAGCCTTATGCAACATTTGATGTGAAATTATGGAGAAATATTGGTGAAAACTTTTCAGTAGCATTTATCGTAAAAGATGCTCTTGATAATCAAGCAATCGTTGATGAAGATTATTTATCAATGGGGCGCTATATGAAAATAGAATTAGGATACAGATTTTAGGTTAAAATCATCACATAATTCAACCTCACAGTTGAATAGTAGCTCGGGTTGCCGGCGGAGGCCAGGTCCTCTGCCAGGCGACCTTTGCTAAAACAATTTAAAAAAATCGATCATGAAAAAAATATTACTCTCAATAAGTGCTTGTACTTTGATGTTACTTAGCTCTTGTACACAGATGGAAACAAAAGTTGATAAGCCCGTTTTCAAAGTAGATCAGGGCGATAAAACCAATGACTTCTACGATAACGAGAAGACACATGAACTTACCGGAAACCAAATAGAAATTGCCGGAGAAATCTCAAATCCGGGAATCGTTGATTTATCAACATTGCCAATCCGTGAAATGATTGTAAAGGAAGCTATCTTGGATGGCGACAGTACCAAATTTATTGGTGCGTATCGTTATAATGGTTATTCCCTGTATGATTTATTGAATGAAAGAGTGCTAGCAAAAAAGAATGCTGACAAATTTAGACCTATTATTGATTTATATGTGGAAGTGGAAAATGCAGATGGGGAAAAAGTGGTGCTTTCATGGGGTGAATTATTCTATCCTGTCCATCGCCATGAAATTCTGATTGCAACACATGTGATGCATATCGTCCCTTCCAAAACAAAAGAATATTGGCCACTTCCTGAAGAGAGAAAACTAATTGTAGGTACAGATCTGGTCACAGAACGTAATATTACAAATCCGGTTAAAATCACCGTTAAATCGCTGAACCGCGATTTTAAAGTTGACCGTACCATTGATCCTCTATTCAGTGACAATCTGAAAGTTTACACCAATGATCAGGAAATCCTGGATCTTTCACAACTACCTGAAGGCACACAGGAATACGCTTACCCCAATGTGTTTTATGGAAGAGGTATGGGAATCCACGGAGTGAAACCGTTTAAAGGTGGATTATTGAAGGATGTATTGGAAGCCCATTACACTTTTAATCGTAAAAATTTAAGGACAGGTATGTTTACAGTTTGTGGTATTGACGGTTACCGTTGTTCACTAACTTATGGTGAATTGTTTAACCGCAATGATCAATCAGAAACCTTGTTAATTGACAAAGAGAATTATGAAGGTGCCGGACGCTTTTCTTTATACGTTTCTGGTGACTTCTTCTCAGACAGAGCAATAAAAGCTATGTCTAGCATCCATTTTGATCACTTATAAAAGAAATAAAAACCTGATAAGAGCAGCATGAGATTCCTCTCTGGCGGCTCTTTTTCTTTCTCATCGAATTAGAATCAATCTAAATTGATCTCCATTTGTTCTTAATGAACATATGTTCATTAAATTTGCAACAAATAGATTGCTATGCCACACTTAGATAAAAGTGGACCAGATCACAATGGACGTCAAACAGGCAGAGCTTTAGGCTCCTGCAACAAGTCAGCCTTTACGGATGAAGATTCAGTATCTAAACTCGGTCAGGGCTTGAGTAAAAGACGAAAATCCGGCGGAGGCAAAGGCCTTGGTAAGCGTTTAAAAAGCGGCATTCCTGCAAGATTTATTGAAGCTGATAATTGTGGGCAATCGGAATAAAATAGCTATTGCTTATTTGACAATATAATTCCATAATCAAAAAACAAACAAATGAAAATTGCAGTACCTACACGAAACAATATGGTTGATGATCATTTCGGTCATTGTGAGTATTATACCATTTTCGGCATTGAAGACAACCAGGTAAAACATAAGGAATTATTTGATGCTCCCGAAGGATGTGGATGCAAATCAAATATTGCAGGTATCCTCCGTGAGAAAGGAGTTGAAGTAATGCTCGCAGGAAGTATGGGAATGGGAGCCTTGAATGTTTTAGCGATGCAAGGTATTCGTGTTTTCAGAGGTTGTTCAGGGAATGTGGATGAATTGGTAAAGGTATTCCTGGAAGGTCAGGTAGCCGACTCGGGAGTTTCTTGTAGCCACCATGGTGAAGACCACCAATGCAGTCACTAATTTTTTCATTTGAAATCATAGAAAGAAAGAGGATATAAAATATGAAGTCAACTTGTACATGGGTTAACGGCCATCAGTCGGTAATCAACAACGGAAGAAACCACTCGGTGGTAATCGATTTACCAGAAAAAAGTAACGGTAAAGATCTTGGAGCAACTGCTCTGGAATTGGCAAACATGAGTTTGAATGGTTGCATCGTAACCATTTTCTCAATGATCGCTTCTAAAATGAGACTTTCATTCGAACAACTGGAAGTAGAATTGGATGCTAAAAAAGGTCCTGAAGATGCTACTGTTTCGGGCGTTTTCTTTGAGTTTAGAATTAAGACTGAAGAATCGGCTGAACGCGTAGAAAAATGCCTGAATCAAACATTGAAAACATGCCCTGTTGGCGTTATATACGAGAAAGCAGGCATAGAAACTGAATACAGAATCGTAATGCTTTAGTTCTGTGATCTGCCATACAACAGAAATACGAGTTAATTATTGCGATACCGACAATATGGGTTTTGTTCATCATTCGAACTATGCCCGGTATTTTGAAACGGCCCGTTGGGAAATGTTTCGGGAATTGGGCATCAGCTATAAATCCATAGAGGAGATGGGATATTTAATGCCTGTGGTTGATATGAATATTTCGTACAAGAAACCAGCATTTTATGATAACGTTTTGTTTATAAAAACCAGGATTTTGAAAGTTCCCAGAGCATGTGTTGATTTTGTGTATGAGGTGTTTGATGCCGATAATCAATGCATTAATCAGGCAAAAATCAGGATGGCATTTATCAATAAAAACAGCCGGAAGATTTGTAAACCACCTCAGATATTGATAGATATATTAGAGAAGAACATGCTTTTAAGTGCGATTGAAAGACAATAAAGATCTCCTCCGGTTATATGTGGGCAAAAAGGCAGAATCCTTCGGGATTTTGCCTTTGCTCTTTTTAAGTAAATTGTATCCTTGCATAAAAGTGATAAATATGATAATAGTTAGTTCCTGCCTTGCAGGAGTAAAATGCCGTTACGACGGAAAAAGTAATGAAGTAGCTGTGGTGAAGAACCTTTTCGAAGAAGGAAAAGCAATACCTGTTTGCCCTGAAATATTAGGCGGCTTAGAAACTCCCAGACCGTCCTGCGAAATTGTAACCTGCCTGAATGGGGAAAAAAGAATTCAGACCAAAGAAGGTCTTGATTTCACAAAACAATTTGAAGAAGGGGCTCAAAAAACACTTAAAATCGCAAAACTGGTAAACGCAAAACAAGCTATTTTAAAAGCCAACAGCCCTTCTTGCGGCTTTGGACATATATATGATGGAACATTTTCAGGTATATACAAAGAAGGAAACGGCTTAACTGGTGAACTATTATCTGAAAATGAGATTGAAGTATTTAATGAAAAGAACTGGCTATAATCATTGAATTACTTCCTCCATGAATTACGGAATAATTAAGGGATATCATTAGGGTAATTCTATACAACAATTTATAACTTGCAGCCCGCAATCTTATACCAACAAAGGAATAGGTTGAGGATTTTTCATTAGTAAATAATGGCAGAAATGAGTAAAAAAAGTATCTACCCTTTATACCTGACTTTATTCTGGATTTTGATTTTTTTCATTTTCCGTTTTGTATTCTTTATGTTCCATACTGATCATAACGGCGATGCTTTGCAAGCATTTATTAGTTGTCTGCGTATGGATCTCAGCATGGCTTCCTATTTCATTATTTTACCCAGTCTGTTTTGGGCTATCGGGCAATATTTTAAAAGAAAGGTGTTCTGGACAAACTTGTTGGTTGTATTTAACCTGATCGTGTTATTATTTGTTTGTGGGATTGAAATTTCAAGCATTCCATTATATAAAGAATGGGGAACCACTACCAATGCCAGGGCTTTTAGCTATGTTTATTCACCAAAGGAGATGTGGGCCACCATTAAGGATTTTGCCAGATGGTATCACATTTTGATCAGTCTTTCCCTCTTTTCTGCGGGGTACTTAATAACAAAAAAGCTTCATAGGAATATTTTCTTCGAGCCCAGAGCAAAATGGGGATTCTTTATTGTCCCACTTATAATTATTTGCTCAGCCATAATTATGACACGTGGTGGATTACAAAAAATCCCTCTAAGTATCAGTGACGCCTTCTATTCATCAAACCAAAACAATAACTATACTTCTGTAAATAAGACCTGGTATTTTGTCCAAAGTTTACTTGAAGATCAAAACATAGAAGATTCACATCGATATACTGCTGAGGAGTTAAGAGTCTTCTACAAAGATTTCTTTACTACAGATTCAAAAAAGGATTCCCTTAATTACATCAATAAACAGCGCCCCAATATCGTTTTTATCGTTATGGAAAGCTGGACAGCAGGAATTATTGAACCACTGGGTGGGTTGAAAGGAGCCAGTTCCAATTTCACCAAATTATCAAAGGAAGGATTTCTGTTTTCCAACGCATATTGCTCAGGTTTCAGAACCGATCAGGGAGTATTGAGTATTTTGAGTGGTGTACCAGCGCTTCCATCCATCAACATGATGAATAAAGTTGAAATAATGAATGATTTACCTTCACTGGTGAATCGTTTTAATCAGCAAAATTACAATACCTCGGTATACTATGGCGGTGATATGAACTTCAGTAATTTCAGAAATTACTTTCTAAATCATGGCATCAATCAACTTATTGATAAAAATGATTTTGATGTAGAATTTAGTAGCAGTGACTGGGGGGTACCTGACCATTTGGTTTTTGAACGTGCACATCAGGAAATCTCAGACTTAAAAGAACCTTTTTTCTCCACCATTATTACCCAAAGCTCACATCCTCCTTTTGATATCCCAGGTGAATATGCTTTTGGGAACAGTACCAAACCAGAAAAGTTCAAGAGTGCGATTCATTATTCAGATCAGGCTTTGGGAGCATTTTTCGAAAGTTGTAAAAATGAATCCTGGTATGAGAATACTCTTTTTGTGTTAGTTGCAGATCATGGAGCAATGCACCTGGGTACAGTTGGCTACAATGACTTAGAGCGTTTTCATATTCCCATAATGCTTTATGGTCCGGCATTAAAAGACTCTTACAAAGGAAAAAAAGACACTACTTTGATGAACCAACATGACATCCCAGCTACAATACTGCACCTATTGGATTGGAATTCATCTGAATTCTCCCTGAGTAAAAGTGCCTTCCAAAAAGAGCATCCATATGTTTTCTTTGCCTCGGGAGATGCTATGACCTGGTCGGATAAACAACATTCTGTTCTGTTTAATCATAAAAGTGAGAAAGTTTATAAGAGATCATGTAAAAAGCAACAAGAGAAAGAAATGGTCCGCCAGGGATTGTTATTCCTTGAATTAAGCAGGAAATACATTCTAAACATTCAGGCTATAAATAATGCACCATAGCTTCAGGCATGCGTAGCTGTATGACGATGCCCTGCCTGGCTATCCGGTATTAGTGACCAAAAAAAAACGCCATCCCAAACCGGATGGCGTTTTTTATTATAAAGAATCTCTTTTCTTATCCCAAAGGAAGAACTTCACGACCAAAAGACTCTTTATAAAGTTCTGCCATGGCAGTATAAAGAGCTAAAGAGCCACAAAGAATACCGTCAATTCCAGCAATTACTTTAATTGTATGGCTTCCAGTGAAGTCAGCAAGAGCAAGCAAAGCAAAAAGAAGAACTACGGTTCCAAAAACCAGTTTTAAAGCTTTATTCGCTTTACGGGCAACAAAATACAGGAATGTAGAGAAAACACCCCAAACGGCAAGGAACCATCCCATTGCATGAGGCGTTGGTGCAGTACCTAATCCCATTTTTGGAAGGATCAACAGAAAGACTAAAACAAGCCAAAAAGCTCCGTAAGATGTAAAAGCAATTGTTCCGAACATATTGTTCTTTCTCCACTCTAACATACCTACCAATAATTGTACAAAACCACCAAAGAAAAGGCCCATAGCCAAAATCATGGTGTCTAGTCCAAACAAACCCACATTATGCAGGTTTAAAAGAATTGTTGACATACCAAAACCACACAGTCCCAACGGCCCTGGATTCGCCGTCATGTCTTTTACTTGAATCGAATTGCTCATTCTTACAATTTATTATTAATTACTAATTTCCCTTTTTCAAAACGAGCGCAAAAGTATAAATTCAAAAGCGAATAACAGCCCCTGGTAGCTAAACTATTGTCTGGCAAGTGATAACCAATTGATTTCAAAACCAGAGACAGGTCAAGACTATACTACTTACCACACTGGCATTACGTATGTTACACCCTGCTTCATATCTACATTCTTCTTTACGTACATTGATTCTAAATTTCATTCGAACGCATTGAGCTAGTGTCCTTTTTATACATTTGCATTCGTTATGCATCCTTATGCATATCGAATGCAAAAATCGAAAAACAAATAATTTACCATAACATGAACAACGCAATTTATAATTTCCAGGCTCCCAAAAACGAACCAGTTTGGGAATATCGCAAAGGTACACCGGAACGCGAACTGTTGGAAAAGGAACTGGCCAGATTATCTGCCGAAGAGATTGAGATTCCACTTATTATTGGAGGAAAAGAAATAAGAACAGGTGATACGGCGAAGGTATGCATGCCACATAATCATCAACACACGCTTGCAACTTATCATAAAACCACTGAAAAAGAAATTGATATGGCCATTGATGCGGCCATGAAAGCTCATAAAATATGGGGGGCATTGCCTTGGACAGTCCGTGCCTCAATAATGCTGAAGGTTGCTGAATTATTATCAGGTAAATACCGTTACACAATTCTTGCAGCCACGATGCTTGGCCAAAGTAAAAATATATACCAGGCCGAAATAGATGCAGTTTGTGAATCGGTCGACTTTTTACGCTTTAATGCATATTTTGCATCTAAAATCTACAACGTTCAGCCGAACTCGGGTTACAACCAATTGAATAGAATGGAATATCGTCCTTTGGAGGGATTTGTTTTTGCAGTAAGTCCATTCAACTTCACTGCAATTGCCTCTAACTTGAATATGGCTCCTGTAATGATGGGTAATGTTACGATCTGGAAACCTGCCACAACAAGCTTGTATTCCAACTATTTCTTAATGAAGATATTTCAGGAAGCAGGTGTACCTGATGGTGTTATAAACTTTATTCCTGGAAAAGGATCACTAATCGGTAATCGTGTAATGAACCACAAAGATTTGGGTGGTATTCACTTCACCGGATCAAACAGAACATTCAACCAGCTTTGGAGAGGTGCCACCGAAAACCTTGAAAATTATAAGTCCTACCCACGAATTGTTGGCGAAACCGGAGGTAAAGATTTTATCTTTGTTCATCCATCAGCCGATGTGCAGGAAGTGGCGGTAAATTGCATCAGAGGTGCATTTGAATACCAAGGTCAAAAATGTTCGGCTGCTTCGCGTGCCTATATGCCAAAATCTTTATGGCCAAAGATCAAAGAATCATTAATTGATATGAGCAAGGACATGAAAGTAGGTGATGTTTGTGATCACAAAAATTTCATGAATGCTGTTATTGATGAAAGCTCATACAACAATACGACTCAATATATCGAATATGCCAGAAACTCAGATGACGCTGAGATCATAGCCGGAGGAACATACAATAATGAAGTCGGGTATTTTATCCAACCAACAATTATTGAAACAATAAATCCAAAGTTTAAGAGCATGGTGGAGGAGATTTTCGCCCCTGTACTCACCATTTTTGTATATGAAGATTCGAAGCTTGACGAAGCAATTGAGTTATGTGATACAACATCACCTTACGGATTGACAGGTGCTGTTTTTGCACGTGATCGAATTGCTGCTGCTGATGTTTGCAGTAAGCTACAATATGCTGCTGGTAATTTCTATATCAATGATAAACCAACAGGAGCAATTGTTGGACTTCAACCATTTGGTGGTTCACGCCAATCGGGTACCAATGATAAAGCAGGTGGAGAGCATAACTTAATGCGATGGATCACTCCACGTACTATAAAGGAAACATTTATGCCGGCAACCGAGTATAAGTACCCTTATATGAACGATTAATAAGTGCATTATTAAACCTCAATATCCAAAATTCTAACGACAAGTTAGATTTAGTTTTTATGGCCACGAACCACTGTCTCCTTCATGGATTCAGTGGTTCCCTCTTTATTGGTTAAAATATTGTTATATAAAGCCGATACTATTTCTCAACTAAATTATAATTGTACATTTGCATCGATGAATAGAACAAAAAATAATACAACCCTTTGTTGTTGCTGTTGGAATACCACCATCAGGAAGGGATTGTTATGTTCATCATAATTTTTTTTAGCTAGTTTATAAATGTTATAGATCAAGCCCTTCCGATATTCGGAAGGGCTTTTTTTTTACTCAAAAATCTATGGATAGAAACTTTTTCAAACAAATCGGACAATTTCGGCGGGCTATAAACGGACATATGCCAGCTTTACATGAAGCAAATGGTTTTATCAAAGAATTGCCAGGCTACCTTTTTCCTGTCTTACAGGAAAGTGAGATCAATGAAGAACCAGAAATATATTTCCAGAAGCTCAAAAGAAGATTGGAAGAACTTATTCTCCCGCTTGTTCCAAACAAGGAAGTAGCGAAGAACAAATCAAATCATTTCTTTGAAAAGATTCCAGAAGTGTACGAAAAACTGATACAGGATGCTCGTTTTATTTACGAGAATGACCCGGCATCTGTATCCATTGAAGAGGTGATCATTTGTTATCCGGGCTTCTACGCTATAGCCATTCATCGCTTTGCACATGAGCTATATCAACTAGAGATACCGTTACTCCCACGGATATTTGCCAATTATGCCCAGAGAAGGACGGCTATTGATATTCATCCGGGAGCAAAAATCAAAAGTCCGTTTTTCATCGATCATGGTATCGGTATTGTAATTGGTGAAACAACAACCATCGGAAAACAGGTAAAGATTTATCAGGGTGTTACCCTGGGGGCTTTGAGTGTAAGCAAAGACAAAGCTGAGATTAAGCGCCATCCAACAATTAAAAATGGTGTAACAATTTATGCTGGTTCAACCATACTTGGAGGTCAAACCACCATTGGTAATAACAGCATCATTGGAGGAAACGTGTGGTTAACCAACAGTGTTTTGCCACATTCAGTAGTGTTGAATAAAAGCGAAAAACACGTTAAAAACAAAGTTAACAATCAGTTAGAACCCATTAATTATAGTATATAAATAAAAACTAAAAGAGATGATCGTAAACAATATTTTAGAAACCATAGGAAACACCCCTGTTGTGAAACTTCAAAGACTCTTCGGAGATAACCACCAGGTATTTGTGAAATTAGAACGGCAAAATCCAGGAGGAAGTATAAAAGATCGAATTGCCTTATCAATGGTAGAGGATGCTGAAACCAGCGGAGCTCTTCAACCTAACGGGACCATTATTGAACCCACATCGGGAAATACTGGTATCGGATTAGCCATTGTAGCCGCTGTTAAAGGTTATCGCCTGATAATTACCATGCCAGAATCCATGTCGATTGAAAGAAGAAGACTAGTGACAGCCTATGGAGCTGAACTTGTACTTACGCCAAAAGAATTAGGGATGAAGGGAGCTATTGCCAAAGCAGAAGAATTGCACAATAAGATTTCCGGTTCCTGGATACCTCAGCAATTTAAAAACCCGGCAAACCCAGAAGTGCATGCCCGTACCACCGCTCAGGAAATTATCCACAATTTCCCAGATGGACTTGATTATTTTATAACTGGCGTAGGAACAGGTGGACATATCTCAGCCATCACCGCTGTTTTAAAAGAAAAGTTCCCGCAGATAAAAGTCCTGGCAGTGGAACCAGAATTATCACCTGTAATTAGTGGAGGAAAACCAGGGCCTCACCCAATTCAGGGCATTGGTGCAGGGTTTATTCCTGAAAATCTGAAAACAGAACTTCTGGATGGTGCTATCAAAGTTTCAAAGGAAGAGTCGTTTGAATATGCCCAAATGGCAGCAAAGAAGGAAGGGATATTTTCCGGAATTTCAAGCGGAGCTGCACTGGCCGCCATTAATAAAGTTATGAATGATATCCCACAAGGAACTAGAATCCTGACTATAGCCTACGATACCGGTGAGCGATACCTATCTGTAGATGGACTTTATTAGTAACCTGAATTCGATTTAATCAATCTTTCAGTTGACGTTTGTAAAGTTCTATTTTCTACTTGACACATCAGGATGAGATGTTAGATTTTAGAACTTAGATGTTAGGGGAATTAACACATTACTACAATCTAGGTTCTTTCTTCTATCATCTTGTCTTATTTTGTACCAAACTGATTCCAGTGGTGTACACTTAAAATAATAAGGGATACAGCAAGCTATATCCTTAAATTCTCTTAATTTGCACACACCAAATTTCACAATAACATTTAGTAAACAAAAGCTATGCAAGTTCTTGAATTTCAAAATGAGCCGATTGATATTACTTCTCTTCCGGCCATTGATCACAATGCTTTTCACCAAATCGAAAAGAGGCATTTAAGCAAGAGTCTCACTTCCTGGGGACTTCGGTTTATGTTTTTTATCGGGATTTTTATTGGCGTCTACCTGGCTGCTAAAAATGAAATCCCCACTTATATATACATTATCATTGCTTCAGTCTTGCTGTTAATCAATCTTATTTCACTGTTTTTCACTCTAAAAGCACATCCTGTAAAAAGCTATCAAATCAGAGAAAAGGATATTTCTTATCAAAAAGGATATATGTTTTATAAACTAACAACAATTCCTTACAACAGAATCCAACATGTTGAAATCAAGCAGGACTTTATTGATAAGATGTTCAAATTAGCAGTGATAAAGGTGTATACCGCAGGTGGTGTTGCCAGCGACCTGGCCATCCCGGGATTAACTCTTGAAACTGCAACACAGCTCAAAGAACAATTGACGAAAAACATTGCTGATTATGAGCAAAATTAATTTGACCATTCCAACACGTCAATCTCCAAAAGGTCTGGTGATTATCCTGGTGATGAGTTTAAGAAAAGCGATCACACAGGTTTGGCCGGCTTTGGTGGCAATTTTATTTACAGGGAAAAAATTCTTTGATCACCCCTGGGCTTTACCTCTGGCTATTGGTATTCCCCTGGTGTTATTGGTGGTGCACTCTATTCTATATTATCTGAATTTCTACTTCTATATTCAGGATGATGAGTTTATCTTGAAAAAGGGCTATCTGAATAAGAAAACACTTTCCATTCCTTTGGGGAGGATCCAAAATATCAATACCAAGCAAAATCTGCTGCAACAATTCCTGAGTGTAAGCAGTCTGGAATTGGATACTGCGGGTAGTGCAGTGAAGGAATTGAAAATTCATGCACTGGAACAAAACTATGTTAAAGAGCTTTATGAGCAATTGTCTTTAAAAAAGGATGATTCTTTGGAAGTTGAGTTGGATTCTGAAATTGATACAAAAGAACCTGTTAGAGTCCCAGAACTCAAAACAATTCTACAACTTAGCTGGACCGACCTCTTTAAAATTGGTATCAGTAGAAACCATCTGAAGGCAGGTTTGGTGATCTTATTCTTTGTGTGGCAGTTTTTTGATCAGGTGACCGAATCATTAAACATCGATCAGGAAGGGTATTATAACGATGCTCAAAATTACTTATTAAGCTCCGGCCTTGTGTTTGTCTTATTTATGGTAGTCATTCTGATTCTGCTTGGATTGCTTTTTTCTTTGGTGGATACTTTCTTAAAATATTTCGAGCTGAGACTTAGTAAATCCGATCGTGCGTATCAATTACAAAGCGGACTCCTTAACAGAAAGAACGCGCTGGTGCCATTTAATAAAATTCAGGAGATTGAATGGATTACCAATCCCCTGATGCGGTTATTGGGGCTATTCCAGGTTAAAGTTGGCCAGGCTTCAAGTGCTGAAATAAAGACCAAGCAACAGGTGATTATACCGGGTTGTACAGCTTCCCATATTCAGAACATAAAGGATGATATCTTTGGAACTGACCAACCTGATGGTGGTGAGAAATATTATACTGACAAATACTACATCCGCAGACTTTGGATGTTCTGGGGATGGCTTCCGCTTACAGCATCTCCCTTTCTGATTTTGCAGAATCAGTGGTTTTGGGCCGTTATACCGGTTTGGTTAGTGCTGACTCTGACCATGGCTGTTGTTCATGTTAAAAAAAGATACTTCCAGATCAGTACTGAACAGATTATGACAAGCCGCGGTACTTTTGGACATAAGTGGACTCAAATCGAACTTTTCAGACTGCAGAATATAGAATATAAGCAAAGTGTTTTCCAGAAACGAAAGAAACTTGCTTCATTACAAATCTATACGGCTTCGGGAAGTTTCTCTGTACCATTTATCAACGAAAACCTCGCCCGGGAATTGTATAATTTCCTGCTGTATAAAATCGAAAGTACAGACCGGCATTGGATGTAGTTTTTTTGTTAGCCACGAAGGCTCAAAGTCACAAAGGAACACGAAGATTATTTTTTTTAATTCTCACTTTGTGTTTCTTCAAGTCTTCGTGACTTAGTGGTGTATATTTTTTTTTGACACAAAGCCTCTAAAACACAAAGTACCACGAAGAATGTTTTTATTTTTTCTTTGAGTTTCTTCGAGTCTTCAAACCTTAGTGGTGTATAATTTTTTTTGACACAAAGTCACCAAGACACAAAGTACCACAAAGAATGTTTGTATTTTTTCTTTGAGTTTCTTCGAGTCTTCAAACCTTAGTGGTGTATAATTTTTTTTGACACAAAGTCACCAAGACACAAAGTACCACAAAGAATGTTTGTATTTTTTCTTTGAGTTTCTTCGAGTCTTCAAACCTTAGTGGTGTATAATTTTTTTTGACACAAAGTCACCAAGACACAAAGTACCACAAAGAATGTTTGTATTTTTTCTTTGAGTTTCTTCGAGTCTTCAAACCTTAGTGGTGTATAATTTTTTTTTGACACAAAGCCTCTAAAACACAAAGTACCACGAAGGATGTTTTTATTTTTTCTTTGAGTTTCTTCGAGCCTTCGAGCCATAGTGGTGTATATTTTTTTTTAACAACTAGCCTCTAAAACACAAAGTACCACGAAGGATGTTTTTATTTTTTCATTGTGTTTCTTCGAGTCTTCAAACCTTAGTGGTGAATAATTTTTTTTTGACACAATGCAGAAAGAATTAATATCTATACCACAAACCTTTTAATGCCGTTTTTAATTCTGGCAACATTGAAGTTAATAAGAAAACCAAGTTTTTTATCTGTTAGTTTTAAATAGCTTATTAATTGAGCTTCCCAAACCGGATTCATCGTTTCAACAGCTTTCAATTCACAGATAATGCAGTCTTCAACCAGAACATCCAACCGAAGCCCTTCATCAAACTTCAATTGATCATAAACAATAGGTATGTTTACTTGTCTTTGATAATTTAAGCTTCTTTTCCTTAATTCATGACAGAAACATGCTTCATATACTTTTTCCAACAATCCGGGACCCAAGTTAACATGAACTGTATATGCTGCATCAACTACTAAGCGTGCTATTTTTTCTGTTGTACTATCAATAGATGGATACTTGTCTTTGATGTTTTTTGAGTTGGGAAATATTTGTGGCATAGAATGTTTATTCATTGGTGATCTTTACTAAAGATAACTATAAATACCATATTGAGAATTATTACTTTTTCATTCTTTGAGTCTTCGTAGTGAATTATTTTTTTTGCCACGAAGGCTCAAAGTCACAAAGGAACACGAAGATTATTTGATTTTTTTCTTTGTGTTTCTTCGAATCTTTGTGCCTTTGTGGCATTTAAATATCTTCTGTAGAAACTTTACTTTCCCTTTCGCACATACTTAAACACATTCACTTTCTCGGTAGTAACCAACCCTTCAGTAACAACTTCATCAAGAAAGGGGAGGATTTTATCGATATTGGCCTGGATATCCACGATTTCGATAACAACGGGCAGATTCTCTGCTAGACGAAGAATCTTTGCCGTCTGAACTTCACGTCCGCGTTGGTAGCCCATAATCCCACGGAAAACGGTTGCTCCTGCCAGATCCAGTTCCTTTGCCTTTAATACGATTACTTCGTAAAGATTACGTCCGCTCAAGGTATCATCTTCAGAAATGAAGATGCGTAATAGGACGCCTTGTGATGGTAGTGTCATGGTTTTATTTGTATAAGGTTAATAAGGCTCTTGCCGTTACATAACCTAAATATACCAATAAAACACCAATAACATTACTGATTCCGATATTCAATAAGAAGAACTTAATATTGCCATCTCGCAACAAACCAAAGCTTTCGTTGGCAAAGGTGGAAAAGGTGGTAAAGCCACCAAACAATCCAATAAATAAAAATGAACGCATCCCACTTCCAATATTCTCCCTCTCAAACGCTCCCCAGGCCAAACCAATCGCCAATGAACCAATCAGGTTCACAGCCATGGTACCATAAGGGAAGGTAGCCTCAAACATCCGCTGTGCATACCCCGATACCAGATACCGTAATACACTGCCCAGTCCCCCACCTAAGAAAATATATAATAGCTTCATTAGTTATTCTTTATTGTGGTGCAAAGGTAAGGGTTTGGGTAAAATACACAAGATCGCAATTTGATACAGTTGTCGCAGATTCCACGATTCCTGGTTAGAGTATAGAGTTAGTATGAAATGATGTGATGTGGTAATCTCTCATAATTGATATGTTGTAATAACAATGGCGTCCACAGCAATATTCAGTATATACTTTGATATAGTATACATATTACATATATTTGAACTCCATAACGTATAGATTATGAAACAAAAGTTCTTTATTATTTTAATAGCTTTTTTATTGCCAAACACAATCCTTAAGGCGCAAACTGATGAATGGGAGTGCATATGGTTCGCTTGTTGGTTAAAGGAATCGCCTATAACGATGTTAAGTTGGTTGTAATGCATTAATAAATATTGAAAAAACTAAATCCACAAAACAAATAAGATGAAACAATTTCTTACTTTACTATCAGTTATTTTGTGTTCAAATTTGCTAGCCCAAAACTGGCAACCTGTAACGCTAAATGAAGTTTATAACTTTGAATATTCCGTAGATGATGAGATATGTACCATAAAGGTTGATAGTGTAGAAGTACAGGGGAGTGACTCAATCTTCTACTTGAATAGAGTGGCATTACCCTGTGATACTTGTACAGGTGAGTTTGAATATGCTTATTTGAAAAATCAACCTCAGTTTTTAATGCGTCAGATGATGAAATCAGGAACAGAAGATGGTGTTTATACTTTTTCAGACACCCTGGAGTTTACTATTAAAACATTGTCAAATGAAGGTGATACATGGGATTTTTTACCTTCCCAGGGCATTACAGCCGAGGTTATTGAAGTGTCAATACAAGAGGTACTTGGTGTAGAAGATAATATTAAAATCATAGAGTTAAGTAACGGCCAAACATTCACGATTTCAGAGAATCACGGAATTATATCTTTCCCTGACTTTTATTCAGAAGGAGAATATAACTTAGTTGGAATGGAAACAAGTGAGCAAGGGTATAGTATCCCAGATTTTTGGGATTTTTATGATTTTCAGATAGGAGATGTTTACCAGTATGTCAGACATTCCTGGCATACAGCATCAAATCCCGGATCTAATGATACGTATCGTAAAGTCACCATTGAACAGAAGGATGTTTATCCAACTTATTACGAGTATTCTAATGTGCAGGTTGGTCATGTTGATATTTTCAACGGCTATGGCATGCCTGTAGATACAATGTATTTTGAAGATGTTGTAAACAAAACCTATACAGAATCCGATCACCCAATTGCTAATGGTTACAACAATGAGTTGTTGAATTTGGATGGTTACTTAACAGGACTAATTGAAGGCCAATATGGAATTGTAAATTTTGAATATCAGAACAATGCTGTGTATCGAAAAAGCTTGTATAGTCCTGAGGAAAACTATACATGGTATACAATTGCAAATGAATATAATCCTCAGGCTCATGAAGATTTAATTTTGCCTTCAATGATGGATGGATTTCAAAAAGTATATGAAGTGAATAAGGGCATTGTATTTGACGTATTAGGTATGGGCGAGTTTCATGAAGAAGAACAGCTAATTGGAAGTATAATAGATGGAGAAACCACCGGAACTGTTTACTCAGATTCATGGTTATTAACTGTTAATAAGAATAAAAGCATGTATAGTGGTGTCAAATGCTTCCCGAATCCAACTTCATCATCTCTTACTATTTCATTGGAAGATCCAAGTCCGGTAATCTCCTACAGAATCTATAATTCTATAGGCCAAACAGAAGAATACAAAAGAGTAAATCTTTCTCAGAATGAAATAACAATTAACCTGAACCATATAAAGGCAGGGATTTACGTTGTTGAAGCTGAAACTCAGAATGGAACAGTTAAAAGAGTGAGGTTTGTAAAACTTTAGATGCATGTGTAAACATGATTTTTAGTTCCGTTTTCTGGATTGATATAATAAAAATGCCTTCTGGTCAGAGGGCATTTTTGTTATTGTAGGGATATTGACGAAATAGCATTTTGCGATGTATGCAGTCAATATATAGTAATGGCATCAATAGGAAATTACAGTAACTTCTTAAGTTCTTCCTCAATATACGATTTAAGTTGAGCAATATCTGGCAATTGAATCAAGTATTGTTGGACGAATAGGTTTTGATCCATACCTGCTGTAGCGTATTTAACCAGAGCTTGATCCTTTTCGGCTACCAAAAGAATACCCACTGGAGGTTGATCATCCTTTTCTTTTATTTCCTCAGTATAATAGTTCAGGTAAGTGTTTAATTGACCAATATCGCCATGTTCAAAAGCCCCAATCTTAAGATCTATCAACACATGGCATTTTAATATCCGGTGATAGAATACCAAATCGATAAAATAATAAGTCTCACCAATCAGTATTCGTTTTTGACGCCCTTCAAAACAAAAGCCACGCCCCATTTCTATAATAAAATCCTGAAGATGATCTAAAAGTGCTGATTCAAGATCAGACTCTTCAACAGCCTCTTTTATGTTGAGGTTAAGAAATTCAAAGGCATAAATATTTTTAATAATATCTCCATTCTCTTTAAATGTCGCGTTGGATCGAACCAATTCAGATAGTTTTTCGGGCTTTCCTGATAAACTACTTCTTTCGTAATACAAACTTGCAATTTGCCGTTTTAACTCCCTAACACTCCATGTAGCTCTTATGCATTCTACCTCATAAAATGTTCTTTTTAATGAATTTTCGATATTCAATAGTAATTCGATGTGTGAGTATGATAAACGAGAAATAATTTTCTCGGCAGGCACATGGTTTGTTTTTTCAGAAGTAATAATGGCTTTTTTTTCTTCAGGATTTTCCAAAACGGGGGACACCGTCCCCCGAATCTCAGGTAAATTGAAAATGGGAGACACTGTCCCCCGTTTTTGTGATGTAAGGATATATTCCTTTAAGTAAGTGTATTGTATGTAGAACTGTCTGAATTTTCGGAGTGATCTTTCATCAAAACCTTTGATATGATTTAAGGTAGTGGCTAACTTCGAAATCAATTTCATCCCATATGCAGCTCTGTCTTCACCCTCCTGTTCAAATTCCACAATATAATACCCCGTAAGCCAATTACGAATTGTTAAAGCTTGATTTACAGCATTGATTGCTTGACATTGTAAATTATGATGTATCTGTTCAATGGTTGAGGTGAGTTGCTGGAAGTTTTTCATCTTTTATTTGATTTTGATATTTGTAGATTATAAAGTTACAGATATTTTATGAGTCAATATGCATCATGAGTGTAGGAAATAAATTGACATAGATTGGATAGAGTAGGCAAATAAAAAAATAGGCTGCCAAAACATTCATTTGGCAGCCAGCAGTAATATTAACTGTTAAATATTATTTCCCTCCGGCTTCAACATGATTCGTTAGGTAATCAAGAAGCATGGTATATAGGTGGATGGTTGTACCTTCACCTTCGTAAATACCGTGCGATCGGTTCGGGTAGGCAAACATCTGGAATTGTTTGTTGTATTTAACCAGTTCGTTGATCAGCATTTCGGCATTTTGGTAGTGAACATTATCATCACCGGTACCGTGAACGAGTAACAAGTCGCCTTCAAGGTCTTTTGCATAGGTTAATGGAGAACCGATAACGAAGTCTTCCATATTTTCCTGAGGCAGTCCCATATAGCGTTCCTGATAGATATTATCGTAAGTCAATTGGTTTGCAACTGGTGCAACCGACATCCCTGCTTTATAGATTTCAGGATATTTGAACATCAGGTTCAGGGTCATGGAACCACCACCGCTCCATCCCCAAACCGCTATACGGTCGGCATCGATAAAATCCCATTTCATCACTTCTTTGGCCGCCATAGCCTGGTCTTGTGCGTTTATAACACCAAGCTTTCGGTAAATGGATTTTCTCCACTCACGACCTTTAGGAGCAGGTGTTCCACGGTTGTCTAAAGAGACAACCACATAACCATTCTGAGCTACCAAACGGTGAAACCAGTTTCCACGTTTCCATGAATCCACAGCAATCTGGTTGAAAGGCTCACCATAAACATGGAATAGTACAGGGTATTTCTTCGAAGGATCGAAGTTTGGAGGCTTGATCACATAACCTTCCATGGTAACATCATCTTCGGTGGTAAGCTGGAAAAACTCAACCGGTTTCATATCCAGCTTTGAGATGGTTTCCATCAATTTTGTATTATCATTCAGATTTCGCATAACCTGATGTTTCGGCAATCCAACTAAATCCTGTTGACTAGGTGTATTGGCATTTGAAAAGGTATGGAAGGCGTATTTTGCTCCAGGAGCCACATCATAACTATGGGTTCCTTTTGGTGCTTCAGGAGTAATGCGTTGAACCTTACCTGCCTTTTTCAACGAGCACTTATACATATAACGTTGCACCGGACTATCAGGCGAAGCAATAAAGTAACACGATTTTGTTTTTTGATCGATGGTAACAATACTAATTACATCATATTCTGCAGTAGTCAGCTTTTTCTCTTCCCCCGTATCACTTAAAGTGTAAAGCTGTCTCCAGCCACCTTTCTCACTTGTCCAGGTGAAATGATTTTCATCAATCCATTCCCAATCATTTACAGCATCAATCCAGGCTGTTTCTTTTTCCTCATAAATACTAACCGCATCAGCAGACAGTGCATTACATTTCCAAAGTTTCATATGGTTTTGGTGACGATTCAATTGCTGCACAAAAATCTCATATCGGTCTTCAGCCCACATCATGCGTGGCAAATAATGTTGCTGAGGATCACCCTCTATTTTTAGCCAACGTGTTTTACCTCCATCAGCAGGAAGCACTCCAATTTTACAAGCTGAAGGTGTTTCACCAACCTTTGGATATTCAACTGGAATGGTATATGAGTAGATCGAATCGGTATTATTAATCATCAGGAAATTCTTGATATTGGTAGCATCCACTTGCCAGTAAGCAAGGTATTTACCATCGTAGCTCCAGCGAAAACCATCCCTGCAGTCGAATTCTTCTTCGTAAGCCCAGTCGAAGGTACCGTTGATGATCTTATCTGTACCATCAAAAGTTAACTGCTTCACATCTGCTGTTGCTAAATCTTCTACATAAAGATTGTGTTTTGAAACGTATGCTACCTGCGCGTCATTGGGAGAGAATTTTGCAAACATCAAGCTTGATTCAGGTAAACCGATTCCCAGTTGTTTTAATTCCTTGGTTTTCAAATTCAGGATCCAGTAGTCACCACGGGTATCATATCGCCAAACTCGTGCCGTGTTGGTGTAGATCAGCATTTTTGTTTTGTCGTGTGACCATTCGTAGTCGCGCAATCTCAAAGGCTGCTCCTGCCCTTTTGGAGTTAACATTTCAGCCGATACCAATACCGATTCCTTTTCAGTTTCGGTTTCAACACGAACAACTTCAACAGCTCCTTTTTCGCGGTTGAGCTTGAATTTTGTATACGCTTTTCCATCTTCAATCCAGCGGGCACCACGAAAATAATCCTGACGGAAATCTGAGGAATTATAGATCCTATCGATACTTAGTTTTGAAAGATCTTTTTGCTCCTGCGCCTGAGTAGCAATCGCCATAAACGACAGTACAACAAACGCGAACAGCACCTTAAAAAGACTGACTCTTTGCATAATGATTTGCTATTTTTTTTCAATTATTTCATTAATAATGATTACCCAAAAGCAATCTGTAACGAAGATAGCAAATCCTAAGCTTTGAAAATTTATGATTGATAAAAGTGTATCTCCATCGAATAAAATCCTGCTATTGGAGGAGCAAAGGCTAAAATTCAAAGCTCATAGAGATTAAACTTTTTCTTTTCACATCCCATCAGAATCCCCACTTCATACGGACATAAAACATTCCAAGGCCAAAGCCTCCAAATTCAGTACCTACTTCTCCCTGTAACAACTGAGCCATCAGGAGTAAGTCCCAGTTGTCGGCAATGCTTACTGTAGCTCCTGGTCCAACAAAAAAGGACTGATCGTATGGATTGTAAATCGCAGAAAGATCACCCCGAACTAATGGCGATATGGGATATCCAAGCTGTGCAAATAATGACATGCGAGCCGGTGTTAAAGTTTTAATTGAAACATCCTGATTAAAAAACAATCCTCCTTCTCTGGTGGCATCTCCGATTGCGCCTTTACTGTTGTATAATACAGCACCGTGGATATACAATCCCTTTGGAAAGGTATAGTCAGCATCAACCGAAGCAATCAAAACTCCTGTTGTGTCTGATGGATTATCTTTTGGATGCAGATAAGTTGCTTCTCCACGGAAACCGGCCCCTTTGATATCTCCGGCCCAACCAAGTCCAGCTACATAATCCTTTGGCATCACTCCTCCCAGGAATTGAATATCATAGCTCCATTTATTGAAACGATACATTCCTGCAAGGGTTAAAGCTGAATCGTGATCCATTTTTGCAACAACTTGCACCGAAGAAGTATAATTGAGATAATATTCCAACTTAATGGCATCACTTCCCGGACGCTCTTCATAATCGAAATCAAAATAGGAAAAAGCATTAAAAATATCATTGGGATTCCATACAAGTCCCATCCCCCAGTTGATGCGCTGCCGACCAACTCTCGCCTGAAAATCCCCTTGGGTATAATCGAAGTAAAATCGATCGACACTGGTTTGCAACAAATATGAATTTCCATCTGAAAGAATTGTTGTCATATCAACAAAACCATTATCCAATTCGTACATACTCTTTAAGTCAAATTCATTGGTCACATTTCCAACTGTAACTAAACCTCCATAATGAAGATTGTTTCTGACTGAAGTTGTAAATGTAAGGTTTTGGTGTAGATACCAGGAGAAGTTCAAACGGTTATGAATGGTATTCATGCCCAACCAGGTTCCATCCAGGCTATCCACCATGGTTGTTTGCAGATTCTTCACATAGCCATCCAATTGCCAGCTTTTGGGTTTATCCTGAGCGTTGAGGATTACAGAAAACAGAATAAAAAGTGATATTAATTTGATTCGCATGACTGTTTCAATTTGGTTCAAGCATATGATGTAGATCATACATCTAGCAAATTAACCAAATTCGTTCGGAATAAAAATGAGAATTTCGATAAGGCGTAAAAATCCTTCGATATTCTGTGATATTATCTGAGTTTACTCTTTTCATGATAAAAAAAACAACAAATCTAGACTGATTCCCATTCCCTAAGAATCTATACACATCTTACTCCCCTCTTACCATTCTACCTTTTTACCTGCTTACCACCCTTCTGTAAATTGCTGCTCTTACATAAGCTTTAGCCTATGGTAAATAATTATAAATTTATTGATCCTTTGAAAAGTGAAGTTGTAACCTATTCAAACTGTTGTTCGTCAATATAATAATTGAGATTTTGAATTAACAAGAACATTAAACTATCTTTAAAGGACTAATTTCAAATCAATTAAAAAATAAACCATGAAAATAACAAGTAAAATCACAGTCCTGCTGGCTATATGTATAGCCATTTTAGGTTGCAACGAACCCAAAAAGGAAATCACAAAGTACACCATCGAACAGTTCTACAAAAATGAAAGCATCTTTGGAGGAAGCTTCTCACCTGATGAAAGCAAGCTTTTGGTTACTTCCAATAAAACAGGCATATACAATGCTTATGAGCTCACTCTTGATAGTAAAGAAGTTATGCCTTTAACATCTTCAACCGAAGAGTCTGTTTTTGCATCCTCCTATTTCCCTAATGATGAGCGTATCCTTTTTAGCTCTGATAAAGGGGGGAATGAAATAAGCCATATCTATTTAAGGGAGTTGGACGGAACGGTAAAGGATTTAACTCCTGAAGAAGAAGCTAAGGCTAATTTTGCCGGTTGGGCCCGTGATAAAAAGAGCTTATTCTTTATATCCAACAAACGGGATCCACGATTCTTTGATTTGTATGAAATGCAAATTGAAGATTTCAGCTCTGAAATGATCTACGAAAACAATGAAGGCTTTGATATCTCAGGCATTTCTAAAGATAAGAATTACCTGGCTTTAACCAAAAGCATCACAACAACCAACGGTGAGTTGTACCTATACAATCGTACGTCAAAAGAATTGAAACATGTTTCTCCACATCAGGGAGATGCAAAATACAGCTCGGAGTTTTTCACTCTGGATAATAAAGAGATGTATTACACTACTGATGAAGACAGTGAATTTACTTACTTGATGAAATACAATTTGGAAAGTGGTAAAAAGGAAAAAGTTTGGGAAGCAAAATGGGATGTATGGTATGCCTATAATTCATACAATGAAAAATACCGCGTAATAGGTGTTAATGAAGATGCTCAAACCAAGGTCTATGTATACGATATGGAAACCGGTAAGGAGTTACAACTGCCAAAAATTGAAGGTGGAAATATCAGCTCAGTCAGTATTTCAAGAAGTGAAAAGCTCATGCGTCTGAACGTAAGTAGTGCCAAATCTACTGGAGACATGTACCTCTACAGTTTCGAAAATGGAGATTTGACCCGATTGACCAACACCCTGAATCCTGAAATTGATCCGGCTAATTTGGTAACTCCTCAGGTAGTTCGTTACAAATCATTTGATGGAATGGAAATTCCTGCAATTCTATATAAGCCTCTTGAGGCTTCTGTTAATAACAAAGTGCCTGCCCTTGTTTGGGTTCATGGTGGACCTGGAGGACAATCGCGTGTCAGCTATTTTTCAGTGATTCAATATTTGGTTAATCATGGCTATGCCGTTATTGCTGTAAATAACCGAGGGAGTAGTGGCTATGGAAAAACATTTTATGCTGCCGATAATCGCAAGCATGGAGAAGAGGACCTTCAGGATTGTGTTGAAGCCAAAAAATATCTGGATGGCTTAGGATATATTGATACCGATAAGATCGGAATCATAGGTGGGTCCTATGGTGGCTACATGGTGATGGCTGCTCTGACTTACACTCCGGAAGAGTTTGCTACAGGAGTGAATATCTTCGGTGTCACAAACTGGTTAAGAACTCTGAAGTCGATCCCTCCATACTGGGAATCATTTAGAAAAGCATTGTATGATGAAATGGGAGATCCGTTTACCGATGATTCCATTCGATTGCATAAGATTTCACCGGTATTTCATGCTAAGAATGTAACAAAACCATTAATGGTACTTCAGGGAGCTAATGACCCCCGTGTCCTTCAGGTGGAATCGGATGAGATAGTAGCTGCTGTAAAAGCCAATGGTGTCCCTGTTGACTATGTTCTCTTCCCTGATGAAGGTCATGGTTTTAATAAAAAGGAAAATGAGATTAAAGGATATGGTCAAATTCTGACTTTCCTGGATATGCACTTAAAAGGTATTGAATCTGCAAAAGAATAAAAGAGTTAATCACTTATGTGTTTTAAGAGAAAATACACTGTAAATTAATAAGGAGGTTGTCGCAGCAGACAGCCTCTTTTGTTTTGATAATAAAGCCTAAGCTTCCTCTTCATAAAATCAAACCTATATCATAAAACAGAAAAGTGACTACTGAATTATTGGCGACAATAATCACACCGTACCGAGGTGCGAATTAAGACAACAGTATAACCTGAAGAATCAGACCATTAGCACTCGCTGATACAAACGGTATAATAAAAAGACATTCGGAGTCAACATTTATTTCGATTGCCTGAGTGGAATTGTCAATCCAAATTCACTCCCTTTCCCCTCTTCACTCTTTACCCATATTTTGCCTTTGTGACGTTCTGCAAATTCTTTACATACAATCAAACCTAGCCCCGTTCCTGTTTCCTTTTCAGTGCCTCGTTTCGAAAGGCATACTTTCATACTGAACAAACGTTTGATTTCTTCAGCTGACATTCCTATACCATTGTCTTTTACAGAAATAACAATATGATCTTTATCTTGATGGTAAGTTAAAATATCAATAAAGCCTCCTTTTGGGGTATATTTTATTGCATTTGACAATAGGTTTCGAACAATAGTAGAAAGCATATTCAATCCACATTCAACGTCCTCTTTAACTTCAAGATGCTTGCGAATCGTTATGTTTTTATTTAAGGCAATTGAATTTTCCAACTCAATCGTATCATTAATTATTTGATCCATTTCCACCTTTTCCAATTGCATCTTAATTCTACCGGTTTGTATTTGAGCCCAATCAAGAAGGTTCACCAGGAGCAAATAAACCTGTTTAGCCGTTTTTTGAATCGTCTGAGCATAAAGCATCATATCATCCGATTGCTGTGATCGAATATCCTCTATCATCAATTCACTTAAACCCAAAATGGAATTAAATGGATTTTTTAAATCATGAGCTAAGACGGAAAAGAGCTTATCCTTGGTAGCATTCAATTCCAGGAGTTTAATTTCGGCCTTTTTCAATTCAGTAATATCAACTACTGTCCCTAAGGAATGAAGAGGAGTACCAAATTCATCATATTCTGTAAAGCATTTTTCATTAACATATTTAATGGTTCCATTTTTAAGCAATAAGCGATGCTCAATATCATATGTTGTTTTTGTGTTTAAAGCCATAGTATAGGCTGTATCAACATAATCCCGGTCATCCGGATGGATCGTTTCGAGGAAGGCCTCATAGCTTGCTCTGAAATTTTCGGGTTCCAGTCCAAATATTTCATATACACCATCTGACCATTCAAGCTTATTCTCTAAAAGGTTTAATTGCCAATGTCCCATTTGGGCAATATGCTCAGCTTCTTTAAGTCGGCGTTCGCTTTCTTCCACCTTTTTTTCGGCCGTAACACGGTCAGTAATATCATCGATTGCCACCAAAACCATTTCATTGGATGGAGAATCAATAAATGCTGTTGAAACCAAAACATTTCTGAAAACAATTTCATCCATTATTTTTAATGGAAATACCGTTTCTACTTTGAATTGATCTTCTTTGGTATCGAAAGTGTGTTGGACTGTTCCTCTTATTTTACAAATCTGACAATTAGGGCCAAAACCACAACCATCAGGAGTGTCGAAACTATAGGCACAACGTAAGGCTTCACCACCTCTGAGACCATTAATATCACCTCTTTTCAACTGAGCAACTTCAAGAGCGGTATAATTAGCCATAGTGATCAGCTTATTCTTATCCATCAGTAACATGATTACAGGAGAATTATCGAAAATAATCTGAAGTAATTCAACCGTACCCATCGATGATTTATTTGTTATTGAATGGATCTCCCCCTTTTCAAGCTTCATTCTCAGCTGCTCATTCTCCTGTTCTAATGAACGTAACTTCTCCTCCAAAGATTGGTTAAAACCGATCTGTTCCATAATCCCCACGTTTTATTTTTGCTTCAGCATTATAACGGATAATGAAAATGCTGTTTCCCCATGTAAATATACGAAATCAAATACCTGAATACAACAGGATATCAGAGACCAGAAATGGAACAAAAGCTCAACATATTAAATGCTTGCTTAAGAAAACGCTTTAAAAATAAACTGAGACAACAAAAACAAAAGCAACAGCTATTACTACAGAAATGCTATAGAAAAAGCTTACGAATAAAAATTTAAGCGATGTACGAACAATTGATCTGCCATAGAATTTTTTCATCCCAAACCAGATATATGCAGGAATCAGCCAGAACAGATAATTCTCAGGGCTGGAAGCTCTCTCAGGGAAAATAAGTTTAATCGCAATAATCAGAGATAAGATTAAGAAAGCGGTGGCATGTACCAACAAGGAATAAATAAAATGGCCTGAGTAATACTTTCTGGATTTTCGGAAGAAAATAAATAACCAAAACCCAAATACAGGCATCAAAATAAACAAAGACCAGGATAAAAAACGGAACATCTTGGACATGAACACATCCGGATATCCCAACATTTTTATGACATTGGTGATAATCCGGATTTCAGTTTCAGTATGACCAGGCTTAGCCACCTGTTTTTCAAGTTCGACTTGTGCTTTTTTAAGGTCTTGCTTCGTAAATAATGTCTTTTTCTTTTTTCGTCTCTCCGTTTGTAGAGGTTCTGTATTGGCTTTTACCAATTCATCGACGGATTCTTTTATTGAATCTGTATTCCCAGCCTCAATACTATTGAAAACCACATTGTTAATTTCGAGTTCTAAAGTGTTGGCTTTAGCTAAAGATAAACTGTCTGATTGCAGGGAATCAGAAGAAATTGCTGTATCACTTTCCATATTCTCTTTGATCAGGTTAGAGGTCACGATATTTAATAAGAGAAAGAAAATAAAACTCATAAAAACATAAAACTGGAACGGAGGCATATATTTCTTGCGTTTGCCCCCCATAAAATCTGACGAAAACCTCCCTGGTTTGAAAAGGATTGTCCCCAAGGTTCGAAAGAAACGAGTATCAAAGGACAATACAGTTCCCATAAAATCGTAAATCAGAATGCTAAAAGGCTGATTCCATTCTTTAACTGATTGCCCGCATTCAGGGCAAAAATTACCCTGGAATTCATTCTCACAATTTTTACAAACAATAGTTTCCAGATCTAGGTTATCTACCACTTGTCCTTTATTGTTCTTCCCCTTTATTAATTTCTTTATTCTGTACTTCATGAGAAAATTTGGTCTGATTTCTTGTCTAGCTTTGTTTTCGGGCGGTAAAGATACATTAATGTGTTTTATATACAATTTCTATATCACTATTCTCAAGTTATTTGGTTAAAAAGTATATCAGGCAATTTTATTACCAAGAGGAGATTTCTTAATTGAAATTTATTCTGACAATAATTAACTTTATAAGAATGTAAATAAAGATTATTTAATATATGAATAAAGATCTAAGCATATATTTGATTTCCGGAGCATCAGGAGCCAGTGGTCGTTTACTTTTGGAAACCATCCTTGCCCAATTTCCCAACAACATGATTTCGCTTTGTATAAAAAGAAATATTCGTTCAAAACATCAGCTTATTGAAATTATTAGAGAGGTTGAAGAAGTACATGCAATAATTGTTCATACCATGGTAGACCCACATATGCGACAACTAATCCAAACACAAGCGAGTGAAAACCAGATTGAATGTTTTGATTTAATGGGGCCTATTTTTGAGCACCTGAGTAAGCAATTGAAGACATCAGCTCAGGGAAAACCTGGCATATACCAAGACTTACACCAAGACTATTTCGATCGCGTAGCTGCAATTGAGTTTACAGTTACTCATGATGATGGCCGAAATCCAAAAGGCCTATCAAACGCTGACATCATCCTGACAGGTGTTTCCAGAAGTGGAAAAACACCTTTAAGTATGTATCTGGCTGTTCTGGGATATAAAGTAGCTAATATCCCCTTTGTTTCAGAAGAATTAATGCCGCAACAAATCTATGAAGCAGATCCGATGCGCATTTTTGGACTGACACTAAACACTGAAAGGTTGATAACACATCGAAGAGAGCGAGAGAAGTATTTGGGTATAAATCAAGGATCTGCTTATACAAATATGTTACTTGTTAATCAGGAGATTGGAACTGCGGAACGCATGTGTAAGAAAAACCGATGGAAGATTATAAATGTTTCGAATAAGGCAATTGAATCAACAGCCAATGAAATCATAGAAATTTACAGTCGGCGTTTCATCAAAAATAAGCAATAAAAAAAACAGGCCTTGATAACTCAAGGCCTGTTCTATGTATATTGGATATCTTCTTAGTATTCTGATCTTCTACCTCGATTTTCTCCTCCACGGTATCCACCGCCACGGTTTTCACCACCGCCACGATTGTATCCACCGCCACGGTTTTCACCACCGCCACGGTTAAATCCGCCGCCGCCACGGTTGCCACCACCACGGTTGAATCCGCCGCCACCTCTGCGGGCACCACCACCGTTTTCTCTTTTTTCAGACTCATTAACGACGATCGTACGGCCATCAACCTCACCACCATTAAGTTCTGCAATAGCTTTTTTCGCTTCTTCATCGTTTGGCATTTCTACGAAACCGAATCCGCGACTTTTTCCGGTGAATTTGTCAGTGATTACTTTAACTGAGGCGATTTCACCATACTCTTCAAAAAATCCTCTTAAGTCTTCTTCATCAATACTGAATGGTAGACTTCCTACAAAAATGTTCATAATTACTTTTAAGTTATTGCGATAAATTTATCGGGGCAAAGTTACTCTTTATTTCAATGTGAAATACAGTAAATTACAGATAATTCACAAAAAGGTAATTTTCCCCATTATTCATACTGTTTCTTTTTATTATCTGAAATCAATCCACTCAATATTAAGCCGATAAAACATTTAAAAGCTACTTCCTGGGGCCTTTTCTTTTATAAAACGGCTTCTTCCTGGATTTATGCTTAAAAATCTTCGGATTGTATTGAGGCGTTTCACCAAATTCGGAAGGAACGCCAGCTTTTAAAACGGTATCTTCCAAAAGTTTTTCAATCGCAGCGAATTTGTTTTGATCCCTCTCATTAATTAAGGTAATTGCAATCCCTTCTGCCTTTGCACGGGCAGTACGACCAATACGGTGAATATAATCTTCTCCATCGCCAGGCACATCATAATTAACAACCAGGTCAATATCCTCTATATCAATTCCCCGCGAAAGAATATCGGTAGCAACGATGATACTTGTCTTACGGCTTTTAAACCTTAACAATACCTCTTCTCGTTCATTTTGTTCTAAATCCGAATGAATGTCTTCCACCGAAAGTTTCATTGCTTTCAGTTCTCTGGCGAGTACTTTTGTACTGCTCTTTGTGGAACAAAAAACGATCACACTTCGTAGCTCCTGATGACGTAACAGGTATTTTACCAGACCAACTTTCTGTTTGTCGTAAACAACATAAGCAACCTGCATAATATTCTCGGCAGGTTTAGAAACGCCAAGATTTACTTCAACAGGTTTGTATAGAACCTTTTTAGCCAAAAATTTCATCTTTTCAGGCATAGTAGCGCTGTAAAGATGAAATTTTTGGCTAAAAAGGTTCTATACAAACCTGTTGAAGTAAAAAATTTCAACAGGTTTGTATAGAACCTTTTTAGCCAAAAATTACATCTTTTCAGGCATAGTAGCGCTGTAAAGCAAATTCTGGCGTTTATCAGGAAGTTCTTTTATAATTTTCATGATATCATCATGAAATCCCATATCTAACATACGGTCAGCTTCATCCAAAATCAGGAATTCCAAATCCTTGAAATTCACATAACCCATGTTTAAATGAGCAATCATTCTTCCTGGGGTACAAACAACCACATCAGCCCCCTGCTTTAATGCCTGCTTTTCGTTGGCATATGAGCTACCATCTCCACCTCCATATACCGCAACCGAACTAACGGGTGTGAAATATGAGAAGCCTTGCATTTGCTGATCGATTTGTACCGCAAGCTCCCGCGTAGGAACAATAATTAAAGCTTTAATATGTGAGTGTTCATTTGAACTTATAATTCTATTGATAACAGGTAGTAGGAAAGCAGCCGTTTTACCGGTCCCGGTTTGTGCCGATGCAATTAAATCTTTCCCTTCTAGTATTACCGGAATGGTTTGCTCCTGAACAGGAGTTGCTGTTTCAAAACCTATCGACTCTATTCCCTCCAGCAAATCAGGATGTAAATCAAATTCTCTAAACTCCAAAGTAGATGTATTAAACTATTTCTTCTATTATAAATCAGGCAAATATAGGTAATAATCGTACTTCATGGTGTTTTTATTATTCCATACATATTTGCGGATTAATATTTATAACAATTAATACCAGAGTAAAGTTTTATCTCCTTGAGCTCTAATTTCATTTTTAACTTCCAGAGTATTGGTTAAACTGCAGTGCTGATATGATAATCATATCTTATTAACTATGTGCAGCTTTTAGTCATCAAATTCAAACCCCAGCTATTTCAATCAAAGCCAGGTAAAATGATTTCTTGCAGAGGCAATCTTAACATTCTATCTGTTGGCAGAGACAGACAACCTTTATAATTAATATGATGTCATGTATTCTAGGTAATTAATTATTTTTGCAAGCATAAACAATAACGATACAGAAAACAATATATGAATAACTCCAGAAACACACTGATACAGGTCAATTCGTATGGAATGGGCCAAGGCAATGAGGAGCTTGCCCTAAAATTAATCACCAACTATTTTAAACTGATGCTGGAAGACAACCGACTTCCTAAGATCATCACATTTTACAATGGCGGAGTGAAGTTATTGAGTCAAGACTCTCCTGCTTCCAACATTTTAAAAGAAATAGAATTAAGTGGCGTCCGTCTTCTTGCCTGCAAGACTTGTATTGATTTTTATGGAATAGGTGAAAATTTGAATTCTGGCACTCCCGGGACGATGATGGACATATTAACACTACAAGCTACAGCTGATAAAGTCATCACTTTGTAATGCCTTATATTGAATCCGGGAAATAAAGGTGCTTCCCGGATTTCATATCGCCAACAAGCTTAATGTAAGTTCAGTTCTAAGATAACAACGAGCCATTCTAAAAGTCACTTAAGTATAATGTGCTTATAAATCACAATCCTTAACAGCAATCATAAACAACAAACTTCTTATTTTCAGCCAACACATTTACCTGATCAAAAATCTTCTCAAGGTGAATTTTATAATTCAAATGACGATTGGCTACTAATTGAAAATGCCCATTGGATCTCAAACAACGCTTTACTTCAGAAAACAACCCCACGGCAACATTCATATCAATTTCAAATTCGAAATGGAAGGGTGGATTAGAAACTATCAGATCGAAGAACTCACTTTGAAATTCCTCCAGACAATTATCCCAATGAAAAATAGTATTATCGTCTTTAATATTTAATTTGGAGGATTCGACAGCCAACCATGAATCATCCAACAGATGTAATTTACAATCATGATTAGCTTGCTTTACAGCCCAGGCAAGTATCCCATTCCCGGAAGCCAAATCTAACACACAGCAGTCAGAATCTTTGAGTTCCAGATGCTCGATTAAAAACTGACTGGCGTAATCTATATTAGCAGCAGAAAAGACTCCAAAATATTGATGAAACACTTTAGAATCTGAATAATTAACAGTATTCAACAATTCAATTTCTCTATAGGGTTTCACCCCGGAAAGAATCATCAGACGAGATTTTTTCCATGCTCTGCTTTGCTCGACCTCCTCGAAAAACTCTCCAGCAATACTTAGCATTTGTGGGCTAAAATTTCGAGTCATAAATGAACATATCACTTTTGAGGTCTTCGACATGTTTTGCGATAACTGATACAAGTATAGCCTGAATAACTCAAGAGATTTAGGAATATTGACTATTCCTATTTCAATTGACTCAGGTATTTTTGCAAGTGGATCGACTACACGGCTTATATCCACATCCAAATTATTCAATCGATGATTATGTGTATAAGCTTTATGTTGAGATCTGTTATTAATTACAGAAACAGGTGAAAACTCATGAAGATTACACGTCAGAAAACCAAAACGGTCATTACAAATCGCTATTGAAGCCAAATTAATATCAGTACCATCCAGATACTGCAAAACATACTCATCGGCAGCGCTCCATGCCCTTAACGAACGATTCCGGGTTTCGGGGTACCGTTTAAAGTAATATTGACCTTCAGTGTATCGAAATTTCATGAAAATAAAAGTTTAAGTAAAAATAAAGATTCTATTACTTGTACGTTCAGTTATTCATGCAAATAATGAGTATCGGGTTCAAGAATCCATGATTCTATGTCCTTAGCCTTTCAAAGGCCTCCAATACTAGTATAATAAAAAAAAGGTAATCTAATAAAGATTACCTTTTCGTCGGGGTGGCAGGATTCGAACCTGCGACCTCCTGCTCCCAAAGCAGGCGCGCTAACCGGGCTACGCTACACCCCGTATTTATTCCATTAAAGACATGTCTCAGTCTCCATAAAAAAACAAAAGGAATCATAACTGATCCCTTAATAATTCTTTTGTCGGGGTGGCAGGATTCGAACCTGCGACCTCCTGCTCCCAAAGCAGGCGCGCTAACCGGGCTACGCTACACCCCG
>PPCM01000377.1_pt1 | contig 45937 bp, 35 predicted proteins | sample 1555541 | NCBI WGS metagenome assembly PPCM01 (sample SAMN05284479, study PRJNA326546) | Marine sediment metagenome, whole genome shotgun sequencing project. | isolation source: marine sediment | place: Germany: Wadden Sea | collected 2012-09-05
TATCTTTTTGTGATAAAGCTAATCGTTTAGTGATACGTAGTTTATTTGCTAAATCCAAATTAATATACGAATCATCGGAGATTGAAGATTTAAAAAGTTCTTTTAGCATATATGCTTTACTTAGCAAAATATCTTTTATTAGCCAAAGGAATAGTTTCTTTCGAGAAAATCTGTTTACACTACAGACTACTTTCAATGACGTATAGCATTTGATAAATCTAAACCTTTTTAAATAATGGTATATAAGGTGTAGTATATTGCCCTGTGAGATTGTGGAATTACCATATTGACCAATTAACAGTATTCTACAACCTCTTTCTTTTGCACCTCGAAATAGACTTACAACATTTGGCATATTGGCAATTGATTTATAGGGTGTTTCAAAAATCTTATTAATAGACTTTATTTCAGAATAAGGATTAGAGCTAGGTGATGAAAGAAAACTTTGAATCATATTTGGATATCTCTGATTCATCAATTTGACACTTTCGCTTTCATCAAAGATTTCCAGAGGGTTTGAAACGCCTTTGAATTCTGATAATGGAGTGAAGGTTAGCGTGAACAACTCTAAATCTTTTTTCGCCAAATAATCGGCGGCTAGACAGGCTACTGTTGATGAATCTAAACCACCACTTAATGAAGAGGCAATATTGTGTTTGGTTCTTAGGGAATCGTTTACAACATCAACAATAAGCTTCTTAAAAGCTTTCCCAAGTTCTTCTGTTGACTTTGAGCTTATTGCGCTATCAACTTTTGGTTGCCAATACCTATTAACTTTTGTCTCTTGGTGTGATATTGTAACAAAACAACCTGCCTCAATAGAATATATGCCCTCATATGGGGTATACGTTGGCTCTGTCATAGTACCTAGACCAGTAATTGCTAATGAATCGGCAATATAGTATTTATTAACATAAGGTCTATGAGACTTGGCAAGTAGTATTGGTTCTATTAATGTTGAGAAGTAAATGACATCATCTTCTCTATGATAATATAGGATTCTTTCACTTACGTGATCGGTATAAAGTACAAGCTTGTTTGATTGTGGGAAATACATGGCTATGGAAAATTGACCTACTAAATGATTGGTGAAGTTAGTACCCCATTTTCGATATGCTTCAATTATAATTAACTCATCTGAAATAATCGATTCGGTGTTGGAGCTTAAACCTAATTCATTTATTGTTCTATTTCGATCGAACAAAACACAATCTGCTACAAGATAAAACTTATCAGCAGTTATGTATAGAGGGAAGTTATCATATTGTGATTCAGGTGTAATATATTGATTTCCATAACCCATAATTACATTCTCTGAAACTATTTGATTATAGTCATCAAGATCAAGTTGTAGATAGGGTGATTTCATTTTGGTAGCAAGATTTGATGATATTGGATCTTTGTTTAGATTTACTGCTCCCCATATTGCTGGCATAGTAACCTCCAAGTTTTTTGCAGTAATTATATCATATAGTAATAGCAATTATCTATATATCAACAAATATTAGTAATGTATAATATTAGAAAGAGAGAGAGTATGAGAAAAGTAAAGACATTATTGAATAGAATTCATTTTCATTCAGACTATATCAATTGGCTTTGGGTTTATTCTAAACCATACGTCCCCCAGATTGCCTTCTTACTGCTTATTGGCTTAATCAATTCCACTATTACTGTTTCCTTAGCGGTTGTTAGTAAGACTGTAATAGATTCAGCTATAACTGGAGAGCTAAAAAAAAATGCTATAGTTATCTACATAGTGTTGGTGATTGTACTTATATCAATAAGTGCACTTACATCGTTGATTTCAGTTGTATTGAAAGAGAAATTTTCTTTTGGAATAAGGAAACAGTTATATAGGAAAATTATAGAATCATCTTGGATGGACGTGACAAAATTTCATACAGGCGACTTAATGACTAGATTAACGAGTGATGCTGGTAATATTTCAGAAGGGATCATTAAAACAATTCCCAATATTTTCAGTTTAGTGATTCAAATGATTGTGACATTTGGTGTTTTGTATTATTATGAACCTATTATGGCAATTTTTGCCTTACTTATTGGACCTATAGCAGCAATTATTTCAATTGTCTTAGGTAGAAAACTTAAAAGACTTCAGGTCAAGGTACAAGAATCAGAGGCATCTTATAGATCTTTCTTACAGGAGAGCCTTAGCCATTTACTAATTGTCAAGGCGTTTTGTAATGAGCAGTATTCAACTAATAAGTTAATACGTCTAAGGGAGGAAAGGTTTTTTTGGGTAAAGAAGAAAACGAAATTAGGTGTAATAAGTTCTAGTTCTATGTCTTTAACATTTCAGCTAGGTTATATAGCTGCTTTTAGTTTTGGTTCTTTTCAAGTTGCATCAGGTGCAATAACTTATGGTACAATGACAGTGTTCCTAACACTAGTCAATCGCATCCAAAATCCAATTTTCCAACTTGCAAATAGTATTCCACAAATTGTATCGATGTTAGCTTCTGTTGGAAGGGTGATTGAGTTACAAGATATAAAGTTAGAAAATAAAGAGACATCAATAATTACTGAAAAACCTATTGGGCTTAATATTAGAGATATGACTTTTGGTTATAAGAAAGATGAAGCTCTATTCAATAAGGCGGAGGTTGTGATTGAGCCAAATGATTTTGTTGCAGTTGTAGGTGAGTCTGGTATTGGAAAAACAACACTAATCAGAATTATTATGTCCTTCTTAAAACAAGAGGAAGGAACTGTAGCATTTAGAGATAAAAATAATAATTATGAACATAGCAATGCTTCGTCTAGAGAGTATATTTCATATGTTCCACAAGGTAATACATTATTTAGTGGATCTATTAGAGAAAATGTATTAACAGGAAATGTTGATGCTTCAGAAGCAGAGACAATTGAGGCGTTGAAAGTAGCAGCTGCATATGAATTTGTCATGGATTTACCAAATGGTCTTGATACTCATATTGGAGAAAAAGGACATGGAATATCAGAGGGACAGGCACAGAGAATTGCAATAGCAAGAGCGGTGATTAAAAAAGCACCATTTTTAATATTAGATGAGGCAACATCTTCTCTTGATGATGATACGGAAATTAACGTATTAAAAGGTATTAAGAGCTTTTGCTCTGAGCAAACATGTTTGATGATTACTCATAGACATTCAATTTTGAATTATTGTAATAAAGAGTTAAGAATTAAAGATAAAAAAATATTTATCCGATCAATTCAAAAAGTATAGAAACATCAAATAATAAACTAATGATTTTATTTCAGAAAGGTGAGAGTATGAAAGGGATAATTTTAGCAGGGGGTAGCGGCACACGTCTATATCCTATTACAAAATCTGTATCGAAGCAATTATTACCATTGTACGATAAACCAATGATTTACTATCCACTATCAATCTTGATGTTAACAGGCATTAGAGAAGTTCTTATAATCTCTACACCTCATGACTTACCAATGTTTGAACGATTATTCGGTTCAGGAGAAGAAATTGGTATGTCATTTGAGTACAAGGTACAAGAACAGCCTAATGGTTTAGCCGAAGCTTTTATTATAGGTGAAAAGTTCATAGGTAAAGATTCTGTTGCTATGGTACTTGGTGATAACATATTCTATGGTAAAGGTTTGACAGGACTGCTTATGGATACAACTAGTCAAAAATTAGGTGCTACAATATTTGGATATTATGTTAAGAATCCTCAAGCTTATGGTGTGGTTGAGTTTGATGAAACGGGTATGGCTATATCGATAGAAGAGAAACCATCAGAGCCTAAGTCTCATTATGCAGTTCCTGGGCTTTATTTTTATGACAATCAGGTTGTTGAAATTGCTAAGAATATCAAACCTTCTGCTAGGGGTGAACTAGAGATTACCGCTGTGAACAATGCGTATCTTGATAAAGGTGAGCTGAATGTGAACATCTTTGGTCGAGGAATGGCTTGGTTAGATACTGGTACTCATGATGATTTACTTGAAGCAAGTAACTTCGTTGAAACCATTCAGAAGAGGCAAGGGTTGTATATTTCATGTATTGAAGAAATTGCTTATAAGAAAGGTTTTATTGATAAAAAGCAGTTGCTAAAATTGGCGGAGCCATTGATGAAGACGGACTATGGCCAATATTTAGTAGATGTAGCAAACGGACTTTAAAAAAGTATAAAGCATTACACAAAGATCACTAAGTACACAAAGATCACAAAGGTTTATATTGATTGATAATTCATTTTTAGTTTAAATTTGATATTCCTAGTATAGTATTAATTTTAATGCTATGTAGACATATCTTTTGAGGTCATAGAGTTCTTTGTGTTCTTCGTGTAATGCATCTAATTTTTATAAGAGGAGTATTTATGTCAGTCATAGAATCAGGGAATTTTAAATTCACAACAACTAAAATAAAAGACGTCATCATCATAGAACCTAAGAAGTTTGGTGACCATAGAGGTTACTTTATGGAGACATATTCTAAGGAGCATTTCTATAATGGTGGGGTTGAAGTAGAGTTTGTTCAAGATAATCAATCTAAGTCAAAAAAGGGCGTCCTCAGAGGGTTACATTTTCAGACTGAGAATACCCAAGGTAAGCTAGTAAGGGTTATATCAGGTGAAGTTTATGATGTAGCTGTAGATCTTCGTAAGGATTCAAAAACTTATGGTGAATGGGTTGGTATTTTACTGACTGGTGAGAATAATAAGCAGTTTTATGTACCGGAAGGCTTTGCGCATGGCTTCTTAGTACTTTCTGAGATGGCTGAGTTTGTGTACAAGTGTACGGATTATTATAATGCTGAGGCTGATGGTGGTGTGTTGTGGAATGATCCTGAGATAGGTATTGAGTGGCCCCTAGAGGGTATTGAGGAAGTACTTTTGTCTGAGAAGGATCAGGTGCAACCATTGCTTAAGGATTTGAAAGTCAATTTTTATATCTAGTGACAAAAAAGAGTTACTGCATTACACAAAGATCACCAAGAGCACAAAGTTCACAAAGTGTAGAGTATAAATCAATCGAACGAATGAATAACTTAGTGGTCTTTGAGACTTTGAGTTCTTTGTGTAACTCATCTAGATTTCTTACCTTGGGGGAATGAATATGACAATTGATTTTAAGATGGAGTAAATAGAGGCATTACACAAAGAGCACATAGAACTCGAAGAACACAAAAAGTTTTGATTAGTTTAGTATGGAAATCTTCAAAATTGTTGGGTTTTTACTTGGATAAATATATTATTATGATTTTGTCTTGAGAAGTAGCCTTTGAGGTCTTTGTTACTTTGTGTCCTTTGTGTAATACTTTAATACCTTTGGGGAGTGATTGAAATGACTATTGAGGAGAAGTATAAAACAGTATTGGATTGTTCGTTCAAGGTTCACAAGACTCTCGGGGCAGGTCTATTAGAACGAGTCTATCAAGAATGTTTGGCATATGAACTGAAAAAGCTTGGATTTGTAGTTGAGCTCGAGAAGTACTTAGATGTAAAATATGAAGATATTGTTATTGACAAGGGCTACAGAGTTGATATGATTATTGATAATGAAATAATAGTTGAATTTAAATCGGTTGATAAACTAAAACCAATACATACTTCACAGATTTTGACATATATGAGGTTATCAAACATTCATTTAGGTTTGCTAGTCAACTTCAATGAAAGATATCTAAAAGAAGGTATAAAAAGAGTCGTATATTGAACTTAAAGCATTACACAAAGGACGCAAGGTGCACAGAGTTCACCAAGGTAATAAAAGTAGAATATCAGGGTAGTGAAATACAATAGTTGGAATAAAGCCTTAAAATCTATGAATTATTGAATTATCAACCTTTGAGGTCTTAGAGAACTTTGAGCTCTTTGTGTAACACATTAGATTTTTTAAGAGGAGAGTATAGATATGAGAACAATATTAGTAACAGGCGGTGCAGGCTTCATCGGAAGCAACTTTGTTAAACACATGCTCAAAGAGCATGACTACAGAATCATCAATATGGACATATTAACCTACGCTGGTAATTTAGAGAACTTAAGTGACATTGAAGAGAACGATAATTATAAGTTTGTTAAAGCAGATATTACAGATAGAGAAACTGTATCAAAGATTTTTACAGATTATGAAGTGGATCAAGTTGTTCACTTTGCTGCTGAGTCTCATGTAGACAGAAGCATTAGTGACCCTGAGATATTCATTAAGACAAATGTACTAGGGACGCAAGTATTATTGGATGTAGCTAAGGCATCATGGGTTACTGGAAAAGATGAATTTGGGTATCCAACTTATAAAGACGGGGTGAAATTCCTTCATGTTTCAACAGATGAAGTCTATGGTGCCCTTGGTAAGACGGGTATGTTCCATGAGACCACACCTATACAGCCTAATAGCCCATATTCCTCGTCAAAAGCAAGTTCAGACCTGTTGGTAAGGGCTTATAACAAAACATTTAAAATGCCAGTTAACATCACTAGATGTTCAAATAACTATGGACCTTACCAATTCCCAGAGAAATTAATTCCACTTATGATATCTAACACAATGGAAGATAAGAAGTTACCAGTCTACGGTGACGGTATGCAGATTAGAGATTGGCTACACGTAGCGGATCATTGTAGCGCAATTGATACTGTATTACATAAAGGTGTTAGTGGTGAAGTTTATAACATTGGTGGTAATAATGAGAAGGCAAATATTGAGATTGTTAAATTGATCCTTGAGACGCTTGGTAAGACTGAAGACCTCATTACTTATGTTGAAGATCGATTAGGTCATGATCGAAGGTATGCTATTGATAATACTAAGATTACAAGTGAACTTGGTTGGTCACCATCCTATACCTTTGAAGAAGGTATGAAAGAGACAATTGAGTGGTATTTGGATAATAGTGAGTGGTTTGCTAGGGTGAAGTCGGGGGATTATATGGCTTATTATGAAAGTATGTACAAGGATAAAGAGGTACTTTAGATGAAAGTTCTTGTAACGGGATATGATGGACAACTAGGCTATGACGTAGTTCAACAACTAAAGAACATAAGTGGAATGGAAGTTCAGGGTGTGGATAAAGATGACTTTGACATCACAGACGATGATGCTACCTTGAAATATATTCACTCTTTCGGACCTGATGTTATCGTTCACTGTGCAGCCTATACTGCAGTTGATAAAGCTGAAGAAGATCAAGAGCTCTGTTATAAAGTGAATGTAGAAGGTACCCTAAATATCGCAATAGCTGCAAAAGAAGTAAATGCAAAATTAGTTTATATTAGTACTGATTATGTGTTTGAAGGTACTGGTGATACTGTGTATGAGACAAACTATAAGACTAAACCTATTAATTATTATGGTATGACAAAATGGTTAGGTGAAGAGGCGGTTAGGAACAACTGTCTTGATTATTTTATTGTGCGCATATCTTGGGTTTTTGGTGTGAATGGTAATAACTTCATTAAGACCATGTTGCGTTTAGCAGAGACAAGAGATGAACTTTCAGTTGTCTGTGATCAGGTAGGGTCACCAACTTTTACTGAGGATGTAGCGAAACTTATATGTGATATGATACAAACGGATAGATACGGAACCTATCATGCAACCAATGAAGGATTCTGCTCTTGGTATGAGTTTGCAAAATATATCTTTGAAGTCTTCGAGATTCCTATGAAAGTCAATCCTATACCATCTTCAGCCTATAAGACACTTGCTGCCCGTCCACTTAACTCTCGTTTATCCAAGTCTTCATTAAATGAGGGACACTTCAAGAGATTACCAACATGGCAAGAGGCAGTTAAGGCTTATCGTAACTTATTGTAATAAAGAAGGTGCGCACCATGAAGTATTATCAGTGCTATAACTACATAATTAAATCAGATCTGGAACTTAGTCAATTAGAAGAAACTGATTCTGAATTTAAATATGATGTGAAAGTTGTCATTGGCAAAGTAGATGAATCAATTCATCGGTATATTTCTAAAGGCTGTAATTATGGATTTGCTGAACAGGCATTTTGGTTTGCCAATGATTTTGCAATCTTCATGATCGAATCAGGAGAACTCATAAGTATTGAAATAATAGGTGAGAAAAGGGAGGATATCCTTGCTCAATTCATCATTGGTTATTGTATGTCAATTATCGGCTATCAATTGGACAAGATGTCCTTTCATGCAAGTGTATTAAGTATTGACAATAAAGGTTTATTGATTGCTGGTGGAAGTGGGTCTGGTAAGACATCTCTATCATTGGCGCTCATTTATAGAGGCTACAAGTTAGTATCAGATGATTTAGCTTTAATGAATAAGAATGGGGTAGTACTACCAGGACATAGTTATCAGAATGTGTGTGTAGATCATATTGAGAAGTATAATTTTAATAGTCAAGAGTTGTTACTCGTCGATTCTGATAGAATGAAGTACTCAATTAACATGTCATCAAATCATAAATCTATTCAACAGACAAGTAAAGCTATGATTGTTATTGAAGTATATGAAGGCAAAAAAATATCTCTGAAGAAGGTTCACCGTAAGAAGAAGTTTGATATTATTATGAATCAGTTATACCTCATCCATTTTTTTGATGGGATGGTCATGAGTACTGAGAAAGAAAATGAAGTGAGACATATAGCAGATTTAATAGATCTGTATATATTAAGAAGACCTATGAATATTGATACAACTGAGCAACAGGCTCAAAAAGTTGAAAGTCTTATGAATAAACTATAAGGTAGAGGTTATTATGTATTATTATAGAGCGTATGGGTTGAACTATGAATCGGATTCAGCAATAGATGCATTTACTCCAATTGAAAAAAATAATCAAGTGGACTTAACTATTAGGTTTGAACAATCTCCAGACTATGTTATAGAAGAGAAGAGAACTTCCAAGAAGTGTTATGGCAAGTCGGGTGATGTATTTTGGTTCACTAATAAATATGCCACCTTTACAATGGAATATGGAAGGAAGATTATTGTAGATACAGATATACATCAACATACATCAGGGTTATTTGTACTTGGTTACTGTATGTCGATTATATTTTATCAAAGAGGGAAGATAGCCATGCATGGGAGCGGAGTTTCCTATAAAGGCAAGACTTTTATCATTGCTGGCCATAGTGGAGCTGGAAAGTCTTCATTAACAAGTTGTTTCCTCGATGATGGGGCAAGGTTTATGGTTGACGATATATCAGCAATTAGCTTAGAGGAAGGTCGGCCTAAGTTGACTCCAGGATTTCCGAACCAGCATCTATGTAAGGATTTGATGTTAGAAAACGGCTATGATATTGAAAGCGCTATTGAGATTGATGAAGGAAGAGAAAAGTATCGTTATTCCAGAGTAGATAGCTTCGATGGCAAAGCAAGAGATTTAGACGTGATAGTTTATCTTGAACCATATAAGGGTAGTGAGGTTAAGGTTAAGGAGTTAGATGAAATAGAAAGATTGAAGTATTTTTTAAAACATATTTTTTCAAGAAGAATACTTGGAAGGATGGGACTATCAAAATGGGTTATGTGGGATGCTATTAGCATTGCCAAAAATACTAAAGCAATTCGGATTAGAAGACCCATTGGTGCCATGACAGTAGAGAAGCAGAGAAGTGAGATTCTAAAGAAAATCATGCATTAAAAAAGAGAACCGAAGTTCTCTTAATGTTTTAGCTATCGCTGTCCGATTCTGATTCAGAATAGGAAAGACTATCTTGAACTTGACCGCTGTAGAATACACCACTATCACTGTGGCTATTGCTATCACTAGAATCACTCCCAGACCCTTTAGTATCTATAATATCTATTATTTCCATCATTGGTTCATTCCATAATTTTTTCATATTGTATACCTCCTAATGGTAAAATTATATCATTATGTGAGGTGGGAAACAATAGATTATCTACAAAAGAAGCTTACAATTTTGTTAGAAAGGAGCCTCAGATGGATAAGTTAAGCAGTTTATTAAAGATTAATAGAACTGGAGTAAAGTACACAAAATGGCTGATGAAATATACAAAACCATATTTGTTGGTTATTATAATAATATTGTCATTGAATACTATTGAAACCGTTGCATCTGTTTATACGGCTATTGTAAGTAAAAATTTAATAGATGGTGTAATTGCAGGATCCTTTGATTCAAAATATATTGTTATATATGCTTCAATCATACTAGGAAGCATCTTAATTAAGATTGTCACAGGATATATGTCTTTGATGTTATATGAGAAATACTCTTTTGGCTTAAGGCGTCAATTATATAGTAAGATTATTACCTCCAAATGGATAGAGAGTGCCAAGTATCACACGGGTGACTTTATGACACGATTAACTAGTGATGTAAGACACCTGACAAACGGAATAATCAAAACACTACCAAAGGTCATCAGATTAATTATTCAACTAGTAATTTCATTTGCAGTTCTTTTCTATTATGAACCTATGATTGCCTATTTTGCCTTATTATTAGGTCCAACAGGGGCAGTTATTGCCTTGATATTAGGGAGAATTCAGAAAAGACTAAAAACAAGAGTTCAAGAGACAGAAGCTTCATATAGAGCATTCTTACAAGAAAGCTTGGCAAATGTTCCGATCATAAAATCATTTACTATGGAAGAGGGTTCATTAAAGAAGCTAGTAAGACTTCGAGAAGAGAGATTTTTCTGGGTAAAAAAGAATGCTAAAGTAAAACTTGCGTCATCTGCATTAATGGGTTTAACATTCCAGACTGGTTACTTAATCGCTTTTACTATAGGTGCACTACAAGTTGCTAAAGGTGATATTACATTTGGTACTATGACAGTATTTCTAACACTGGTAAATAGAGTACAATCTCCGGTAATGCAACTTGGTGGAAGCGTTCCTAAATTTGTATCTATGTTAGCATCTGCTTCAAGAATTGTGGAACTTCAAAAACTCTCTAATGAAAGTCATTCACATAAACAGCTTAAAGGAAGAAAAATTGGACTAAAACTAAAAAATATTTCATTTTCATACATTGAAGATGCGAAAATATTTATGAATTCTGATGTGGAAATCAATCCAGGAGACTTTGTTGCAGTCATGGGTGAATCAGGTATTGGAAAAACAACACTCATTCGCTTACTACTTTCTTTCGTAGATCAAAGTCAAGGTAGCATAGAGTTTGAAGATGAATACATGGAAAGTGTACATAATTCAGCAACGATGAGAGGCATAATATCATATGTGCCACAGGGTAATACACTATTTAGTGGAAGTATCATGGACAATATTCGTGTTGGAAATACCATGTCTACTGAGTTAGACATTCATAAAGCAATTAATGCTTCGGCATGTGAATTTGTATATGACCTACCAGCTGGACTGGACACGATGATTGGAGAGAAGGGCCATGGTTTATCTGAAGGCCAAGCTCAGAGAATAGGTATTGCGAGAGCTCTTCTAAAGGAAGCGCCGGTTGTTATATTCGATGAAGCTACATCAGCACTTGATGAGTTAACAGAGAGAAAAGTGATGCAAAATCTGCAGAACATCTATCCAAGACCTACATGTTTAATAATCACACATAAACGTAACTTAATGGATTATTGTAATAAAGAATTGAAGATTTCTGAAAGAAGTCTTATAATGAATAGTTTATAAAGGTGGAGTAGATGAGTATATTCAAGTATGTCACTAACAGGTTTTATCTCAAATCAGAATATGTGAAATGGTTATTGAATCACTCTTTGCCATATATGCCCAAATTAGGATTGTTGATGGTGATTGGTATGATTAGCTCATCTATAAGTATCTTTCTTGCTATAGTGACTAAAGAAGTAATAGATTCTGCTATGGAGGGAGTGCTCAATCGACAGAGTATATTTATATATATTGCAATGATATGTGTTACAATTACGATATCTTCAATTACCACCCTTGTTGGTGTTACATTAGATGAGAATTTTTCTTTTGGGATAAGAAAGCAATTGTATAGCAAAATTATTGAATCATCCTGGTTAGATGTATCAAGTTATCATACTGGTGATTTAATGACAAGATTAACTTCTGATGCGGAGAATATTGCCGAAGGTATTATCTACACTCTGCCTAATATATTAAATCTCTTATTACAGATGTTACTCACGTTTGGGATACTTTTTTATTATGACCCAATTATCGCAATATTTTCACTGATGATTGGTCCTATTGCTGCCCTTATATCATTCATAATTGGTAGACGTCTCAAGAAACTTCAAATCAAAGTACAAGAAACAGAGGCAAGTTACAGGTCTTTTTTACAAGAGAGCTTAAGTCATTTATTAGTCGTAAAAGCATTTTCACGTGAGAAGGCCTTTCTAGATAAGCTATCTTATTTAAGAGGAGAGAACTTCCACTGGATAAAGGAATTAACAAAACTGGGTGTTGTAAGTTCAAGCATTATGTCCTTAACTTTCCAAATAGGTTATATAGCTGCTTTTGCTTTTGGATCTACGCAAGTTGCTACCGGTGTGATAACATTTGGTACCATGACTGTATTTTTAACACTGGTTAATCGAATACAGGGCCCTATATTTGAGCTAGCAGGTAGTATACCACAAGTAGTCTCGATGTTAGCTTCAGTAGAGAGAGTTATTGAACTCCAGAGTATTAAACTGGAAAGCTATGAACCATCGAAGTTAGAGCAAAGTTCAATGGGGATTGAACTATCAAATATAATCTTCGCATATGAAGGAAATAATTTTCTTTTTGATGGGACGAGCACTACAATTGATAGTGGTGATTTTGTTGCTATTTTAGGAGAATCAGGTATTGGAAAAACTACATTAGTTAGACTAATTATGTCTTTTTTCAACCCTAACTCTGGACAGATAAAATTCATTGATGAGCTGGGAAATACAGAAGAAAGTAGTGCTTCATCTAGAGAATATATAGCTTATGTTCCACAAGGGAATACACTTTTTAGTGGAAGCATTAAAGAGAACATTCAGATTGGGAATGTTCTTGCAGATGATCAAGAAATCCAGCACGCACTGAAACTTTCTGCAGCTGATGATTTTGTAATGGATTTACCACAAGGTATTGATACATATATTGGAGAAGGTGGGTTTGGAATATCAGAGGGACAAGCTCAACGAATAGCCATAGCAAGAGCATTGGTTAAAAATTCACCTATTCTCATTCTAGATGAGGCAACTTCAGCTCTTGATGAGCAAACCGAAACTAGATTACTAGAATCACTTTCTAAGAACGTGAATAAACCTACCTGTTTAATGATCACACATAGAAAATCGATTCTGAAATATTGTGATAAAGAATTGAATATTAGTAAACGTAAAATAAACTTAAGAGAGTTATCATTATGAAGAAACAACTTAAAAAGACTAAGTACAGAGTTAAACTCATATACAATTTTATATTTATCAATAATCGAAAACTTTTCACGCTGAAGATTATTATCATGTCAGCCTATTACAGGTTTTTAGTTAAATATTTACCTAAAGAACATCTAGAACTAAAGATGGGTATTAGAAACACTGAATCCAGTAAAGATGAGAATATTGATAATCTAAGAGTTGCTTATGATGTTGGACGACGTATTGATCGTGTATGTGATAAGACTTATTGGGAAAGTAAGTGTTTGATAAAGGCTTTAACAGCACAAAGAATACTCTATAAGAAAGATATTAAGACTACAATGTATCTTGGTCTGATGAGGGAAGATACAGAATTGAAAGCACATGCTTGGCTTAGGTGTGGTCAACTGTATGTTACAGGTGGTAATGGTGAAGGCTACTCTATTGTAGCTAAATTTAGCAAATAAAAAAGAAGAAGCAAGTGCCTCTTCTACTACATACTTATTTTCTTCTTCTAAACCAAGACCAAAAATTAGACCAAGAAAAATTATAGGAGTAATTATAGCTTGGTTTCTTATAAGAAGTATAACTATGTGATTTATTGCTTGAGCAGTTTAAGTCAATGGTAGTTGTACAGTTTGTCCAAGTATAAGTTTTACAATTCTTACCACCTTCAGTTTGGTCAAGAGCAAGCTCAACTAAGTCAGGTGAGTTCCATTTTTGCTTCATAGTATCTCCTCCAAATCAAATATAGGTACATGGTAGCATAAATATATACGCCTATCAACTTTTCTAACAATTATGAAAGAAACGGAAGTATATGAAGGATATTAATGATATTACAGAACAATTAAAGGTAAGTGTGATTCTACCAAATTACAATAGAGAAGAAACACTAGGAAGAGCTATTGATAGTGTTTTGCAACAGACTTATAATCACATTGAATTAATCATTGTTGATGATGGGTCAACAGATTCTAGTATAAGTATAATTAAGAGCTATTCTGATGAACGGGTTCTGTTAGTATGTTTAAATGAGAGGTCTGGTGCGTGCAAAGCTAGAAATGTTGGGGTAGAGTTGGCAACGGGTAGTTATATTGCATTTCAAGATAGTGATGATGAATGGAATCCAGATTTTATTGAACATTTGTTGGGCACATGCATGCGTCAAGAGGTTGATATTGCCTTTTGTAGATTTAGGAGACATAGCATTAGACGGAATGAAGTAAAATTGCTTCCAGACCTAACTTCAAAAATCATCGATTATCATGACCTTATATATGGGTCTGTTGTAAGTACACAGACCATGTTAGGTAGAGCGTCCTGCTTCAAAGACAATCCGTTTGATACTAATATGCCAAGGCTACAGGATTATGAATTGATTATAAGACTTGGTCAGAAGTTTAAGGTATATCATACTAAGGAAGTATTAGTAGATATCTATGTACAGAATGATTCATTAAGTGAAGATGTAAGAAAGCTAATACCAGCAGTTGAACATATCCTAACTGTTCATAACAAAATCTTGTCCCAGTATAGTGATGTTAAAGCGCGATTATTAGATTTATTAGCCTCTACTTATTTGAGGGTTGATCAAGTTGATGGAAATTTATATAAAGAAGCATTATTGGTGAAGTTTTCTTTTAGGAGATTGATTAAGTGCATTATATTCTACTATAATCCATTAAATGTCAAGTATATAGTAAGTAGTATTATCTTAAAATTAACAAAATAGTAGAAGGGTGACAGATGAAAATATTGCTTGTTACAAAAGGTACTGAGGTGGGTGGGATTGCCGTTAGTCTTTTGGATTTTATTGACTATTTAGTTTCCAAGGGGTATGAAGTGGATTTGATCTCTTTTGACTTTACTTATGGTCATATATATCAGGAGTTGAAGGCAAAAGTTAATATTGTTGATCGCATAAGACCATTAGTATTATCGGAATTACGATTGCTTAAAATTGGAAAAGGGCTACTTTTACAGTCTGCATGGTATCTAGTCTATAAGCTATTTCAAGGTCTTGGCATACCTTGGAAAATTTATAGAAGTCCTAAGAGTACCTACGATGTTGCAATTTCATATGGTAACCAAAGGTATTCTGATAGATATGTGATAGATAAAGTATGCTCTAAGAAAAAACTACTATGGTATCATCATGGGGTATACGAACCAAACCGAGGACAGTATAAGAAAGACAAAAAGTGTTTTTGTAAGTACAATGCAATTGTTGCTGTTTCAGAATCTTGTGCAAAACATTTGAAGGATAAGTTAGATGATCTGACAGAAATTGTTACGATTAACAACATCATTAATGATGACAAGATAAGGAACAAGGGATTGATCAAAGATGATAATTCAAGAGAGAAGAAAGATCTGCTTAACATAGTTACTGTTGGAAGACTCACATATGAGAAGGGTATCGATATTGCGATTGAGACAGCAAAAGTTCTTCGAGATAAAGGTATTGAGTTCGTTTGGCAGATTGTTGGAGATGGTATTGAAAAAGATTCACTGAGCAAGCTAATTAAACGTTATCAACTAAATGAGCATATACTACTGGTCGGTGAAAAAGAAAATCCATATCTGTATGTAGCTGATGCTGATATTTATGTTCAGACAAGTAGAATTGAGGCACATCCATTAACAATTATAGAAGCAATTGTTCTTAATAAAGTTATTATAGCCTCACATATCCAGGCAAATGTTGATATTCTTCAGAATGGTGAACTTGGAGTAACTGTTCCACTAGATCCGACTAAGATAGCTAATCATATCGAACAGTGTTCCATTAATCAGGAACTCAGAGAACAATATATAGAAGCTACTAAAAAGATGGATATCAGTAAACTGAATCAAATAACCTTTAAGCGTATTGGTGATATAATTGAAATGGAGTAGAGTCAATGTCTAGAGCCAAAAAAACGATTAGAAACTTGAAAGTTGAAGTAATATTTCAAATTGTAGGGCTATTTATAAGTATGGTGGTGAGAACAGTATTCATCCAATACTTAGGTAAAGATCTATTGGGGCTTAGTGGACTATACACTAATATAGTGACACTTCTCTCAATTGCAGAATTAGGTATTGGATCTTCCATAACATTTGCTTTATATGAACCTATTTCAAAACAAAAGTATGGCTTGGTATTAGCCATTCTTAGAACAGTAAAGAAGTTTTATATATCAGTATCGTTGGTGATTTTAGTCGCTGGAATGACACTGATACCATTTTTGCATTTAGTCATTGAAGAACTTGTATCCATTGAATATTATCTTCATTATTATATTTTATTTCTAATGAATTCATGTATATCATATTTGATGGTTTATAAACAACATTTAATTATAGCTGACCAGAAATTGTATCAAGTGACGAAAATCATACAGTTGTTCGAAATTACTACAAAATTACTTCAATTGGTAGTTCTTGTTGTTAGCCAAAGTTATATGATTTTTTTGTCTATAAGAATTATTACTACGATTCTCAAGAATATCTATATTAGTAAACATGCTGATACAAGCTACAAATATTTGCAAGATAAAAGTGATATTAAGATACCTGATGAGACGAAAGCTCATATAATTAAGAATATAAAGGGTAACATCTCACATAAACTGGGTAGTGTTGTTGTCAACGCAACAGATAATATAGTCTTATCAACTTTTGTAGGACTGGCTACTGTGGGTATTTACTCTAATTATCTTATGATTATTGGTTTTCTCAATAAATTCTCAAGTATGATTTTTAATGCTTCAAGAGCAAGCATTGGTAATTTAAATGTTACTGAGGATAGAAATAGTAATTATTGCGTATTTAACCAACTATACCTTCTAACGACTTGGATGTTTGGGTTCATTTCAATCAGCCTTTTGTCATTATTCAATCCATTTATCCAGCTATGGTTGGGAGACAGCTTTTTACTAAATGATATGACAGTCTTAGTCATTGTTGTTAATCTGTACATTACAGGTATGAGAAAGCCTATTATTCTATTTACGGAGACTATGGGATTGTTTTGGTTTGGTCGATATAAGCCAATCTTTGAAAGTATTATTAACCTTATTGTATCAATTATTCTTGTAAAATATTTGGGCATACTTGGTGTATTGCTAGGTACTCTCACAAGTCTAATCACGACATGTCTATGGGTGGAACCTAGAGTACTATTCAAATATGGTTTTAAGATGGGTGTTGCAAATTACTTCTACAAATATGTTAAGTATTTATTGGTTAATATTACTATTGGTATTCTGACAATGAGGCTTGTTATGATTACTTACAGCGGTAATATCAAATCTTTTGTTCTAAGTTGTTTTGTAGTTGCTATTTTACCTAATCTTCTATTATTGTTAGCTTATTATAGGAATGAAAACTTTAAACTTTTGTTAGAAAGAGTAGGGAGAAAGAAGTGATGAAAGTAAGAAAGAATGCGGATATAATACTACTTGTTATATTCATAGCTATAATATTCATATTATCAAGTTTAGGAGGGGATACGTCAAAAACTCAGTCTAATAGTTTATCATTAATAATTATAAGATTAATCGGTTATCTTGGAGGACGAGTAAATTATAACCTCAGAGAAGTTGATTTGGTCATAAGAAAACTTGCACATTTTGTAGAGTACTTAACCTTAACATCAATATTTGCAATAGTTGTTTACAAAAGGGTGAAATCTTGGTTACTAGGTTTTATTCTTATTGGACTAACAATGTTTATGATTCCTCTGATTGATGAATTCATACTGCAGTCAATCAGTAGTGGCAGAACACCTCAGATCATAGATGTTGCTCTTGATTATTCCGCGATTTTACTTTCTCTATGTATTATGACCTTCTCATTTATATCATTTCGTGGTACTCATAAGAGAGATTTGTAATAAGGTAATTGGAATAAACAATTAGCATATTTAGTGAGATTTCTTCGATTTATTCATTGACTTTGTTCTGGGACTATAGTACTATATGACTACAGATAAAAATAGTTGGCAAACTTATTGAAAAATAGGGACGCAAAGCTAGAGTCTACGACAGGGATGAGAGTAAGATAATAATATATAGGGATGGCATATGTCTAAAACTATATACCCAGTTATGACAGTTCGGCTGCTTTAAACAAATGTTTGAAGTAGCTTTTTTAATGGCTAAAACGCGAGCAAGGTTGAGGGACCGCTATAAAGCTCGAGGCTTGAGGCTAGAATAATATCAGTATCCTAGAAATGGATGTAGGCAAACTTGTTGAAAGGCAAGGACGCAAAGTTAGAAGTCTAAGGTTATAAGGAATAAGGATAACTAAGATGGTTCGACTGCATTTTTGAAACCCACTATTAAACGAAACACGGAGGATGAAAGAATGCGTAAAAGATTTGGAATTATTTCAGTATTAGTAGCAATCATGATGATGATGAACATGATCACAGTCAGTGCAGATGTTGAAACAAAGCCTGACTATGTGCAAGTGAATGTTCAACAAGATGGTGCGAAAGTAACAGTTGATTATTCTTTAACACAGGCAGCGGTTGATGCTGGTCTAAGTTTTGGAACAATCACAACAACAATAGAAGGGCAAGCTTTCTTAGGTGCTCATGTTGAGACAAGTTTATATGACCTTAAAGTTCCAGCTGGGACGACGGTTACTGCAGACTATTCTGTAGAATTAATTTCTTCAACAAAAGTTGAATCAACTACAACAGTTGTAAGTGATACAACAACACTTATGAAAGTGGAAGTTGTAGAAGAAATACCCGCGGATGAAGAAGGTGCAGCACCTCAAGTTGATACGACAACTGAATGGATACCAGCAGTTCAGACTTGGGAACATAATGGATGGCAAGCCCTTAATGGTGATTTTGGAAGAACTAAAGATAATCCACCATTATGGATTTGGAATGCTCATAAAGCAACGATTGGCGAAACGGATGAGCTTGTTGAATTTAAGAGAAGTTTTAATGTTTCTGGAACAATAGAGTCTGCTTCATTGGTTATTACAGCAGACAATGAATATTCAGCTAGACTTAATGGACATGCAATTGGTGCAAATGCATCATGGCCAACAGTTGATACAATTGATGTAAAAGATCAACTTGAAGGTGGTGAGAATCTTCTTGAGATTAATGCCATTAATGATGGTACAGTTTCTAACCCTGAGGCAAACCCAGGTGGATTGATTTATAAACTTACAATCGTTACAAGTGAAGTTGTCGTTGAAGTAGAAGAAGTAGTAAGTGGATCATTTGATTTATCATATCGTACAAACCTTTGGGTTGCAGCTGATGACTATTCTACGGTTTATATTGATGGAAGTAAATTCAGAGATGCAAATGGTTGGAGAAGTCCTAGGACATACCTTATCCCTGTAAGTGGAACTCCTTTCTTTGCAGTAGAAGCAAGTGATATTGATGGAACAGCAACAGTTGCTGGTTTCAGAATGGAATTCTATGATATCTTTGGCGGTGAGGCTGTAAGTGAAGCAACAGATGGTACTTGGTACTACTATAATAAATTTGATGAGAATGGTGTTGCTGAGGAACCAACAACTGGGGACTTTGGTCTTGAATGGACTGATGAAGACTACGCCAATAATGATGATTGGGTTCTTGTAAATACAATACCAACATATGGTACTTGGGCAACAGATGAGAAGTTCCCTGCACCAGTTCCAAGTTCTTGGATCTGGGGTGGATCTTATATTATTGGTGAAGATGAATTTATACATAATCCAATATACTTTAGATCATCAGCTCCACAAAAAAGTGTTGAGATAACTGTACTTGCAGAAGGATATGATGCTGCAGTAAGTGTTAATGGATTAAATCCAACAGTTAAAGTACTCAAAGATTCTTATGTATCAATTGATGCACCAGCAGTAGAAGGTTATAATTTCTTAGGTTGGTATGAAGATGGTTCTCTTAAATACGAAGGACCACAGCAAAATCTTCAAGCTGATATGGATAGAACATTTACAGCTAAATATGAAATTAAAACATATGTTGTGACAGCTACAGCAAATCCTGTAGCAGGTGGTAACCCTGTTGTAACAAGTTCTCCAGTTGATTTTGATGGAAGTGTCGTTTTAGACGCAGCTACAGCTTCAGGATATAGATTCCTTAACTGGACTCAAGAAGGTGAAGTTGTATCAACTAATGTTAGTTTCCAAGTTCAGAATATCCAAAGTGATCTTGACTTTGTTGCCAACTATGAATTAATTCCACCAACACCAACACCAACACCAACATACTATACATTAACTGTTAATGTGGTTGGCGATGGAACAGTTCCTGGTTTTGAAGGAACAAGTACTTATACTTCAGGAACTGATGTTAAATTATCAGCAGTAATCGGAGATGTTCTTATTACAGAGTTTGAAGGTTGGAGTGGAGACTTAGTTTCTACTAATGCAGATGTTACAGTATCAATGAATGGTGATAAGACTGTTACAGCAACATTTGTTGCTATACCAGATCAACCTGAAGAAGAGCCAGAAGAAGAGATCCTTGATGAAGTTACACCAGAAGCTACACCAGATGAAGAAATTGAAGATGAAGTTCTTCCACAAACTGGTGGTGTTCCAGCTGGTATGATGTCGATCTTTGGTATTGCTATGACAGGTCTTGGATTTAAGATTCGTAAGAGAAAGTAGTATAGTCTGATAGTTAGATAGTAAGATAGTTAGATAGTAAGAGATTTTGAGCCGTCCTTTATAGGGCGGCTCTTTTTATTTTGGCCGCAGAAAGAGAAAGATTATACCACGGAAAGCGCGGAAGTCACGGAAAGGAATAAAGGGAAATAATAGTCCTATCTGCTTTTATCCTCATTTATCTCTGTATCCTGCTATGTATTTAAATGCAAAACCCTACCACTGATTGCGCTGATTTCACAGATTGATTTTTATATATTCATCCATTTTAATCCTGTCAGATCCAATGTATCCTGTTAATATGTTTATCAGCCTTGATCCTCATTTATCCCTGTATCCTGCTATGTTGTTTAAGATGGCCACGAAGGACACGAAAAAAGGAAAACTATACCACGGAAAGCACGGAAATCACGGAAAATCCATTCAATAAATCAAAGAAAGTCACTGGAAAGGGGTTATGGTCCATCCTCTTAAATCCTGTAAGATCCCTTGTATCCTGTTAATATGTTTATCTGCTTTTATCTTCATTTATCCCTGTATCCTGCTATGCTGTTAAAAAATAGCCACGAAGGACACGAAATCACAAAAAAAAGGAATACTATAACACGGAAAGCGCGGAAGTCACCGATATGGGTTAAAAGACTACTGCTGATTGCTCAAATTTTACAGATTGTGATTTGTAATTATTAAATGCCAGTATTGCTTTTAATAGCTTTCGATTACTATATAATTAAGGTGAACCACGTTTGAAGCTTGTCAGGGTGAGTGTGTTTTGATGGATTTAAAGTATCATTTTAGTTTGTAAGGAAGATTACTTATTGTCCAGATAAGATATTAGCAGTACAATAGTATTAGAGCTAAATATATAGGAATAGAATAGATTTTTTTTACCAATATAGTTATACAGACTGGAGGAATTACATGAAAAGATTATTAAGTATTATCTTATGTTTTGTTATAGTCATTGGTCTCTTTAGTGGGTCCATTGTTGCAAAAGAAACAGGTTTGAGACAGGCTATGCTTCATACCGATCAGGTTAACAAGGCATTGGAGTATATGCCAGATGAAATAATTGTAAAGTTCACCAATGATAACAAGGCTTTTAGGGTTATTAAGGTGCCTCATGGCAAGGTGGAGGAACATGTTGAGATCTACAAGAACCGAAAAGATGTTGTTTATGCTGAGCCTAATTACATCCTTCATGCATTTGGCGATAGTGGAGAACTACAAACTTTTGACGGCGTGCCTAATGATCCAGGTTTAAGTGAACAGTGGAATTTTGATGTGCCACAATATGGTGGTATGAATGCCCGAAATGCTTGGCCTCTATCAACGGGACAAGGTGTAGTTGTTGCAGTGGTAGACACTGGTGTAGCTTATGCAGATAATAATATGTACAAACAAGCAGAAGATTTAGTGGGAACAACATTTGTTCAAGGCTATGATTTTATAAACAATGATGCTCATGCTTATGATGATGAAGGTCATGGTACACATGTAGCAGGGACTATTGCCCAGTCAACTAATAATAGCTTAGGTGTTGCTGGTGTTGCATTTGATGCATCAATTATGCCAGTTAAGGTCCTCAATGAAGAAGGAAGTGGAGCATTATCAGTTATTGCAGAAGGTATCTACTGGGCAGTAAACAACGGTGCTGATGTTATTAACTTAAGTCTTGGTGGTAGTGGTGATTATGAGAATACATTACTAAATGCGGTGAAATACGCTTATGAGAATGGCGTTGTTGTTGTGGCTGCGACAGGAAATGATGATAGTGTGATTTCATATCCAGCTAAATATACTGATTATGTAATTAGTGTTGGTTCAATAGGTTTGGGTGCCTATGGCGACTCTTTAGGTAGAGCCTATTACTCTAACTATGGCCCTGAAATTGATGTAGTGGCACCGGGTGGTGAGTTGTACTTAGCTGCTGATGATTCTATTATCGGTTATGGTATTGTACAGAACACCTTCGACGTTGAACAATATAGAGTTAAGAGACGTATAATTACAGACTACAATTTTGGGTATTTGAAATATCAAGGTACATCTATGGCAACACCACATGTGGCAGGGGCAGCAGCCTTATTGCTTGCATATAACGAAACATTAACACCAGGACGAGTGGAGCAGTTACTGAAAGATTCTGCTTACGATTTAGGTCCTGTTGGTTTTGATGTTGAGTATGGTTATGGTCTTATTGATGTTTATGAAGCATTAAACTTAACAGAGCCTAACCATGAGGAGCCAGTTAACCGCTCACCGGTAGCTAACGCTTTCCAAACAGCTAGTGTATCTGGTGGTGAGTTGATCAATATTAATCTAGATGGGTCTGACCCTGATGGGGACGCAATTACTTATTCGATTGGTAATGGAACATTTTCAAGTTTATATACTGCTTTGGGTGGAAGTGTAGTTTTAGTAGATCCAGTGTCAGGTCAGGTTAGTTACCAAGCACCAGCAAATATTGATATTGATGTGAATGATTCATTTACTTACTATGTTTCAGATGGTGAAGTCAGTAGCCAGCCAGCTACCGTAACCATTCCGCTGAAAGCAGAAGTTGTTGGTGAACAGTTGGTTGATCTTGTTGTGGATGTTAGCACATCAAGAAGTGGTAAGACAATGTATGCCACTGGTACAGCTGCGGTTACTGTAACGGTAGATGGAAATCCTGTTGCTGGTGCAGATGTTGCCGGTCACTGGGAAGTAAATGGAGCCTTGCTTGTTGGTGGGGTTGAGTCTACTGATGGTTCTGGTGTAGCAGTTTTTGAGATTAATGACGTGCTAGTAACGTCTAAGAAAATTACGTTTGTTATTGATAGTGTTGAGTAGTGACGCTGTATTTATTAGATGATATTTTGAGGGATGCCTTTGGCATCCCTTTTTGTGTATTTAGATATGGTATGATTTAACTCAAAGAAGTTAACATCTGAAAGCACGAAAAAAGGAATACTATAACACGGAAAGCACGGAAGTCACGGAAAGGTTAGAATCAATCCTCTTAAATCCTGTCAGATCTTATGTATCCTGTTAATAAGTTTATCTGCTTTGATCCTCATTTATCCTCATTTATCCTTGTATCCTGCTATGTTGTTAAAAGTTTATTCATAAATTCATACGTGAAATGGGGGTCTATAGTAGGAGAATTCAATTTTAGGGACCTTTTTATAAAAAAAGAAGTCCCGGATTGTTGACACGATACTAGGACTATGGTACTATAGTCCTAGAGAAAGACCTAGGGCAAACTTGTCGAAAGGCAGGGACGCAAAGCTTGGAGTCTAAGATTGGTATATGGGGTCACATTTATTAACCAATTATGATTGTTCGGCTGCTTTAAATACGACATTTGAAGCAGCTTTTTTGATACAAAAATTTGGTTGAGGGACCAAAAGGTTAACCACGTTTACCCGAAAACGAGGCTGAAAACAGAGTGCCAACCTCTAGAACAAATTGGAGCAACTTTATCATTCCCAGTGAAAGAAAGAGGTAGAATATGAAGAACTCCATTCTCAAGATTTTAACAGTTGTAATAATCGCAACAATGATGTTGTCAACAGTGGCTATGGCTACTGAAGGTCAAGTCAACGTGTATGAAGAAACACCAGAAATTAATGGTTTATATGACACACCAAAGGGAACAGGTGCTGAATGGAAGGCGTTAGATCTTTCAAGTCGAACACCTGATACAGTAAGAGGTGCATCAGAAGTTCTTGATTTTAAGAATCATAACACACCGAAACAGGCAATGGTTATTACTGGATATATCATTCCAAAAGATAATAAAACAGGCTTTTACTTTAGACATGATGATGGTGTTAAAGTATTCATCAATAACCAAGATGGTTCTCTATTAGTTAATAAGAATAATTGGAAATTAACAGGTGAAACTCAATTAGACTTCACTGAAAGTTTAGAAATTAATAAAGTTTACCCATTCAGAATCGAATATTTTGATTGGGGTGGAACAGAAGTACTTAAGACAGATCTTCCAATGAACTGGTTCCATGATACTATTCCTAGTTATACGGTTAGATATTTAGATGGTGAAAGTGTATTTGATTCTAAGGATGTTGATCATGGTTTGTTAGCAGAAGATATAACTGGACCAACTAAAGAAGGTTTTGTATTTGATGGCTGGTTATTAGATGGTAGTCCTTATGTATTTACAGCGCCAGTACTTGGTAACTTGGACTTGACAGCTTCATGGGTTGAAGATTATAACTTATGGGTTTCTGTAGACGATGCAGCTGAACATATTTATGTAAACGGACAAAAAGTTTTGGTAACACCAGATGTGACTACAGGTAACAACTGGGATGAAGTATCTAAGACATTTGTTTATAGTGTTGGAAACAATCCTTTTGTAGCAGCTAAGGCAAGTGATGTAGGGAATGTAATTGTTGGTTTTAACCTTGTTCTTGAAGCAGCTGATGGTTCTTATGTTGAAACAAATGATGATGAATGGTATTACTACTACAATCCAGATGTGAATGATGGTGTACCAGCCTCATTTGATGGTTTAGAATGGTATGATGAAGACTATGCAGCTAACGGCTGGCAATTAGTTAGTGCTGTACCACCTCATAAGAACTGGGTTAATGATTCAGAGTTCCCAGCGGGTGCTACTAAGAATGAGTGGATTTGGTCACCAAACTTCTTACCAAATATAGATACACCTGTATACCTTAGAAGCGCACAGCCTAAAGCTGTTTACAATGTATCCTTTGATACTCTAGGTGCAACACCAGAAACAACACCAGCAGCTTATGATGTTGCAAGTGGTACAGTAATTAGTGTGCCAAGTGAAGTGCCAGTATTATCTGGATATACTTTTACAGGTTGGGATTATAATTTTGCAGATCCTATTGTTGGAATTACAGTCATTACAGCTATATACGAGGAAGTAAAAGAGGAAGAGCCAGAAGAACCAGAGCAACCAGAAGAGCCAACACAACCTACACCACAGGTTGTTAACTATGACCTTACTGTTGAAGTGACTGAAGGTGGAAGTGTTCCTGGTTTCCTTGGAACTAATACCTTTGCATCTGGAACAAATGTTAACTTAACAGTTGTTGCTGAAGATGGTTATGTATTCACTGGTTGGACTGGTGATGTTACAGATGGTCTAGTGGTTATGAACGCAGATAAAACTGTTGTAGCTAACTTTGAGTTGATCTTAGAAGACGAAGAAACCCCAGAAGCAACACCAGGCGAAGATACTGAAGAAGAAGTAGAAGAAATTCTTGATGAAGTGACACCAGAAGCAACGCCAGAAGAAGACATTCAAGATGAAGCTTTACCACAAACAGGTGGTGTTCCAGCTTCAATGATGTCATTACTTGGTATCGCTATGACAGGTGTTGGGTATAAGATCAAGAAGAGAAAGTAAGACAATCAGATAGTTAGTTAGTCTGATGGTGAGATAGTAAGAGATTTTGAGTCGTCCTTTATAGGGCGGCTCTTTTTATTTTGGCCGAAGAAAGAGAAAGATTATAACACGGAAAGCGCGGAAGTCACGGAAAGGAATACAGGAATTAATAGTCCTATCTGCTTTTATCCTCATTTATCTCTGTATCCTGCTATGTAGTTAAATACAAAAACCTACCACTGATTGCGCTGATTTCACAGATTGATTTTTTAGTGATTTCGTGTGTTTCGTGGCTGTCCTTTTGCGTTTTGGCGTTGAGTATGAAGACGCTGGATCCCCGATGCCGAGGATGACATTAGAGATCCTCACGTCGCAATAGATGCTCCTCAGGATGACAACTTATCGTGACTAATATTGATTGAAATAATTGTACATGTTAAAAAGTAATAAATACCTTTCCGTGACTTCAGCGTTCTCCGCGTTCTATATTCATCTATTTTAATCCTGTCAGATTCTATGTATCTTGTTAATAGTCCTATCTGCTTTTATCCTCATTTATCCTTGTATCCTGCTATATTTTTTGCAGTTTAAAATGACTGTACGTAAAATGCGGTATTGATAACGACTAATAAATGAGAATGATTATTGACAAGGGTGGAATTTGGTAGTAAGATATACCTACAAGTAAATGTAAATAAACTATGAACAAATTATTAAGTCGAAAAAGAGAGCAAACTTACCGAAAGGTAAGGACGCAAAGTTAGAAGTCTAAGGTTTTAGGTAGAAGTAAAACTATGATGGTTCGACTGCATTTAGACAAACTCGAGAGATATAAAAATGGAGGATGAAAAAATGCGAAAAAGATTTAGTGTTTTAGCAGTATTAGTAGCAGTTTTTATGTTAATGAATAGTGTGGCAGTTAATGCCATAGTTGAACCGATACCACCAAGCCCTTTCCCAATACCAGTACCACTTGAAAGTCTGGTTATTGTGGATAAGACCCAGGAAGGAGTTATTCTGAATGTTAGCTATGATTTAGACCCATTGGCTGATCTGTTCGGAGTCGAAATTGTAAGTGTTACAACAGATATTAATGGCAACATTTTCAATGGAGATATTGTAAATTTAGATGTGACGACGCTGGGGATTCCTGCAGGGAGCACAGTTCAGACTTTATATACGGTTCAGTTACAGCAAGTCATAGACTTTGGTTTTGAAGAAGTAAATGAACCTGATGGTGATCTTGAATTAGATACATTGCCACCTGGATTCCCTGGAGTACCAGAACCATTAATCTTCCCATTACCACCAGTTATTGGTTCTTATGATGTGACCAATCCATTGCCACCTGCTAATCTATGGATAGCAGCAGATGATGCAGCGGATGTTTATATTAATGGTTCTTTATACACAACTAACTCATCATACAGTGCGGCAGTTGAGTATTTGATTAAACATGAAGACCCATTCTTCGCAGCTAAAGCGTGGGATCGAACAGGTGAAGCTAATATAGCGGGATTTAAACTTGTTTATGCTGATGATGGTTCTAGTTTCATATCTACTGATAGCAGTTGGTATTATTATTATCATCTAGATGAAGGTGGACAACCCATTGCTCCACCAAATTATGGCTCATTAGATTGGAATGACAAAAACTATGTTGGTGAAGGATGGTTGCCAGTTACAGCCTTTACATTGGCTCAAGCCCCATCACCAAGAAGCTGGGCACCAGATAGTGACTTCCCAGATCCTAGTGCTAAATGGATATGGGCACCTAACTTCAATGTAGGCGATGGTTCACCCAGTGCTCCAGCGATTGATACACCAGTTTATCTAAGGTCTATGAGACCACTTAAGGAACTTGTTGTAACTGTTGAAGCAGAAGGTTATCCAGCAGAGGTTAAAGTTAATGATGAGTTTCCAAGTGATACTGTTGTAGAAGGAAATGATGCAGACCTATTCGCTCCAGAAGTTGAAGGTTATGATTTCATAGGATGGTATGATGGTGAGGTGCTTATAAGTGAAGAGCCAGAACCAAGTCCAGATATCTATGAAGATAAAACATTTACAGCTAAGTATCAAATTAAGACTTTTGTTGTAACTGCAACAGCAGATCCAGTGGATGGAGGTAACCCAGTGGTTATTACATCTCCAGTAGATTATGATGGTTCTGTTCAACTTAAAGCACAAACGGCAGCTAATTATAACTTCGTTAAATGGACCCTTGATGGTGTTGATTATTCTACAAATAAGAACATCACTGTAACAAATGTTCAAGATAATCTTGACTTTGTAGCACATTATACAATTAAGCGATTCACAATTGAAGTTATCTCTACAGATGGTGGTGATGCAGGCCTTGAGCTTCCACTTGTTGGAAACCCAGTAGGAACCCCATCAGAAGTTACAGCAGACTATAATACACTGATTACAATGACAGCAACTGAGCCAAGTATTGGTTATCGCTTCGTTGGATGGTATAGGGTTGATGGCAATAAGAATGATTTCAAAACATCAAATCCTATACTTAAAAGAAGAACTAATGATGATAAAACGTTTGAAGCCAGATATGTGGAACTTGGCCGCTATGCAATAAGTGCTCGTTATAACAGCGAACATATCGGCGTCTATGGATTAGGCACAGAATTTTATGATGGATCTGAGAATAATGTACAAGTTTCTGCATTTAATGGTAATACATTCATTAATTCAGTAACAATCTATAAGGTTGTTGAGGGTGTTGAAACTCAAATACTATTTGATGATACTGTAAATAACGGTGACATCTTTGTAATTGATGATCCACTTGATTTAGAAGAATTAGCAGACTACATAGTGGAAGTAGATTCAACGACTACTTATACTGTATATACTTTTAGCCAAGATGAAGCACTTGGAACAACAGATCCGCTTGAGCAAAGTGTTGTTGATGAGCCAGAAGTATCTGAGTTTGTTACAATCAATGCTAACCCAACTTCAGGCAATCGTTTTGTTGGTTGGTATATAGCTGAGAGAAAACAAATTGATGATGAATACGAGCCATCAGGACCTGCAAGTGAGCTATTTACATTACTTGTAAGCACTGATGAGAATTATACTCCAGAAGTTAATGGCGATATAAGATTTATGGGTGTGTTTGAACCAATACCTGTAACCCCACCAACAGTAACAGAGTATACTTTAACTGTTAATGTGGTTGGAGATGGTAGTGTACCAGGTTTCCAAGGTACTAATACATTTACATCAGGTACAAACGTAAACCTATCAGCAGTGATTGGTGATGCACTAGTAACTGAGTTCGAAGGTTGGAGTGGTGATTTAACCTCTACTGATACAGATGTCCTAGTAGTTGTGAATGGTAATAAGACTATCACAGCAACATTCGTGGATATCATTGAAGAAGAACCTGTACCTGAAGATGTTCCTGAAGAACCAGAAGAAGAGATTCTTGATGAAGAGACACCAGAGTCAGCACCAGATGAGATTGAAGATGAGACATTACCACAATCAGGTGGTGTCCCAGCTAGTATGATTTCAATGTTGGGTGTAGGACTTGCTGGATTCGGATTTAAGATTCGAAAGAGAAAGTAAGATAGTTTGTTAGTTAGATAGTCAGAGATTTTGAGCCGCCCTTTGGGCGGCTCTTTTGTATTTAGGCCCAGAAAGAGAAAGATTATACCACGGAAAGCGCGGAAGTCACGGAAAGCACTGAAGTCACGGAAAGGTGTAAGAATCAATCCTCTTAAATCCTGTCAGATCCTATTTATCCTGTAAATAGTTCTATCTGCTTTTATCATTATTTATCCTTGTATCCTGCTATGTAGTTAAAGACAGCCACGAAGGACAGGAAATCACAAAAAAAAGAAAGCTATACCACGGAAAGCACGGAAGACTCGGAAAGGTGTAACATCAATCCTCTTAGATCCTGTTAGATCTATTGTATCCTGTAAATAGTCCTATCTGCTTTTATCCTCATTTATCCTTGTATCCTGCTATGTATTCACTATTTTATTTGTCCTGTCAGAATGTTATAATATGTAGGAACTTAATTTGAAAATTGAGGTGTAATCATGAACCCACAAACTGAGAAGTTTATCGAGCAATTCAACATGTTAGAAGAAGCATTGGCTAAGAATCTGAATAAGAATCGCCATGTACCTTTTTCGCATATGGTCTATGAACTTAGTAGTAGAGATATGTTCGTAAAAAGGCATAAATCTCTGTTAGAGGATCTTGGGGACTTAAGGAATGTCTTAGTTCATAAAGAGGGTAATGAAGTCATTGCGGTACCATCTGAGGCTGCTGTAGATAAGTTAGAACGAATTGTTAAGGCTTATACCAAACCTCAAACCTTGTATAGCATGATCAACCATTCTGTGAAGGTTGTTAGGGTGACTGACTCCCTAGCAGATGCTTTGATCGTTATGAAGGCAAATGACTATACTAAAATACCTGTATATGACGGAGATGAGTTTAAGGGTCTATTAAGTGGACAAGCTCTTAGTAAGTGGCTGACTTTTACTATTAGAGAAGATGGTATTATTAATGAGCAACTTAGAGATATTACTGTTGCTGAAATACTTAAGATTAGTGGTCGTAAGAACGAAGTGAAGTTTTTACCAAGAGACATGACAGTGATGGAATTTATGGGTATTCATATTAATGCACGACCAAAGTCTGGTGTTTACTTGATGACAGAACATGGTAAGCAATCTCAAAAGCCTATTGGTATTGTGACTGTTTATGATTATCCTAGGATAGCGGATTCTATTAATGTGTTGTAGGTGGGTAGCGGGAAAAAGATAAAAGATAAGGACTTGGATTGGGATAAAGGCAGATTTGTTTTGGATGTCTGTGGATCAGTATAGAAATCTTGAAGACAAGTTTCTACAGTAAATAAGTAAGTGGAATATAAGGTACAAGAGGAAATTATTATATATAGAAAAAGAGGAGAGAGAAATGGCAAAAATATTGGTAACAGGTGGAACTGGCTATATTGGTAGCCACACCGTATTAGAGTTGATTGAAGCTGGACATGAAGTAGTTATTGTTGACAACCTATCAAATTCTAAATTGGAAGTACTAAATAGAATCGAAGCAATCAATGGTGTGAAAGTTGAATTTCATGAGGTTGATCTACTGAATAAGGAAGATTTAAGGGCTGTATTTGAGAATGATACTTTTGATGCAGTAATACATTTTGCTGGACTTAAAGCTGTTGGTGAGTCAGTAAGTATTCCTATTAAGTATTATCATAATAATATTACGGGGTCATTGATTTTATTTGAATTGATGTCTGAGTATGGTGTTAAGAATTTGGTGTTTAGTTCAAGTGCGACTGTATATGGTATGAATAATGTTTCTCCTTTAACTGAAACATTACCACTTAGTACGACTAACCCATATGGAACAACAAAGTTATTTATCGAACAGATTACAGAGGACTTAGTTGCCTCTGATGATGAGTGGAGTGTTGTTAACCTTAGGTACTTTAATCCGATAGGTGCCCACAAGTCTGGTACGATGGGTGAAGACCCAGCGGGTATTCCTAACAACCTAATGCCCTATGTGACTCAAGTAGCCGTAGGGAAACGTGAAAAGTTGACGGTCTTTGGAGATGATTATGATACTGTGGATGGTACAGGTGTAAGAGATTACATACATGTTGTAGACCTTGCTAAGGGTCACGTGAAGGCCCTCGAGTATGGGATGAAACACAGGGGCGTAGAAGCCATTAATTTGGGCTCTGGCCAAGGTACGAGTGTTATACAATTGGTTGCTGCTTTTGAACAGTCTACAGGAGCTCAGGTGCCTTATGAGATAGGTCCAAGACGGCCGGGAGATATTGGTACTTGTTTTGCTAGCGCCGCTAAGGCTAAGGAGTTGTTGGACTGGGAGACTGAGAAGACGGTTGTTGATATGTGTCAGGACTCATGGAATTGGCAGAGTAAGAATCCTACTGGGTATTAGGGACTGCTGATATGCTATAGATGATTTTGAGAGTATGGAATTTTCGATTCCATACTCTTTTTTATTGAATTGTGATTAGATTAACCATAATTTACCAGTTGTGGAATAAAATGTAATTATGTAGCAAAAATTATAAAATATTACTTATGTGTCTTTACACCTATAAGTACAATGTGTATAATGGATTTGAGGGGAGTGTCTTTCTAGATACTCAAAATGTTAAAAACTGAATAATGACTAACGCAAAAACGCGAAAGGGAATAATTATGTCTAATCAAAGATTGGAATTAATTGTAAAATCTATTATTGATTCAGCCGTTAAAGTTCATAAGACACTTGGATGTGGATTTTTTGAGAAGGTTTATGAGAATGCAATGTTAATAGAGCTTGAGAACAGAGGGATATCTGTTAAAAGGCAAGAGTCACGAAAGGTATTGTATGAAGGCATTTTGGTTGGTGAGTTCAAACTAGACCTTCTTGTTGAAGATGAAATTATAGTTGAACTAAAGGCAACTAAAGAGCTTACAAATAACAGTTATGTCCAGCTACTAAATTATCTTAAAGCTTCGGACTTGAAATTAGGTCTTGTGTTGAACTTTGGTGAATATACATTGAACATAAAAAGAGTGGTTAACAACTATTAATTAACTTTTGCGTTTTTGCGTTAATCTTTGTAGGAGGGAATATGAGGAAAATTATTTTGGTAGTAGTATTTATGAGTGTATCAATTTCTGCATATGCAGGAATAAGTTTCAATGATGTTAAAAGCAGTGACTGGTATAAGGCTGACTTGGACTATATTATCAATGATTCTAGGGGCATTCTATCTGGTTACCCTGATGGGACTTATAGGCCTGATGTGTATTTGCAGGTGGATCAGTTTATTAAGACTGTTATTATGGCAGCAGGTTATACGATTGGCAATGAAGAAGGTTATTGGGCTCAGTCTTATATTGATAAGGCAATTGAAGAAGGGTTTATTGGCTCGAATGATTTTGATGATTATACAGCCTATATTACTAGAGAAGAAATGGCGGCTATTGTCGTTAAAGTGATGCAACGACTAGAGTCGACTGATTACCAGAAGACAGGAGAAATTAGTTCGAATCTGAGTGATGTGACATCCATTATGACTAAGTATAAAGATGATGTGTGTAAGGTGTATGAGCTTGGGATTATTACGGGTTATCCTGATGGTACTTTTAAGCCTAAGAATACGCTTCCAAGGAGAGAAGCGACTGTAGTGCTTAGAAGGATTATTGATGCATCGGCAAGAAAGCCTTATGAGAGTCCTGAGGTGGTGGATTATGAGGCTCACTTTAAAGGTGGAGAGCTGTGGTTGGATCCTGTGATGGCGAGTGATGAGGAGAATTTGGCTGAGGATTTGTTGATGATTGAGAGTGGTGAGTTGTTTTATGACACTGAAGGAAGTAATGAATGGAATGATACATTGATGGTATCAATCCATTTTCTGGAAGAATTTAAGATTCCATATGATGAAATCAATGATGTAGAGAGGCTTATATCAAGGAGACTAAATCTAGAGCATACAAAGATAGTTTTAAACTACATTAAGCAGAAAAGTAGTTGGTCTGATCTGTTGCCTCATGATGAAAAGATTTACTATTATGAGGGCTATAAAATAATGGTTGATGAAGAGAGAATATATGTAGGAACTTCATATGAACGAGCAAAAACAGTTGGTATAATAATGTGGTTTGAAAATGAATAAAGGTAGTCGCGAATATTACTCATATATATTGGCGTCTAAAAGAAATGGATCACTATATGTTGGAATGACCAACGATTTAGTTCGGCGTATAAATGAACACAGAGAAAAGAAAGTTGAAGGTTTCACTAAAAGATATAACATTACAGATCTAGTTCTATACAATAGCCACACTTCGCCAGAAGAAGCTATTAAGGCTGAAAAAAGAATGAAGAGTTGTTCTAGGAATGAAAAGATTGTAATGATAGAACGTGCGAATCCTTATTGGAATGATTTGTATAATGAAATTATAAGGTGAGACACTGGATTCTCCCTTCGGGGAATGACAAGTAGCCATATTCAATTGTGAACTATTTTGAAGATATTGAAGATTACAAAAGACAATGAAGACACTAAGTCTATCATTGTCTTTTAACTGTCACATGCATGTCATCCCCCGAAGGGAGGATCCAGTGTCTTGAAGGAGATAATATATGTTTAGAACATTAATGCTTTGCCTAATTTTAGCAATATTAGCATGTATTCAAATAGAAGCTGCTGAGAAAGAAGAATATATAGAATTGTATATACCAGAAATCACTTTTGAGGAAGCATTGGCATTAGCAAATAGAGAATTGAATGAAGTGTTTTCTGATGATGAGTATTTCATACATATGATTGATGGAGATGAAGTTGATGCGAATAAGGATATTTGGCAAGAATATGGCATCTTCTCTACAAATATTGGGAATTATGGACGTAATAAGGATATAAGTACTATTGATGAATACTGGGAAAAGTTAAATATTCATTATATGAATCCAATTCAGTATGAGTTTATCGGAAACAACAGAACGCCTGAAGAGGTACCAAATCCGTATTTCATACCTGATAGTATTCCTAGTTCTGAGATTGTTGGGAGATGGATGTGGGTTGAAAATGTTGAGTTGAAAAGATATGTTTCTAATTCATCAAAAGAATATAAATTAGCTCTCACGCCAACCCAGCGTACCGCCTTCTACAACCAAATCATCCAATCCCTCGAGCGGAAGTTTGGTCCCAAATTTGATGAGGATGCGGCGCGTGCTGAAAGTGAGGGTGGGACGACGGGTGAGGAACTATGGCTCAGCAGAGCTGGCGTGATTATACCACCAACAACGGTTTCACGTGGCATGGTCCGGTTCTGGCACATTGATAATAGTGGTAAGACCTGGTATACAACTGCCATTATTAATCCCTTATACCATTTTGAACCAGATTTTCAGATTCAGTATGGTGGAGATGATTATACCGATGGTACTGTTATTAAAGATCCTTCTAATTCAACAGTTACCGTCAATCTTAAGAATAGGACAGAGATAGATGAAAGTGACAATGCTTTGAGGGTTGAATACTATTTAGTGGATGATGCTGGCGTTGAAACATTAATACCACCAAAGTACTCAAACATCGACCATAATCTTATGCCGTGGGCAAACGTACAAGTTAATCTATCTGCAGGTGAACATCGTATAAAACTTCTGGTAGAAGTTGAGCATAACCCAAATATTAAAGAGGTTGAGCATACGATCAGAGTAATAGATAATATTGCTGATGCACCTTCAGGAGGCCTTGTAATTGGCTCCAATAGTCCAGGCCAAGAAATATTTGATGTAGGTTTAGGTATTCCATCAAGTGAGCAATTATATGTTTCTGTCCAAGCGGGAGAATATATTGCCAGTTATGATAGAATCCGAAGGACTGGAAGTAGGGACGTTATAGTTAGCTTTACAGGAACTTATGAAGATAACACTATTATTAATGAAGTAAGGTCGATTCGTCGTTCTTATGCTTATTATGATGTGGATTATTATCTAGTATATGCTATTAAGGACGTTGGAGTAGAGAATTATGCATTGCCTAATGGTCATCAAACCCTATTACCAACTTCTTCATATGGCGTAAGTGCAAGTCATGTAAATGGCAATCGTTCTGCACCTTCAAATGTAACAATTGACCTTACTGGAGTTCCTCTTGACTACAACTTTGATCTTAGGGCTAATTCAGAAGCCGGGTATTACTCAACGAATGACGGATATATTGTTATCGATGGACTAAGAATTAATCTTGGAGACCCTATACCTCAGGCCTCTTTAACAGGCCTTGGTGTAATTTATAAGGAAGGCATCATTATACCTCCAACCTTGCCGAATCAGGAGAATACAAAGACAGTAGCGCAAGTGAACTATGAACTTCTATATGAGTATAATAGACCAGCAACGGAGTCTGATACTATAGTCATGCCTATCCAAGGCAATCTAGTTACAGTACATACACCAGTAGTCTGTTATCCAACCATACAAGATAGATTAACACAAGTACAGTCTAATAACCCCAATATTAATATGACTCAACTTGTTATTGGTGATAACTTTGTGATTAATTATCCTACCACGGGACAACATTTAAATATTCCAGGTTATGGCTACAGAAATTATGCATCAACAACGGATCAAAGACAGGTACTGTTCCAGTTCGATGTTTATGAAGGTGAGGATGAACGTGGGACTTATCATAAAGCTAACACTTGGATTGATGTTAATCAAGATACTACTACATATTTCATTCCTAATTGGGTAGAGGAAAGTAATGCCATAAGAATCGGATTTAGGACCTTAGGGATTAACTTGCCAAATATCAGCGCATCATATGATTGGCATTACAATCAAAGTGTTGATTCATATAAGGCAATTGCAGAAGTTGTTGTTGAGCTTTCTCCGAAAGTCTATAATTTTAAGATTACAGATATCACAGATCGGAATTGGTCTGATTTCTTCAAACAGGAGGTCAATGACTTCCATGTTGGACTGAAGGATTATTTAGGAAGTGTTGATGCACAACGTCTATTTACCTTACCCATTATGCCATTTAAGAACAACGTACAGGGATATGAAGACTATGCAGTAAAACTAAGTTATGAGTTTCGATTTAGTTTTGAGACAAATGGTGATTTTCATGATGGCAATGATGTGGTGGTTGTTAGTCCCAAATTTTATCATATAGATAAGGATGGTCAGAATCGTCAAGAAATGGATGTCTACTATGAGTCAAAGAATGGTTTTATTAGGTATGGTGGGAGTTTGGATAAGATGAAGAACAACATGATATTATTAGACTCGGGCAGAGATATAACATTAGGTGAGATAGAAGATACTGCAAAGATGCTTGATTACCAGAATAGGGGAAATGGGTATGCTTATGAGGATTATTTAGAGTTACTATCAGGTCATTATGAGAAAGATATTAAGTATGAAGATCAGATTCTGTTGACTGAGTTGCAAAAGACATTTATTGGTACTTCTCATAATAGACCAAGTTCAGTGAGTGAGAATAAGGTGGTTACATCAGTTCAGAAATGGTATGGAGAGTTTTATCTGCCTAATCAGACGGTTGTTGTTCCTGTTGGGACTGATTTGAGCGTGTATGATAAGTTGGATGTGAAGAAAGCACCTTTCTTGCAGGAAGGTTATATTGTGGTGAATTTTGAGATTGATGGGTATCATGATATTAATACTCATTCAGACTTAGAAACGGCGACGCCATATATATCATATGAGACAGATGACTTTGGTAACCAATGGTTGATTGAAGGATATGATGTAAATCAGCAGGGGTATGAATTAGAGACTGGGGATGTAGTATTGTATCATATTGATAAGAGAGCTAGTGATGACTATGAATAGATTAACCACGGAAAACACTGAAATCACGGAAAGTTAGTGATAAAATGAGCAAATAATGGAGGTTATATGAAAGAAATTATTCATGAAGAACTAGCTACAACTATAATTGGGGCAGCGATTAGAGTACATAAAGAATTAGGGTCTGGCTTTTTGGAAAAGGTATATGAAAAAGCACTTATGATAGAGCTTGAAAGAGTTGGATTAAAGTCTGAAAATCAAAAAGAAATTCTAGTTAAATATAGAGGCAAACCAGTTGGAAAATACTATGCGGATGTATTAGTTGATGATCTTGTTATAATAGAAGTAAAGGCTACAAAGTCCATAAGTAGAGAACATTCAATGCAACTTATTCATTATCTTAAGGCTACAAATAAGAAACTTGGTTTGCTACTAAATTTTGGAGAATATCAGCTTAATATAAAAAGATATGTCAATTAGTAAGTACTTTTTCCGTGTGTTTCCGCGCTTTCCGTGGTTGGGTTCTTCTTGTTTTTCTTTCCTCCGTATCCTTCTATGGTATAATAATCATAGATAGATACAGGAGGTTTTTTATGATAGACACACACATACATATCATACCTGAGGTGGATGATGGGGCTGCATCTATGGAGGAATCCATGGCGATGTTGGCAATTGCAAAAGAGGAAGGTGTTGAGAAGATTATAGCAACACCACATTACAAGGATGGCTTAAGTCTAAATGTGGACGTACTTGAACAATATGAATTAATTAGGGTTGAAGCTGAGAAGATGGGCATAGTGATTTCCCTTGGTAATGAACTTTACTTATGTGAAGAGGGCGTTGAAGCACTTAGAGATGAATATGTCTATACTATGGCAAACAGTTCATATGTGCTTGTGGAATTACCATTTCATCATTATTATCCTTTCCATGAGGCCCTATTACACCAGATACAATTACGAGGTTTTAAGATTATACTGGCCCATATAGAGCGTTATCAGGCATTTAGAAAACACCCAGAGAAACTAGAAGCTTTGATTAAAAAGGGCATCTATGGTCAGATGAACTCTAGATATGTCAGTGAACGTAAAACTAAGAAACAAGCTTTTAAGTGGATTGAAGCTGGCTATGTACATATTGTAGCTTCTGATGGTCATAATCCAGAATCTAGACCCAATTCTTTGAAGGCAGCCTTTGAGATTGTTGAAGAGAAGTATGGTAGTGAGACGGCGCTGAAATTGTTTAATGATAATCCAGCACATGTCCTTGAGGACGAATTACTTGAAGCTGTTAAAGTTGAGGTGAAAAAAGGTTTCTTTAGAAGGAAGTAAAATGAAAGACATAGCAGGATACAAGGGTGAAAAAAGAAAAGATTAAAGACATTAACAGGATACAAATGATTGTACAGGATTAATATGGATAAGTGAGGGGGGTATATATGGCTACTAATAACCTAATGTACAAGGAATTATCGAGTGATATATTGGCATCAGCATTTTGTGTATACAATACATTAGGTTATGGGTTTCTTGAAAAAGTTTATGAAAATGCACTATGCTTAAAGTTAAGACAGAAGGGTATTGACTATTCTCAACAGCATGCTATTAGCGTTATATTTGAGAATGTTGTAGTAGGTGACTATTATGCAGATATATTTGTTGATGGTAAAATCATAATTGAGTTAAAGGTAGCTGAGACAGTCACAGGAATCCACAAAGCCCAATTGATTAACTATTTGGTAGCAACAGGTTGTGATGTTGGTATTATACTATGTTTTGGTAGTAATAAAGTAGATTATGCTCGAGTTACAAGACGATTATAATCCATTTTAATCCGTTTTTATCCATTACATCCTGCTATATATGCCGTGTATGTACCTAAATAATAACATACATGTCATGACATATGTTGATATTGATGAGGATTCGTAGTAGAATAACTTTTAGACAATGATTTGAAAGAAAGAGGCATATAAGTATGAAGGTTTTAAGTTATTTGGTTCTTAACAAGGAAGCTCGTTTGTTTGATACTAAAGAGTTTATTATTAAGACGTTTGTTGCAGTTCTACTAGGTTCTTTTGTGGGTAGATGGGTACCATATGTATCTAAGGATATGATATCTTTATTATTTGGTATGATTTTGACGATTGAACCTGTTAATATGACAGGGATTCGTAGTGGACTTAAGCAGGTTGAGGCGACAATTATTGGTGCAATGATCACAGGGATTATATTAATATTATTCAGAGGTCAGTCTATGTCAGGAGAATTTACAGGCTATTTGCCCTGGGCGGTTGCATTGGCCGTGACAGCTACCTTGTACGTTAGTTTGCTAATTGATTGGAGAAACTTTTCAGTTGTCGCAGTTTTTACTGCAATATATATGACTCAATATGTACAGATTGATGAATTAGGTAATCCAAGTGAAATAGAAACATTCAAGTTGAGAATGGCAGCGCTCTTGACAGGCGTTCTAATTGCTTTCTTAGTTAACTTTGTATTCTCAGTATTTGGTTATAGACATATGTTGGAAAAACGTATCTATCATCTACTTAATGACCTTCGCGGCAAAATGAATGCGACACTTAAGATGCTTGAAGAAGATAAGTTTGAAGAAGCTACAGGAATAATGAGGAGTTATCCAGGACTGTTTGGTAACCTTGATTGGATTTATGGTACTATCGTAGATTTTAAGAAGGACCCTTTGGTTAAAAGAAGTGAAGGCAAACAGGTTAAATTGGAGAAGATTCTTAAGATGACGGCCCTTATTCGTGAAATGGCCCATGTGAACTATGATGTATGTTATAGGATTACTAAAGGAGACCATCACTATAAAGACGATGAATTCCAGATTAAGTATGAACGTCTAGTTGGCAGAATTGAGTTGTTAGAGGACAAGCTTGATCAGATTATTCATAATAAGAAGCCAGGTGATGTTGTAGAAGTAGAGAGACATGAAACAGAAGAAGTTGTAGTGAATGAGATTCATGAGAATTTAACGCTACTTGATGGTTTGTTAAGCCATTACTTATAGAGATGAAGCTCCCTTCTTAGGGAGCTTTTTGTTTAGGTCACAAGTTTAAGGAATAACGCAACAAGACTAGGAGGAGGATTTATGATTTTCATAGGTATAGATTTAGCATGGACATATAAAAATGAATCGGGTATCTGTATTATGGATGAAGGTGGTTGTGTGTTGTTAAGTGATGCTAAAGTATTATCAGATGAAGAGTTGGTAAATATAGTACTTAACTACATTGATGAAGAAGTCTGTGTGGGTATAGATGCTTCAATTATAGTTAACAATGAACAGGGATCAAGACCAGCTGAAGGATTGATGATGAGAGATCGGATTCATGGACATTGTCTGCAGGTCTTCAATTCTAATAGAAGTTACTTTAATAAAGCTTTTGGTGGTATAAGGGGCGAACGGATATTTGATGGGATTAAGAAGAGTGATGTGAATAGTAAAGTGACTGATGTATTTGGCTCTGAACGTATTAGAGTGATGGAAGTCTTCCCTACAGGTGTCTGCTTGGGGTTGTTTCCTGACTTATATCCCCTTAAGTACAAAATCAAGGGTAAGAGGGCTTTTGTTGATTCGAAGTCTGATATGGGGCGTTTGATCGCTAGGATTACTATGCTTGATGATGTTGTGAAGAATGATGTGTTTAATCAATTTGTGAGCCAGGATATTGAAAGTATGACTCAGAAGGTATATAAACATTTTGAAGATCAAGTTGATGCCTTTCTATGTGCTTATGGCATGTATGAAGTGTGGAAGGGGTCGGCAGAGCAGAGTTTGTATGGTGATGAAGTGGATGGCTTTATGATGGTGCCGGTTGTTAAGCAAGATAAAAGATAATAGGAACACGGATAAATACATGATAAATGATCTGATCTAAAGGGTAGGTGGATAGTACTTTATTAAACCTTTTAGCGTTTTCTGATTTTTTTTTCGGCCATTATATTTTGAGGTCACAAACCGAAAGTCGAGGGTGACGACTATAGATCCTCACGTCGCATAAGATGCTCCTCAGGATGACAAAACAGATTCTTCGACTAGGTATTCAGGATGACAAGAGAGGCAATTGACTACCACTGATTTCGCTGATTTCAGAGATTTAAGAAATAGATTAACCCCTTTCCGTGACTTCCGCGCTTTCCGTGGTATAATATTTTTTTTGACTGTGTTTAGTGGTTGCTGATTGCGCTTTTGCGTTATCTCTTATGTACTTGTCATTTGCGTAAATATGATTTTAAGTTAAGTTTTACTTGACAACTATATTAGAATATTGTAATATACGGATATAGTTAATGACTAAATTTTATGTGGCGTATGCTATAATATACTTATAAATGATAAAGGAGAAACACATGTCAAGGAAAGTACTAATTGTTGGTGGTGTTGCAGGTGGTGCGGGAACTGCTGCAAGACTTAGAAGAATGGATGAAACAGCTGAAATAATTATGTTTGAAAGAGGACCATATATTTCATTCGCAAATTGTGGTTTACCATACTATATTGGTGGTACAATTGAAAATCGTGATGAATTACTTCTTCAAACACCTGCCGGATTTGGTGAAAGATTTAACGTAGATGTACGTGTGAACAATGAAGTTATTTCTATCAATAAAGAGGCAAAGACAATAGAAGTTAAAAATGTTCTGGATGGCAGCACTTACACTGAAAGCTATACAACCCTAGTGTTATCACCAGGATCAACACCTCTTAAACCGCCGATTCCAGGAATCGATAGCCCTAATGTATTTAGCTTATGGAATATTCCAGATGTAGATAAAATTAAAGCTTATATTGATAAAAATAATCTTAAAACGGCAACGGTTATAGGTGGAGGATTTATTGGACTTGAGATGGCTGAGAACCTTCATGATTTAGGACTAGATGTCTCCTTGGCAGAAATGGCACCACAAGTAATGATGCCAATAGATTATGACCTAGCTCAGCTGGTTCATGCTCATATTGCAAAAAAAGGTGTGAAGCTATACCTAAACAATGGTGTAAGCTCATTCATCAATCAGGACCAGAATGATACAGACGTTATTTTAGGGGATGGTACTAGGATCCAAAGTGATATTGTACTTCTTGCAATAGGAATCCGTCCTAATGGAGAACTGGCTAAAGAAGCTGGCCTTGATGTAAATCAAAGAGGCGGGGTTGTTGTAGATCAGTTCCTTCAAACAAGTGATCCTGATATATATGCTCTTGGTGATGTTATTGAAGTGAAAGACTTTGTACATGGTGGCCAGACGATGGTTCCACTTGCTGGACCAGCTAATAAACAAGGCCGAATTGTTGCCAACAACATTGTAGGAAAGACTGAACCTTATAAAGGGACACAGGGTACTTCTGTAGCAAAAGTATTTGATCTAACAGTGGCGTCAACAGGTATGAATGAAAAAACCCTTGAAAAAATGGGTAAAGTATACGGTGAAGACTATTTCATTTCTCTGGTTGCTAGAGGCTCCCATGCAGGTTACTATCCTGGGTCAAAAGTTGTAACACTAAAAGTTATTTTTGATAAATTAGGTAAAGTATTAGGCGCACAAGCAGTGGGTGAAAAGGGCGTTGAGAAACGTATAGATGTTATTGCGACTGCTTTGAGGTTTGGAGCGACTATTGATGATCTAATGGAGCTTGAACTTGCTTATGCACCACCATTCTCATCTGCGAAAGACCCAGTTAATATGGCGGGTTATGTTGCTAACAATATAATGACTAAAAAAATGATCCCAATCAGAAGTCATGAGATCAAAGACTTAGATCTTAATGATGTTGTGATTGTTGATGTGAGAACACCTTACGAAGTTGAGTATGGGAAGATAAATGGATCTATCAATATTCCAGTGGATGAGTTAAGAGACCGCCTTGATGAGCTGCCAAAAGACAAGGAAATTATTATTTATTGTGCAGTAGGTTTTAGAGGTTATCTTGCAACATCTATATTAGGAAACAATGGTTATAAAGCCAAAAACTTATTAGGCGGTTATAGCTTCTACCGTAAAGTAGAGAAGAACTATGTGACTAAAGCAACAGCTATTGTATAGATAAGAGATTATAGCCGCTAAGAACGCAAAAAGATAGAAGTATAATGACAGTAAGTTTAGCTCTTAAGTATGCTTCTTATCATTTCACTTTTTGCGTTCTTAGCGGCTATCTTTTTTTGGTCTGGTGTATTCCGCCAGTAGTTTTGCCAATATGAAGGAGCTATGATATAATACTAGCTGATTACGATACACGAAAGGAGACAATTATGTCTACACAAAACCCAATCGTTACTTTTAAATTAGATAACGGCGCAGAAATTAAAGCAGAATTATACCCAGAGATTGCACCAAATACAGTTAACAACTTTATTTCTTTAGTAAATAAAGGATTCTATAATGGTTTGACTTTCCACAGAGTTATTCCTAATTTCATGATTCAAGGTGGATGTCCTGAAGGTACAGGTATGGGTGGACCAGGCTATGGTATCAAAGGTGAGTTTGACTACAACAAATTCAAAAACGAACTTAAACATACAACAGGTGTTTTATCAATGGCTAGAGCACAGAACCCTAACTCAGCTGGTTCACAATTCTTCTTGATGGTTGCAGACGCACCTCATCTTGATGGACAATATGCTGGATTTGGTAAAGTGATTGAAGGTCAAGATGAAGCTACTCGTATTGTGAATGTACCACGTAACCATATGGATATGCCTACAGAGCCTCAAGGTATTGTTGAAGTGACTGTTGATACATTTGGTGTTGAGTATCCTGAACCAGAGAAGTGCTAGATTAGTTAGATGGTAAGATAGTCAGACTGTCGGATAGGAATTAGTCGGCTAGTTAGTTGGACAGTTGGTTAGTTAGATAGGAAAAGATATGGGCTCTCTGCGAGAGTGACAGTTTTCTTATAGACCAGATAATTCTATATAGCAAACTAATTAAAGTATGACACAAAAAAAAGGACCTTGATTTTTCAGGGTCCTTTAATTATCGTTACCTATCATCTCTTATCATGCCCTTAACCATGTTCCAAGTCATTTACTATCTGACTTACCACTATCTAACTATCTAACTTACAAAAATTCCTCTATAGCTAAATCAGGAATATTAAGTAGATCGATAATTCGGCCACCTTTAAGCTGGATGATTGGTTTGGAGGGGGTGCGGTGGTGGATGAAAATGATTTTACCTTCTGCACCGTTATTTAATCTTACTTTATCGTCTAAGAAGTTATGAGCAATACGTTCAAGGAATACATAAAGAATTTTCGTGTCTAGTATGCCGTAACATTCCTCTTCAAACATCTTGATAACATGGAAGGGGTGGAATCGTTTATGATAAGGTCTTTCTGCTGTCATAGCATCGTAGATATCAACTATAGAGACTATTTTGGCATAATCATGAATTCGATCCCAACTAAGGCCTAGCGGGTATCCAGCACCGTTCATTTTCTCATGGTGCATAAGGATTGCGTGTTTAATACCTAAAGGTAAATCAGCCGCAGCAACTAGCTCATAACCAAGAGTTGTGTGTTGTTTGAGATGATTAAACTCCTCATCGGTGAGCTTTTCTTTTTTATTTAGGATACTTTGATTTACTCTGACCTTACCAATATCATGTAAAAGTCCTGCAATTGCAAGTTCGCGTACGGTAACAACGGATAAGCCAAGCCACTTACCAAGTATGCTTGATAATAATGAAACGTTCATAGAGTGGGCAAATGTAATGTCATCTGCATTTTTTAAACGACACATATAAGAAAAAAGTTGGTTTTGGGTTGAAGAGGTTTCCATAATATCATTAACGATAGAATTGAGAGATTCGGGCTCAATATCTCCAGATAGAACGATGGATCTTAGCTCATCTTCAACTTTATTGACCTGAGACTCATACTTCATATTGAATTCAATAAATTCTTTTGTTTCAGTGAGAAGACGGTCTCGTTTGTCATTAATGTATATGGCTTTATCTTTTGGGAGTAGGGCAGCATCTTCAGCTTCAATATCTCTGTATTCAGACTGATCTTCTTTATAATCATCTTCTACAAAAATATCTATTCGACTGATATTGTAAACATTGATTTTAACGATATGATTGGCTGTAAGCCGTGTTTTGGCAGGAATAAGTAGTGTTCCATCCATGCTGAAAACATCTTTGGCAACTAACATACCTTCTGAAATTTTCTGATTGTCTATAATGATTCTCTTCATATGTCTTGCCCCTAGTATGTGTATAAATGACTTGTATTTATTATATCATAGCCCTTTAGTCGATAC
>PPCM01000378.1_pt1 | contig 45921 bp, 43 predicted proteins | sample 1555541 | NCBI WGS metagenome assembly PPCM01 (sample SAMN05284479, study PRJNA326546) | Marine sediment metagenome, whole genome shotgun sequencing project. | isolation source: marine sediment | place: Germany: Wadden Sea | collected 2012-09-05
AGTCGCAAACAGCGGCTTGCGACAAAGATAGGGCGGCCTCGATGGGCGCCCTATTATTTAAATAAGCTACCATTATATTACCACTGACTTACGCCACCTTTAATAACAAAAACGTTTCTGAAACCCATTTTGTAAAATGCTTTAGCAGCATTTTTACTACGACTTCCAGAGTGGCATATTAAATAAATGTTTTGTTCTTTTTTATAGTTTGCCGTATTACCCTTCAAAGTGAGTAGCGGTACATTGATAAATCCCTTTATCTTCTGCTGACTAAACTCATCAGGCTCTCTTACGTCAATAAAAACGTCTGACTTACCCTTGTTTTGTAATGCTTCTTTTGCGTCTTCTATTGTGATTTTTCCAATACCTCTAAATCTTATAAAATCAACAACAGAATAAGCAACAATTAATCCGACTATAAAATATAATATATCCATTGACACGCTCCTTAAGTATTTTATAAATAGATACCCATTAATATTACATGCAATCATTAATATTATGTAAAAACAAAAGTAAGACACGCATTTATAATAGTAATAAATAAAAAAAATAATTTCTAACATAAATATGACATGATATGACCAACACAAGTGATAGAATATAAATAGAAAGAAGGTGGGACATGGAGACAGTATTTATAGTTGCAGTTGCATTGGTCGTCATAACAGGCGTAGTTATATATGTAAATAGATTTAATAGTAAAAGATCAAAAGACGAAGAAGAATATGTGGAAGACAAAACTGCATGATAAAAAGAAAGAAGCTTTAGGTAAACCTAAGGCTTCTTTTTATAAAACGCAAATGAATCAATTGCGCTCGCACCTGGAGTCGCAAACGGTGGCTTGCGACAAAGATAGGGCGACCTCGATGGGCGACCTATTCTTTATATATTATGACTAAAAAAGAATCTTGACAGGAAGAAAAAAACATTATATATTAAACATATGAACAGATGTGCATATGTTTGAAGAAAGAGGGGATATGAGATGAGTGAACATATAGAGGTGTGCAGTTGCAATGATATAAACGTTGAAAAAGTAGAAGAAATTAGAGGTAGCATGGAACCAGATGAAAAACTGTATGAACTAGCGGAGCTATTTAAAGCATTTGGGGACAGTACACGTATTAAGATACTAAGTGTATTATTTAAAGAAGAATTATGTGTGTGTGATATAGCAGAAGTACTAAATATGAAGCAACCTGCCATATCTCATCAGTTGCGTGTCTTAAAAAAAGAGCGATTAGTAAAATTTCGAAGAGAAGGAAAAATGGTGTACTATTCTTTAGATGATGATCATGTTGAAGCCATATTCAACCAAGGGATTAGTCACATTTTACATAGGTAATAAATCATGTCAAAACAAGAATTAGTTCTGCAAGGATTAGGTTGTGCGAGTTGTGCAGCGAAAATGGAAAAGCAAATAAATGAGCTTAAAGATGTCAAAAATGCCCAAGTTAATTTTGCAACTCAAAAGTTAACGTATGAGAGCGCTATCGAAGACCTGGAAGAAATAAACATAGATATTAAAATGATAGTAGAGAGAATAGAACCTCATGTAAAAGTTTTTTCTGCACATAGCGACAAGCATGATCATTTTCACGATCACGGACACGATCATGAACACAACGAAGAAATAGATAGAAAAGAAATCATAACCCTAGGCGTAGGATTTGCACTGTTTCTATTTGGACTATTAACATCATATAGTAATAATATAGATTTATTTATATTTGCTGTGGGATATATTTTAGTGGGAAGAGAAATAATAATAAGTGCCGTAAAAAACTTATTTAGAGGTGAAATGCTAGATGAAAACTTTTTGATGACTATAGCATCTTTAAGTGCTTTTGTCATTGGAGAGTATCCAGAAGCGGTAGCAGTTATGATGTTTTATAAAGTTGGCGAATTTTTTGAAGCAAATGCAGTAAATAAATCAAGAAAGTCAATAGAAGCCCTATTGGATATAAGACCAGACTTTGCTAATTTGAAGCAAGGAAATAAAATCATAAAAGTCCTTCCTGATGATGTATTAGTAGATGACATAATAATTGTAAAGCCAGGAGAAAAAATACCGCTAGATGGAGTGGTTGTAGAAGGTGAATCTATGCTGGACACTTCTGTCATAACTGGAGAGTCAGTGCCAAGAAAAGTCAGTGAAATGGATCTAGTGTACAGTGGCTCAATCAATCAGTCGGGTCTATTGTCAATTAAAGTGACAAAAGCATTTGCAGAATCAACAGTATCAAGAATACTTGAGTTAGTAGAAAAAGCAAGTACAAAAAAAGCAGAGACAGAAAAACTAATAACAAAGTTTGCGAAAGTATATACGCCGGTGGTTGTAGGTATTGCAGCATTACTGGCAATAATACCACCATTAGTAATGAGTGGTGCTACATTCTCAGAGTGGCTTTATAGAGCGGCGATATTTTTAGTAATATCATGTCCTTGTGCATTGGTTATATCTATTCCATTAGGATTCTTTGGAGGAATAGGTGCAGCATCAAAAAAAGGCATACTAATAAAAGGTGGCAATTATTTAGAAGCGTTAAATAAACTTGAGATAATAGTTTTGGATAAGACGGGAACAATTACACAAGGGGTATTTAAAGTTACAGAGGTGCATGCAAAAGACGGATTTGAGGAAACGCTGTTAAAAACAGCTGCATATGCAGAGTATTATTCAAATCACCCAATCGGCAAATCTATACAGGCATATAGTCAGGTAGAAGTAGATGAAAGTAAAATAAAAGAGTATCAAGAAATAGCCGGAAAAGGCATTGCGGTTAAAATAAACGGACAAAATGTTTTGTGTGGAAATGAAAAATTAATGACCCAAAATGAAATCGCAATTAATGAATCAAATACTTCTGGAACCGTTGTACATGTGGCAAAAGACTTAACATATTTAGGGTACATTGTCATATCCGATAGAGTAAAAGCAGATAGTAAAAAAGGTATTGAGAGAATCAAAAAACATGGCATAAAACGTGTGGTTATGTTAACAGGAGATAAGTCGGCTCCGGCAATTGAAGTAGGAGAAGTAGTAGGCGTAGATGAAGTCTATTCTGAGTTATTACCAGAAGATAAGGTAACAAAGCTAGAAAAACTACAAGAAGAAAAAAGCAAAAAGAAAACAATCGCATTTGTAGGGGATGGCATAAATGATGCACCAGTATTAGCGCGAGCAGATATAGGAATCGCTATGGGGGGATTAGGATCCGATGCAGCTATAGAAGCAGCAGATATAGTACTAATGACGGACGAAATAAGTAAAATAGGTGAAGCGATTGATATTGCAAAGAATACACGTCAAATAGTTTGGCAAAACATTATATTTGCATTAGGCATAAAAATAATTGTAATGATTTTAGGTGCCATGGGTATTGCAACTATGTGGTCGGCAGTATTTGCAGACGTTGGGGTAGCCGTTTTGGCAATATTCAATGCTATGAGATTAACAAATATGAAATAAAAAAAAGCGGGTTATCCGCTTTTTTTTTATTTCAACATTATTTATTGTTATGAGAGTAAAGATGATAAGTCTTCTTCAGAATATGAGTGGAAAGTGTTACAAAAATGGCACTGAAGTTCAACTTCTCCATCTTCTTCTAAAATGTTTTTTAGTTGAGTTTTATCTATTGTTGCTAAAGCCTGCATCATTTTCTCTCTTGAACAATCACATTCAAACATTATCTCATAAGACTCTAGCAAATCAACTTCAAAGCCAGACAAAGCAGATTTTATAATAGAAGCTTCAGACATGTTGTCTCTTAAAATCTCAGTCATTGAAGGCATTGCTTGAAGGCTTTCATTTAGTTTTTCTAATAGCTCGTCGCTTGTATCTGGAAGTGCTTGGATAATAATACCACCAGCGGCTTTTACGTATTCATCTTTATCTAAAACCTCTCCTAGAGCTACCATAGTAGGTAACTGTTCAGACTCAAGGTAATAATTAGCCATATCCTCAGCAATCTCTCCAGAGACTAATTTAGACTGCCCTATGTAAGGCGTTTTCAAGCCTAAATCTTTAACAACTACAACTTTCCCATCTGTACCAATAGCGTCACCAACGCTATTAAATAGACCGTCATCTGCCTGAGTGTCCGCAATAGTGTTGGATATATAACCTTTAACATTTCCGTTAGATTTAGCAACGGCTACAATGGATTTGATTTGATTACTACCGATAATTTGCACAGTAGTTGTTTGGTCAGGTTCATTAAGCATTTTACCCATAATACTCGTTACGGTAAGCGTACGGCCTAGAGCAACGGTAGAAATAGGTGATGTTTTATGTATTGCAACTGCATCTTTAACGATGGCAGTTGTATCTGCTATATATATTCTTATAGACTTGTCTTTAGTAATATAACTTGTAATTTTACTTTTCATATCATACCTCTTTAAAATTATTTGATTCAGCTTTTTATTATATATATAAAAGATGAAAAAATAAAGGTATTATTTAAAATTAGCCTCTAGTTCGCTAATGGTTTTCAAAATATGATCTGGTGTAGCGTGATTTGTAATACATGTATGGATAAGTTTTGTGCTATATAAATCACTTGTAGGCAAAGAGCTTTCTATTTGATCTGCAATTATAATACAATCATCTTTTGAACACTTGTTAATAAAGAGGACGAGGCTGTGGTTATGGTAATAAATAAAATGATCAAAGTTTTGAGAATGACTATCCAAAATTGACTGAAGTTGATTAACAATTTTTTCTTCTTCTTTTAGTGTAGTTGGAGATGAAAAAGAAATGTTTAATAACTGTATAACCACATCTGAAGTAACATCTAGTTTATTAAGTTTATCAACAAAGCTAAAGCAATTGAAAATACCACAAGAATTTTCCTGATACTGATAATTTTCAATCGTTTCTTCCATTTTTTTTGTTTTGGATAAATCAACAAGTAACCCTCTGATAATCGGCTCTCGATTAGGTGTGGAGTCAACAATAGTAGCAGAAAACATACAGTATTTTTTTTCTTCATTATTAGTATATAAATAATGATAGGACTCATAGTCCTCGGTTTCTAAAAGAACAATATTAGTAATTTTAGCTAAAAAATCTGCAGGATTATCTCGATTGGCTTGATATACCCAACTATCAAGAGTAGGCATATCTTTAATACCATAACCAAGCTCTTTTTCCCAACAGTCATTCACTAAAATAAGTTTACCAGTTTTAGTATATAAAATAACAGGAAATGGTGCCTTGTTAATCGTGTTAGTCAAACTATTGCTTGTGCTTTGTAAGGATTCCCGAAGGTCTTTTTTTATAGTTAGTTCCTTTTGAATTTTTTCGATGGCGTGCAGTTGCTTATCCATGGCATTGAAAGTAAGTCTAAAGACTAATAGACCGGAGGCTAGAACATAGACCCATCCATTTGCTAAACCTATGCTTTGCTGGAGAGCAGCATTACTAACAAGGGCAAACAAGAGTTTGTCGGAAAACAAAATCCATAAAAACCCGATTATAATATAAGTTATAGTAATCGTTGTTGCTTTTCTATATAGCGTTTTGCGAGAAGCTGAAACTTCAACATCTAAGTAACTAGTAAAATCATCTACCATGTTATCACTCCTGTTTTTTCAGAATATTACGTATATTAGAATTTTATCATACCAAGGCAATAAAAAAAAGAGCTGATTAATAATCAACTCTTTATTTCATGTCTTGTAAATATTGTTGTGCATAAAATGATGAAAATTTTGAACTCGTCATTGGCTTTCCGAAAAAGAAGCCTTGCATTTCATCGCACAAATTTTCTCTAAGAAAAGCAACTTGATCTTCGGTTTCTACACCTTCTGCAACAATGCCTAAATCTAGACTTTTGCCTAGGGCGAGTATAGTAGAAGCCATAATGTTGTTGCTTTCATCTCCGTCAATCTTATCAACAAAGGATTTATCTATTTTTAGCTTATTAACTGAAAAGCTGCTTAATTGACTAAGGGATGAATAGCCAGTCCCGAAATCATCAATCGAAAACTTTACGCCTAATTCTATTAGCTCATTAATAACAGTGAGTGTATGTTCTACATTTTGCATCGCAATACTTTCTGTTATTTCTAGTTCCAGATACTCTGGTTTCATTTGAGTGTCTTTTAAAACACTTAGAACCACATCTCTAAAATCTTGTAGTTCAAACTGTCGAGCAGATAAATTAACAGCAACAGTGATAGGTGGCAAGCCATAATCTTGAAGTGACTTATTTTGCTTGCATGCAGTTTTTAAGACCCATTCACCTATTGGGACGATTAAGCCTGTATCTTCAGCAAGTGGTATAAAATCATTTGGCATGACCATGCCTTTGTCAGGGTGCTGCCATCTAATTAGTGCTTCCATGCCAATTATTTTTTCTGAGTTTGTGTCAACTTTTGGTTGATAATGTAAAACGAACTCTTCGTAATCAATGGCTCTTCGTAAACTGTTTTCTAAAGCCAATCGATCTATAGCTTTTTCATTTAGAGTTGCAGTATAAACTTGATAGTTGTTTTTACCCATTTCTTTTGCACGATACATAGCAATATCAGCATTGGTTAATAGTTTCTCTTCGCTATCGCTATCTGTTGGGTAAGTTGTGATACCAATACTAGCAGAAATATAAATTTCATGTTGATCTATAAAAAATGGTTTTCTAACAATCTTCAAAATATTGTCAGAAACCAAGCAAAGTTCATTTTCATCTGTAATGTTAGGGATAATTAAAACAAACTCGTCTCCCCCGATGCGTGCTATTGTGCATTCGTCATTTACTAAGGTAGCTAATCTCTCGGATACTGCTACGAGTAATTTGTCCCCCACATCATGTCCCAAAGTATCGTTAATTAATTTGAAACGATCTAAGTCAAGGTAAACAATCCCAAACTTAAACAAGCTATCTTTATGACCATCGATTGTTTCAATCATACGTTCCTTTAATAGAAGTCTATTTGGTAACGTAGTCAAAGGATCATATAAAGCGCGATACCTAATCATTTCTTCATATTCGTATCTTTTGGTAATATCTTTAAAAGTGATAGTATAATAATTTTCACTATCTATCGAAAATTGACTTGTAGCTATTTCAAGACGAATTGATTCTTGGTTTTTTAAAATACCAAAAGTAGAATCGTCTGTTGTTGCAATATTTGGTTCAAACTGTGCTGAGTCTAGTGATTTATAATACAGGTCAGGAATAACATAGTTAATATTTTGTCCAATAATTTCCTCATCGTTATAGCCAAGTATTTGCTCAGATGCAGGATTTTGAAAAAGTATGATGCCGTGTTCATCTATCGTAATGATGCCGTCTTTTGCATGGCTAACAATAGAAGTGGCAAAAGCAGTGCTCTTCTTTAATATATGTTGTGTATTTTTAGTTTTAATTAGTTGAGCAATACGTTGCTTCAAAATAGGAAAATTAATAGGTGTAGTTACGTAGTCAGAAGCACCAGACTCAAAAGAATTATTAATTGAGGACTCGTCTTCTAAAGAAGAAATCATTATTATAGGGACAGTAATATTGTCTGAGGCTGCATTGAGTCTCAAACAAGTAGACGGACCATCTAGTTGGGGCATTATATAATTCATCAAAATAATATCTGGTTCATGATCATTATATAGTTTGATTGCATCAAGGCCATCGATGGCATCTATAACATCATAATTTTCCAACTCTAAAAATTGTCTGATTGAAAAACGAACAGTTTCAGAATCGTCAACTACCATGATTAATGCTTTTTTGTCTTGTGTTAGCGCGCCAATCATAAAAGGCACTCCCTTCATAATGTCGTATTGTGTCTACATACTACTATATATTGTATCATAGAATGAAAAAGATGAATCAATAAAAATTAAAATTTGATATAATATTTTTAGAGGTGATAGATATGAAACGTGAATGGAGAAAATCAGAAAAGGAAAAGTACTTACCAAAAGAAAAACCGACTGAGGTAATGCTAGAGAAGATGCAGTATTTCACAATCGAAGGTAAGGGAAACCCAAATGATGATGATTTTGCTAAAAGAGTAGAAGTGCTATACGCATTTTCATATCAAGCAAGAATGTCCTATAAATGGGATAGTCCGCCAAAAGACTATAGTGAGTATACGGTATATCCCTTAGAAGGCGAATGGGATTTAATTAATCCAAAATTATATAATGAAAACGGTATTGATAAAGATAACTTAAAATATAAGATCATGATAAGACAACCAGATTTTGTGAATCAAGATTTGTATGAAATAATAACTAGAAACGTTAGAGAAAAAGGAAACGCTCTAAGTGATTGTGTGAAATTTGAAAACATTGCAGAAGGGCTTTGTGTACAAATGTTACACAAAGGGAGTTATGACACAGAGCCGAAAAGTTTTGAAATAATGGAAGCGTATTGTCAGGATAATAATATAAAGAGGAAATATTTGTGGCATAAAGAAATCTATTTGACTGACCCAAGAAAAACAGCAGAAGAGAAGTTGAAAACAGTGTTGAGAGTTAGAGTAGAAAAATAAAAAAATGTGTAGTGAGATAAACTCGCTACACATTTTGTATTATAATATTAAAATTCTATTGTAGCATTATCGTCAAAAGGGTTGGTTCTAAGAGCGTAAGAATAAAGATAAGGGTATGCGTCTTTAAGGTGCTCAATATATTTAACCCATTCCACAATTAGATTGTTATAAGCTCTTGTCATATCGATAACCAAATGCTCATGATCCTCTGCGGAAATTGTACATACATCATTTCTAGAACAAATCTCTTCTCGCAGATGGAAAATAGAAAGTAAAAGATTTGAAAAAGATTCTTTCTCTAAAATCGCTGGATTTGCAAGCATTTCAACTAAGAAAGCACGTTCTTCTTTTAACATTTCAACAACTGTGCACATATCTTCTGTGGATATATTAAGATTGCCATCGTGGTTTTGCACAACTCTTTTCAACTCTACAAATTCTTTTTTTGTTGGATGTGATTCAAAAATTAACTTTTCTTGAATATTAGAAACATTAAGGTCAGACTTAGCCAAAATATTTAACAAGTCAGTACCTAGTTTGCTGTAAAAAACACCTACGATCATGTTCAGTTTGCTATGTATTTTCTTCTTTTCTCCATAGGTGATTACACGATGAATGATTAAAGAAACAACAATAACTTCAACTGGGATAAAAGCAAGATCCTCTACGAAATAAATAGAGATATGGTGAAAATCTTGAAATATTTGAAAATGAATATAATACAAGACAGCTGAAGAAATAAGTAATATCGAAAATAATTTAAGTTCGCTTTTGAATTTTTTCATTGGTCCCTCCTATAAAATCCTTCAAATATTTTACCATGTTTAAAAATAAAATAAAATATGAAATTGTATGAAATGGGTAATCGTTAAAACATATTGAAAAATAGCCGATAATATATATGTTCAAAGTAAATACAATAAGATTGGATCTAAGATGAAATTAAAAAGTAGAATATTTCTTATAACAATAATTTTTTCAATAATATGCGTAGGGATTATCCATCTATTGAACAGCCAAGCGGTCTTAAACGACTATGAGCGATTTGAAAAAGAACAATACAGTAAAGAAATCAATCGCTCAATAAGTGCAATGGTAGAGGCTCAAAAAAAACTGTCAAACCTTGTAATAGACTGGGCGGAATGGGATGCGACTTATGATTATATAGAAAATCGAAACGAAGCATATTTTGATAGAAATATAGTAGCAAATACATTTGAAAAAGTTGGTTTTAATTACTTTATACTCACAAATCTAAGTGAAGAGATAGTCATATCTACGGGCTTTGAGAATACTAGGGGTATATTAGATCAAATACCGAAAGAACTAGAGCAGTTTGTTTTAGACAACTCTCAGGGTAGTTATATGGTCCTAGTAGAAGACATGCCAATGATAGTTAACATAGAGGAAGTGACAGATAGTGAAGCTATAAAAAAATCAAATGGAAAGCTAGCATTTGCATATCAGTTAGACATAGAAGCAATAGAAAATATTAATGTTAGAAATAGTACAAGTATAAAAATCGAAAACTATAAATATGATAGTGGACAAAAAGGGTTTTGGGTAGAGCGTAGAGAAGAGCGTGTTACGGCTTTTTTCACATTAGCTTATAGTAATAATGATGATCATATGCTATGCAAAATAGAGCTTAGTGGAGAAATAACTGCATTAGGAAAAGCCATGGTAGAAAAATCGTTAATCTATACAACGGTTACTTTGGTGTTACTTGCTATTTTGTTGTATTTTGTAGTAAAAAAATATGTATTGAACGAAGTGAGTCATTTGAGTGAAGTGGCCAATGAGATTATTCGTAGCAAAAAAATATCAACAAGATTAAAGTTATCAGGTAGTGAAGAGTTTAGATTACTTAAAGCGGATATGAACTATATGTTAGAAGTGATAGAAAAGGCAAATAGTAAACTACTATATCAGGCAAACAATGATTTGTTGACGGAAACAATCAATAGAAGAGGTTGTTTTGACATACTTGAAAACCAAGTGGCAAAATATAATGGAGAGAAAATCATATTTACCATAGGTTATTTTGATATTGACAGACTAAAGTATGTAAATGACCGATATGGTCATGTAGAAGGGGATCAACTCATAAAAGCTATTGTTAAAACAGTAAAGTCAGCTATAAGAGAAGAAGATACTTTGTGCCGAATTGGTGGAGATGAGTTTTTAATAATATTTAGAGGATTGGATGAGGAAGCATCGAAAAAGATAGTGGAAAGAGTAGACGATAGGATAGAAGAAATAAATAGTTTGAAAGCGTTTAAATACGAACTGAGTATAAGTAAAGGGATCGTTCAATATGATGGGGAAATGAGCATTGATGAAATGATAGCCAAGGCAGATGAACGGATGTATAAGAATAAGAGATTAAATAGAAAAGTATAAAGTGACACCTTGCTGAAAAGTAAGGTGTTTTTTTACGCACTGAAATCAACGGACAAAAAAATAATAAACTGAACAAAAGTACGGAAAAGCATGATGTCTAAATAAATAAAAGAAAATCAGGTAAACATTACCATGTCGGTATAGCAATATTTATAGCTTTTCATGACAAAAAAATATAAACGTTTACATGGTATAGAGGCGAACAACACCCCTTGCAAATCAGCAAAAACCTGTATAAAATAGCCCTACAAAACAAATTGTATACAATTGCTATATTGTATCGTAACAATAAAATAGAAATTGGCAATGGCGCCGCTACAAAAGAGAAGAAGCTTTTGGTAAGTGGGCGCCTTTGTAATAAAAAAATACAGCAATATATGATGGAGGGAAAAATGATGAACACAAAAAGAGAAAAAAGAGAAGAACTGAAAAAGATTGTTGAAGAACTAGATATTGAGTTAATTCATCTGCAGTTTACAGATGTGTTTGGCGTGATGAAAAATGTTTCTATAACGGCTGAACAGCTAGATAAAGCTTTAGATGGAAAGATAACGTTTGACGGATCCAGTATTGACGGATTTGTAAGAATCGAAGAATCGGATATGTATTTAAATCCAGATATAGATACTTTTACAGTATTTCCTTGGACATCGACAGCAAGAGAAGCGAGACTGATTTGTGACGTGCACAATATGGACGGCACGCCATTTCATGGTTGTCCAAGAAATGTGCTAAAGGCAGCCTTGCAGGATGCTGAAGACTTAGGATATACACTGAACGTAGGACCAGAGTGTGAATTCTTTTTATTTTATACTGATGAAAAAGGATTGCCGACATTAGAGACGCATGACGAAGCGGGTTACTTTGATTTGTCGCCAGTAGATTTAGGTGGCGCTGCAAGAAAAGAAATATCATCAACTTTGACAAAGATGGGATTTCACATAGAAGCATCACACCATGAGGTCGCTCATGGTCAACATGAGATAGATTTTAAGTATGAGGACGCATTGAAAACGGCAGACTATATTATGACATTTAAAATGGTGGTAAGAATAATTGCCCAAAGACACGGTCTGCACGCTACATTTATGCCAAAACCAAAATATGGAATAAATGGGTCAGGTATGCACCTGAATTTATCCCTAGCTTATAAAAATGGAGATAACGCTTTTTATGACGAAAAAAAGGAAAGTCAGTTATCAGATACTGCGTTTAGTTTCATTGCAGGCTTAGTGGAAAATGCAAAAGGCTTAGCATCTATTACAAACCCTACTATTAATTCGTACAAAAGATTAGTGCCAGGGTTTGAAGCACCGATAATGATTGCGTGGTCTATGTCTAATAGAAGCCCCCTAGTAAGAATTCCATCAAGTAGAGGTGCTTCGACAAGGGTTGAGCTAAGAAACCCAGATCCAGCAGCAAATCCATACTTAGCACTAGCTGCAGTATTAAAGGCGGGTCTTGACGGTGTAAAAAATAAAAAGACACCACCTGAGCCAGTTACAGACAACTTGTATCGCTATACAGAAGAGCAACTATCAGAAGCGAGTATAGAAGCGTTGCCAGGCAATTTGCTAGAGGCGATACAAGAGTTAGATAAAAATGAGTTAGTGCAAAATGCAATTGGTAGACATTCATATTTAAAAATAAGAGAAGCATCACTATACGAATGGAGCCAATATTCTCAGTATGTGTCCCAGTGGGAATTAGATAGATATCTGAGAAAGTTCTAAAATGAGTGAAAAACGCTGCAAAGTGTTGGTTGTCGAAAGCCATGAAGCTAGTAGACGAAAAATATGCACTTGGGTTGTTCGAGCAGGATATTCCATATATGAATGTAACAATTTGCACAAAGCAAAAAGAATGATAACCAATGTAAAACCAAATGTAGTCGTAGCAAACGGTGTAGTGGATGGGCAGTCAACAATACAGTTAGCAAAAGCGATTACAGAAGAAAAGCTGGCAAGTGTTATCCTTACTTCTAAGAATATAATTGAAGTGCCAAAAGGTTGCTATTTAGTCAAAACAGATTCTCCAAAAGATGACGTGCTGAGGAAAATAGAAACCGCTTTAAAAGACCAAAACTCCTTAATTTTGGGAACAAAAGAAAAAAATAGTTGTATTATGAAAGCCAAAACCTTGATTATGAAAAAATACAATATTAGCGAACAACAGGCATATCGATTGATTCAAAAAAGAAGTATGGATAACTCTTTAAATATGAACATAGTAGCAAAAAAAATAATAGACATAATTGAAAACACATAAACTTAGGCCTTGAAAAACTCTTTCAAGGCCTAAGTATAACGATAGGCAAATGAAATATATTATAAAGAAAAGCACATAATATATTTGTGTTTTTTTGTATATAAAATAGGAGGATAACAAAATGAATACATGGCGAAAACAAGGTCTTTATGATCCTAGCTTTGAAAAAGAAAATTGTGGAGTAGGGTTTATAGCGGACATAAAAGGAAGAAAATCCAGCCAAATAATAAAAGATGGATTAACAATATTGAAAAATATGGCCCATAGAGGTGCCACGGGAGCAGACCCTGAGACAGGTGATGGTGCAGGTATACTGATACAAGTACCACATGAAATGTTGGTAGAAGAGTTTGGAAATAAAAATGTGACAATGCCAAAAGAGGGTAGATACGGGCTCGGGATGGTATTTTTACCATTAGAACCAAATTCGAGATATAACTGCGAGGGAATTATAGAAAGAGTAGTCAAAGAAGAAGGGCTAGAAGTCTTGCGGTGGAGAGAAGTGCCAGTAAACGATAAAGCATGTGGAAATTCGGCTAGAAGCACACTTCCAGTTGTTCAGCAATTTATAGTAGATGGAAGAGGCTATGAGCAGAAAGAAATCGAAAAAAAGCTATATGTCATAAGAAAAAGAATAGAGCAAGAAGTGGAGCAATCTAAGACACAATATAAAGAGAAGTTTTATATATGTAGTTTGTCAACACGCACGGTAGTATACAAAGGTCAGTTTTTAGCAAAGCAAGTAGACCAATTTTACTTAGATTTTCAACACGACAAAATGAAAAGTGCAATGGCAGTTGTTCATCAAAGATATAGCACAAATACATTTCCGTCATGGAAGTTAGCGCATCCATATAGATTAATAGCCCACAATGGTGAAATTAATACAATTAAAGGGAACGTAAAGTGGATGAATGCAAGAGAAGGTGTAATGAAATCAACTGAGCTAGGTGAAGACTTGGCAAAAACCTTTCCGATTATCCAGCCAGGTGGTAGTGATTCATGTAGTTTGGATAATGTGTTAGAGTTGTTGCTAATCAATGGATATTCGTTTTCTCATGCATTAAAAATGCTGGTTCCGCAAGCATGGCGATACGATGTGAAAATGCCGGAGAGTTTACGCGCGTTTTATGAGTATCACGAAGGGCTGATGGAACCTTGGGACGGACCGGCAACCATAGTATTCTCAGACGGCGTACAAATCGGAGCAACACTAGATAGAAACGGATTAAGGCCAGCAAGATATATAGTGACAAAAGATCACAAAGTGATAATGGCTTCAGAATTAGGGGTCCTCAATATAGATGAGAAAAATGTAGCAGAAAAAGGAAAGTTGTCCCCAGGAAGCATATTTGTAGTAGATACAAAAGAGGAAAGAATAAAAACAGATGAAGAAATAAAAGAAGTTATTGCAAATAAAAAAGGCTACTCTCAATGGATCAAAGAAAATGAAATAGCTATAAATAAAGTAAAAATAACGAAGACATTGGATACATTAAAAGACGAAGAATTATTAGAGAAACAAAGAGTGTTTGGATACACAGAGGAAGAATTAAGAAGAGTTATAGCCGCTATGGTAGATGGAAATGCAGAAGCCTTAAGTTCAATGGGTAACGATGTGCCTATAGCTATTTTGTCTGAAAAGCCACAGTTATTATTTAATTATTTTAGACAGTTGTTTGCGCAAGTAACCAACCCACCAATAGATCCAATAAGAGAAAAGAAAGTTATGTCGCTTAACCAATACATTGGGCGTTCAGGAAATATACTGGAAAAAATTGACGAAAAGAAAGCCAATTCTTTCATAGAACTTGAACAGCCAATTCTATATAAAGAAAAAATGGAAAAACTTATGAGTTTAGACATCGATACATTGAGAAGTATTCGTATTCCAATGCTATATGATGTTGAGCAAAAGGAAAAAGGGTTAAATGAAGCATTGTCTGCGCTTAAAAGTAGGGTAGAAGACAGTATTGCGCAAGGTTATAGAATAATAGTATTGAGTGACAGAGATGTGAACAAGTTTAGAGCAGCAATACCAAGTTTGCTTGCAGTAAGTTCGCTAAACAACTATTTGATAGAAAAAAGATTAAGATCAAAAGTTGATATAGTAATAGAGACGGGTGAAGCTAGAGACCCTTTCCATATGGCTGTGTTGTTAGGTTATGGAGCGACTGCCATCTATCCTTATGTCGCATTAGACACGATAGAACAGTTAGTAAAAAAACAAGAATATGTAGAAGAAAAAGATCTAGAGATAGCAGCAATGAATTATGTGAGATCAATAGGAAAAGGTATAAGAAAGATAACATCAAAAATGGGAATATCAACTTTAAGAAGTTTTAGTGGTTCGCAAATTTTTGAAGCAATAGGTCTGGACAAAGACATAATAGAAGAACATTTTAGCGGGACTGTAGGAAGACTATCTGGAATAAAGATGGAGGGTATCGCAAAAGAAGTATATCAAAGACATACAAAAGCATTTGGTATCAGTTATCAAAATGAATTGCTAGACATGGGTGGAGAAATCCATTGGAGAAAGAACAATGAAGCGCACTTATTTAATCCAGATACAATATCAAAGTTGCAACATGCATGTAGGACGGAAGACTACGATTTGTATCAACAATATGCAAGACTTGTTAACGAACAATCAAAAGAGTTAAAAACCATTAGAGGAATGTTTGAACTAAATAATAAGAGCAAGATTAACATAGAAGAAGTAGAGCCTATAGAAAAAATAATGAAAAGATTTGCTACAGGCGCAATGTCATTTGGGTCGCTTAGTAAAGAGGCGCACGAGAATTTGGCGATTGCAATGAATAAGATAGGTGCACAAAGTAACTCAGGAGAAGGTGGCGAAGACCAAAAGAGATATAAGGAAAAAGATGGTATAAATAAAAATAGTTCGATTAAGCAAATAGCAGCAGGTAGATTTGGTGTAAATGCAAATTATGCTATACATGCAGACGAGCTACAGATAAAAGTCGCGCAAGGGGCAAAACCAGGAGAAGGAGGTCACTTGCCAGGCTACAAAGTAACGGATGAAATAGCAAGAGTAAGAAACTCGGTAAAAGGAATAGATTTAATATCACCCCCGCCTCACCATGATATTTATTCAATAGAAGACCTTGAACAATTAATATATGATTTAAAAAGTATTAATACAAGAGCGAGAGTAAGCGTGAAGTTGGTGTCAGAAGCTGGAGTAGGAACGGTAGCAGCAGGAGTTGCAAAAGGTAGTGCTGACATGGTACTCATATCAGGACATGATGGGGGAACAGGTGCTGCGCCAGTAACATCGGTAAAGACAGCCGGTATGCCATGGGAGATAGGTCTTGCAGAAACACAGCAGACTTTATTGCTAAACAATTTGAGAAGTAGAATAAGAGTGCAGGTAGATGGTCAGATGAAAACAGGTAGAGATGTTTTGATAGGTGCGTTGTTAGGGGCAGAAGAATTTGGTTTTGCCACAGCACCATTGGTAGTATCTGGCTGTATAATGATGAGAAAATGCCATAATAATACTTGTCCGGTAGGTGTAGCAACACAAGACCCAGAGCTAAGAAAAAACTTTCAAGGAAAACCAGAGCATGTTATCAACTTTTTTAAGTTTATAGCAATGGAAGTAAGAGAGCTGTTGGCTGAGATTGGGTGCAAAACATTAGATGAAGCCATTGGTAGAGTAGACTTAATAAAAATAGACCAAGATAATAATAATTGGAAAACAAAGCAAGTGGATTTTAGCGAGATATTATATAAGCCAGAACTGCCTAGTAGATTTGGTGTACGAAAACTAAAAAATCAAGACAATCCAACTATAGGATCATTAGATAGACAACTAATGCCACAGCTAGAACAAGTCTTTGAAAAGCAAACACCAATCAAAATAGATACTGTAGTCAACAATGTTGATAGAGCTATAGGTGCAACAATATCAGAACGCGTGATAAAAACATTTGGCGAAAAGGGATTAAAAGAAGATACAATAGATATTTCCTTAACAGGAGTAGCAGGGCAAAGTTTTGGATCGTTTTTAGCAAGTGGTGTAACAGTAAGGCTAAAAGGCGATGCGAATGATTATGTAGGCAAAAGTTTATCAGGAGGAAAAATAATCATACAAAAACATGAAGATGCGGATATCGCAGCAGAAGACAATGTCATAGCAGGAAATACGTTGCTATATGGTGCAACAAATGGAGAAGCCTACATAAATGGTAGAGTAGGTGAACGATTCGGTGTTAGAAACAGTGGCGCGGATGCAGTGGTAGAAGGTGTAGGAGACCATGGATGTGAGTATATGACAGGCGGAACAGTAGTTATACTTGGACAAACTGGGACAAATTTTGGTGCAGGTATGAGCGGTGGTGTAGCGTATGTATATGATCAAGATGGTGATTTTTCAACTAGATGTAACTTTGAAATGATTACATTAGAAAAACTAACAAAAAAAGATTTGAACCAATTAAAAATAATGCTTGAAAAACATATTGAAAACACGCAAAGTGAAAAAGCAAAAAGAATACTTACTAACTTTGAAACATATAGCGAAAAATTTGTAAAAGCAATAAGTCCCCAATACAAAGCAATCATAGAAAAAATGGCGTAAAGGAGGAAGTGAAATGAAAAAAGAGCAACCAGGATTTAAAGCGTATGATAGACAAACAAGAAAAAAACAAGAAATAACAGAAAGAGTAAAAACATATAAAGAATTCTATACACCCTTAACAGACTCGGAGATGGGTGAACAAGCTAAAAGATGTATGGATTGTGGTGTGGCATATTGTAATCATGCATGTCCTTTAGGAAATTATTTACCAGATATTAATGCACTTGTATCAAAGCAACAATTTGAAAAGGCACTAAAGATACTATTGAGCACAAATAATTTTCCAGAGTTTACAGGAAGACTATGCCCAGCGCTATGTGAGGCGGCGTGTACCTTAGGCATTAACTACGAACCAAATGCAAACAAAGAGGTAGAGCTGCATTTAGTAGAAAAAGGATTTGAAGAAGGCTGGATAAAACCTCAGTTGCCTTTACTAAAAACTGGAAAAAATGTGGCAGTCGTAGGGTCTGGACCAACAGGTATGGCTGTAGCGCAGCAGCTTATAAGAGCAGGGCATCAGGTGGTTGTATTTGAAAGAAGTGAATCTATAGGAGGGATACTTGCGTTAGGTATACCGGACTACAAATTAGAAAAAGACATTATTCAAAGGCGAGTAAAGCAACTTAAGGCTGAGGGAATAGTATTCAAAACAAACACCAACGTAGGTGTAGATATTTCTGTAGAAGAATTAAAACAAAAATACGATGCGATTTGCCTATGTGGAGGATCAACAGTGCCAAGAGACTTAGATGTAAATGGACGGCAACTAAAAGGCGTTCATTTTGCCATGGATTATTTGACACAACAAAACAAAAGAAACATAGGGGAGCAAGTAAGCGTAGATGAAATATCAGCGAAAGATAAAAATGTAATCATAATTGGTGGTGGAGATACAGGAGCCGATTGTTTAGGAGTGGCAATAAGACAAGGGGCAAAAACAGTAAGACAAATTGAGCTAATGCCTAAACCTCCCCTTGCTAGAAATGAAGAAATGCCTTGGCCGGAGTGGCCGATGATTTTGAGAAACAACACATCTCATGAAGAGGGCGGAGAAAGACAGTGGAGCATTGGAACAAAGTATTTTTCTGGAAGCAATGGAAAAGTTGAAAAAATTCATTGTATAAAAACAGAGTGGGCTCATGATACAACTGGTAGAAAAATCATGAAAGAAATAGAAGGAAGCGAGTTTGAAATAGACGCAGAACTAATCATATTTGCTATGGGATTTGTGCATCCTGAAAAAGAAGATTTGATAAAAAAAATACAGGTCAAATTAGATCAACGAGGCAATGTAGAAACAAATGAAGACAAGATGACCAATGTTGCAGGTATATTCGCAGCAGGAGATATGCGCACAGGACAATCATTAGTTTGTAGATGTATAGCAGACGGTAGAGAAACGGCGGACAAAATAGACCAATACCTAAGAAATAAATAAATATAACCTACTAAGTAAGCCTAGCAAATAAATTGCTAGGCTTTTTAGTAGGGGAAAATGTTAAATGAGTTTTATTGCGTATAGATTGGGGGAAAAGAGCAATTAACAACTATGTTTTGCATATGCTCAAAATCAATGGCGAAAAAAGAAAAACTGTGATAAGGTTTTACTAAGCTATTGTTTCGAGAGATAAAAAAGTGGTGGCAAAAATGAATGTAATAGAGATCATGAAAAGAAATCCAGTAACATTTAATAAAGAAACAAAAATAAAAGAAGCCATTGGTATTTCTGGACAAAAAGGAATATATGATGTGCCGGTCATAGGCGCGCAAAATAAAGTAGTAGGTTTCTTTAGTAAAGCAACAGCAGATGAGTTAAAGGCAAAAGGAATTAGCTTAGAAAGCAGCGTTGAAAACGCCATGAACACCAATTTTATGATAATTAACGAAAATGATGATGCCAATGTAATTGTTAATTTGCCAAGCGAATTTTTTGCAGTCGTTAACAACGGCTATGACCTTGTAGGGGTTGTAAGAAAATCATATGTTATAGAGAAATTAAAATTTGCAAATATACAACTTAATGCAGTGCTCAACAATACAAACAATGCCATGGTGATAATAGATTTAAATAAAAACATAAGAGTGTGCAATGATGTGTTCAAAGAGTTAATGAATTTAGACCCAAAACGAGATATTACAGGGGAAAGCATCTATGAGATAATGCCGCTATCCACTGTGATGGAGTTGTTATTAGCAGAAGATAAGCTGATAAAGAAGACCATAAATTATCAAAAGAAACGCATAATAGTAACAAAATACCCAGCCCATTATAAAGATGAAATAGTTGGCGCAACAATAATCTTGCAAGACGTAACGGATTATGTAGGAAACAAAGAAGATTTGCAATTAGAAAAAAATGAAGTAGAAATACTGAGTACGATTATAGATAGTGCCTATGACGGTTGTGTGGTAGTAGACGCAGAAGGATACATAACAATGATTAGCGACGCGCACAAAAAATTCTTTGGAATAGAGGGTCAAGACGTCATAGGAAAACATGTATCCGACGTAGTGGAAAACACCAGACTCCACATAGTAGCAGAAACAGGAGTCGCTGAAATAGCGGAGTTGCAAGAAATAAATGGAAAAAATGCAATAACATCTAGAATACCTATATTTAGAGATGGAAAAGTAGTCAATGTAGTAGGTAAGATATTATTTAAAGATACAAACGAACTAGATGATTTTTACACAAAAATTAGTAAGATGGAAGAGAAGCTTCATAATTATAAATATGAGCTAAACAAAGTAAACAGCTCAAAATACTGCTTTGATTCAATACAGGGGCACAGTCATGCGTTGGCACTAGCAAAAGACTTAGCCCTAAAAGTATCAAAAACAGACTCAAATGTATTGATTTTAGGTGAAAGTGGAACCGGAAAAGAGCTTTTTGCTCATGCAATCCACCAATCAAGCCGAAGAAGGATGCAGGCATTTGTAAAAGTAAACTGTGCTGCAATACCAAACGAATTATTAGAATCTGAGTTATTTGGATATGAAGCGGGAGCCTTTACTGGTGCAAAAGAACGTGGAAAAATGGGTAAATTTGAAGTAGCTGATGGTGGCACAATATTTTTAGATGAGATTGGGGATATGCCGCTTAATATGCAAGCAAAACTACTAAGAACAATACAAGAGCAAGAGATAGAAAGAATAGGTTCTAATGAGCCTAAAAGCATAGATGTAAGGATAATAGCAGCAACGAATAGAAATCTGGACGAAATGATAGAGAAAAAACTTTTTAGACTAGATTTATACTATAGGTTAAATGTAGTAACCATAGAAGTGCCAAAGTTGATGGAAAGAAAAGATGACATTGTAAGTCTGGCGAATATGTTCATAGAAAAGTATCAAGTAAAATATATGAAGGACATAAGAGGCATAAGTGAAAAAGCACTGAGTGCATTAATAGAATATGATTGGCCAGGAAATGTAAGAGAGCTAGAAAATATTATCGAAAGAGCGATAAATCTTGTGGAAGATGGTGGGGAGATAGATCAAAAGCACTTGCCGTTTAGTTTTACTCAAGAGGCGGATGTGGATATATCAAAGAGCTTAAAAGAAATAATGGTGGAAAATGAAAGAAAAATTATAATTGAGTATTTAAAGGCAGCAAAGTGCAATAGAACCAAGGCGGCAAGCTTGTTAGGGATTAGTAGAACGGCACTTTATGAAAAAATAGAAAAATACTGTATACAAGACATATAGAAAACTGTACGGAAAAACTGACAAAGCATAAAACGCAAAGCACAATTGTAAACTAAAACTTACAATTGTGCTTTTTGAATGCAAAAACTGTACGGAAAACTTGACGGTTGTAAAATGAAAACACAAATGATGAAGAATGAAACAAGTGAAAAGTGTTGAAAAATAGCACTTCAGTAATAATAGACAACAAAATATCTTGGCACGGAAATTGCTATTAGTATAAAGTAGATGTATTTATGCCAGATACATAACCCAAAAAGCCATGTAATTAAATTTAATGCTTGATGAATCTTTGTAAATCTTGGGAGCACTTGAGAATCCGAAATGACATAATAGTAACAAGATTTACAAAGGTTTGCTGCATATTTAGATGGTGTATTTATATGAAGATAAAGAGATAAAATATAAATAGATTCAAGGAGGAGAGAAAACATGAGAGAGGCAGTAATAGTAGCGGCAGTAAGAACACCTATAGGCAACTATGGTGGTGCGTTAGCAGACGTATCAGCAGTGGAGCTAGGAAAGATTGCTGTGTTAGAAGCTATCAAAAGAGCAGGTATCAAAGAAGATGTAATTGATGAAATTTTATACGGAAATGTACTGCAAGCTGGACTTGGACAAAACGTAGCAAGACAAGTATCGGTAACAGCAGGCTTACCATTAGAAATACCATCAACAACAGTGAATAAAGTTTGTGGCTCAGGACTAAGAACAATCAGTATGGCGGCACAAATGATAAAAGCTGGAGATGCAGATTGTATCGTAGCAGGTGGTACAGAAAACATGAGTTTAGCACCATACATTGTAGATAGTGCAAGATGGGGCGCGCGCATGGGCGATTCAAAGATGAAAGACCACATGGTATATGATGGGCTAACAGATGCATTTAATGACTATCATATGGGCGTAACAGCAGAAAACATAGTTGAGCAATGGGGACTGACAAGAGATGAGCTAGACGCGTTTGCTGCAAAATCACAAAACAATGCAGTAGCAGCACAAGAAGCAGGCAAGTTTAATGATGAAATAGTGCCAGTTGTTAAGAAAACACGAAAAGGCGAAGTAATAATAGCAACAGATGAATTTCCAAAGCCGGGAATCACAGCAGAAAAATTAGGAAAATTAAGACCAGCATTTAAAAAAGACGGAACAGTAACGGCTGGAAACGCATCAGGAATAAATGATGGAGCAGCAGCAATAATCGTTATGTCGAAAGACAAAGCAGAAGAACTAGGTGTAAAAATACTTTGTACAGTAAAATCATATGGATCAGCAGGTGTAGACCCAACAATAATGGGAATAGGACCAGTTCCAGCAGTAAGAAAAACATTAGAAAAAGTAAATATGAAAGTAGAAGATATTGACTTAATAGAAGCAAATGAAGCGTTTGCATCACAATCCTTAGCAGTATTGAAAGATTTAAATTTCAACCCGGATATTGTAAATGTAAACGGTGGCGCAATAGCGCTTGGACATCCAATAGGAGCATCTGGAGCAAGAATTTTTGTTACATTATTACATGAAATGCAAAAAAGAGATGCAAAGACAGGATTAGCAACTCTATGTATAGGTGGAGGACAAGGAACTGCACTTATTGTAGAAAGATAAATTAGGTAAGCAGAATACTATTATTCTCTTTAATAAACTTTTTTACTATGTTTGCCACTCGAAAGAGTGGCACTTTTTTTATTGACAACAAAATAAACATATGATAAATTAACAGTGTTCAAAAGATTAACACTGTTAATTTTGTTCGAAAGGGGATTTATATGAAGAAGTGGTATATTTACAGTACAAAACAAGGGACAACAAAAAAATGTGGAGAGTATATAAAAGAAAAAGAGGATGAGTTGATACTACACAATATAAAAACAGGAGAGCCAAAAGTCACAAAAGGGGATAGTGTGATAGTAGCGACATCTTTTTATATTGGAAAACCAAACAAAAAAATAAGTGAGTATATAAAAAACAATCAAGAACTAATAAAAGCATGTAACAGTACATTGTTAGTTTGCGGAACAGTAGAAGAAGATAACAAAGATATTTTAGAAAAAAGCTTTCAAGATAATTTAACACTATTTGATCATGTTGTACTTGGTGGACACGCATTTGATTTAAAACAACTCAATTTTATGGAAAAGCAAATAATAAAAAAGGTAGCAAACGTGACAGAAAATCAAGACCATATCAAATACGAAAACCTAGACAAAATAATGGAGCAGATAAGTGGATAAAAAGACAAAAAGAATGCATCATACAAAAGAGTTATTTATAACATCAGCAATGAAATTAATCAAAAAAGAAGGCGTAAAAGAAATATCTGTGAGAAAAGTAGCAGATGATGCAGGTTACTCATATGCCACCATATATAACTATTTTGAAGATATGAACCATTTGCTAATGTGTTGTATCGTAAGGATATTAAAGGATTGCAGCAATTATATTATAGTAGAGGAACAAAATACAAAAGAGAAAATAAAAAGAACAATACATAAGTATTTAGAATATATGTTAGACAATACATATGCATTTGACTTGTTATTTATAGAAGACATAGGAGAAATAAAACCAAATAGTTTAACAGATGAAGAACAACAAGAAATTATGGAGCCCTCAGTGGTAAAATATATTTCTGGGTTGATCAAAAGATATGGTCAAGAGCAAGGTAAGAACCAAGAAGAAGTAGCGATGATTATAGAGATAAGCAGTAATTATATATTTGGAAAAATAGCATATACAAATAGACGGATGAAAGAAGAACCAAAAGAAAAGACAAAAAATGAAATCTGGGAAACAATAGAATATATAATAAAATAAAACAAGATTATAGTGATGAGACTGTGATCTTGTTTTATTTTATTATGCAAAACAAGAAAAAATCAGAATTTTATGATAAAATAAGAGGCGCAAGATAGAAAGGATGATGCTATATGAAATTAGTGAAAAAAATAGGTTTTTCAGATGAAATAATGATACTAATGATTTCATTAGCACTAATCTGTTCAGTTTTAGCTGGGTTTATAGCATTTTCATTAGCAAGAATCAGTATAGTAGAAACCGTCGAAAACGATCTAAAAACAGAAAATCAACTAGTGATTGAGCTTCTTGAACATGCAGTGATAGATAGCTCAAGCGATTATTTAGAAAATATACTTCATGATATAGAAGAACATTCTCACGACTTGTTTGTAAAAATTAAGACAGGTGAAATGTCAGAAGAAGAAGCAAAAGAGCAATTAGCAAGCTATGCAGAAGCAATTGTAATAGGAGAAACAGGTTATGTTTATATTATGAACTCAAAAGGGAAGCTTATATCTCACCCAGAGTTTGAAGACAAAATATTAACTGATTTTCAATTTGCTAAAGAACAAGTTGAGAGAAAAAATGGCTATTTGGAATACGAGTGGACAAGTTTTGATTCCAAAGAGTCTGAGCGAAAAGCACTCTATATGATATACATAGAAGAGTGGGACTATATAGTAAGTGCAACTGTATTTAGAAAAGAAATAAAGCATGTAGTAGATGTAAAAGAAGTTGAAAGCAAATTGCAAAAGATACATATATATGGAAAAGGTTTTGTTGTAGCAGTTGACCAAGAAGGGATACTAAAAATACATCCCACGCAAAAAAATGAAAATATTTCATCAGAAATAAACAAAGACGGACAAAGTATAAAAGAGTTATACACAAGAGAAAATAGCAGCGTAATTAAATATGAAGAACCAAATAAATTTGGATTATTAGTTGATCGTATGGCAGTATATGCGTATTATGAACCATTAGACTGGTATGTAGGGATAAGCATCGAAGAAGATGAGGTGCTATCCTTAGTAAAGCAGTTAAAATATATGTTAGCAATTATGGTATGTGCGGTGATGATAGGCGCATATTTTATAGCAAGGTATTATAGCAAATTGTTATTAAGACCTATATTAGAGTTGAAAAAACTGGCGACATCAATAATAGAAAGAAACTACCAGTATAAAGTGCAATCAGACAGAACCGATGAAATAGGTGATATCGTAGATGTGTTTAATCATATGGGTGATGAAGTCAGAAACAATATAGCCAAGCTAGAAAGTGCAAATGAAAAATATAGAGAGTTAAATATAAACTTAGAAAAAACAGTTGAAGAAAGAACAAAAAAATTACAAGAAAACAACCAGCGACTAGAAACACAAATAAATGCTAGAGAAGAAGCGGAGCAGAAACTAAAAAATAGAAATGAAGAGTTAGAAGAAGTGAAAAAACAACTCGAATCATTGGTTGTAACAGACTCCCTTACCCAAGTAAATAACAGGCATTACTTAGACATATATATGAAAAATGTATGGAGAACATATAAGGAAAAAGGAGACAAGTTACTATCATTTTTGATGATTGATATTGACTATTTTAAAGCTTACAACGACACATATGGTCATTTGACAGGAGATGTAGCTTTAAAAGAAGTTGCCCAAACAATACAAGAATCAGTAAGAGAAAGCGGGGATTTTGTAGCAAGGTATGGCGGAGAAGAGTTTGCAATAGTCATAGAAGGCGGAACAGAAGTAGATGCAATGGAAATAGCAGAAAGAATAAGAAAATCAGTAGAAGAAAAAGAAATATTGCATGAGAACTCAAAGGTGTCTAATTATATAACAGTAAGTATAGGCTTGTGTTCGGTGAGCAACTATAGAGAGCTATCAATGGTAGAGATGATATTTAGAGCAGATAAAGCACTGTACGAAGCAAAAAACAGTGGCAGAAACAAAATAAAGCAGGATATAAAATCATAACAATGTATAAATATACAAAGACGTGCAAAGTAGAGAAATAGAGAAAAACGTACTAAAATATTGAAATGAATAAAAAGTATGCATTCTGTATACAAGAAAAACAGCTATAAGTCACTTGTTCACTTGAACAGGCTATTTGATGAAAAATTACAAAATGTATAAGGTATTATGACAAGAAAATCAAAGATTTCTGAAAAAAAGCAACAAATATCAACAAAATCGTCATTTTTGTCTTGTACTTTTACCCTATTCGTGTATAATTTTAAGAGAACATTGAAAATTATATCAAGGAAATATTTGGAGGTACTACGAGTATGAATGGAACAGTAAAATGGTTTAACGCAGAGAAAGGATTTGGCTTCATCACTACTGAAGACGGAAATGATGTATTTGCTCACTTCTCTCAAATCAACAAAGAAGGATTCAAATCTTTAAACGAAGGTGAAAGTGTAACTTTCGACGTAGTTGAAGGAGCTAAAGGTCCACAAGCTGAAAACATTTCAACTATATAATAATTAAACCTTAGCGAAATCAAGCCCTATTTTATAGGGCTTTTTTTAATGAAAACAATTCTATGATATAATAATAAAAAGGTTTGAGGAGGCTAACATGCAAGGAAAAGTAAAATTTTTGATATTAGGCGTAATAGTAATCATACTCATACTGATTTTTTTTTACAATAAAAGTTGTACAACATCCAACTATGGGGTATATATAGGACTAGTGGGTGAAGAGGTAGACCAAATAGAGAATCATGACGAAGTTGTAATCGATGCCATGTATTTTTCCAAAGATGAAATAGCGTCTTTAAAGCAAAAAGGTTCTAAAGTATATTCATATATGAACCTAGGCTCGTTAGAAGATTTTAGACCCTATTATGAGCGCTACGAAAGCATTACGTTGGCAGACTATGAAAATTGGGAAGGAGAACGCTGGGTAGATGTAACAAAGACAGCGTGGCATGATTTTATAGTTTTTGAGCTTAGCAAGCAGTTGCTTGATAATGGTGCTGATGGTTTGTTCATTGATAATATTGATGTATATTACTTATATGATAACCCAGAGACCTTTGAAGCAATTATAAATATATTAAAGTCCCTTAAAGAAACACATGAAGTGAGCCTGATATTAAATGGTGGAGAATCATTTGTAGAAGAGCTATGGGCTCAAAAAAAAGATTTGAAAAAAATCTTTGATGGTGTTAATCTAGAATCTGTTGCAACAAGAGTAAATTTTGAAACAGATACATATGAAATCAGATTCGGAGAAAGGCGAGACGAAAAAATCGCTTTTTTAAATAAACTAAAAAGTTCAGGAATACAACCCTATGTGATAGAATATAGTAGAGAAAAAAACATTGAGAAAGAAATGAAAGTATATTATGAAAAGCAATGTATCAACTATTACATTGCAGATGATATAGAACTAAAGTAGTAAGGAGATAAGGATGCCAAGACAAAAGAAATGCAGAAAGGTAAGTTATATACCTTCCAATTTAGTATTTTTGCCAGGTGAAAATCAAAAGGACATTGAAGAAGTAGTGATCAGCTTTGTAGAAGTAGAATCAATACGATTAGCAGATGTAGAAGGACTAGACCAAACAGCAGCTGCAGAAAAGATGCATATATCAAGAGGAACATATCAAAGAATAATAAATAGTGGAAGAGAAAAACTAGCAGATGCCTTAATCAACGGCAAAAAAATACAAATCGCTGGCGGAAACTACCAAAAAGTAGTAGATGGCGAGGCTGTATGTTGTTGTAAAAAAGCAAAGCGCTGCGAAACAAGACTAGAAGGTATAAAAATTGACTAATAAATATAAAAGCGGTTACCAAAATGGTAGCCGCTTTTTAAATAAAGCGCAAATGAATCAATTGCGCTCGCATTTAGAGTCGCAAACAGCGGCTTGCGACAAAGATAGGGAGACCTCGATGGTCGCCCTATTCTTTATATAAAAAAACATTGCTTAAAGCTTTTTTAACAACCATGCCATATTTTCGCCAAGTGTGGTCATGGTATTCATGCCTTCTTCATCAGAAAGAACATCGCCTTTTTCTTTACCAATACCTTGGTTCCAATAACTAGAGCTAACAACGATAGATTCAGCAATAGTAAAAAAGTTATTCATAGAGTTAAATGCAGACATAGCACCATCTCTTCTAACAGCGACAACAGATGCGCCAACTTTTCTTTTAAGCAAACCATTAGGTCTACACACATAGCCAACTCTGTCAATAAATGCCTTCATTTGAGCAGATAAGCCAGCAAAGTAAACTGGAGAACCTAATAAAATACCATCAGCCTCAATAATTTTTTCAACACATTCGTTAACAATATCATCAGAAAAAATACATCTATTATCTCCATTTTCACGACACTTACCACAAGCAATACACCCGTGAATATTTCGTGTCCCGACTTGGATTATTTCAGTTTCAATACCTTGGGCATTTAAAACCTTGCATACTTCTTCAAGAAGGATTTGTGTGTTTCCATTACTTCTAGGACTACCATTAAATGCAACAACTTTCATAAGATTTGTCTCCTTTCAACTTTCAATATAGTATATTATACTATAGGTAATCAAAATAAGGCAGTAAGGAAAAAGAAATGAAAGAAAAATTTATGAAGGCAGCACTCAAAGAAGCGCAAAAGGCAAAAGAAAAAGGTGAAGTGCCTATTGGCGCAGTTATAGTTAAAGAGGGACAGATTATTAGTAGAGGGCATAATCAAAGAGAAACGACGAAAGATCCACTTGCTCATGCAGAACTAATAGCGATAAGAAAAGCAGCCAAGAAAATTGGAGATTGGCGACTGCTAGATTGTAGCATGTATGTCACGTTGGAGCCGTGCCCTATGTGTGCAGGGGCAATCATATTATCAAGAGTTGAAACACTAGTTGTCGGTGCAATGGACCCAAAGGGTGGTGCTGTTGGATCAAAAATAGATTTACTAGATGAAAAGATAGCTTTTAATCATCGTGTAAAAGTAGAAAAAAATTATATGGAAAAAGAATGTAGTCAAATACTAAAAGATTTTTTTAAAGAACTAAGAGTGAAAAAGAAAGAAGAAGGAAAATATGAAAAAAATATCTAACATATTATTTGGACTTGCAATCATATTTGGTGCATATGGTGGGGCTCAAATCATATATAATCGTATAAATTTGCCACAAAATGTATGCCCAATAGATAACAACAGAATCTATTTATATATAGCTATCGCCTGTGTGGTGATATCAGTTATATTAGAAATGATAGTAAAAAAAAGAAAATAGATATATAGCTAAATAGAGGAAATAAACCTAGGCTTATTTCCTCTACTTAATGCATAAATACTATTTTCGTTCATCCACATAAATACTGATACTATCGTTTTTCGAAGAAACATAAATCTCGATATTCGAATAGTCGATATCAAAATTTGCTACAGTGGAGTTTAGATCTACATTTTTCAAAAAATGTAATGCTCCAACATTGTTTTCATCGTTCTTAGAGATTCTAATCATTATGCCATACAGTAACGGGAATTGTAATCTATCAATGATAAAATCAGGTAATTGGTTTGTAAACGAATTGACTGTTTTATCGAATGTTGGAATGACTAGGTCAATATCATCTTCACTTTCTCTAATAATGCGAATGTCCACATCACTGTAGATTTTTAAATTATATCGATTAAAAATCATAAATAACCACTCACTCTCTACTACGTATTTACTATTATTATAATATAGTTGAGGTGAAAAAGGAAATAAAAGGGGAAAAAATGAAAAAAATTATTCTTCATATAGATATGGATGCATTTTTTGCTGCCGTAGAACAACGAGAAAACAAGGAATTGCAAGGCAAACCAGTGATTATTGGTGGGGATTCAAAAAGAGGCGTTGTATCAACCTGTTCATATGAGGCAAGAAAATATGGTGTGCATTCAGCCATGCCTATATTCATGGCAAAGCAAAAGTGTCCAGACGGTATATATATTTATCCAAATATGAAGTTATATAAAAAGGTATCACATGATATTTTTAAAATAGTAGAAAAATATGCTGACAAGATAGAAAAACTATCCATAGATGAAGCTTTTATAGATATTAGTCACTACGGCAAAGATTATGAAAAAGTAGGTATGAAAATCAAAAAAGAAATCAAATCCCAAATTGGTATAGTCGCATCAGTTGGTATATCTTACAATAAGTTTTTAGCAAAACTAGCATCAGATTGGGAAAAGCCAGACGGATTCAAAGTTATAAAAAAAGCAGAAGTGCCGGAAATATTGTTACCCTTAGATATAAAAGAAGTCTTTGGTTTAGGCAAGGTTAGTGTAACAAAACTAAAAAAGTTAGGAATAAACACCATAGAAGATTTGATGAAATGGCCATTAGACTATATGAAGCTCCAGTTAGGAAAAGGTGGCGAAGACATATATTATTTAATTAGAGGAATAGATGATAGAGAAGTAGAGACAAGAAAAGAAGCGAAGTCCTATGGAAGAGAAAACACATTAAAAAAAGACACGAAAAATAAAGAAGAACTAAAAAAATATTTAAATGAAAATGCAATAGATATATCGTATGCCTTAAGAGTAAAAGAATTGTATGGTAGGACGATTACGCTTAAAGTGAAAACAAAAGATTTTGTATCATACACAAGGTCAAAAACACTAGAAAAAGCGATACAAATGCGAAAAGACATATATGAAGAAGGTTGTCAATTACTTGACGAATTTGAATTAAAAGAAGAAGTAAGGCTCATCGGATTAACAATGTCAAACATTACAGATGGGTCAAATGAGCAGATCAGTTTTATATAGAGATATAAAGGTATAAATAGTAGTTGATTTTATCAATAATTGTTTTCAAAAAAATTAAATGGTGATATAATCAGTAGTTAGTTAAGAGAGTAAAGGATGGATAAAATGGCAAATACTAAAGAAAAGAAAACGACAGAATTAGAGGGGAAAGATGTAACGCCTTCTAATTTTATACAAAATATAATAGACCAAGATTTAAAAGAGGGTGTGTATGATAGAGTACATACAAGGTTTCCTCCAGAACCAAATGGATATCTTCACCTAGGACATGCAAAATCAATCTGCCTAAATTTTGGGTTAGCAAAAAACAACAATGGAAAGTGTAATCTAAGATTTGATGATACAAACCCAGTAAAAGAAGATGTTGAGTATGTAGAGTCAATCAAAGAAGATGTTAAATGGCTAGGATTCCAATGGGACGGACTATACTTTGCATCAAATTATTTTCAACAAATGTATGATTTTGCAACAGGGTTGATAAAAGAGGGAAAAGCATATGTATGTGATTTGTCTGCAGACGAGACACGCGCACAAAGAGGTACACTTACAGAACCAGGCGTAAATAGTCCGTATAGAGAAAGAACAATAGAAGAAAACTTAGACCTATTTGAAAAAATGAGAGCAGGCGAGTTCGAAGATGGATCAAGAGTATTGAGAGCAAAGATTGATATGAGCTCACCAAACTTGAACATGAGAGATCCTGTGCTATATAGAATAGCCCACGTATCACATCACAATACAGGAGATGCATGGTGCATATACCCAATGTATGATTTTGCACATCCATTAGAAGATGCAATAGAAAAAATAACACACTCAGTATGTACACTAGAGTTTGAAGATCATAGACCACTATACAATTGGCCATTAAATGAGTTATCGTTTGTAAACCCACCAAAGCAAATAGAGTTTGCAAGACTAAACATAACAAATACAGTAATGAGTAAGAGATATTTAAAAGCATTGGTGGATGATGGTGTAGTAGAAAGTTGGGACGACCCAAGAATGCCTACAATAGCAGGGCTAAGAAGAAGAGGATATACACCTGCTTCTATTAGAGATTTTTGTGACCGTATTGGTGTAGCAAAGAACAACAGTTTAGTAGATGTAGCAATGTTAGAACATTGCATACGAGAAGATTTAAAACCTCAGGTTGAGACGAAGATGGTAGTAGTTGACCCATTAAAAGTGACAATAACAAACTATCCAGAAGGTCAGTCAGAAATGATAGAGCTAGAAAACAGTCAAGTGAACGAAGAGATGGGCAAAAGAACAGTACCATTTTCAAAAGACTTGTATGTTGAGAAAAGCGATTTTATGGAAGACCCTCCAAAAAAATATTTTAGATTATTCCCTGGAAACGAAGTGCGTTTCAAAGGTGCATACTTCCTAAAATGTGAAGAAGTCATAAAAGACGAAAGTGGCGAAGTTATAGAGCTAAAATGTACTTATGATAAAGAAACAAAATCAGGCAGTGGATTTACAGGTAGAAAAGTAAAAGGAACAATTCATTGGGTAGATGCCAATGAAGCTGTTGAACTTACTGTAAGAGAGTATGACCACTTAATGATAAAGGATGAAAATGACGAAGATATATTAAATGAAGCGTCATTAGTAACAAAGAAAAGCTATGGAGAGCCTAGCATTCGTGATGCAAAAGAAATGGAAAGCTTCCAATTCTTACGTCATGGATATTATATAAATGACTCAAGATTATCTACAAAAGATAATCTAGTGTTTAACAAAATTGTTGGATTAAAAAGTTCATTTAAATAAAAGAAAGCAGACTCTCATATTGGGGGTCTGTGCTATTTCATTTGGGAGGCAACCAGGTGGATTACAAGAAAAAGCTTAAAAGATACATATACGAACGAGACGGACATTGTTGTCGTTTTTGCGAAAAAGAATTATTGTTAAAACAAGCAAGTATGGACCATTATTTTCCAAAGAGTAAAGGTGGCCCTAGTAGCTTTTATAATGTTGTGTTAAGTTGTAAAAGATGCAATAAATACAAAAGAGATCAAATACCAAATGACTATGAACAAATAATTATAAAAAACATAAAAACCGGATATAAACAGCATAAAATAGATAAATCTCGGATAAAAGGACAAGACGACCTAGACAAAATAATGAGCGGAATAGAACGGATAATAAAGTTAGGTGAAACAATGGTGCTAGAAAGTGGCCATAATAGAATATATATAAAAAAAGAAAGCATCATTAAAATTATCGTTGTTGGTAGAGAAAAAGAAGAGACAGTAATTTAATGAAAGGTGAAACAATTGAAAGAATTAACGCACGGAACTAAGAACACACTGAATCACTGGCAAAGCTTCAAATTCAAATTAGTACTAGAGGGCATGTTAGTAGGGCTAGTAGTAGGGTTTATAATAGTATTATATAGATTGACACTAGACTACGCATTTAAGTTTTTACATTATGTGCAAGAGCTTGTCCACGCAAATCCCATATACTTGATACCTTGGTTTGGCGTATTGATTTGTGTAGCACTTATATTAAGCTACATGATTAGAAAAGAGCCGTTGATTAAAGGTAGTGGAATACCACAAGTAGAAGGTTTTTTACTAAGGAAGTTAGAGCTAAATGGCATGCGCGTACTAATATATAAGTTCATTGGTGGCGTTTTGGCATTAGGTACTGGATTATCACTAGGTAGAGAGGGTCCGTCCATACAGATAGGGGCATCGGTTGGAAAAATCTTCTCAGGATTCTTTAAAAGAAATAAACTAGAGGAAAAGTTCTTAGTAACTGACGGAGCTAGTGCAGGACTTGCAGCAGCATTCAACGCACCATTATCCGGTGTAATGTTCTCATTAGAAGAGTTACATAAAAACTTTTCACCAATAGTAATGGTATCAGCATTAGCGGCATCAATAACAGCAGATTTTGTATCAAAGACATTTTTTGGACTGAAACCAGTATTTGATTTTTCTGGTATTGACCCATTACCTTTACACTATTATCCTCTAGTAATCATACTAGGAATAATAATGGGCGCCTTTGGTGCATTTTATAATAAAATCTTATTAAGAAGTATGAAGTATTACAGAAAAAAATCACTTATACCAAAGAGATACAAGAAATTTATACCAGTAGCATTTGCAGGCATATTTTTATTTATATTTCCAGAAGTATTAGGTGGAGGACATCATTTAATAGAAGAAATGATAGAGATGGACTTTTCATTAAAGTTTTTACTAGCATTATTAGCAATCAAGTTTATATACTCAATGATATGCTATGGATCGGGAGTACCAGGCGGTATATTCTTACCACTATTAGTAATCGGAGCCATAACAGGGGAATTATACGGAAGTGTCTTATCAAATTACTTAGGAATGGATCCAGTATTTGTATCTAATATGATAATACTCGCCATGGCAGGTAACTTTTCTGCAATAGTAAGAGCGCCAATCACAGGAATTGTATTGATCTGTGAGATGGCAGGTACGTTGGATCATTTATTAGCATTAGCAACAATATCAATCGTTGCATACGTAGTAGCAGACATGTTAAAATCACACCCTATATATGAATCATTATTACATCGAATAGAAAGAAACAAACGAATGGGGTTCAGATGTGATGGTGATACAAAAGTATTAATTGAAACAGTTGTATGTTTAGGCTCGGTTTGTGAAGGGAAAATGATCAAACAAGTTGAGTGGCCAGAAAAAGGACTAATCGTAGGGATTAGAAGAGGAAACAAAGAACTAATACCAAAAGGCGAAACAATCTTACAAACAGGTGACTATCTAATCATGTTAACAGACGAAGACTTAGCAGCAGAAATAACAGGTGAAATGTCAAAGATAGCAGAAGAAGTCAACGAAGAAGCATAAAAAATAAATAACGTATTTTATGAATCATAAAAATAAGAGCTGTGGTTTGACCAATCGAAAACGTCGCAATTAAGTTGCGCAAATGTTTTCTAATAGTCAAACCACAGCTCTATTTAGTTTTCTTTACATTAAAGCACTTCAACAACTCGGTCTAAAATACCATTCATGTAAGCAATCGCTGTACCATAATTTGTAATAGGTATATCAACCATATTGGCATTATTTAATCGTGACAACATTTGAGCACGGTTAAACATGCAAGCACCACAGTGAACAATCAATTTGTATTGGGATAAATCACTTTCAAAATCTATTCCATGTTTAACAACAATTTCAATATCCGCCTTAGAAAAATCCTTTAACCAATGAGGTAGTTTTTCACGGCCTATATCGCCTTTAAGCGCGTGGTGTGTACATGCCTCAGCGATTAAGACTTTATCACCATCTTTCAGGGTGCTGATGGCTCTTGCGCCATTAACCAAAGTATCTAGGTCACCTTTATATCTAGCCATAAGGATAGAAAAAGAAGTTAAAGGGACTTCAGGTGGAATAATTTTGTTTACTTCATCAAAGATCTGAGAGTCAGTGATGACTAAATCAGGCAATTTATTTAAATGAGAAAGCCCCTTTTCAAGTTGATCAAAAGTGACAGTCAAAGGAATTCCACCGTGATCTAAAACGTCTCTAAGGGTTTGTACCTGAGGTAAAATCAAACGGCCTTTAGGTGCCTGTATATCTTGTGGAGCAATTAAAAGAACTAAATCCCCAGGGGTAATAGCATCACCGATAATAGTATCACGCTCAAATGCAGGTACATTTTCAATGATTTTGCCTTTAAGTGCATCTATATTATCTTTTTGCAAACAACTAATAGCAACAAAAGGAATATCAAAATCCTTAAAGTAATGGGCTAAAGTCGCATCATAAAGATCGCTTTTATTAACAACACCAATAATAGGAATCTTAGCTTCTTTTAAAGACTTATACCATTCAATCTCCAAATCAGAAATTTCATTCTCTGGAGAAAAAACAAGCAAAGCTAAATCGGTTTTTTCAATAACGGTTTTGGTTTTATCAATTCTTAACTGACCAATCTCACCTTCATCATCAATACCAGCAGTATCAATAAAAACAACAGGGCCTAAAGGCAACAATTCCATAGGCTTGTAAACAGGATCGGTAGTCGTACCAGCAATATTAGAAACCAAAGCAATATCTTGGTTAGTAAGCGCATTAATCAAGCTAGACTTACCAACATTTCGTTTACCAAAGATAGCAATATGTAATCTATTTGCATTTGGCGTATTTAACATAAAAATCACCTCTAACTATAAGTACAAATCACGTGTACCTTCTTCGATTTTTTTAAGTTCTTCTTCCGTTTTTTCTTTAATCTTATCTGATTTGATGTCAGCTAAAGACTTTGCAATCATCTTTTCACCGATTTCTTTTAATTCATCATCACCATAATCAAGCATATATTCTTTAAAAGTAAGCAAAGCGTTTGGTAAGCAAACATTGTTAATATTACCAGACTTAGCTAACTGCATAAATCTATCACCAGTACGACCAGCACGGTAGCAAGCAGTACAGTAACTCGGTAAGTAGTCATGCTCGCATAAAGACTTAAGCACTTCTAAAGGAGAACGGTGATCTTCAACATCAAATTGTTTTGTATCATTTTGTGCACCATCTACATCTTCTTCATCTTTATAGCTACCAACACCAGTACAAGAACCAGCACTCACTTGAGAAACACCAAGAGCTAAAACTTCTTCTCTAAAACCAGAAGCCTCACGAGTAGATAAAATAATACCAGTATAAGGTACCGCCAAGCGAATAATAGCAACAATCTTTTTAAACTCATCATCAGAAATCAAATGAGGATACTTTTCTAGGTCTAACCCTTCAGCAGGTTTGATACGAGGAACAGAGATCGTATGAGGACCAACACCAAAAGCATCTTCTAAATGCTCTTTGTGCATCATCATAGCAACTGTTTCGTATTTATAGTCATAAAGACCATAAAGAGCACCGATACCAACATCGTCGATACCACCTTCCATAGCACGGTCCATAGCCGTAGTATGCCACTCGTAATTATGTTTAGGGCCTTTCGTGTGTAACTTTTCATAAGTGTCTTTGTGATACGTCTCTTGGAACAATATATAAGTTCCGATATCCGCATCAAATAATTTTTTATAGTTTTCAACAGTAGTAGCAGCGATATTTACATTGATTCTTCTGATGCTACCATTATCAAATTTAATATCATAAACATTTCTAATACATTCTAAAATATAATCAATAGAACAGTTAACGTCATCTTCGCCAGCTTCTAAAGCAATACGCTTGTGACCCATACCTTCTAAAACACGTACTTCTTGCTCAAGCTCAGGCATGTCTAGTTTTTTTCTATGCATATCTTTATTACTGTGCTTATAGCCACAGTAATCACAAACATTAACACAATAATTACTCACATAAAGTGGAGCAAAAATAACAATACGCTTACCATAAATAGTTTCTTTAATATACTTAGCCGTGTCATACATTTCTTGCAAAGTATCTTGGTCTTCGATGTTAAGTAAAACAGCAACCTCTTCGTGAGTAAGACCCACCATAGATTTTGCCTTGTCTAGTAAAGTACGTACATATTTTCGATCTTTTGCTAAGTTCTCAGCAACGTCCAAAGAACGTAATATTTCTTCATTGTTAATAAATTCTACAGCTTTTTTCATATCTTTCACCTCGATTAATAATTAAACTTTTGTTAAAGCAGACTTAACTTTTATGCCTGCTATTTTTCCTAGTTTTCCGGTTAGCGCACTGATATCATCTGAACTGCCATCAACAAGAATAGAAATTACAGATAGATTCTTTTCCTTGTATGGAACGCCAAGACGTCCGATAATCAAATGTGCAAAGTCGTGTAAATGTTTATTGACCTCATCTGTTTCGTTAATATCCTCTACAACAATCCCAATAACACCAATTCTACTTTCCATAAAACCTCCTTAAAATTAAAAAAATCCCATAAAGGGAAACAGAAAAAAAGATATAAAAATAGCTTCTACAAAAGAAGCGAAAATATCACCTTAATGTATCTGTCCCTTATACTTAGAAAACTCCTCGTACTTAGGTCGAATATGTAAAATATTTGACACATCCATTTATACAGTAAAGTACTATATAAACCGATTAACAACATTATACAAAGACATTGTTAAAAAAGCAACAATAATTTACAAAAAAAAGAAAGTGAAAAATCACCTTCTAATCAATACCTACACTATTACTTCTTTTTTCAGCAATGACAACATCTTTCCAAAAGCCGTCCTTACCTTTTCCAATCTTACTACGAATACCAATAATATTAAAACCACACTTTGTGTGTAGCTCAATGCTTGCAACGTTTTCAGTCAAAATAGTAGACTGCAAAGTCCAAAACCCATTATCTTCAGACGCATTAATCAACTGGGTTAATAACTTAGAACCAATACCTTGGCCATGAAAAGCAGAGTCCATATAGATACTAACTTCTGCAACGCCTTCGTAGACACATCTATGACTAACTTTTGTCAAAGCAGCCCAACCAACAACCTGTTTATTGATTCTAGCAACAAGTCTGCAAGAGGGAACGTGTTTGTCATCCCACTCATCATAAGAGGGGACGGCGGTCTGAAAAGTAGAAACACCAGAATCAAGACCTTGTTGATATATTCGTTTAATATCTGACCAATCATCCTTGGTCATTGCTTCAATAATTACCATATAAATATCATCCTTATAAAATTAATAATACTAGTATACTACAAAAGAGACATAACAAAAATAAAAAACACTCCAATCTTTCGATTGGAGTGTCAAATAACAATATAATAATATTATCTTTTTGAGAATTGAGAAGCTTTTCTTGCTTTCTTTAATCCGTATTTCTTTCTTTCTTTCATTCTTGGATCTCTTGTTAAGAAACCTGCTTGCTTTAATGCACCTCTTAAATCTGCATCAGAGTTAATTAAAGCTCTTGAAATACCATGTCTTAAAGCTCCAGCTTGACCTGTGAATCCGCCACCGTGTACTCTTGCGATTACATCGAATTTACCAGCAGTTTCAGTAATGTCAAATGGTCTCTTGATTTCTCTTCTTAGAGTTTCATAGTCGAAGTAATTTTCAACATCTCTACCGTTTATTGTAATTGTACCGTTTCCTGGAACTAATCTAACTCTTGCGATTGAAGATTTTCTTCTTCCAGTACCGATATATTGTAAGTTTGCCATTTAGAATTCCTCCTTCTTAAATATCTAAAGTCTCAGGCTTCTGAGCTTCGTGATTGTGATTAGGGCCACAGTATACTTTTAATTTAGTGTACATTTGTCTACCAAGTGGTCCTTTTGGAAGCATTCCTTTTACGGCACGCTTTAAAATGTCTTCTGGCTTTCTTTCTAGCATCTTCTCAAATGTAAATTCTTTTAACCCACCTGGATGTCCTGTGTGGTGTCTGTACATTTTCTGTTGTCTTTTCTTACCTGTTACTTCTACTTTTTCTGCATTGATTATAATTACATAGTCCCCAGTGTCTACATGAGGAGTATAAGTTGGCTTATGTTTACCTCTTAATATAGTAGCAATTTCAGTTGATATTCTACCTAAAGTTTTACCTTCAGCGTCTACAACATACCATTTGCGTTCCACTTCATGAGGTTTAGCAATGAATGACTTCATTTTGGTACCTCCCAAATATTATTGAAAAATTAATTTAATTACTAATAGTGTGCCTAAAATCCGGGGCTAGTGGATTCCTAGACAATTAGCTTTTCAATTGTAATATAGGGAGTGGGCTTTGTCAAGACGAAAAAGGAAAAAATAAACCATTATTTTAAACAAAAAAGGCATATAATATAAAAGGAAGAAAAAAGGAAAAAGGAGTAATCGATGAAAGCGGATTTAAAAGTATACAACCCAAGCAATGGCGAGTTGATAAAAGAAGTTAAAACAACACCTATAGAAGATATAAAAGAAATAGTAAATAATAGCAAAGAAGCACAAAAAAAGTGGCAAATGCTAACAATAGATCAAAGAATAAATCAATTACAAGCAGCAACAAAAGAATTAGCACCTTTGCAAAGAGAGCTAGGGGCATTATTAAGTCAAGAAATGGGAAAATCACTACAAAGTGGAATCGGAGAAGTAGCAGGGTGCATAACTGATGTGAAAAGCAAAGGTGTAGCGATAAAAAACGCATTAGCAGACATTGAAGTAGAAGCCTATGGAATGAAGACAACAACAAAATATGAGCCACTAGGCGTATGTGCGGTTATAGCGCCATGGAACTATCCAATAGCTATGGCACACTGGATGATAGTACCTGCACTAATAGCAGGTAACTCTGTCATATTAAAACCATCAGAAGAAACACCATTAATAGCCATAGAGTATGTAAAAGCACTAAACAATCAATTGCCAAAAGATCTATTACAAATAGTACTAGGTGACAAAGAGCAAGGGGAAGCACTTGTAAAAGAAGACATAGACCTAGTAACATTTACAGGATCAAGAGAAACAGGTAAAAAAATAATGGCAACAGCAGCAGCAGGCATGAAGCGACTGATCATGGAGCTAGGAGGAAAAGACCCTCTAATAGTAATGGACGATGCAGACATAGAGCAAGCAGCAATGTTTGCAGTTGGCAATAGCTTTTCAAATGCAGGGCAAATGTGCGTCTCAACCGAACGTATAATAGCAGACGAAAAGATAGCAGAAAAACTACAAGAAAAAATCCTAACATATGTAGCCAGATATAAGGTGGGCGCGTATAATGACCCAATGGCAAACCTAGGACCAATAATAAATGAAAAACAAAGACAAAAAATAATATTGCAAATAAGCGATGCGATAGACAAAGGCGCAAAATTGCTAACACCAGACCTAAACCATCCAAAAGGATACATACTACCAACAGTCCTGACAAATATTACCCAGGACATGATAATAGACCAAGAGGAAACATTTGGACCAGTCATATGCATAGCAACCTATAAAAACATAGAAGAAGCAATTAAACGAGCAAACAATACGAAGTTTGGACTAGGTGCAGTAATCTTTGGGAAAAAAGATGTATCAAAGCATGCAGCCAAACTAGAAGCAGGTATGATAGGGGTAAATCAAGGAACAGGTGGTATAGGCGATGCTCCGTGGGTAGGTGCAAAAGAAAGTGGCTACGGATACCACGGTTCACCAGACGGTCACAGACAGTTTACCCAAGTGAAAATAATAAGCGAGCAAATATAATAATTCATAAAAAAGTGAGTGGAACGGGGATGTTGTCGGTGGTTTTTCGTTGGCATCCCCGAAACATTTAACAAAATAGGATTTTCAAAGAAAATCTCACAAAAACTATTCACTATTCATTATTCACTATTCACTAGATTCACAAGTGGATGGGGATGTTGTCGGCGGTTTTCCGTTGGCATCCCCGCAACGATTCAAGAAAAAGATAAGGATATGAACCGTAAAATAGCGATAATGAATTATTATTTTTTTAGAGAGAGGACCACAAACAGTCCAAGGCTTCAAAAAACAATAATTCATTGTCTTAATCTATATAACTCACATTATCTATTCATAAAAAAGTGAGTGGAACGGGGATGTTTTTGACAGAATGCCAAAGGCGTCCCCTGAAACGGGTAGAACAATTTACATTATTAGAAAGGACAAAAAAATGAACGGAACAGTAAGAGCAGATATAAAAATAGGATCAAAAGTAAAAATAGTACAAAAAAATCATCAAAGAACAGGTGAGTTAACAGAAGGAACAGTCAAAAAATTATTAACCAAATCACCAAACCACCACCACGGAATAAAAGTAATGCTAGAAGATGGCATAGTAGGAAGAGTAAAAGAAATACTCTCAGACGATTAAAAAACGCCGTATTTCTTTGTCACTGCATATTTATATGACCTTCGGATAGTAGAATCTATACCTCAGTCCATAAAAATATTTGTTTCGCGAACTACGGGTTTTTAAATCGTCTGAGTAAAAATTGCGTATTTCTTTGTCACTGCAGATTTATATGACCTTTAGATAGTAGAATCTACAAAAACATTGAGTGCAACGGGGATGTTTTTGACAGAATGTCAAAGGGGTCCCCTGAAACGGTTAAGAAACAAACTAAAATGCAACGGAAATGGTATTTATAGTTAAACAGGACTTTGAGAATCAAAGTCTCACAAAAACTAATCACTAATAATTAACAACCAATAACTTGATGTGCAGCGCACATCAGTGTCACGATTCAAAACACAATAAAACACAAAAGGACTATAGGCAAAATGAAACCAAAAACAATGAAAATCTTATTCACAATATTACTGATATGGTTTATACCAGCAATGATAATAGTATATAAAGACATTGACCACCCATTAGCAACAAAGGCAGTAATAGGCTTTGTCATATACATACTGATATATGGACTAATAACAACCATAGTAGCAATTAATAAAATAAGAAAAAAGAGCAAAAGAAACATAAACAGAAGAATAAAGACATTTGCAACAACACTAGGAGCGTCAATAGCAATAATACTAGTAGCAACATTAATACTAAAAACCCACGAGTTTGACCTGTTAAAAACACTATCCATATCATTTGGAACAGCCATTGGAGTAGCATTTTTAGATGTTGTATTTGAAAGGTAGAAAAAGAAAAGAGTAAATTCAATGAAAAGTATAAAGCAAAAAAACAAACTGAACAAACCCAAAATATCAAAAGAATTAATCACGTTAAAAGACTTTAGCCTAATAATAGAGGAAGAAGATCAAATACATGGCATTTTAGTTGAGGATAGTATTATAGAAGACAAGGATATTGATAATATCGAGTTTAGACAAATTATTTTTAGAAACGTAGTTTTTAAAAACACAGCATTATATGGAGCTGATTTTGAAGATGTTATTTTCGAAAACTGTGACTTGTCAAACGTTGATTTAACAACCTCGATATTTAGTCGAACAGAATTTATAAATTGCAAAATGGTAGGAACAAATTTTGCAGAAGCTTCATTTGTTGATGTGTTGCTATTAAACAGTGTAGGAAATTATTGTAATTTTAGTTTTACAAAATGGAATAAGACATGCTTCAAAGAATCGGTATTTAAACATGCCGTTTTTCAAGATGCAGTATTTAAGCAGATAGAATTCGTAGAAACAAATATAGAACAAGCACAATTTTCAGGTGTAAAGCTTAAGGGAATAGACTTAAGAAGTTGTGAAATCAGAGGAATAGGTGTAAGAATTGAAAACCTAGAGGGCTTGGTTGTATCTGATGTACAGGCAGTAGAGTTGTCAAAGCATTTAGGTATTATTGTAAGATAGCTATAAAGTAGTTAAATATAATAATAAATCCATAGCGGATTGAAGAATAGGGATAGACCATGCATTGCATTTAGCAATACAAGGTCTATCCCTATTAAATTGTTCACAGTTTTGTATTAAAAAACAAAATCTTTAGAAGGCATGACAGACTCTTCTTCAATATAAAAATATAAAGGTAAACCTTCTGCAATAGTAGGGTGAATAATTTTGGTAGGGTCTTGTCGTTGGTGGTGTATATGAAGGTGAGGCTCAGATGTAGCACCTGAGTTGCCAACTTTACCCAAATAATCACCAACTTCTACAAAATCACCAACAGAAACAGCAACAGAATCTTTTAAGAGATGATTTAAGAGCAAGTAAGTGCCCGTTTCTTTAACTTCTATATAGACATAGTTACCTTCACCAGAAAGGAACTCTTCTGTATTTGGCAAGATTTCACTTTCAAAATCCTTAATAGCAATTATTTCACCTTGAACAGGGGAGTAAATGTCCTTGTTGTACATGCCGTACTCAGACAGTATTTGACTGCCATGATCATAAGGTGGCATGACTAAATCATAAGCCCACTTTTCGGATGCCCATTGAGCATGAGGAATATTCATATAGTAATCGTCACCACCCCAGCCTACAGTTACATTTTCCTTAAATGGTGAATGTATAGTCAATGAAGGCGAGGCATCATCTATATTGATAGGATATGCAAAAGGTATGATATTTAGCAAAAACAAAAGTGGTGAAGCTAATAGTCCTGCTAAGATAACAGAAATAATTCTATCTGCAATTTTTTTTCTTTTTATAAGACCTATTATTAAATAAATCAATGAAAAAACAAATAAAATAATGCCTAAAGGTGCAAAGACAAGCTTCATAAGTGACCAACTAGCGGCACCCGTAAATCCCTTAACAATAAGAACACAAAACCAGGGAACAATGGCAAGTAATGCTAGTAAAAAATGAAATATTTTAATTTTTTTTGAAAACATAATAAACTCCTTTGTAAGTATAATTAATTAAATGCATAGCTATAGTAACAGATTATAGAAAGGAATTTGGAATTGTTAAAGAATTCTAATGCAATACTAATACGAGTTTAATGAAAGTAAGCACAAATTAAGCAAAGTACATAAAAATATAAAAAAAGCATAAGACTAAACCAAATGAACCTAGTGACAAAAGCAACAATAATGTATACTAATGATAATATATTGCAAAGTAGAATTGGAGGGTTATATGTTTACAGTAGATAGTGAAAAGTGTATAGGGTGTGGAAAATGTGTTAGTGATTGTTTTCCAAAAGATATAGATTTAAAAGATAATAAGGCTATTATAAATAATATCAAATGTATTAGCTGCGGTCATTGTATAGCGATATGTCCACAAAATGCCGTAAGTTCAGAGCCTTTTAATATGTCACAAATCATAGAATACGATGCAGAAAAATTTGATATAAGTTCAGATAATCTAATGAATTTCATAAAGTATAGAAGAACAATTAGGCAATATACAAACAAAAATGTAGAGCAAGAAAAAATACTTAAAATAATTGAAGCCGGTAGATACACACAAACAAGCAGTAACATGCAAGATGTATCCTATATTGTAGTAAAAGACAATTTAGATGAACTAAAATCCTTAATATTGACAAGTCTAAATGCACTAGGAGAAAAGATACTAAACAGTAAGAATGAGCAAAGCGAGCTGATCAAAAAATATGCAAATATGTGGATTGATATGTATAACAATCCAGAGGCTGACAGACTGTTTTATAATGCACCAGTTGCAATAATAATAACGGCAACATCGCCTCTAAACGGTTCATTAGCTGCATCAAACATGGAGCTAATGACAAATGCATTAGATTTAGGGACGCTTTTTAGTGGATTTTTTGTAAGAGGTGCATTAGGTAACGATGAAGTTAAAGCATTTTTAGGATTAGAAGACGGAAAAGAGATAGTCACATGTATGCTGATAGGCTATCCCAAAAATACTTATGAAAGAACAGTACCAAGAAAAGAAGCGAATATAAAATGGAAATAATAAAACTGCAACAGGAGGGAAACAATGAAGAGTTTTGAGACATCAAAGTTAGTGAAGGGTGAAGACATGAACCATCACGATACTTTATTTGCAGGCAGAATGGCAGAGTGGTTTGCAGAAGCATCTTTTTTAGGTGCATCTGATTTATATGGCAAATACGGAGAAAAAGATCATTTGGTAGCAGTAGAAATACACTCGATGAAATATTTTGGCCCAACATTTAATGGAGATATGATCAGGTTTAAAACGACAGGGATAAAAGCGGGCAAGACGAGTTTAACGGTTTATACAAAAGCGACTCGAAACAATACTGACACAAAAATTGCAGAAGGTTATGTAACATTTATATGTATAGATGGTAAAAAAGAAAAAATATTGCATAACATAGTCATAGAAGAAGCAAAGTCAGATGAAGAAACAAAAATACTAAAAAAATATAATGAAATGATAAAATAAAAAAGAGCCAGCTATTTAGTTATCTAAATAGTTGGCTTTTATAATAAAGTGCAAATGAATCAATTGCGCTCGCACCTGGAGTCGCAAACAGCGGCTTGCGACAAAG